>OCTA010000829.1_pt1 | contig 28816 bp, 22 predicted proteins | sample 1538991 | NCBI WGS metagenome assembly OCTA01 (sample SAMEA3539302, study PRJEB22396) | soil metagenome | biome: tundra; feature: field; material: soil | place: USA | collected 2010-05 | depth 0.15 m | reverse complement strand
CCATCAGGGGACTGTTGCTGCGCCCGGGTGGCCTGGCCGTCGCTGCCCTCGAACACGTGCTCCTTGCCGATCTCGACCATCGGCAGCCTGCGCCGCTCGGCGCGTCTCGCTGCCGGGTGAATTCCTTCTCAATCGCCAGCAGCTGCCTGCGGGCGTCGAGCCACTCTTCTCGTGACACGACCCGCTAATTCCTGGCTCATTTCCTAAGTCAAAATAAGGAAATAGATTTTAACATATGTATCATTTTTACCGGGTTCAAATGTCACATTCTGTGACGCGTTAGCTCTATGCGGTGTCGGGAGTAGGCGCGAACCCCGGCAGAAGCTGCCGCCAAGGTGGAGGGCGGGGAAGTTGGGCCTTGAGGCCCGGCACCCCGCGTGGGGAGGTACAATTGCCCGGCGTGCCTCAGCTCCGAACCCAATAACAGGAAATCTGAGAATCTCCTACCTATGCCTTCCGGTAGAAGAGTCTGGGGCCTTGATTCCATGTCGTAATTAGTCGTGGATATCCTTCTCAAGGATAGGGAGTCGGTATGCGCGTCCTGGTTCTGGGCGGTGACGGATTCTGTGGCTGGCCGACGGCGTTGTATCTGTCGGACCGCGGCCATGACGTCACCATCGTGGACAACCTGAGCCGCCGGAAGATCGACATCGACCTGGAGGTGCAGTCGCTGACCCCCATCCGCCCGATCGGCGAGCGGATCGCGGCTTGGCGTGAGGTCTCCGGCCGCCAGATCGGTTTCGTGCAGCTGGACCTGGCCACCGAGTACGACCGTCTCGTCGCGGTGCTCAGGGACCTGCGGCCGGACGCGATCGTGCATTTCGCCGAGCAGCGTGCCGCTCCGTACTCGATGCGGACCACGCAGACCAAGCGCTACACGGTCGACAACAACGTCCGGGCGACCCACAACCTGATGGTCGCGCTGGTCGAGACCGGCATCGACGCGGCGCTGGCCCATCTGGGCACGATGGGCGTCTACGGGTACGGGTGGTCGGGTAGTGCGCCCATCCCGGAGGGCTACCTGACGGTGAAGGTGGCCACTCCCGACGGCGAACTGGAGCGGGAGATCCTGCATCCGGCTAACCCGGGTTCGGTGTATCACATGACCAAGACCCTCGACCAGCTCATGTTCGCGTTCTACGCCAAGAACGACGGGCTGCGGATCACCGACCTGCACCAGGGCATCGTCTGGGGCACTCAGACTCCGCAGACCAGCCGGGATGAGCGGCTGATCAACCGGTTCGACTATGACGGCGACTACGGCACCGTGCTTAACCGGTTCCTGATGCAGGCCGCCATCGGGCACCCGCTCACGGTGCACGGCACCGGCGGCCAGACCCGCGCCTTCATTCACATCCGGGACACCGTGCGCTGCGTCGAGCTGGCCATCGGTAACCCGCCGGAGGCTGGCTCGCGGCCGCTGGTCCTGAACCAGATCACCGAGACGTACAGCGTGCTCGAGCTGGCTAAGCTGGTCGGCGACAAGATGAACGCCGAGATCGCCTACCTGCCAAATCCCCGTCGTGAGGCCGAGGCGAACGACCTGGCCGTGCTCAACGACCAGTTCCTCGCCCTGGGCCTGGAGCCGACGACGCTGTCCGAAGGCCTGCTGGAAGAGTGCACCGAGATCGCGGCACGCTATAGGCACCGGGCCGACGTCACGAAGATCATTTCGCGCTCCGTGTGGCGGGCCGGGATGGAGACCTCAGACGATCTGGTTACTGGGCCAGCCCAGCCCGGCGAGCCGACGCTGACCTAACGCCGGGGCCGTCGTGCAGACGACGGTGTCGTACCGCAGGGCAGTCAGCAGCCCGGTCATGATCCCGGCGGTCCGCGTGAGCGGCTTGGGGTCAGCTCCACCTCGATGGCCCATACCTGCCCGGAGTAGGGGCTGTTCGCGAGGCTGGGCCAGTGGATCTCCGCGTCGGCCACGTGGCCGGTGGCGGATTTCCCGCGGCTGGTGTGCAGCCGCCGTTCGGAATGCCAGCCCGAAGACGAAATCAAGAGTGACCGCCGACATCCTGATCCGCAGGATGTCCTTTTCGCGCCTTAAGGCTGATCCTGGGCATCCCCGCCTTGCCTGGCCGAATGGTTACTCTCCGACTAGCTCAGGGTTGCCCTCAGCTGCTGGGACCACCGCCGGAAGCGCGCCTCCGGGCCGGTTCTCCGAGATCCAGCCGTCGATGAGCTGCCACCAGTCATACAGCCATTTCACCTGGGCCTCATGGGTAGCGGTCCGCGGCACCGCGTCGTGCGGCACCCGCCACCACCGGGCCTTGACGACCTGGGCGATCGGGAAGTTCCGCCACACATCCCCGACGCTGACGATATTGTCCAGTCCCGCGTGCGCCACGAAGATCACGTCCGCCTCGGGGCAGGCCTCCATGGCCGCCAGCGTTCCCCCGGGCCGCGGTGGTAGCAGATTCGGCATATCCCTGGCCCGTGCCGCCAGGTCCGAACGACCGGAGTGCTCCAGCCGCCGGATCCCGCGCCGCCACCGGCCCGGCGTCCAGTTGGCGCCCTCGGGGAAGATCACCAGCGCGCCGGTCTGGTCGAGCCCGCTGGCCAGCCGCTCGATCTGCTCGGTGAAGATGCTCTCGCCGGTCTGGCTGTGCTGGATGAACACGTTGGGCAGCCGGTTTCCCAGCACGTCCAGGCTGGGATCCAATTGCAGCGCCGACTTCATCACCACCCGCGGCCGGCGCCCGTACACGCTCAGCAGTTCATGGATGAGCAGGAGCGAGTCCCCAGGCCCGGCGTGCCGGCTGAGCACGATGACCGGCCGGGCCAGCCGGGCGATCCGTTCGTCCGGAGTGAGCTCCGGCTCGTCCACCTCGACCCGCAGCCCGTAGGTCCGGGCCGCCCCGTTGTACATCACGTCGAGAAACCACCGGATCACCGCGTAGTGGCGGCTCTGGTAAGGCTCGGTGCGCAGCCGCCCGCCGAACCCGCTCACGATCCACAGACCCAGCAGCATGAACAGCGCCGCGGTCTCCGCGACCAGCCAGATCAGCGCGAAGCAGGTCAGCCTCAGGCTGCGCATCCGGCCCGGTCGCGACCAGGCGGCCAGGCCGAACACCAGCGTCAGCAGGGCCAGGAAGGGGGAGAGCACGATGAAGGCGAGCGCGATCACGACCACCAGCGGTGCCACCACCAGACGGCGGATCAGCCTGGGTGGGAGCATCTATCCCTCCCGTCATCGGAGGCCTGGCATGTACCTGGCAGACGCGGCGAGATAGCTTGCGGACGCAAGTGTACGCACCCCATGCCTGGCGACCCACCCCGACACCAGCCAGGACGTAGTGGCCCTGTCCAGGGGAACCAGGTCAGTCTCGGGCCAGCGCGGCGAGATAGCTCGCGGACGCGGTGTACGCGCGCTCGATACTCTGCCCCACCATGGTCTTGTCCCGGTACCTGAACTGCGCCAGTCCCGGCGCGAGCCGGTCGCCGCCAGTGGGCAGCACATGCACCCGCACATCGTCGGGCAGCGACGACATGTCCTCGTGAAACCGGTGCCGCCGGGCGATCTCGAACGCGACCAGCCCCACTTCCCAGGGCCGGGTCGGAACGGCGAGCGGGCTTTCGATCCGGCCCACCTGCAGCACGTAGACGGTGCTGGCCCCCAGGGCGACGGCCCGGCCGACCGGGATCGAGTCGACCAGCCCGCCGTCAAAATAGTGGCCGCCGTCGATCTCGACCGGTGGCAGCAGCCCGGGCACAGCGCACGAGGCCATCACCGCGGGCACCACTGGCCCACTGGCGAACCAGCGCGCGGTCGCGTCCTCGATGCTGGCCGCCACGCACTGAAACGGCAGCTTCAGGTCGGCGAAGTCCTCCCCGGGCAGGACGTCCGCCAGCAGGCGGCTCAGCGGCTCCAGTGAATGCAGGTGGGTGCCCGAACGCACCAGCCGGATCGCCCGGCTCCAGAGCCTCTCGCTGAAGGCCAGCCGCAGCTCGTCGCCTTCCCACATCTGCCGGAGCCGAGCCGCCGCCCCCGGCGGGTCGGCCGCGACCAGCGCCCCGTTGATGGCGCCGATCGAGGTGCCCACGATCAGGTCGGGCCGGATGCCGGCCTCCGCCAGCGCCTGGAGCATGCCGACCTCGTGCGCGCCAAGCAGCCCCCCGCCGCCGAGCACGAACGCCGTCGTCATCCCCTTAGCCTAGCCAGCCCTCCCGGGTCCCGACGGCCTCAGCGGGTCTCACCAGATCTCAGCCGCGCCTGATCGTGAGGCCCAGCGAGGCGAACTGCTCGAACGGCCGGTGGTAACCGCGCTCGATATGGTGGATCCCGCGCAGCACCGACGGCCGGTCCGCCACCGCCGCGGCCAGCACGGCGGAGAATCCGGCCCGCACGTCGGGCATGGTGACGTCCGCGCCGCGCAGCTTGGAGACACCTCTGATCACGGCGGAGTGCACCGCGTTCGTGTCGTGGAAACGGCAGGCCGGCCCGCCCAGGCACGCCGCGAACACCTCGATCTCGCAGCCCATCTTCTGCAGCGCGGGGACGTACACGAGCCGGTTCTCGAACACCGTCTCATGCAGCACGGACATCCCTTCGGCCTGGGTGAACAGCACCATCAGGGGCTGCTGCCAGTCAGTCATGAACCCGGGGTGGGTGTCGGTGTGCACCGCGGCCGGCCGCAACCCGTCCGGCGCCGACGCGGTGATCCACTCATCGGTGATGTCGAACTGGGCGCCCATCCGGGCCAGCGTGGTGATCGCGGTGACCAGCCGGTCCTGCGGGCAGCCGTGCACGCGGACCTCGCCTCCGGTGATCAGCCCGGCCACCAGGTAGGAGAACGCCTCGAGCCGGTCGCCGGCCAGCCGGGTCGAGGCGCCGCGCAGCCGCGGAACGCCTTCGATGACGATCCGCCGGTCCGGGCTGAGCTCGATTTGCGCGCCCATCCGCTGCAGGAACAGGGCCAGCTCGACCACCTCGGGTTCGGTGGCCGCGTTCCGCAGCACCGTCTTGCCCTCGGCCAGCACGGCGGACAGCAGCACGGTCTCGGTCGCGCCGACGCTCGGATAGGGCAGGTCGATCCGCGCCCCGTACAGCCGGGAGGCCCGCGCGGTGATCCCGGTCGGCCCGGTCTCGACCTCGGCGCCGAGCGCCCGCAGCGCGGCGGCGTGGAAGTCGACCGGCCGCCGCCCGATCGGATCGCCGCCGACCAGCGGCACGAACGCCTCGCCGGTCCGGTGCAGCAGCGGCCCGATCATCAGGATCGGGATCCGGTTCAGCCCAGTGAACGCCTCCGGCACCCGTGGCTCGAACGCGCTTCCCGGTGCGATCGTGATGTCCGGCCCGGAACGACCCACCTGATACCCGATGGATTCCAGCATCGCCGCGGTGATGTCGACGTCGCCGACCTCAGGGGCGTTCCGGATCGTGCTCGGCCCGTCGCCTAGCATCGCGGCGACCATGTGCTTGGTCACAGCGTTCTTCGAGCCGCGCACGTGGATGTCGCCGCGCAGCGGCCCGGATGGTTCCACCTGCCAGGTTTCCGTCACGCAGACCACTGTAGGCGCGCGCCCGCTGCGGTCTGGTGCTGTTCACCGGACTTTCAGGTCTTCGACCGGGTCGACGGGTTCGGCCGGTTCGGCCGGCTCGGACGGCGGTTCGGCCGCCGGCTGGGGCACCGGCTGGGCCGCCGGCTGGGCTGCTCGTGCGGGCCGCATCCAGACGAACCAGTATCCGGCGGCGGCCAGCAGCACGGCGCCCATGGTCCAGCCCAGCGCGACGGTGCCGAGCCCTACGTACTTCAGCCCGGAGGCCAGAATCACGAAGGTGATGACCGGCCGGATGAAGCGGTCCGGTGCCCGGGACGACAGCAGCGAGCCGATCAGCACCGCGGGCACGCTGCCGACGATGATGGAGGCGGTGACCCCGAACTCGACGTGCCCGAAGGCCAGCGCGCCGAGGGCGGCCGCCGCGGTGAGCGGGACCGCCTGCGTCAGGTCGGTCCCGACCAGCTGGCCCGCGCTGAGCATCGGGTACGCGAACAGCAGCAGGATGATCATCAGGGATCCAGAACCCACCGAGGTCAGGCCGACGATCAGCCCGCCCACCATGCCGATCAGGACGGTCGGCACCGGCCGGATGGTGACCTCCGCGACCTGGCCGGTGCGGGCCTGGCCGGACCGGCGGTCCAGGAGGAAACGGACCACCATGGCCGCCGCGCCCGCCAGCAGCGCCGCCCCCAGGGCGATCTCGACGTGCTTGGAGTCGGCGGAACCGTTGCCGAGCAGCCGCAGCAGGTAGGCGCCGAAGAACGCCATCGGCACAGAACCGAGCGTCATCCAGCCGACCAGGCGCAGGTTGACGGTGCCCTTGTGCAGATGCACCGCCGCGCCGACCGGCCGCATCACCACCGCGGCGACCAGGTCGCTGGAGATGGCAGCGCTTGGTTTCACCGAGAATAGCAAGATCAGCATCGGTGTCATCAGGGCGCCGCCGCCCGCGCCGGTCAGCCCGACCAGCAATCCCACGACCGCGCTGCCGATGACGACATAGCCATCGAGACCCATCCAGTCCCCGCCCTTCCCCAGGAGCTCATTAGCCCCATTTCCCTATTACCTTAGGTTAAATTATCGACATTGGGGGCTGGCCGGCCCGGTTGGTGCGGGGCCGGCCCGGCCTGCCCACGAGCTTTTCTTCCGAACGAACCGTGGTGCCCGTTCCCCGCCTGCTTAACCGGGTAGACCGGGAAACGTGGACAAGCTGCAGGTCTACCGGGACAAGCGGGATCCGGCGCGGACCCCTGAGCCGGTTCCGGCGCACGCTCCGCAGCCCGCCGAGGCGGGACCGGGGGCCGGACCGGGGGACAGCCACGACGGCGGGGCGTTCGTCATCCAGGAGCATCATGCCCGGCGGCTGCACTGGGACTTCCGGCTTGAGCGCGACGGAGTGCTGGTGTCCTGGGCGCTGCCGAAAGGGGTGCCTTCCGACCCGGCCGTCAATCACCTGGCCGTGCACACCGAGGATCACCCGCTGGAGTACGCCAGCTTCGAGGGCGCGATACCCAGGGGCGAGTACGGCGCGGGTGCGGTCACCCGGTGGGACCAGGGCCGTTACGAGACGCTGAAGTGGGCGCCGGACGAGGTCAAGGTCAGGCTGCACGGGCGCCGGGTCAGCGGTGGCTTCGCGCTGTTCCAGACCCGGGGGAATCAGTGGATGATCCACCGGGAACGTCAGCCGCTGCCTGCCGGGGTCCGTCCCATGCTCGCGTTGACCGCGGCCGTGCCCCGAGACCGGGAGAATTGGGCGCTGGAGATGAAGTGGGACGGCGTCCGGGCGCTGGCCTACATCGAGCGAGGCCAGGTGCGGCTCATGTCGCGGACCGGACGCGACATCACGGTGGCCTACCCGGAGCTGGCCGGCCTCGGCTCGGCCACGCCCCGCAAACAGCTGCTGCTCGACGGGGAGATCGTGGTCTTCGGGGAGGGCGGCTGGCCGCAGTTCGAGGCGCTGCAGCCGCGCATGCACGTCAGCTCGGCAGCGCAGGCGAACCTGCTGGCCAGGCAGACGCCGGTGACGTACCTGGTGTTCGACCTGCTGCAGCTGGACGGAATGCCGCTGTTCGACCTGGCGTACCGGGACCGCCGGGAGCTGCTCCAGGAACTGGCAATCAACGGATCGTACTGGCAGACGCCGCCCTGGTTCCCTGGCGAGGACTTCGAGGCCGTGCGCGACGTCTCGGTCGATCACGGCATGGAGGGCGTGGTCGCCAAGCGGCTGGATTCGAAGTACGCGCCCGGGGTCAGGACGGATCACTGGCGGAAGATCAAGAACTTCAGGCGCCAGGAGGCCGTCGTCGCCGGGTACAAGCCAGGCCAGGGCAACCGGACCGGTCAGGTGGGCTCGCTGCTGATCGGGGTGAACGACTCCTCCGGGCTGATCTACGCGGGGCACGTCGGGACCGGGTTCAGCGTCGAGACGCTGCGCCTGCTCGGGGACAAGCTCAGGCCGCTGCGCCGGGCCGGTTCGCCGTTCGACGGCCCGGTCCCGCCGGAGCATGCCCGCCCGGCCGTGTGGGTAGAGCCGGAGCTGGTGATCGACGTGACCTTTGATTCGTGGACCAAGGCGGGCCGGATGCGGGCCCCGGTGTACAAGGGGCTGCGCGACGACATCGACCCGGCGACCGTGATCCGGGAGCCGGGGACCAGTGAGCCCTGACACCCCCGTGAGCTCCGACAGCAAGGTCGCCGTCCAGGTGGACGGGCGGACGCTGACGCTGACCAACCTCGGCAAGGTCCTGTACCCCGGCCCCGGGTTCACCAAGGCCGAAGTCCTCGACTATTACCAGCGGGTCGCGCCCGTGCTGCTGCCGCATATCGCGGACCGCCCGGTGACCCTCAAGCGGTACCCGGGGGGCGTCGACGGCCAGGCCTTCTTCCAGAAGCACGTCACGGCGCACCGGCCGGACTGGATCCGCACCGCCGAGGTCAGCTCGGCCAGCTCGCGGGCCCGCGAACGCGGCACCATGGTTACCTACCTGGTGATCGACGACCTCCCCGCGCTGATCTGGGCGGCCAACCTGGCCGGCCTGGAATTGCACACCCCGATGTGGCGGGTGCCTGAGGTCCGCCGACCCGACCTGCTGGTCTTCGACCTGGATCCGGGTGAGCCCGCCGGCATCGTGGACTGCTGCCGGGTGGCCCGCGACCTGCGTCCGCTGCTCGAGGCCGAGGGCTTCGCCCCGCTGGCTAAGACCTCGGGGGGCAAGGGGCTGCAGCTCTACGCCCCGATCTCCGGGGTGACCTCTGATGAGGCCAGCGAGCAGGCCAGGACGTTCGCCGAACGCCTGGCACGGGATCAGCCCCGCCTGGTGGTGTCGCGGATGACCAGGGTCCTGCGGAAGGGGAAGGTCCTCATCGACTGGAGCCAGAACAACGGCTCCAAGACCACCGTCGCCCCCTACTCCCTGCGCGCCCGGTCCAGCCCGACCGTATCGACGCCGGTGAGCTGGGAGGAGGTGGAGGCCTGCCGCAAACGCGAGGACCTGTTCTTCACCGCCGATGCGGTCCTGGACCGGGTGGCGCGGCACGGCGACCTGTTCGCCCCGCTGCTGATCCCCCCGGGAGCTAACGCGCACAGCGCCACCAAAGCGTTACCGCGCAGATGCTCCCGACCTAATGGGGCCTGGCGCACCCGGGCGTCCAGTGCCACTTTGACCGTCGGCCATTCGGCGGCGATCACGGAGAACATGGCCGAGTCCCGCAGCATGCCTTCCTCGCCGGGCACCCGTGAGGGCGACGAACTGCGCAGCACGCCCTCGAACTGTGTGCCGAGGCTCGCGATCGCCCGCCGTGATCGCTCGTTGCGAGCGTCGGTCCTGAGGTCGGCGCGGGCTACGGCCAGGGCCTCGAACGCATGGGTGAAGAGCAGGAGCTTGGCTTCGGCGTTGATCCCGGTACCCTGCGCCGAGGCCGCCAGCCAGGTCCAGCCGATCTCGATGGCTTGCAGGCCGGGCCGTTCGGGAAAAGTCCGGGGAGTGCAGAACGAGGTGCATCCCACCGCCCGCCCGTCCCGCACCCGGACCTGCGTGAACGGCGTCAGTCCCGGGCGTTCGGCCGTTTAAGCGCGTTCGCTGAGCAGGAGCAGGGTGTAGCCGGCGACGGTGGAGTCGTCGGTAATGAGGCCCTGGCTGATCATGTCCTCGAGCCTGGCTCTCGGCACCCATTCCTGGCGCATGTCCTGCTCTTCGTGCTCGCGTTCCGGCTCGCCCGGCTCGAGGCCGGTGGCCAGAAAGTAATGCCCTCCCTGGCTGGTGGTGCCGTGAGCGCAGTTCAGAAACCCGAGCTTGGCCAGGTGACGGGCGTGCAGCCCGGTTTCCTGCAGCAATTCCAGCCGGGCCAGGTCCTCGGGGCGGCCCGCCCGCCCGGCCGGGAACCCGCCCTGCGGGAACGACCAGGTGCGCCGCCCGATCGGGTACCGGAATTCCTCGACGAGATGAAAACCGTCGTTCTCGGCCGGGATGACGATCGCGAAGTCGGCCTTCTCGACGAACGCGTAGGTGCCGCGGGAACCGTCGCGTCGCTCTATCTGGTCCCGGCGCAGGCGCATCCAGTTGTCTTCGTAGACGACTTCGGACGCGAGCCTGCGGATGTCCGCACCGTCCGGCGGGGCAGCCATCGGTTAGGGCACCTGCTCGGATCCGGTGACCGCCAGCTCACCGGGGGGTGCGGCCGCCGCCGCCCGCGGGCGCCCGCCGCCCCGGCCCGCCTGCACGTACCTGACGACCGCGGTCGCGCCGAGGGCGCCCGCGATGGGCAGCGTGATCAGCGCGGGCAGCTGGTAACGCCAGGAGAACTCGTACAGGTCCGCGCCGAGCAGCACCGCCGCAGCCGAGGCGGTGATCAGCAGGCAGGCCAGGGCCAGGTTCTGGGCGTCTGCCGGGTCCCGGTCCCGGCGGCGGCGGAAGGTGAAGATCCCGGCGATTCCGGCCAGCAGCGCGATCAGGAACACCGGTCCTGGCGTGTACCCGCCGTGCAGCTGGTAGTCCCGCAGCGCGGTGGCGGCCGTCTGGTTGACGCGGGCGGACCCGCCGCCCCCGGCCGCGACGAAGACGTTGCTGGCGCTGTTCCTGCCGTAGTGGCTGATGCCCGGCGGGTAGTAGGGATAGCTGGTCTGGAACTGCCAGCGCGAGATGGCGGTGTCGCCTGTCGCGGTGTTCCTGGTGAGAGCGAAGATCTTCACTGAGTCGCGGGCGATGTCGCCGGCCACGCGCATCGGCTGCTGCCTGAGCACGCTGTAGGCGAGCTGCCGCTGCAGCGGCAACGTGTTGATCACCAGGCCGAGCTGGACGTTGACCGGCTGGTACAGCACGCGCGGCGCATCGTTGTTGTTGACAAGACCGTCGACGCCCATCGCGGCGGCGACCGGCGCGCTCGGGCACAACGGCCGTTCGCCGGCGGGGATCTTCAGCGCGGCGCAGTCGGCGGCGTGCGCCGTCCGGCCGTAGAGGTACGCGTCGCCCATGTTGGACAGTTCGAACCCGTAGTGCAGGATCACGGCGGAATAGCCCATGTAGCCCACCACCGGCAGCACGAAGCAGAAAATCAGCACCGCGCCGTGCAGCAGGCGGGTGCGCCAGCCCCGGGTGGCGGCGAGCACGTAGATCAGGGCGGGCACGATCAGCGCCTCGCCCACCTGGCGGACCGGCGCGGACGCGCCGAGCGCGAGCCCGCCCACGACGATGAGGGCCAGTCCGGGCCGGGGCTGCCAGAGCAGCAGGACGATCCCCGTGACCAGCAGCGCTTCGAACAGCACGTCGGGCATGATCGTCTGTTCCGCGTTCAGCTGGTAGGCGTCGAGCAGGACCGGCGCCACGGCCAGCGCCGCGAGCCAGCGGGTCACGCCGCGGCGCAGCATGAGCGCGTAGAGCGCGATCGCCATCGCCATCCCGAGGACGTGCTGGAGCAGCGCGACGAAGGCCAGGTCCGCGACCATGAGCACCGGACGGAGCACGAACAGCGTGTAGCCGAGGGGATCGAACGAGCCCCAGCCATTGCTGGCGAAGTCGGTCCCGAAGATGTACTTCCTGGAGTCGATAAACAGCAGCGCGGGCTCGTATCCGACCTGGGTGGCGGCGCGTAGCACGAGTCCGGCCGCCAGCAGCAGGCCGAGCACCCAGTGCCTGCGCGCCACGTCGGTGACCGTCCACAGGACCCGGTCGAGACGGGAGGCCGCCGGCCCGGCCGCGAAGCTCTGCCCGCGGTCGGCGGCGATGGCGTCACCGTCATCCGCGGCGTCCCCGCCGGACAGTACCGTTTCGCTCCTGTTGGTCACACGCATTCCTTGGCATCAGTCGCATCAGGCAGCGGGAGATGCCGTGCTAGTGCCCGGCCGCCTTCCTGGCAGGGATCATTCTGCCGCATCACGAGATGGCAGGCGGCCTTAAGAGCGAGATTTGCCTGGTGTCGTCCGCCGGTGCGGGCGGGAGAGCAGGCATGCGGTGCGTTACGCCCCGCGGTCGGCCATCGGAGACCCCGGCGGTTCCCGCGGTGGTTTGACGGCGCCTGTCCGGTTTTGACGGTGGCTGTCCGTAGCATCGGCGCATGCTCGCGCCGATGATTCTGACCGTCGCCGGCGGGTTCCGGTGACGACGAACGCGCACGGCGTACCGGCCGGCGCCCGTGATCCGGCCGACCACGGCCGTTGGCGGCGATTGCGGTCGGCGGTGCCCGCCATCTATCCCGTCCTGGCGCCTGCGGTGCGGGCGGGGCCGGGGCCCGGGCCGCTGCGCCCGCCGGCCTGCGTGGTCTGCCGGGGCCCGGTGCGACCCGGATGTGCCCGCTGCTATCAATGCGGACGCCATGCTGACCTGGCCCCGGGTTTGCTCGCCGACGTCGTGGTTCCCATCTCCTACGCGGTCAAGGGCACAGCCCTGTCTGCCGATCTGTGGCGCTACAAATCCTGGCCGGTGCCGATCGCCCGCGCGCGGACCTCGCTGCTGGCGCTGCTTGTCGCCTTCCTGCACGATCACGGAGGCTGCGTCTGGCAGCACGGGGGGATGCCCGCGCCTGGCCGCCTGGCCGTGGTGCCGACCGGATGCGGCCGCCCGGGACCCCACCCGCTGCTCGAGCTGGCCGCGCCGTACCTGCGGCTGCCGTCGACCCGGCTGGTCATCCGGCCGGGCTGCCAGGGCCGCGAGCTGAACGTGCACAGGTTCCGCGCCGACCCGACGGCGGCGGGAGCCAGCGTGCTGCTGCTCGACGACAGCTGGGTCTCGGGCGCCAGCGCCCAGTCTGCCGCCGCCGCGCTCAAGCTGGCCGGAGCCAGGCACGTCGCCATCGTGGTGCTCGGCCGCCACCTCGATCCGGCCGATCCGGCGGCCGGCCCGCTGACGGCCCGGCTCACGCCGGGTCCGTACGATCCGGCCAGATGTGCGGTGCACCATCAAAGCTAGCCCGGATACTAAACCACCTTTAAATGGTGCAGATTTCCTTGATCGGGATAATAGCCTGTTGGTTAATCATCGGCAATCATCTAGCCTTTTTCGGGCCTTAAGGAAATAGCGGCTGATTTAACCGCTCGTTACCTGGAAAAGTTGGCTGAGCGCAATAGTTTGCTCTAACTTCTCTACAATGAATGACCCTCAGATCACCGCCAGCCTGCGCGCGAAGTCTCCGGGTGCGCTGGCTGAGCTCTTTGACGCGTACGGTGAACGGCTCTTCCTGTACTGCTGGTTTATGCTCCGCGAACGCGATATCGCCTGCATTGCGGTGCGCGACACGCTGGTTGGCGCGCAAGCGCGCATCGCCGGGCTGGCGGATCCTGATTTGCTTGGCTCGTGGCTCTACTCCCTGGCCCGGACGGAATGCCGCCGGGGGCGCCCCGTTCCGCCGTCCCTGGCCGATGAGGCGCCCGCCCGGCGGCCCGGCCAGCGTGATGCCGATTCCCGGCTGATGGCCTGGAACGCGGTGACGAGCATGGCGCCCGAGGACATGGAGGCGCTCGATCTCGCCTGCAGGCATGACGTGGACCTGGCGCTGGTGCTCGGCCTTCCGGCCGCGGACGTCCAAGCACTCGTTGACCAGGCCAGGCAGAACCTGGAACGGGCCCTGGCCGCCGAGATCCTGGTCAGCCGGGGCGGTCGCGGCTGCCCGGACTGGGCCGAGGTAACGACCGGCTGGTCAGGAACGATGACACCGCAGACACGAGATCGCGTGCTCGGACACGCGGCCGGCTGCGCGGTCTGCGGCCCGGCGCTGCCGCGCAACGTCTCCGCCGCACGCGTCTTCGCGCTGCTGCCCGCGCCCGGGATTTCGCCGCAGGCCCGGGCGGAGGTGCTCGACTTCTTCGCAGCGCACCGGCCCTCAGCGCAGCCGCAGCCGCAGCCGCAGTCCCAGTCCCAGCCGTGGCTGCGGCTGCGGCTGACCGGGGCCGGATGGATTCTGGTCGGCGCGGGCGTGGTCGCGACGGCCGCGGCGATCGCCAGCGTTTTTGTGGTCGTCGGTAGCAGGCCTGTCGCCGACCGGATGATCACCCCGGCCGCATCGCCCGCCGGGTCCGTGCTGGCGGGACCGGCCGGAGTCCAGGGCCCGGCGGCCGGCCGTACCAGGCGGCCCGTGGTGTCGCGGCCGTCCCTGATCGGCACGACGGCCGGCAACACCAAAGCGCTGATCGCCGACGTGACGAAGCCGCTGACGTCGCCCAAGACGGCCGCTCAGGGGCCGGGGTCGGCCGGGGCGCCGGGATCGGATCCGGCCTTGAGCGTGACGCCGGCGCGGCCGGCGCCCGCGGGGACCCTGTCCGCGTCGACCCCGGCATCGTCTCCGCCGTCGCCGTCGCCGTCCACATCGGCGACGCCGCCACGTCCGCGTCACCGTCAGCGTGGGCGTCTGCGTCCCGAAAACGGCCGGCCCCGCAGGCCCTAAGCTGGAATCGTGACCGCTGAGCCCCCTTCGCATACCGCCCTGGTCAGACGTGCGCGCCGGATCAACAGGGAACTGGCCGTGCTCTATCCAGACGCCCACTGCGAACTGGACTTCACCTCTCCGCTTGAGCTGCTCGTCGCGACGATCCTGTCCGCGCAGACCACCGACAAGCGGGTCAACCTGGTGACCCCGATCCTGTTCTCGCGGTACATCACCGCCGCCGAGTACGCGGCCGCTGACCGCGACGAGCTGGAGAAGATCATCCAGTCGACCGGCTTCTACCACGCCAAGGCCAACAGCCTGATCGGGCTCGGGCAGGCGCTGTGCGAACGGTTCGGCGGCGAGGTGCCGCCGCGGCTTCGCGATCTGGTCACGCTGCCCGGCGTGGGCCGGAAGACCGCCAACGTGGTGCTCGGCAACGCCTTCGATATCCCGGGCATCACCGTGGATACCCACTTCGGGCGGCTGGCCAGGAGGTTCGGCTGGACCACAAGCACCGAGCCAGAGAAGGTGGAAGCCGAGGTGGCCACGCTCATCCCGCGGCGGGACTGGACGATCCTGTCGCACCGGCTGATCTGGCACGGGCGGCGGGTCTGCCACTCGCGCCAGCCCGCCTGCGGTGCCTGCGCACTGGCTCGCCTCTGCCCTTCGTACGGCGAGGGTCCCGTCGATCCGGAGGTGGCGGCGAAGCTCGTCAAGTCCGGCCCGTTCTCGTGACCTCAGGCGGCCCGAACCCGCAGACCCCGCCCGCCGTGCCGGTACCAGCGTGGTTGCGTGAGCTGGCGGCCGCGGCCGCCCGGATGGAAATATCCCCGCTGGTGCTGCCGCCTGCGACCGGCGGAAGGCCGTCGGCGGTGCTTGTCTTGTTCGCTGACGGGCCGGGCGGCCCCGATCTGCTGCTTATCCAGCGCAGCGCCGGGCTCCGGCTGCATGCGGGCCAGCCTGCCTTCCCCGGTGGTGCCATCGACGCCGGGGACGAGGGGCCGGTCGCGGCGGCGCTGCGTGAAGCCGCCGAGGAAGTGGGCGTCGATCCAGGCGGCGTCGACGTGGTCGGCATCTTGCCCGAGATGTTTATCGAACGGACCGGATTCCGGGTCGTGCCCGTGCTCGCGTGGTGGCGGCGGCCGTCGGCGGTCGCACCGGTCGACGTGGGCGAGGTGGCGGCGGTGGAGCGGATCAGCGTGGCTGAGCTGGCCGACCCCGCCGCGCGGCTGATGGTGCGCGTGCGCGACGGGCGGACCACGCCTGCGTTCCGGGTCAGGGGGATGCTCGTCTGGGGATTCACCGCCGCGCTCGTCGACCGCCTGCTCGCGCTGGCCGGCTGGGAGAAGCCCTGGGACATCGCCAGGGTCATCGACCTGTGACCGACGCTGACGCGCCAGAGGGTCAGCAAGAAGCTATACGGTAAGGGCGTGCGCGGTGATGTGCTCGACCTCATCTTGATCGTGGTTGTCGCGGCGTTCGCGGTCTCTGGTTACCGGCAGGGCTTCATCGTCGGCATCCTCAGCTTCTTCGGCTTCGTGGGTGGCGCGCTGCTTGGCGCGGAGTTCGGCCCGAGCATCTCCCGCGTCCTCGTCGGCGGCCAGACCCAGCAAGACGTCGTCGCCGTCGTCTTGCTGGTCAGCTTCGCCGTGCTCGGGCAGTTCATCGCGTCCGCCATCGGAGCCGCCATGCGGTCCACCGTGACCGGGCGGTCGGCGACGGTCCTTGATTCTGCCGGAGGCGCCGCGGTCAGCGTGGTATCGGTGCTGCTGATCGCCTGGGTGGTGGGATCGGTGCTGGTCGAGTCCCCGTTCCCGCAGGTGGATCAGCAGGTGAACAACTCGGTGGCGCTGCAGACGCTGGACAAGTTCATGCCGTCGCCCGCCAAGACCATGTTTTCCGACTTCCGTCGGCTGCTGGCCACCAACAGCATGTACGCCGAGGTGTTCAGCGGGATTGGCACGGAGCGGATCCTGGCCATCCCGGCCCCGGACAACGCCGTGCTCAGCAGCCCGGGATTCCTGGCCGCGCGCAGCCGGGTGGTCCGGGTACAGGGCATGGCTCCGAGTTGCCAGCGGTCCATCGAGGGCTCCGGCTTCGTCATCTCACCTGACCACATCCTGACCAACGCGCATGTGGTCGCCGGGGTGACGGAACGGCAGACGGTGACGACCACCACGGGCCGGGTTCTCGACGCCACGGTGGTGTTCTACGACCCGCAGGTCGACGTGGCCGTCCTGGACGTGCCCGGGCTTGACCTGACCCCGCTGCAGTTCGCCGGGCAGGCTAGCCCTAGTGACAGCGCGGTGGTGGCGGGCTACCCGCTCGATGCCCAGGAACTGCACACCGTGCCGGCCAGGATCGGCGGCATCCAGAACGCGCAGGGTCCGAACATTTATCAGACGAACACGGTGACCCGCCAGATTTACGAGATCAGGGCGCTGGTCCAGTCGGGCAACTCCGGAGGCCCGCTGCTGTCGCCGCAGGGCACCGTCGATGGGGTCGTGTTCGCCGCGGCGGTGGGGGTCTCCGACACCGGCTTCGCGCTCACCGCGGAGCAGGTGTCCGCCGACGCCAGCGCGGGCGAGCATGCGTCGGCAGCGGTCTCCACCATGGGCTGCGGCGACTAACCCGCCGCGTGCCCGGCCGGGACCCACGGGCCCGGGACTATCAGCTAGGCGCGGGCCCGGCGGTCAGCAGCGCCGGCCGGAGGTCTTCGTCGCCAATGCCCGCCAGTCCCCGCAGCTCGATCCGCGCGGCCAGCTCATCGCAGCTCGCCAGGACGGCCGCGATATCGATGCCGTACGGATGGCTGCGCCCACCCGCGGGGGCCCGGTCACAGTACGCACGGACCCGCCCGGCGCCCCGCCTGAGCAGCGTGACGGCTCCGCGGGCATTGCCCCGGTGCGCATGCGTCAGTCCGACTGCGACCTGAGCCAGCCCCTGCCACAGATCACGCTCGTCGGGCGGGGCGGACTTCCAGGCCGCTTCGAGGGCCTCGTGGGCGTGAAACGGACGTCCCGCGCGCAGCAGCTGGTCCGCCAGCCTGGCGGCGTCCGGTCCGGTGAGCACCAGGTCGTCGGGGAGCCCGGCCTGCCCGGCATCGGCCTGCGCGCGGGCGAGGGGGCGGCCGAGCCCATCGCGGGGCCGCGCATTCCTGGGCCGGCCCCCGGGGTCGCGATCCCGGTTCACCGCTCCGGTTCCGGATCGGCCAGCCAGCCGAAGAGCTCGGTGTCGAAGGCGTCTGGCCGTTCCTCGTGCGGGAAATGACCGGCGCCGTCGATCACTCGCCAGCGGTAGGGGCCGTCGACATACCGCCCGGCGCCGCGAGCCGTCTGCGGCAGGACGCAGGGGTCCACCGCACCATGCAGATGCAGGGTCGGCGCTTGGATCGGCGCACGCATGTGCCGGGCGTAGCGCAGGCCGTCTGGCCGCAGTCCGCTGCGTACGAGCCAGCGCTGATATTCCAGCGCGGAGTGGGCCACCGAAGGTATCCGCATCGCCCGGGAGTAGATCTGCTCGGCCGGGCCGTCCGGCCAGCCGGGCGCGGACCAGTTTTCCAGCAGCCGGCCCACCCGCAAGGCTCCGTTCCTGAGCAACTGGCGCTCGGGCAGGACGGGCAGCTGCGATCCGAGCGCGTAACCCATCCGGCGGCCTTGGCCGAGCAGGTCGGTGAACATGGCGGCCCGCATTTGCAGCGGATGCGCCATCGAGACGACGGCGAGCCTCCTGACCACTTTCGGGTAGTAGGACGCCAGCGTCCAGGCGATCAGACCGCCTAGCCCGTGGCCGACCACGATCGCATTCGCCTCGCCCATGGCCCGGATCAGGCCGGCCGCGTCGGAGGCGGCCGTGACCAGGTCATAGCCGCGCGGCGGCTTATCGCTTCCGCCGTAGCCGCGCAGGTCCACCGCGGCGCCGCGAAAGCCCGCCTCGGGCAAGCCGGCCAGCTGATGGCGCCAGGTCCACCAGAACTCGGGGAAACCGTGGAGCAACAGCACAAGCGGCCCGTCGCCGGCTTCAGCGACGTGAAACCGGGTTCCGTTGGCGCTTACCGACCGGTGCGTCCACGGGCCGCTGATCGCGATAGCGGCATCGGCGCCCACGGCCATCAGGCTCACCTCACCGGGACTGGCCGACGGCGATCTCGGGATGCTGGCCGTCGTGGCGTAGCATCCCGAGTCCCTCGGTGACGGTCTTCCTAGTCTTGCGCAGGCCGGACAGGTGCCGCAGCTTCAGCAGCGCGATGCCCACCGCCACCGCCGCCAGCAGGACGCAGGTGCCCGCGACGATGAGGAAGGCCGCCCAGGTCCAGATGCCGAGCGTGATAAGGCCGTAGGCGAAGGCGATGCAAAAGAGCACGAGCACCAGGCATCCGACAAAGGCAGCGACGCCCGCCAGCGCGCCGGCCAGGCCGACGCGGCGGACGTCGCCCTTCAACTCGGTCTTAGCCAGCTCAATCTCATACCTGACCAGCTGGGAGACATCCTTGGCCGCCAGGGCCACGAGGTCCCCAAGTGACTGATCACCGCCGGCGGGTTCCGGCGTTTCGCTGCGGACCATCGAGTCCATCTCCCATCGTGCGGACCGTCATCCGTGCTCGGCACGGCAATTAGTGTCCGCGCCCGATATCTCCTCGGGGGCTAGAGCAGGTTTGGCCAAAGCACAAGGCTAGCGTTCTTGATCGCCATCATGGCAGCACCCCGTCCCAGCCCGGCGTTCACCCTACGCCAAGCGCTGGTTTTGCGCTCCGGGGGCAGCCAGGCGGCCGGCCGGTAACGATCCGCCGGATGGAGGGTCACGATTTTCGCCAGGACCGCACCTGGCCGCCACGAGCTACCCCAGGCCTATTTCGCGGCCGCACATAGCGAGCGGCGCCCCTGGCCGGGGCGCCGCTGCGAAAGCCACGTCATACCTGGCTACCAAGCGTGCACCTTCTTTGTCAGTCAGGTCGGCCTGACCTGAGCTGACACGCCTCCCGCGGCTGGTCGCGCGTGGGTACCTGGCTGCCGTGCCCGGACGCCTCAACGCCCGTAACACAGTTGTACGTCCAAATCCCCGGCGAGGAAAGATCGAGGACGTAATCAATTCGTGATCTCAATCAGTCCCGCCGGTCACATGCCGTTAACTGGTGGCTCGGCGGCCCCGCACGACGGGGCCGCCGCCGCCCCGTTTGGGCACGTAAGGGCGGGTGGGATCGTATACAGGGCTTGTTTGCGGACAGTGTCGGGCCGCCGGAAGCCGGCCTCACGGAGCGTTCTTACATAGTGATACGCAGGAAAAAATCCTTACCAGAAGGTAGCGATCTCGTCATAGACCCTTCTCAGGCCCAGCGGCATATGTTGTAATTCGATTGGCTGAAGCCGCATGAGGGCACGTGTGGTGATACGCCGCCGGTGGTCGATACGACACCTGCGGTCGACCCTAGAGCTCTTTGCGGATAAGCTTCCTATAAGGACGGCGCCGGCCTCCCCCCCCAGGGCCGGACCGTACGCGCGGGCCCCGCTCTCCCCCCCGGCGGGGCCCGCCCCCTTATTTCTGGCCGTTGCGGCCCGTTTCCTTATGGTTCACTTGTGACGCTGGGTGCTGACGCCGCTTGAGCGTTAGTGCGCTAGTTCACCATCGCCAACGTCGCGAACTCCGGAATGCTCGACGGCTTCCCGTCGGCGTGGTTTAACCGTGGCCGGCCCCAATAGCAGGAAAACGATTGCGCCGCCTAATTCTCGTTTCAGTCCTGCGGGCATCCGCGCAGCAGCATGTCGAGCAGCGCGACCGCGCCTGCCTTGGACAGCGGATGGTTGGCGTTTCCGCACTTGGGAGACTGTACGCAGGAGGGGCAGCCGGCTTCGCAGCCGCAGCTGGCGATGGCCTGCCTGGTGGCGCCCAGCCAATCCCGGGCGGCGTTAAAGCCGCGCTCGGCGAATCCGGCTCCGCCGTCATGGCCGTCATAGACAAAGACGGTGAGCCGTCCGGTCGCGGCATGCAGGTCGGCGGAGACGCCGCCGACATCCCAGCGGTCGCAGGTGGCGAAGAGTGGCAGCAGGCCGATCGAGGCATGTTCGGCCGCATGGGCGGCCCCGCCGAGGTCGATTCCGGCGGCGGCGAGCCGGTCCCGCTGCGCCGCGGAAACGGTCCACCACACGGCCCGCGTCCGCAGCTGCCGGGGCGGCAGGTCCAGGGGTGTCTCGCCGAGCAGGGCGCCGGTGTCGGCGCGCCGCCTGGCGAAGCTGGCCACCTGACGCGTCACCTGAACATCGCCGAAACGGATCTCGGCTTCACCCCAGGTCATCGTGCGCAGTTCGCCGCTCACCTCGAGTTCGGTCACGTTCCTGGCCGTGGTGGTGTACCCGGGATCGCCCGGTTCGACCAGGGCGACCCGGTCCGCGAGGTCGAGCCGCCGCACCAGGTAGCTTTCGCCCTGGTGGACGTAGACGGCCCCGTCGTGGACGATCAGGTGCGCGGAAGGCTCGTCCACCGTGCCGACCAGCCGGCCGGTCGCCTCCTCCACCACGCGGACCGGAGCCAGCCCTGCGCCGCGCAGGCCCGCCGCCGCGGCCACGTCCCGGCGCATGCTGAACCAGCCGGCCGGCCGCCTGCGCAGCCGTCCTGACCTGGTGAGGTCATCGACGACCGGCCGGGCCGCCGGGCCGAAGATGTCCAGATCATGCTCGGTCAGCGGCAGCTCGGCGGCGGCGGCGCACAGGTGCGGGGCCAGCACGTAGGGGTTACCTGGGTCCAGGACGGTGGCCTCCACCGGATGCCGCAGCAGGAGTTCCGGATGCCGCACCAGGTACGTGTCGAGCGGGTCATCGCGGGCGATGAGGACCGCGGCCGCGGGCCTTCCGCTGCGCCCGGCGCGTCCGGCCTGCTGCCACAGCGAGGCCCAGGTTCCGGGCCAGCCGGCGATGAGCACCGCGTCAAGACCGGTGATGTTGACGCCGAGTTCCAGCGCGGTGGTGGTGGCCAGCCCCACCAGGCGGCCCTCGCTGAGCTCCGCCTCCAGGCGCCGCCTGTCCTCGGGCAGGTATCCGGAGCGATAGGCCGCCACCTTCGTTCCCGCCTGATGGGCGTCGAGCGACCTGCGGGCGGCCAGCGCGACCGCCTCGGCGCCGCGCCGGGACCTGATGAAGGCGAGCGTCTGGACGTTCTCCCTGACCAGCCTGCTGAGCAGGTCCGCCGCCTGCGCGGTGGCGGTCCGGCGGAGCCGGGCCCCGGCCTCGCCGCGGGCATCGGTCAGCGGTGGTTCCCAGAGCGCGAAGGCGAGCGGTCCGCGGGGCGAGCCGTCGTCGGTCACTTCCTCGGCGTCAAGCCCGGTCAGCAGCCGGGCGCAGGCACCAGGGGTGCCGACCGTCGCCGAGGCGAGCACGAACACCGGACGGCCAGGACCCGCCGCCTCGCCCGGGGCGGCGTGATGGGCCACCACCCGCCGCAGCCGCCGCAGCACGTGGCCTACGTGCGAGCCGAAGACGCCCCGGTATCCGTGGCATTCGTCGATGATCACATAGCGCAGCCGGCTGAAGAAGCCTGACCAGCGGGCATGCCGGGGCAGCAGCGCGCGGTGCAGCATGTCCGGTGTGGTGAGCAGGTACCTGGCGTGGCTGCGCGCCCAGTCCCGTTCGGCCCGGGTCGAGTCGCCGTCGAAGGTCGCGGCCTGCACGCCCGGGAGGCCGAGGGCCCGGATCGAGGCGAGCTGGTCGGCCGCGAGGGCCTTGGTGGGCGTGATGTAGAGCACAGTGCCCCCCGCGAGCACCGACGTGAGCGCGGGCAGCAGGTACCCGAGCGACTTGCCCGAGGCGGCGGCGGTGGAGATGATCACGTTGCGGCCGGCCTGGGCGTGCGACGCGGCGGCGGCCTGATGACTCCAGGGGGCGCTGATGCCGCGGGCGGCGAAGGCGCCGATGACCTCGGCGGGAACCCACGGCGGCCAGGGGACCTGGCGACCGGCCCGGGCCGGGATGTGCTCCACATGGACAGGCCGGCCCGCGCGGGCTTCGTCCAGCAGGATGCCCAGAGCGCGGTTCTCAGCCCCGGCGGGCACCGTGACCAGGCTGGCCGGGCCGGGGCTCCCGGCGGGCACAGCGACCAGGCCGGCCCGCGAGGGGCGGGCGTCGGCGGGCGCGGGGGCCGCCCCTCCGGCGGGAGGTTCTGCCGGGAATGTCAGGGGTCCGGCCGGAGGAACGGGGGTGATCGTCGACACAAGTTTTCAGTGTGTCATCCGATGGGGGATGCCCGGAGGCATGATTTCGTATAGACATGACACCAGAGCGTGGTTGAATGCCGCAGAGGATCACGCCCCAGGCTCTGGCTACGTTAGCCCGCGCGCCGGGGCGGGACGTTTGAGATGACGCCTTGCATGGCGCTGGAGGATTTGTGGATCTGAAGCTGGGTCACTACAACAAGGACGGCATCGAGGTCGTCGACGTCGAGGGCGAGATCGATGTCTACACGGCGCCGCGGCTCCGTGAGCTGCTCATCGATCTAGTCAACAAGAACAACTACCAGCTCGTCGTCAACATGGAGAAGGTTGAGTTCCTGGACTCCACCGGTCTCGGCGTGCTGGTCGGCGGGCTGAAGCGAGTGCGTGCGCACGACGGTTCCCTGGACCTGGTCTGCACGCAGGAGCGGATACTCAAGATCTTCAGGATCACGGGGCTGACGAAGGTTTTCGGCATCCACGACACGGTGGATCTGGCCATCGCGGCCAAGAAGCTCGAGAAGTAACGCGGTCAGACCTCATCAGATGGCCACCGTCGAAGTAACGTTCACGCCGCTGCCCGCGCACGTTCGCACCGCGCGGCTGGTTGCCACCGCGGTCGCGCGGCGCAGCGGCGTGGACGAAGCCCTGCTTGATGAGGTGCGCCTCGCCGTGGGCGAGGCCTGCTCGCGCGCGGTTGAGGCGCATCGCAGGCACTGCCCGGCGGAGCCGGTCAGGATCGAGATGACCGACCAGGGCGAGCGGTTCGTCGTCGTGGTGAGCGACCACGCTCCCACCGCGTCCTCAGCCCCGTTTGGCGGCGCTAACGGCAATGACGCGGGCCGTGCTCATCTCGTGGAGGTCGCCCACGAGGAGGACGATGGCGTGATTCCGGCCGGATTCGGGCTGGCCGTGATCTCCGGGCTGGCCGATGACGTGCACGTCTCGTCGACGAGCTACGGCGTCAGCGTCCGGATGAGCTGGCCGTCAGCCGTCAGGGCCTGAATCGCCTATCCGGCCCGGCGGTCTGGCGTCAATCGATCTACCTCGGCCGTCCTGGCGCGCCGTTACGTTGCCCTATCGTATTTATAACGATAAGGTAACGAGATTGTTAGGAATGGTCCGGTGTTCGTGGTTCAGCCCGGGCGTGCGTAGACTCCCGGCCACTCGTTAGTCCCGATCGGCAACCATCTTCCGTTCGGATTCCAGGAGGTCGAATGTTCAGGCATGTCTCCGCGCTGGCGGCGAACCCCGTTAGTGTGAGCGGCTCCAACCTGACCTGGGTTGTCATTGTCGCGGTCGTGGCCCTGCTCGCGCTCGGCGTGGCTGGATTGCTGGTGCGGGAGGTGCTCGCGGCCAGCCAGGGCACCCAGAAGATGCAGGAGATCGCACTCGCCGTCCAGGAAGGCGCGGCGGCCTACCTGCGCCGGCAGTTCAGGACCCTCAGCGTGTTCGTGGTCCTGATCTTCTTCGTCCTGCTGCTGCTGCCGGTCCCCCCGGGCGCAGGCGGCGTGCGCTGGGGCCGATCCATCTTCTTCCTCGTCGGGGCCGGCTTCTCCGCGCTCACCGGGTTTACCGGGATGTCCCTGGCGGTACGCGGCAACGTGCGCGTCGCGGCGGCGGCCCGCGAAGCCGGGGGCGGTGCCCGCCAGGCCATGCGGATCGCGTTCCGCACCGGCGGCGTGGCCGGCATGTTCACCGTCGGCCTCGGCTTGTTCGGCGCGGCGGTCGTCGTGCTGATCTACAAGGGGAACGCGCCCGACGTGCTTGAGGGCTTCGGCTTCGGCGCCGCCCTGCTCGCGATGTTCATGCGGGTCGGCGGCGGGATCTTCACCAAGGCCGCGGACGTGGGCGCCGACCTGGTCGGCAAGGTCGAGAAGGGAATCCCGGAAGACGACCCGCGCAACGCCGCGACCATCGCCGACAACGTCGGCGACAACGTGGGTGACTGCGCGGGCATGGCTGCGGACCTGTTCGAGTCGTACGCGGTGATGCTCGTCGCGTCGCTGCTGCTTGGCAAGGTGGCGTTCGGGAACTACGGTCTGGTCTTCCCGCTGATCGTCCCGATGATCGGCGTGATCACCGCGGTGATCGGCATCTTCGCGGTCGCGCCGCGCAAGGGCGACCGGAGCGGCATGACCGCTATCAACCGCGGCTTCTTCGTCTCGGCGATCATCTCGCTGGTGCTGGTCATCGGCGCCGCGTTCTGGTACCTGCCGGACAAGTTCAGCAAGCTGACCGGGGTCACCGACAGCTCGGTGCTCGCCCACGTCGGGAACCCGCGGTTGCTGGCGATCGGCGCGGTGATCATCGGTATCGTGCTGGCCAGCGCCATTCAGCTGCTGACCGGGTACTTCACCGAAGTCAACCGCAAGCCGGTGCGAGACATCGGTCAGAGCTCGGAGACCGGCGCGGCCACGGTCATCCTGTCCGGGATCTCTACCGGGATGGAGTCCGCCGTCTACGCCGCGCTGCTGATCGGCGGCGCGGTCTTCGGCGCCTTCCTGCTCGCGTATAACAACCCGCAGATCGCCTTCTTCGCGGTAGCGCTGACCGGCACCGGCCTGCTCACCACGGTCGGCGTGATCGTGACCATGGACTCGTTCGGCCCGGTGACCGACAACGCGCAGGGCATCGCCGAGATGTCGGGCGACGTCAAGGGCGAGGGCGCGCAGGTGCTGACGCAGCTGGACGCGATCGGCAATACCACCAAGGCGATCACCAAGGGCATCGCGATCGCCACCGCCGTGCTGGCCGCGACCGCCCTGTTCGGCGCGTTCGACACCACGGTCAAGGACAAGCTCGGCGCGGCCGCGAGCACCTTCAGCGTGTCGGTGGACAAGCCGAACGTCCTGGTCGGGGTCATCATCGGGGCCGCGGTGGTGTTCATGTTCGCCGGGCTGCTGATCATGGCGGTGGGCCGGGCGGCCCAGCGGGTCGTCCTTGAGGTGCGTAACCAGTTCCGCACCAAGCCCGGGATCATGGACTACACCGAGAAGCCCGATTACGCCCGGGTGGTCGACATCTGCACCAAGGACTCGCTCCGCGAGCTCGCCACGCCAGGCATCCTGGCGATCCTCACCCCGATCGCGGTCGGCTTCGCGTTCGGTTACGCGCCGCTCGGCTCGTACCTGGCCGGCGCGATCGCGGCCGGGGTGCTGATGGCGGTCTTCCTGGCCAACTCCGGTGGAGCCTGGGACAACGCCAAGAAGCTGGTCGAGGACGGCCACCACGGCGGCAAGGGCTCAGCCGCGCACGAGGCCACGATCATCGGTGACACCGTGGGCGACCCGTTCAAGGACACGGCCGGCCCCGCCATCAACCCGCTGATCAAGGTGATGAACCTGGTCGCGTTGCTGATCGCGCCGACTGTGGTGAGCTACACCGGTAACACCGGGCTGCGGGTCGGCGTGTCCCTGGGCGCCGTCATCATCGTGATCGGGGCCATCGTGGTCTCCAAGCGCCGCTCCGGCGGCATGGGCGTCGACGCGCCGGCTGCCACCGAGGTGACCGGTGCGGTCTCCCCGGCGGTGGAAGGCGTGAGCCCGGTCTCAGGCGCGGACATCGCGGACGCCGCGGCCCGCGGCGACGCCGAGGACCGTGCGGCCGCCGCCAAGCGACCCGAGTAACTGGCAGCCGGGTAAGCGCTCAGCCGGGCTGAGCCAAACCCGGGTCGCAGGTCCGGCCGGCCTGCGACCCGGGTTTTTCATGTCCGCTAAGACTCGGCGATCTCCTCGCTGGAGATGCCGAGCAGGTACAGGACCGCGTCCAGGTAGGGGACGCTCAGCGAGGTGTCCGCCGCGTCGCGCACCGCGGGCTTGGCGTTGAACGCCACGCCGAGGCCGGCCGCGGCGATCATGTCCAGGTCGTTGGCGCCGTCCCCGACCGCCACCGTCTGGGACAGCGGGACGCCGGCGTCGGCGGCGAACCGGCGCAGCGCGTCCGCCTTACCGGCCCGGTCGATGACCGGGCCCGCAAGCCGCCCGGTCAGCTTCCCGCCGCTGATCTCGAGCACGTTGGCCGCCACGTAGCCGATGCCGAGCTCGGCGGCCAGCGGCTCGATCACCTGGACGAAACCGCCGCTGACGATCCCGAACTTGTAGCCCAGACCGCCCAGGGTCCGGATCAGCGTCCGCGCGCCCGCCGTCAGCCGCAGCTCGTCTCGCACCTCATCAAGGACGCCGGCCTCCAGCCCGGCGAGCAGCGCCACCCGCTCGCGCAGGGACGAGGCGAAGTCGAGGTCGCCGCGCATCGCGGACTCAGTCACCTTCGCCACCTCGGCCGCGCAGCCGGCCCGGGCGGCCAGCAGGTCGATCACCTCGTCCTGTATCAGGGTGGAGTCCACGTCCATCACGATCAGCCGCATCGCCCGCCGGTACAGGCCGCCGCGCTGGACCGCCACGTCGACCCCCTGCTCGGCCGCGGCGCGGGCCAGGTCGGCCCGGAGCACGGCCGGGTCCCCGCCGGAGACGTCCATCTCGATACAGGTCACCGGGCGTTGCGCGAGCCGGCCGATCCGGTCGATGTTGGCGCCGCTGGCGGCGATCCGCCCGGCGATGGCGGTGATCGCGGCGGGCGCCAGCGGGCTGCCGAGCAGGGTGACGTGCAGTCGGCCGCCCCGGGCCGCGGAGTTCGCCGAGGACGAGGAGCCTGGCCGGTCCGAGCCGGTGGTGATCTCGGCCTCCAGGCCGAGATCAGCGGCGAGCGCGCTCACCCCGCCGTGAATGCCGGTCAGGTCCGGCGGCGCGTCGCAGCCGAGCACCACGCCGAGCACCAGCCGACCGCAGATCACCACTTGCTCGATGTCCATGACGGTGAGGGGGTACCCGGCCAGGATGGCGAACAGCCGGGAGGTCACCCCCAGCCGATCCCGGCCGGTCAGCGTGATGAGCAGGGTGGTCCGCGGTGTATTCACGGCGGCAGGCTACCCCAAAGATCCCGGCGGCGGGCGGCCAGCGGTCGGCGATCACGGACGTGACCTTCGTCCGCACAAATTCGACCTTGCCTCCAGCGCAACCAAACATTACGCCCGGGCGTCTATTAGATGGGGATCGTCGTTACGGCACCCTAATTTGACTTTCCGCCCGGCGGCCCTCCCGGCCAGATGGTCTGGCCACGCCCGCAGAGGGTGAATACAGAAGGGCATGAAGCCATGCACTTCAATCTCAAAAGGGCAGTGGGGGTCATGGCAGTCCCGCTGCTTGGGAGTGCCCTCGCGGTAGGTGCGGCAGCACTCCCGGCCAACGCCGCGACGTGGCATGATACGGCGCTATCCGCCTCCGCGGTAACCGCTGGCACCTTCAGTGCCAAGCTCAGGGTAGCAAATGGCGCCGGAGTCATTGACCTGGTGGGGACAGGCGTGACCTGGTCGCTACATGGCACACCGCCAGCCGGGGTATCCCTGTCCGGGACGACGATCAGCTATTCGGGTGCAGTAGTCACTAGCCCGCCCAAGATCGTCGCCGATGCCACAGACAGCGCCGGGAACGCCGAGGCGCTCGAGATCCCCGTCACGATCGCGGCCAATTCGATCCAGGTCAGCGGTTCCGTCCTTGCCGTCGTAGGGGCGTCTTTGTCCGCGCTGGCCGATGCGAACACCGCCGGCACCGTGAAGTTCAGTGCTACCAGCTCAGTGGGCAACAGCATCAGCTTTGCGGAGTCGAGCTTGCCGGCCGGACTGGTCTCCGGAGATCCCGTGCTGACCTACGTCGGGGGAACCGCCGCCCCTGGCACGTACAGCAAGGTCAAGGTAACTGCGACCGATGCCGAGGGCGCTGTGCTGAGCGGTACGTTCAGTCTCACGGTTGAGGCGAGCGATGTCTACACAGCCGGCACCTACGGTGACGAGGTTAACCCGTTCGGCAACGGGTTCGACGTGTACCAGCAGTACCAGCACGCAGGGGCGATTATCGCCGGGTGGACCGCGACCCAGGCCGACCCCGCGACGCACTTCCTGCTCCTCAACGGTACGCACTCGGGTGCGGTCAGGTTCGAGTACGCGCCCAACGGAGGGGGAACCGGGCTGTGCGTGTCAGATCCCGGCGGCGGCTGGGCCTCCGATCCGCTGGCTGACGGCCTGATCCTGACCTCGTGCAACAACGGTCCGTGGCAGCAGTTCGTCCCGCAGTCGAACGGCACGCTGAAGGACGTGGCCACCGGCCTGATCGTCAACCCGGACGGCACCGGCGCGCAGCTGCGCGGCGGCACCTCTGCTACGCCGTGGGGTGGCTCCGTCTACGGCTGGACGGACTACTCCAGCCT
>OCTA010000826.1_pt1 | contig 28865 bp, 16 predicted proteins | sample 1538991 | NCBI WGS metagenome assembly OCTA01 (sample SAMEA3539302, study PRJEB22396) | soil metagenome | biome: tundra; feature: field; material: soil | place: USA | collected 2010-05 | depth 0.15 m | reverse complement strand
CTGCCTGTGCGTAAACCGTGGCGGGGATCAGTGCGGTGGCAAGCAGCACGGCCAGAAGAGGCCGGGCCGTCGCCGAATTTCTCGGATATGAGAAACGTGGACGGTTCATTGGGTTTGTGTGGTTCTTGACCGAGCCTGCTCGCCGGCGGAGATGCCGGCGAGCCAACTCAAGTCCTGAGCAGGGGAATCTTTCAATGCGGGTGAAACGGGGCAATCTTGGGCCGACCGACCGGCCCCTCAGGTCAAGGTGCGGCAATGTAACAGAACAGGCGGACGAGCGCTCCTCCCAGTTCTGGTAGTTTTCTGCTGGCAGGACAGCAAGAAGACACGGAGACCGCAGAGGTTGCGGTCTCCATCGGCCAAGTTCTCTCCATCCGTTGGCCGGATGGAGCGGATGATAAGCTTAGAAGCTAAAGGTCGTCGTCAGCGCCCATTGCCGCGGCGGGATGATGCGCCACGTGTCGGGCGTGCCGTCGTAGTTGAACGCGATCGGCAGAATATAGCCGCCCGACGTCAGGTCCACGCAGTTGAGCTGCACCTTGCATTTGATCTTGCCATCATCAAACGGCAGCTTGAAGGCGTAGTTGATCCATGCGTCGACGTGGAGCTGCGCCGGCGTATAGATGGGCTTGGCGAGGTCGCCGGCAGCGACCTGATTCGCTGCGTTCAGGAGGGATGCCTGGGTTGCCCCGTAGTAGCCCATGAGGACGGGACACATCCACCGAAGACCGCCGCCGACACCGAGATTCTTGAGCGCTCCGCTCGTGAACATATAGTTGGTGAGATAGCGCAGGTTGTACCTGGTCAATTCCGGAACCGCGCTGCCCTGGGCGGCCTCTTCAACCGCGATCGGGATGGTCACGACCGTATTGTAGTAAACGCCAACCGTCTGCGGCCCGCCGTTGGGCCCCCCGGTGTCTGTCGCGTTGGCGCTGTAGCCGTAGGAATTCCAGAATGAGCCGAGATAGGTGATTGCCGTGGACCCTTTTCCCTGCCAATTTGTGTATACGCCCGAGTACACGGCGGGCGCGGCAGCCGCCAGCCAGGTTGGCATCCGATACGCCTGGTAGGCCTTTGCCTGGGAGTCGACCGACGAGAGCGACGCAAACTGCCGGCCGCCGGTCAGCTTCATGGTCCAATTCGGCAGGGGGTTGTAGGTCAGCTCCACATTGTAGCCGTCGGCGCTCGTCGTATTCGTGGCTTCCGGTTTGGAGTAGCCGCCGGTTATGAGGTTCCCGCCGACACCGGAAAGGTAATTGACGTTCATTCCGGTCATGTTGGCCATGGTTTGGTACTGGGCCTGGCTCAAGGGATAGAGCGTCGTGTTGTCAAAACTGGTCGACGTCGGATCCTCGCCGGATTGCAGATCCACGATCGATCTCGCCCAATTCCTCATCTCGTTCTGGTCTATGTAGAGCTCCCGGTTGGTGATCGTTTGCGCCACTCCCGTCGTATTGTTCTCATTGGTGCTGTTGTACCAGGTCATGCGAAGGTACAGTTTCTTGTCGGGCGTGGCGACTTCCAGGCCGTAGTCCTTCTCCGTTCCCTGCGGCTTGCCGAGCGGGTTGCCGAAGAGGTCGGTATAGGTGCTGGTCGGGGGGTTGAAATTGTCCGCCTTGTTGAATGTGAACCCGAGGGTGCGGACGAAGCCCGCCAGGATATTGCCATTGTTGGCCGCCGCGTCGATCGCGGCCCAGTTTTCAAACGGCTTGATCACAAAGCCCACGCTGTAGGTGTTGCCGCCGATCTCTCCCAAGCTGGACTGAATCAGTTGATTCGTGTTCGACGCGTATACTCCCGTATTTGTGGTGGGGTTCCATGGGCTCACGAGGTATTTGAGGTTTGGATTGTACTGGCCATTTATGTAGGTCACCAATCCGCCGTTATTGGACGTGGCCGTCGGAACGCCGTTGATGATCGCGTTATAGACGGTCCCGCCGCTGCGGTTCTTTACTACGTCATCGTTGAGTCCGAGCGAACCGACGATGCGGTCATTCCAAAAGAAGCTCTGCCAGAAGTAGGTCTTCTGGTCCTGGACGTTTTCAGAAATGATGTATCCATCGAGCACGGGTGAATACTGGTGAATTGCGCTGGTCACCCATTGTCCCGTGTAGTAGTTATAGGTCGTGGCCGAGAGATTGGTCGCCGAGCCATATCCCGAAATGCCGAGCTGCGAGGGCGGCTGGGTGGAGGCGACGCTCCCGGCAGGGCTCATGTACTGCCAGCGGGTTGCCTCGACGCCTTCGCTGGCGATATTCCAGTTTCCGGGAATCACGGGCTGATTGTTCAACTGGTACAGCATCGACGTGTACGAGCCGTCGCCGCCGTCGATTACCGTGCGCAGGCGGATATTCTGCTGTATGTCGTCGTGGGTGGAGGCTTCCGCCATGAACCGATGGTGGCCGAGCCATTTCAGCCAGCTCGGAACCTTGTCCCGCAGGTCGATGCTGTACGTCAGCATTCCCCGCCAGTTCTGATTGAATTCCTCGCGCTGCCATCCGTCACCCTGGTAATCCTCGATGAAAGTCGATCCGGCGTAGGCATTCGGCGCGCCGTTCAGCAGGTAGGAATTCGTGTCCACCAGCAGGGAGTTCATCGCGGAGGTGCCTCCGTTGGCGTGCTGATTGTTCTGGTCCATCTCCGTGTCGTGAAATTCCTGCCGGAAGAAGGCGAGGTCCGCATCCAGCGAGCCAAACTTGCTGCTGGACAGGATATTCTGCTGGAGATCGGCATGGTAGGTCCGAGCCCGGGATTGCGTGTAGTCCGATCCGTCAATGTTGGGCCCACTCTTCCAATTGTAGATCGACTGATCCACGACGCCGGGCTGCTGGTAGGCAGCGTAACCGCCCAGCGGCGCGCTCGCCGTGCCAATTCCCGGAATGGGGAGCTGTTGGGAATCGGTTATGAAGGAGGACCTGACCATTGCCTGGGCGGCGGTGAGCGGTGTCGTCGGCACTTGGGCAGGAATGAGGCCGCCGTAGTTCGATGCGATGGTCTGCTGCGGCTGGAAGCCATAGAGGAATTGGCCGTTGGCATACATTTCGGTAAAATGGTTTCCAAATGCCGTCATGCCGGGCACAAAGATGGGCGAGGTGATGCTCGTCAGAGCTCCCGTGCCGGTCGGCAGGCCCGTGACCCAACCCGGGCTGGTGGTCGAACTGACATAGGGTCCCGAGGTCTTGCCGGTGGCCAGATAGGTGACCATGCCTGTGATCGGGTTCATCATCGGCTTGCCCGCGGCGAGCCACGGGGTCACGTAATCGACCGGCAGCAGGGTGTTCTGATCGTTGGCGTAATTGTTCCAGAATTCGGCGTATGCAGTGATCTTCGTCTTATGGGACTTGAACGGGTCGATCGTGAATGCGGCATACTGCCGGCGCGTCAGGTCGGATGAGGGGTGGCGCTGCATGCCCACCGAGGTGAACTCCTGGGCCAGGTAGAGGGCGATATGGTCCTTGAGCAGCGGGATATTGATATCGGCGGTTTCGCGGTATCCGCCAAAACTGCTGGCTTGGAGGCTCGCATCGCCCGAGAGCTTGTTGATCTGGGCTTCGGCGCTCGTGGAGTTGACAATGCCCGCCGCCGAGCCCGATCCGAACATCAAAGAATTCGGGCCGCGGTCGATTTCTATCGATTGCACGTTGTACGTGTCGAAGGGAATCCGGTTCAGTCCGTAGAAGTTGTCCGCTTCGTTGTCGGGCGCCCCCAGTCCGTTTATCCGGGTGCTCAAGGTGGTGGGGCCGCCAACTGTTGCGTCGTTCGAGCCCGCCAGCGCGTCGGCAAGGCGGGTGACCTCGGTGAATCCGGTATAAGGCGTGTACGTGTGCGAGCCTTCCGTGCCCGCCTCATACATCATGATGTCATTGATATTCTGGGAGTTGGTGTCCTGCAACTGTTGCTTGTCGATGACCGTGACCGAAGAGGGAATGTCGCCGATGTTATTGGCCAGCCGGGTTCCGGAGGTCGTATTGGGTGTAAAATAGCCCTTGGCTTGGCTTGCGCTGACCTCGAACGGACTGAGCTTGATCGTCTCGCCCTCGGTTTCTGGCACCTGGGGCGTCGCGACCGCAACGGGCGGCTGGGTCGCCGGCGCCGGCGTCTGGTCGGCGGGCGCAGGCGAGGTATTCGCGACTTGGGCGCAGAGTGTGGCCGGGATCAGTGCGGCAGCGAGCAGCGCGGCCAAGGCCGGCAGCGCCACAGTGGATTTTCTCCCGCAGGAGGCACGGAGTCGGTTCATGGTATTTGTGTGGGGTTTGCAGCTGAACCGGATCAGCGACGGAGATTCCATCTGACTGACCCAAATCCAGAAAAGGGGTGGCAGCTCAAAGGTGTTGGTAGGCTACGGTCGGCCTATCGGTCCATAGGCCTGCAACCTCGGATCGTACCAGAACCGAGGGTCGAGTTCTCCCCCCAGTTGTGGTAGTTTTTCCCCAACAGGGCTTGATTTTTTCCGGCACTTGACATTGCGATCGCGGAAGTGCGAGGACATCCAGTTTCTTCCCGTTTTCTTGCAAGAAGGGGTCCTGGAACGCGGTTTTCTTGGTTGGCTAATGTTGCCTCAGATAGTATAGACGCATCCGGAGTTGCATAGAACCAGGATTCCTCCCCCTTCTCATTTGCGATGGCGCGTCTTTATGCCCTTCACCAGGCACACCCGAATGGCGTTGGCTATGGCGAGCCTTTTGAGCTCTGCCTTTGGGAGCAGTCTGGAGGCGGCAGGGGGGGCGGATGCTTTGCCTTATTACGCGCGAACCTGGACCACCGACGACGGGTTGCCCCATAATGACGTCACCCATATCGTCCAGGACCGCACGGGGTACTTATGGCTGGCGACCCTTGGGGGCTTGGCCCGGTTTGACGGCCGGGAATTCAAGAGCTTCGACCTGCCGTGGGAGTTGCAGCAAAGAGGGTACAACATCCGCGGCTTGGCGGAAGAAACCGAGTCCGCGCTTCTGGCGGTGATACCCAACGGTGACATCGTCCGATTGCATAACGGAACTTTTTCGCTTCACGCGATCACCGACAGCGTGAAAGGGGAGTCGCCTGTTGACGTCTTTGTCGAACCGGGTGGGGCGGTCTGGGTGGGAACGGAGGGCGGCACGCTCGTCCGCTGGCAGAACGGCCAGACCGCCAAGTTTGGAAAGGAAGAGGGCATTGACCGGCGCGCCCCCAACTTTTCATTTGCCGCCGACCAGCGCGGCCGCATCTGGATCGGAACCGGCGGCTTTCTCGGCTGCTATTCGGGGGGATGCCTCGTGCCGTTTGGCCAGCGACTGGGCAACACGGTTCTCATTGCTGCGGCGCATTCCGGGGGAATCTGGATCCTCGCCGATTCGCGCCTGCTCCGGTTGAATGAGGGTGCGCTGACAGTTGTTTTTTCGGCCCCCGACCAGCTTCCGCCGGCGGCTCTTCCCCGCCAGGTCTTTGAGGATCACAATCATTCGGTGTGGATCGCGACGGGACGAAGGGGCCTGTTCCGATACGCACAGGGTAAGCTCGAGCGGATTGCGGGTTTGGACGATTTCACGCGGACCGTCGCCGAAGATCGGGAAAGCAATATTTGGGTGGGGACCGAGGGCAGCGGGGTCAGCATGCTGCGGCAGAATTTCTTTTCGCTCTATGACGCGCAAGCCGGGTTGCCTGAGACAACCAGCGGTGCGGTGTGCGTGGATTCGGCGGGCGACGCCTGGTTCGCCAACCGCCAGGGCGGTGCGGTGCGCGCCCATGACGGCCATTTTCAGGTGGCGGCGGACACCGGAAGGCTCGGTGTCAATACGATCTGCCCCGATCGCGAAGGAAACCTGTGGATCGGCGCCAATCAGGGGCTTTACCGAATTCCCTCCGATCCGGCCGGTCCGCCCCGGCAATTTCCGTTGCCGCCCATGGATGTCAGAACGCTGTTCTGCGCCCGGAACGGCGACGTCTGGTTTGCCAGCGCCGCGGGTGCGGTGGGCTTCGTCCATGGCGATCACTTCCGGCTGCTTTCGACCCACGATGGATACCCGATGGAACGGGGCAACACGGCCATCGCCGAAGACCCGAACGGCGCGATTTGGATCGGGGCCGGATCAGGCAGCCTGTGGCAATTCTCCGGTGGCGAACTCAGCCGGGTGGTTCTCCCCTCGTCAATTCCTGTTGTGCCGATCCACGCGCTGTATGTGGATGCGGCCGGCCTTCTGTGGATTGGAACGGCCAACGGCTTGGTGCTGCGCCAAGACGGAGGATTCAGGCGGTTCACCGAGGCCGAGGGCATCTTCGACCGGATCATCTTTCAGATCCAGGAAGACAATCTGGGTTACCTTTGGCTTGGCAGCCGGCACGGGCTGTATCGGGTCAGCCGCAAGTCGCTGCTCTCCCTGGCGGGTGGCACGGCCGACAAAGTCAGCTCCATGGCCATCGGAAAGGAGGATGGCCTGCCGGCCACCTCGATGATTGTGAACGGGCAGCCGCTTTCCTGGAAGGATTCCAAAGGAACCTTGTGGTTCACGACGGTCCATGGCGTCCTTGCGGTGGATCCTGCGAAGATTGCGATTCCGTCAGCGCATCCCACCTTGCTCGTCGAGCAAATGCTGCTGGATGGCCGCGCCCTGGATATGACCTCCCCAGTGCGGGTTCCCGGGGGACGGCATCGCCTGGAGTTCCAGTTTGCCGTGCTCAGTTATGCGGCCGCGGAGAATATCCATCTACGGCACCAGCTCGAGGGCATTGACCCGGGGTGGGTGGAGACCGGGGCTGGCAGGACGGCCAGTTATTCCAGTCTGCCGCCCGGGAAGTTCCGTTTGCGGGTGACCACCGAGGGCGGCAGCGGAGGCCTCGATTTCTCGGTCACGCCCGCGTGGTGGCAGACGATCTATGCGAGGATAGCCGCGGTCGCCCTGCTGATCGGCGGTGCGGGATGGGCGATCAGCCGCTACGCGCACTGGCACCTGAAGCGCGAGATCGAGCGTCTCAAACAGGAGCACGCCGTGGACTATGAACGGGCGCGAATCGCCCGCGATTTGCACGACGAACTTGGAGGCAGCCTCACGCGGATCGCGTTCGGAGCCGATCAGCTCAAGCGCCGCCTGGCCGGATCTGAGCTTCATCCGTTGCTTGAACAGCTGGACGATCGGATCAGGCGCCATGCGAGCGACCTGCGGCGCGTCGTCTGGATGGAGAGCGCGAAGAACGGCTCGCTGGACCGCCTCGCCTCGCTGATCGCGCGCTTCGGCGAGGATTATTTCCGCGACAGCCGCGTCGAATGCATCGTGCGCATTTCCGACCCGATTCCTTCGGACGTGATTCAGCCCGATGTGCAGCACAACCTGATTGCGATCGCGAAGGAGGCGTTCAACAATGTTCTCAAGCACGCGCACGCCACCCAGGTGGTGATCGCGGCGCAATTCCAGCAATCCGTCTTTTCTCTCACCATCAAGGACAATGGCATCGGGTTCGTTCCCGGGGCCGACGAAGACTACGATCACAATGGCCTCTCCAATATGAGTGCGCGCATTGCCGAAATACACGGCAAGTTGGAAATACGCAGCCAACCGGGAGCCGGGACTGAGGTTTCGGTGCTTTGGCCTCTCGGCTCCCGGCCTTCGAAAGCGCGAACCGCCGAGGCTTTGAAAGAAAGTCGCAACCGGACCTGAACCGGCCCAATCCTGGAAACTCCTACAAAAATCCCGTGCCAACAACCGTAGCCATTGTGGAAGACGATGCGGAGATCGGCGAAGACCTGGCCCGGATCATCGGCGAAACCGACGACCTGGTTTGCGTCTGCGTCTGCCGGAACGGCCGGGCAGCCATGCACAAGATTCCGGGATGCGCCCCCGACATCGTCATCATGGACATTCAACTGCCCGACGTTTCCGGGATCCGATGCACGGCGAAGCTCAAGCGCAGGCTTCCGAACACGCAGATCCTGATGTTCACCATCCGCGACGATGAAGACCAGATCCTACAAGCGCTGGAGGCGGGCGCCACGGGCTATCTGCTGAAGGGAGCAGGACCGTCAGAGGTGGTGGCCGCGCTGCGCGAAATTGCCGCGGGGGGCGCACCGATGACCCGGATGGTCTCCCGGAAAGTCGTGCAGAGTTTCTACAACCCCGCCCTGGAGCGGGGGGTTGCCAGCAGCCTGACGCCGCGCGAGCGGGAGGTGCTGGGTTTTCTGGTCAAGGGGCATATTTCCAAGGAAGTCGCGGATCGGCTGTTTATCAGCATCGAAACGGTGAACTACCACCTGAAGCAGATTTACCGCAAAATGCATGTGCGATCGCGCACGGAGGCGGTGGTCAAGTATTTGCGGCAACCCCGGTCCGGCTAGGCGCGCCGGCCGTTGAAGTGCAGCGCAACCCATTTCCATGCACCCCATACGCCGCCTTGCGCTCGTTGTTCTCGCCTTTGCAACGGGCGTTGCCTTTCGGCCCGCCGCCTGCAGCCAGGATGCGGCTCCATCGGGCACCGCCCGGGCCTTGTGCGATGCCCTTTTGTCGGCGATGAAACGCGGCCCAGCCCTGGACTTTGCCGCTCGCCGGGACCTGCTTGCGCCGGAGATCGGGCGCGACTTGGACGTGCCGCTCATGACCCGCTTGATCGTCGGTCCGTCCTGGCGCAATTTCGCCCCGTCGGACCGGCAACAGTTGGTCGATGCGTTCAGCGCCTACAGCGTCGCAACGTATGCCGAGCGCTTCAAGAGCTATGCCGGCGAACGTTTCGATGTCGACCCCGTCCCGGTCAAGCTGCCGAGCGGCGATTGCATCGTCCACACCAGGCTTTTCACGGGGGATCCCGACCCGGTGCAGCTCGATTACCTCATGCGCAGCAGGGATGGGCGCTGGCGCATCATCGACGTTTACCTGAGCGGCACGATCAGCGAACTGGCCGCGCGGCGTTCCGAGTATTCGGCTGTGCTGCGCGAGGGCGGAGCTCCGGCGTTGGTCGCGCTCCTGCTCAAGAAGGCGGACGAGCTCGGCCGTTAGCCGCCGGGATCCTGGTAGAGGTCCGGCGGCGCCTGCGGCAGCGATGCGGCAGGCCCGCCGCTTCTGAGCTCCGCCTCCCGATGCTGGCGGAAAAGGCTTCGGAACGATGCATAATAGTCGATCGACTCCCGCTGCATTTCATCAAGGGCGTCGATGTTGCCGGCCCGCTGGTCGATGCCGTCGGCGACTGCGCGACCGACGCTTACACCGGTTGGATAACTCCGGGCCGGGGCGATGGTGCGAAGCGGATCCAGGTACACATCGACGCCCGAACCGATGCCATCGCGGGGATTGGACGGCCCGATCAATGGCAGGATCAGATACGGTCCCTCGGGCGCTCCCCAGGACCAGAGCGTCTGGCCGAAATCGCCGGTTTGTTTCCGCAGGTTGTTGGCGCTGGCAACATCGGACAGGCCCGCGAATCCGAAGATTATGTTGACCAGGAAACGGCCCCCGGCCGTGGCCGCCGCGTGGGGCCTGCTCTGCAGAAGCGTGTTGGCCACGACAATGGGCTCGTTGAGGTTGTCGAGGAAATGGCGAAGCGCGGCGCGGGCATCCTTGGGCACCAGCCGCAGGTATCCCTTGGCCAGCGGTTTGATCAGAATCCGGTCTGCGAAGAGATTGAATGCGAAGACACTTCGGTTGAGCGGCTCCAGGGGATCGTGGTTGGCCTTGAATTCTGCATGCGCGGCGGGGTCGCGGGGAACGCTGGCGCACGCGGCTGCCAGGAGCGAAGCCGGCAGCAAGAGCGCGGCAAACCGGGCGGACGGCGTCATACCGGGTGCTCCTGCACGGCCTGCAATCTCTCCCCCAACAAGGCGGGCAGCACGACAAGCGTGCAAAGCAAAATGAAAAACAGGGCCAGCATGAGAAACTTTCCCATTTCGGCCATGCCCGGGGACTGTGACAAAGCCAGGCTGCCGAAGGCCGAGCCGGTGGTCAGCGCGCTGAAGACCACGCCCCTGGCGGTGGGCGAGGCCAAGAGGCCGGACTCGCCCGCCCGCCGCCGCATGACGAAATAAATGTCGAAGGCGACGCCGATCCCAAGCATCATCGGCAGCGTGATGATATTGGCGAAATTGACCGAGATCCCGAGGAGGGTGGCGGCGCCCAGGGTGAGAATTCCGGCGAGGAGCAGGGGCGCCAGGACCCATCCGACCGCCCGGTAATCCCGGAGCACGGCCAGGAGCAGGAATGCGATTGCCACCAGCGCGAGCACCCCTGCGGTGGCAAAGGCCTGCGGAGCCATCCGGGTCCAGTTGTCCACCTCGACCGCGGGCCCTACGGCCTGCGGAACGACCTGTTGCACGGCACGGGCAAACTCCCGGAGCACCTTGTTGTTGCGGGTGTCCCCGCTCGGGAAGATCTCCACACGCCATCGGCCATCGGGCGCCACCCAATCCCCTCGGAACTCGTGCGGCAGGGTGTCGAGTGACACCGGTCCCGCGCGCATCACTTCCCGAAAATCGTCCAGCCGCTGCCCGACGCCGGCGCTGAGGTTGCCTTCGAGCCGCTGAAGAGACGCAGGACCGCCCTTCGCCGCCGCGCGCAATGCCGCAGCCACGCGAGCTGCGGGCCGGTCGCCGCGGCGCCCCAACTGCTCCATGTCCGCGGCGCATCGGTCCACCGCGGCAAAGATCTCTTCCCGGGTCGGCGGTGGTTGGACGACAGCGGGCGACAGGGTGGGGCCGAGGAGAGAGGCGGCATCTCCCAACATCTCCAGTTTGGACTCCTGGTCGCCGGGAATGAAGGTTGAGAGGCTCAGGACGCGTGCCACCACGGGCAGCGCCTGCAGGCGGGCAGCCGCCGCCGCGGCGGCGGACGGCGATGCCAGAAATTCGATCGTGTAGGGGGAGGTGTCCGGGTCGGCCATCAGGTCGTTAAGGGTCCGGACTGATTCGGAACGGGGATTTTGAAGATCGAGGGGATTAAAATCGAATTTCAGCCGGGGAATGACGGCGGCGGCAAGGCCGGCCAGGGCAAGGGAAGCTGCGAAAACCCAGCGGCGCCGGCGGGTCAGAAAGCGGTCCATCCCGATCCCCCATGCAAAGCCAGCCGCATGGCGCTCGGGCCCGGCGCCCAGGAGTGCAAGCAGGGCGGGCAGCAGCGTGAGGTTGAGAAGAAGGGCCAGGATCATGCCGAAGCCGGCGATCAGCCCCAGATCCCGCACGCCCAGGTAGGCGGTTGGAGCGAAGGAAAGAAACCCTGCGGTTGTGGCGGCGGCCGCAACCGCCAATGGAGGTCCAACGCCAGCCGCCGTGCGACGGAATGCATCCGGCGGAGGCGCAACCAGTCTTTCGGAAGAGTAGCGAACGCCAAACTGGATTCCAAAATCGATGGCGATTCCAATGAACAGGGGCGCAAAGGCGATAGAAACCGGATTGAACGCCCCGATTGCAAGCACCGCAAAGGTTGCGCAGCCCACGAGTCCGACGAGCAGCGTTATCAGGATCGCCGCCACCATGCGGAGCGAACGCAGGCCGAGCGCGAGCCAGAAACAGAGCAATCCGATGCAAAGCGCGGTCGAAACGGTCGCGCCTTGGGAAAGAACCGCAAGCTGATCGTTGTTCAGCGCGACCGGTCCGGTCACCCGAACGCGAACCCCGCTGTCAGGCCCAAAACCGGCTTCGCGCGCGGCCTCCCTGACCGCCTCAATGGCCTGGGAGGCGGCTTGGATCTGACCAAAATTGAGCACGACCCGGGCGAGAACAAAGCTGCGCAGTTCGCCCGGCGCCGACGGACGGCCGCTGAGCAGGGTCCGCCACGAAAGGGGATGGCTGTGGCCCGCTGCAGCGGTCTCGACCGCATCCGCCACAGCCCCAAGAGGCGCATCGATCTTCGCCGGGTCGATTTCACAGTGCAGGGCGCCTTTGGCCAGCAGATCGACCGCCCCCAGGACACCGCGGATGCTGGGGTCGGCCGCCAACGTGCCTAGAAACGGCTGGGCGGAAATGACGTGGTCGGCAAAGTCCTGAACTTCGGGCTTTGAAAGCAGGAGCAACCCGTAACGCCGGAAGTAGGGGTTGGCATCCGGCTGGCGCACGTACTGGAAAAGGTCCGGCCGCAACCGCAGCCGGCGGGCGAGTTCCGCAGCCGCATCGGAAGACTGGTCTGGGGTTGTCCCGTCCACCACGACCACGATGAGATCTTTGTTCTGGGGAAACTGCCGGTCGAGGTCGGCCGCCGCCTTCTGCCAGGGAAGGTTCGGGTCGACGAGTTTCCCGGTGTCGCTGTCGATCCGGATCCTGCCCGAGATGGCAACGGCAGCACAGAGCGCCAAAGCCAGAGCCGCCACCGTCACTCCCTTTGGATTGCGGCGGCTGAACTCCACCATGTGGCCGATGATCAGGTTCATCCTGTGGTTTCTAGAGAGCAAAGGGCCAATACAGCCAGCCTTACTTGTGTGATGGAATTGGCTTAGAAAAGTGGTATGATGATTCCATGGCTGTGAATCTCATTGGTCGATTGGTCGTTCTATCTAACCTGATCGTGGCCGGTGCGTCCTGTCTCGCGCAGTCTGCCGCGCAATCGGTTCCATCCTCCCCGCCGACGGATCAACCGATCCTGCTCTCGGCGATCGTGGTGACCGGCTCCAATCTGCCCGGGCTGGCCAACACCGCCACCCAGCCGGTGAATTTGATTGGCTCCGTCCAGATGGCCGACAGCGGCGTTGAAACCGATCTTGCCGACATCCTGAAGAAGACCTCGACGACGTTTTCCGGCAATGGGAGCATGGGCTTGGAAAACGCAAACACAGAGTCGTTTTTCACGCAGGGCGGCTCGTTTCTGCAGATTCACAATCTCGCGACCCTGGTGTTGATCGACGGCAGGAGGGTGGCATTCGATCCCGCGGAAGCGGGCCTCGGAGGAGAGTTTGTCGACCTGAACATGATTCCATCCTCCGCCATCGACCACGTCGAAATCGTCTCCGACGGCGCTTCGGCGGTCTACGGTTCCGACGCCGTTGGCGGCGTGATCAACGTCATCCTCAAATCCAAATTCAACGGCTGGGAAGTCGGCGTCCATTGGGGCGAAAGCACCAATTCCGGCGACTACACCGAACGTTCCGGCCATATTTCCGGCGGCGTGAGCAATGCCACAACCTCGATCATGCTTTCGTTCGAAGAAACGGAAACGAGTCCAATTTACATGAGTCAGCGCCCGTACTCGAACCCGATCTACGGTGCGACCAGTTATGCCGGAATCATCAGCGTCAATTCGATCAACCTCGCGACCGGGCAATCGGTGACGTCCGATTATCGGCTCAATCCGTCGCTGAACGCCCCCCCCGGCTTCCTTCAATACTCGCTCAGCCAGCTGGTGCAAATGGGCGTTTACACCGCCGTGACGCCGCAGCAGGTGCTGGCCGGGTACAACCTGGCCCCCGCCCAAACGCTCATGGCCAGCCTCAAGCGGCGCAGCGTGGTCGGCGATTTTGAACACAAGCTCCTGGGGGAACGCCTGGTCGTCTTCGGCGACGCCATGTATGGATGGGACCAGACCAGGTCTTCCGTGGCAGGCCAATCCATTTCCTCATACCTTTCCGCGCCGTTTACGGATCCGCTCGTCTACGGAACGTCGCCCCCGCCTCCCGGCGCCTACGCGTACGTCCCCTACGTCCCGTTTACCAACCTCAGCAGCCCGTTCTCGCCCTCGTACCTCTATCAGGGCAGCGCCATCAACCTGGTCAACGTCGGCAACCTGTTCGCGCAATACCCCGCCCAGAGTGTTGACACGTCGGAATTCGAGCGCTTTTCCGGCGGACTGAAGGGATCGCTCAGCACGAACTATTCGTGGGAGGCCGGCGTCGACGTCAATCGCTACCACCTCGGTTACACCGAGTCGGGCCAGATCGACACCGCCAACTTGAATGCCGCCTTGGCGGCCGGGACCATCAATCCCTTCGCCATCACCCAGGCGGCGGGGGCGCTGCCGGGAAACGTGATCGGCTCCAAGGCCAACACGATGGTGAGCACGCTCGTGTCCGGGGACTTCCTGTTCCGCGGCAGCCCCGTCGAACTCCCCTCCGGGAAACTCACTTTTGCGGTCGGGGCCAGTTACACACGCGAAAACCTGAGCTCCTCTCCCGACACTGTCAGCCAGGCGATTGCTCCGGGCCTCTCGGTAGCCGGCTGGCTCAATTCCCAGTCGCTTTCTCCTTTCAACGCGTCGCGCAATGTCAGCGCAGTCTATGCCGAAGTGAAGGTCCCCCTGGTCGGTCCCCAGCAGAACGTGTCCGGGGTGCACGAGCTGTCGGTCGATCTCGCCGGCCGTTACGACAGTTACTCGGCTGTTGGCCATACAACGGTGCCCGAGGCCGGTTTGATTTACGAGCCGGTTGACGATCGGTTCACCGTGCGGGGTTCGGTTGGACGCTCGTTCGGGGCGCCGGAACTCTATCAACTGTTCGGCCCCGCCGTGTCCGGGCCGATTCCGCCTTTCAATTATCAAAGTTACTACGGGTTTTCAGCGTCCGGGGCGGGCATGAACGGTTTCGGAGGGTCCAATCCGAATCTCCAGCCCTTCCGGGCCAACACCTGGTCGGCCGGATTCGTCCTCGCCCCCCGCCAGGTGGCGGGATTCGACCTGTCCGTTGATTTCTTTGGCGCCAGCCAAACGGGCGCGATCGGCTACCTCAGCCAGGTGGAGATCGTGCAAAGCGTCGAGCTGCAGGGCCCGGCGTCTCCCTTTGCCAGCGACGTCCACCTGGGCAGCCAAAACGGGCCCGGGGTGAGCGCACCGGGCCAGTTGAGCACGGGCAACCCGGCTTCCGTCTACGTTCATGTCCCGCTCCTCAATCTTGCCTCGCAGGTTGATCGCGGATTCGACGCCACGGTGAATTATTCCTGGAACTGTCAGGGAGCCGGGCGCTTCAAGTTCGGATCGACCGCCACGATTTGGGAAAGCTATCTAGTCAAGGAAACGCCGTTCGAAAACTATTATGAATATGTGGGCAGCGCTTCGGGAGGGGCCAGCAGCAGCCAGGGCACGATTCCGCGGTGGAAGGCCTATTCCACACTGGATTGGACGCACAACGAGTTCGACCTGACGATCGGACATACGTACATCCCCCCGGTTGAGGACGTCGGGGGCGGAGGGTCCGCGGCGAGTGCTCCGGTCCGCGTCCGATCCTACCAGCAGTTCGACGCGATCGTCGGTTACGACCTGGCGAAGAGCACCACCGTCAAATGGCTGGGCAAATTGAAGCTGCGGCTTGGGATGAACAATCTTTTCAATCAAATGCCGCCGACTGCGGCGAATGCCTTTCCGGCCACAAATGCCGACATCGGGGACTACAATGGGCCCATCGGCCGGCTCTTCTTCGCCGACGCATCGTATCGATATTAGACACGGCAGCGTTTGCCCGCTACGGGGACGCCGTCCGGTCAGCCCAGGTTTTTGAGATTCCTTTTCGTGGAGTCGTTGCGGTCGGTCGTCTTGTAGAGTTCGAATTCGCCCTTGCTGGCGGCAAGCTCGGTTTTGGCGAGAATGGCGGCAACTTCGCCCTGGCCCAGGGGCTTGAAGTTGCGCGCAACCTCCAATCCCTGTTCCAGAATCTTCATCGAATCGCAGCCTGTGATGCAGACGCTGACCGGAAGTGTCATTGCAAACTGGAGGCATTGCACAGCCGTTGCCGTCCGGCTCTTGAGGATCATGGCATCGCCAATCGGCTTCATGCCCAATACGCCGATGTCCTTCTGCAGCGCCACGGGCAGGACGCGTTGGCCGAAGCTGCTGAAGTGGGCATCCATCACATTGAGGGGCATTTGCACGGCGTCGAAGACAAACCCATGCCGGTCGGCCACATCGAGCATATGCAGGTGGATGTCCGGGCTCTTGTGACCCGTGAATCCAATATACCGGACCTTGCCCGCATCGCGGGCCTTGACGAGGGCCTCAATTGCGCCGCCCGGCGCGAAGACCCGGTCCGGATCGTCCATCCGGATCACTTCGTGAATCTGGATCAGATCGATGCAATCGACTTGGAGCCGCTTCAACGACTCATCAAGCTGTTGAGACGCGGCCCGAGCCGTGCGCCCATCCACCTTGGTCATCACAAAGGCCTTCGTCCGATATCCATCCCGGAGAGCCTTTCCCATGCGGGCCTCGCTCTCGCCGTTGTTATAGTCCCAGCTGTTATCGAGGAAATTCACGCCGCCATCCAGCGCCGTGCGAATGATATCGATTGCGGTCGACTCGGGCACACTTCGTTTGCCGATGTGATAACCGCCGATTCCGAGGAGAGAGACCTTCTCACCGGTATGACCCAGGGGGCGGTACGGCATTCCCCCAGGCGGGGCCGCAAAGGCAAACCTTTCGGTAAGTCTGGCCACGAAGGCAGCCGCTGCCGCCGTGCGGATAAACTCCTTTCGGTTCATGGGGCCTCCAGGGCCGAGCCCATCCGCCGGTTGATCGAAACGGCAGTTCCTTTGCCGAGGGCTATTCCTTCGCAGGGCGTAACGGCCATGATCGGAACAGGTGGCCCGGTCCCGGGTGCTGTCAATGCAACCTGGGGGCTGGGCCCGCGCGAAGTCGGAACAGATGGGGTTCGCGCCTCGTCCAGGCGCGCCGCTGAAGCTCGTTCGTATGCGGCGTTTGTCAGAAATTGTCCGGATTCGGGCCCAGGCGCCGGCCCGCGTCCAGGCGGTCGAGGACGGCCAGATCGTCCTTGTCCAGGGAGAAATCAAAGATGGAAAGATTCTCGAGGTGCCGGGCGGGTGAAGACGATTTCGGAATCGCGACCAATCCGCTCTCAATATGCCAGCGAAGGATGATTTGTGCGGCGCTCTTGCGGTGTTTCAGCGCCAGGGCCGCGATGTCGGGATGACGCAGCAGATTGCCCCGGGCGAGCGGGCTCCAGGATTCGGTAACAATGCCGTGCCGCGCGTGGAAGGCCCGCAGGTTGCGCTGCGACATCTGGGGGTTCAACTCGATCTGGTTCACGGCCGGCACGACGCCCGTCTCCCCGATGATGCGCTCCAAATGGGATTCCTGAAAATTGGACACGCCGATGGAGCGGGCGACTCCGCGTTCCCGCAGCGCGATCAGCGCGCGCCACGTGTCGACGTACAGGTTTTGGGCGGGTGCCGGCCAGTGGATGAGGTACAGATCGATATGCGTCCGGCCGAGCCGCCCCAGGCTTTCCTCGGCCGCCCGCAGCGTCCGGTCATAGCCCTGATGCGCGTTCCACACCTTGGTGGTAAGGACAAGGCCGTCGGGCGGAACCGGCGCCGCGCGCAACCCGGCGCCGACTCCGGGTTCGTTCCCGTATTCCGACGCCGTGTCGATCAAGCGATAGCCGGCCGAGATCGCGTCGGCGACCACTCCGGCCGCGGTCCCATCGGGTATCTTCCAGGTTCCAAGCCCAACCTGGGGGATTCTTTGGCCGTCATTGAGCAGCAGGGTCGGGATGGTCATGGTCGTCTCATCATGGAATTGCGCGGAGCGGCGCGTCAGGCAATGCGAATCCACTGGTATTGCTTTGGCACTCCCGGGACCAGCGCTCCGCCATAGCAAAAGGAGTCACCTTCGACTCATGCTACCATTTGTGGGTTGAGGAACACGTCCGGTTGGCGCTTTGTTATTTCACCCCGAAGACCGAGGTTGCATTCACCCCCCGCTGCCTTGGGTCTTGTCAAAATTACAATCGTCAACCCGGAGGTTTCCCTTGAGCCGATACGAAACGAGAGCGGTCGAAGTGCATGATTTCGTCCGGATCTGGAATTTGGACGAAATGCGGCGGCGGCTGCGCTTCATGGTGGCGAATGACATGAATGCCCTTGTGCTGCACGAGCCGGGCATCGTGGACAAAATCGTCTTTCCTGCGCAATTTTTGGGAGGGAAATCGGAGGGCGCGAACCTCTTCGAACTCTACCAGCAGATCGACGCGGACATCTACCGATACGCGCTCCGGGAGAACCTGAACCCGTTCCGCCGTGACTACCTGACGCAATTGATCGCCGAGGCCGCCGATGCCGGGATCGAGGTCTTCCTGGAAGACAAGGAACTATGGTTCAAGGACTTCATCTTGAAAAGCCACCCGGAGATTCTCACCAATGGCGTCTTCTGCCCCAGCAAGAGCTTTTGGTGGGAGGAGTTTCTTCCGGCAAAATACACCGAGCTTTTCATCATGCTGCCGCAGCTGGCGGGCGTGGTCACATCGTTCGGCACCGGAGAGAGCAGGCTGGCGATCAGCAACATGTACAACTGCGAGTGCGAACAATGCAGGACCCTTGATCCGGCGGAGTGGCACCGAAACATGGTGAAGGGAATGTATGAGCCGTTTCACAAGGCGGGAAAGAAACTCGTGATCCGGGACTTTATTTACCAAAAGGAGGAGCAGGAGCAGTTTGCCAAGGCGCTGGAGAAGCTGCCGATCGACATCGTGCTCTCGCTCAAGAACACCCCGCATGACTTCTACCCGACGTTTCCGGACAATCCGCTGATAGGAAAAGTCGGAAAACGGGAGCAGTGGATCGAATACGACGTCCACGGCCAGTACTTCGGCTGGGGGGTCACGCCCAGCATCATGACGGACGATCTCAGGAGCCGCCTGGACTATGGACGCAGGCACAACGTCAGCGGCTTCATCATGCGCACGGATTGGGAAGGCGTCCAGGACACCTCCTGCTTTGACACGCCCAATCTGATCAACCTGTACGCGGCGGCAATCATGGGCAAGAATCCGGAGGCGGACCGCCGCGAAATCTACGCCCGCTGGCTGATCGAGGAAAAACTGCTGGAGGACGGGATTTCTCCCCAGGCCCTGAAGACATGCATTGAGTGGTCCATGGAACTGCTCGAGCAGACCTGGCCGGTAGTCTGCGGCACGGTCTTTGTGAACGGCACGGTGTTTTCCGACAATAGCGCATTCCACGTGAACATCCGCCAGCCCACGTGGATTGCGGAAACGCATCACAGCCTGAAGAATTGGTTTTCCGGCGCCGAGGACGCCCTCGGCATGCAGGATAGGAATGCGAAGAAGATTCTGGACGAGAAAGACGAGGCCGTGAGCCGATCCAAGGCCTTGTATGAGCGGATCGCCGCTGGCAATCCTGGGTTGAAAGCCAAGGCTTATGCTGACCTCCTCCAGCGCTTCGACTTCCTCCGCCTGTACACGGAGGGATTTCGGCTGACCACGCGGGTCTATATTTTCAGCCGCTTGCTGGAGGAACGCGGCAACAGGCGGCCGGCTTTCCTGAAGGAATTGCCTCGGGATCTGTTGGAGGAAGCGGTCCGGGAACTCAAGGCGTACAAGGAGCGATTGAAGGAATCGCAGTTTGCCCGGATTTACCCGGCCAACGTGCTGCTGGGTTCCGAGAGACTCGATTGCTTCCTGAAGGACGCGGACAGCAAGCTCAAAGCCCATGCGCGCTGAGAGGGCAGGCGCCGCGCCAGCGGAGCCGGAAATCGCGCCGCATGGCGTCGCGATCGTGAATAGGGGCATTCGCCTCGATTCCGCGGTCTACTGCGACAAGGTGCTGGGCTGCTGGCACGGCAAGAACATCGGGGGAACCCTGGGCGGGCCGCTGGAGGAGAAGTTCGGGCGCGATGAGCTGTTCGACGTAAGCTGGTATCCCGAGCTGCCGGAGGGCGGCATTCCGAATGACGATTTGGAATTGCAGTTGCTCTGGTTTCAGGCCCTGCAGGAGAAAGGCCCCGGGATCACCTCCCGGGACCTGGCTGATTACTGGCTCGACTGCGTGAGGTACAACTTCGATGAGTATGGATTGACCAAGGCCAACCTGATCCGGGGTCTGGCCCCTCCGGTCTCCGGGTGGCATAACAATTGGTTCCGGGACTGCATGGGCAGCCCAATTCGCTCCGAGATCTGGGCCTGCGTCGCCCCGGGCACGCCGGAGATTGCGGCTAGGTATGCGTTTGAGGATGCCATCTGCGACCATGGCGGCGGCGAATCGGTTTACGGGGAAGTCTTCAACGCGGTGGTCGAATCGTGCGCCTTCGTCGAGGACGACAAGGTGAAGCTGATCGATGCCGGGCTGAGCGCGATCCCGGCGAAATCGCGCACGTACCGGGCAATCGCGCGTGCTTTGCAGCTTTACCGGGAGGGCGTGAATTGGATTGAGGCGCGGAACACGATCAAAAAGGAATTCTACCTTTCGCTGGCGCAGTATTCGCCGATCAACATGGGGTTTCAGACGATCGGCTTCCTGTACGGGACCGATTTTGCCGATGCGATCTGCAAGGCGGTAAACTGCGGCTGGGACACCGACTGCACCGGGGCGACGGTCGGGGCGATGCTCGGGATCATTTTGGGGGCGAAAAAGCTGCCGCCAAAATGGGTGGCTCCGTTGCGCGACGAAATCAGCACGAATCTGCCCAACGGCGGCATCCGGCACCTGCGGGCACCGACTGACGTGAACGTGCTGACGGAACAGGTATGTGCGATGGCGCCGCGAGTCCTCCGCTATTGGAATTCCGACACCGTGATTCTTGGGAAGGCCCCGGGGGCCGCCGGGGGGGCAGCGCCGCGGTTTCAGCTCAATTCGCGGGCTCTGGAGGCGTATGACCCCGGAACGATCTCCTGGGACCTGCACACGCTGCAATGCGCTGTGGAATACCGGACACACGCGGCGATCTTTGGTTCGACGCCAAGGGATTTCGGCGTGTCCCTGAGGAATGCACGAGCCGAGCCCTTGGAGGGAGAGATCAGGATTGAGCTGCCGCCGGACTGGAAACTGTCGCCTGCCGATCCCGTGCCGGTGCGGCTGGAGCCCCGATCGACAACCACGCTCTCGTACACAGTCACGGCCTCCGCTGCCGCGATTGCCGACACCAACCGCGGAACGATCGTCCTGGAGATTCGCGAGCGGCCCGAACTGCTGCGCTTGCCGCTTGTATTTCTTGGCGGCTATCGGTGGCTGGTCTCGCCGGCGTTCACGGGCACCCTCGACACGCCTCTCGGGGTCGACGAGCTGGGCCTCGTCGCGGCCCCGCCGGCTGGGTGGTCTGAGCGCTGGCTGGCCGGGAACGATCTCGCTCCAGAGGCGTTATTCAAGGGGAAGGGTGGAGTTGTCTATCTTCTGCACTTCATCCACTCGCCAAGTCCGCAGGAGATCATCGTGGGCGTTTCCAACAACAGCCGGATGAAACTGTGGCTCAACGGGACATTCCGGCACCAGACGGCCAGGATCACCGGACTTCGACCCAACCAGGGAAACGGCGGCGGGGATGGCGCCAATTACGCGGAATGTGCGTTCCGAGAGGGCTGGAACCAGGTTCTGATCAAGATGGAGCGGGCGGACAGGCCGATCGAGGCGCACTTCACGCTGGGGCTCCCGGACAAGAAGTACTTCAAGTGCCTGGGCCATTCCGTTCTAAACTTGCGGCGTTCAGGGTTCCCCTGGGAGGATGTCGCGGCGGTTGCTCGCTGAGTTCCATCCAACGCTCCAAGGGAAATGATCATTGCGGCCCCCACGATCGCGAGGTTGTCCGGCGTCGGTTTGGCCGTGGCAGGCGTTCTGGCCGTGGTCAACGTCCTCATGGAGGTGGCCCGAAAGAAGGCGGTCACGGGCAAGACGCTCGTGCCCGCGACGTTTTGGTGCCACGTCTTCGATACCCTGGTATTCGTGCTCGCCTGGACTTATCACCGCTGGCGCGGATTCGGCTTCTTTGTTCACGGGGGCGGGGATTTTCTCGGCATCTCGAGCCTGCACCTAACTCCGATGCAGACATTCGTCGGGTATGAGGCGATCGACTTTTTTGTGATAGGCCTTGCGACCTGGATGTTTTTCAAGGCGCTGCAGGCGGCGGCCATGTCGACCGGCGTTCCCTTTCTGGCTTTCACGCCCGTGCTGGTGATCCCGACGGGGTTCCTTTTCCTGGGGGAGCTTCCGGGTTTTACAAAGCTGGTCGGCGTGGTCCTTGTCACGATCGGATCGGTCATGATGCACTGGCGGCTCTTTGCGGTCGGCTGGTTGGCGCCGGTCAAGGCAATTTACAGGAACAAAGGCAGCCGCTACATGCTTTATACCGCCCTGCTCCTGGCGATAACGACTCCGCTGGACAAGAAATTGTCCCTCATGGCGGATGCCTATACCCAATGCGTGATCTTTGGCGCCGGCATGTGCCTGTTCTTCTATGTCATGGCCGTCGTCCGCCGCGAACCGCTCCTGCCCGCGCTCAAGAACAACCTCAAGTGGATTGCGCTGGCCGGGATGCTCGATGGAGCGACCGTGCTGCTGCAGTTCACCTCGTATCAGTACATCGATGCCGTGATCGTGATCAGCATCAAGCGCGCCGGCATCGTGCTGGCGGTCTTCTTCGGCTGGCTCTTTTTCCGGGAGAAGAACATCCGCGACAAGCTGATGGCGTCCTCGGTGATGTTCGTTGGCATGTTGATCCTTTATTTGCCTCTGAGCACGGTGCAGGCGATTCTCACCGCGGCCGTGAGCATCGTCCTGATGGCTCTGTACATGGCATTCGCGCCCGCCGGACCAAACGTAGACCTGGCTGAAGAGAACGGGTAAGGGCCGCGAGCTCCTGGAAGGAGGGCCGGCCTCACTTACCCGGCGGCAGACGCCATCCCGGCAGATGCGGCTTGAGGTAGTGCAGCATGGCCTTGAACATCGTCCAGGATTCGTCGACGGACAGGTGCACGAGCGGATCGAGCAGCAGCGCCTGGAAGGCGAGTTCGACATCGCGCTCGAGGGCGGCCCGAAGGGTCAGTTGCTGCACGTCGATCACCCGCCTCACCAAGGCGGATGCGCCGGCTGGGAGCGGGCGCGCAAGGCGGGGTGAGGCGCGGTCGCGCTGGAAGTGCGCATAGGTCTCGACAACGTGTCCCAGTGGAAGATCCGGAGCCTGGCCGCGGTTGGGAAGGTTCACATTCGTGTCGAGCGGGGCATTTCCGGCGAGCGCCTCGATGAGCGCCGCGCCTTCCTCGTCAGTGGGCGCAAGCGGCTTCCCGGCATAGTAAGCCACTCCTTGATCCGCCTGGCGCACGCGGCCCAGCCGCCAGGAGTAGGGCGTGAGGATCACCCCCCAGCGGTGCAGCTCCGCCTCGTCGAGCGCATACCACGGCACGAATTCGCAAAGATGCCGGTCGCCTGCCGCGCCGAGCGCGCCAAAGCGGTGCAGCAGATCGAAGGCTATGAGACCGAAGCTCTCGAACCACCGCTGCGCGCGCTTGTTCGCGCGAGCTGCGTGCGCGCGGGACCGAAAAAACGCGGGATCCGCGGAAAGCTTGCGCAAATGCGGCATCAAATCGCGCCCCTGCCAGGCGGCGGCGCTTACCCAGGTGAAATGGTTGATCCCGTTCAGCTCGATCTCGATTTGCCGTCTCGGCGGACGCGGCGCGTCAAACCATTGGCCGGCAAGGCCGGCGATATGCTGCTGCGTATGGAAGACCTCGTGGCAACAGCCAAACGCCTTGATGCGCGGCGCGGCGGCGTGGAGTGCGGCCGTGCACAACGTCATCGGGTTCGTGTAATTGATGGTCCATGCCCGCGGGCAATGCTCGGCAATCTGGCGCCCTAGCTCGGAGAAGATCGGAATCGCGCGAAGTGCGCGGGCGATCCCGCCGGGCCCCGTCGTGTCTCCCACAGGCTGAACAATGCCGTGGCGCGCGGGAATTTCGAGATCGGCGTAGCGCAGGGTCGTCGGTCCGGGCTCGATGGAGACGACGACAAAATCGGCGCCGCGCAAAGCCTCGGACAGGCGACGCACCGCCCGCACCGAGAATCGGGTGCGCGCCTCCGGCCGGTTGAACATGGCGGCTGCGACGGCGACGTTCTTCTCAGCGGCGGTCCGATCGATGTCGTAGAGGTCGACCCGGCCGGTGAGGCGCGTGCTCAGGGCCAGGTCGGCGAGCAGGTCGCGTGCCCAATGCCGGCTGCCGCCGCCGATGTAGGCGATCTTTATCTCGGTCGGTTTCATCGGTCAGCCGCGCATATCCTTTCCACCGTCTACCGTTAATGTGATGCCGGTCACGAATTGGGCCAAATCCGAAAGGAGGTAGACAGTTGCTCCGGCGGCATCCTCGGGCCGGCCAATGCGCCCCAGCGGAAAGCCCGCAACCACCTTGTCGCGTCCTATTCTTTCCATGGGTCCGCGGGCCAGGTCGGTGTCGGTCCAGGCCGGAGCCACGCAGTTAACGCGGATGCGATCCGCCGCAAGCTCCTTGGCCATGCTTCGCATGAACCCGATCTGCCCCGCCTTGCTTGCGGCGTAGGCGGAGAATCCACCGCTTCCCGCCTGGCCGGCCGTTGACGTGTAGATGACAATGCTGCCGCCGGTTCCCTGCCGCTTGAAGTGCGGCAGGGCGGCCTTGACGGCGAGAAAAGTCCCCGTGAGGTTCACCGCGATCGTTTCATTCCAAAACTCCAGGCTCGTTCCCTCAAGCGGCCGCCCCTCGAAGATTCCCGCGGAAATCACCAACCCGTCCAATCCGCCAAGCGCCTTTGCGGCCGCATCAACCGCAGAATTGACTTCGGCCTCGTCGCTCACGTTCGCGCGAACCACGCAGGCCTTCCTGCCCAGGGCCTCGATTTGATCGGCGACGCTGCGAGCCGCGGCGTGGTCCGTGTGGTAACTGAGCGCAACGTCGCCTCCGGCGCCGGCGGCCATAAGAGCGGCCGCCCTTCCGATGCCGCGGCTTCCGCCGACGATGCAGATTCTGCGTCCTTTCAGGTCTATCATTGGATGGTGGGATTATGCGGGCGCGCGAGCCGGCGCCTGGAAGCGCACCGTGGTGTTGAACCGGGCGGTGGTCACCGGGCGCCCCGGCGCGGAACGTCGCTCGCCGATATTCCGAAGTGGCGCCTGAAGGCGCGGCTGAAATCCGGCAGATGCCGATAGCCGAGCGCGTACGACACCGACTTCACCGATCTCTTCGGATCGGCCATTTGCTCGCGCGCCCAATGCATCCGCAATGCGTGGGCGTATTCCCGCGGGCTCTTGCCGGCGTGTTTGCGAAACAGCCGGTTCAACGAGGCCTTCGAGACCTGAAGGTATTCGCAGAGACCGGGCAGGATAGCGTGTTCCGACGGATGATTGCGCAAATATTGGGTGGCCAGATCGAACCGTACGGCCTCGTTCGGCTCCCGCCGGTGATCGATGGCCTCAAGGAGGCACAAGTCTAGAAGAATGTGGGTGGCGCGCAGTTGCAGCATGCTGCGTTCGGTCGAGTCAGCCACCGCCGCACGGCATTGCATATGCAGTTGCGTCAGGCGGCGGATCTGGTCCGGCTCCAGCGAAAAGCGCAAATAGCCGCCCTTTTTTGGCCGCACCGCCGAATGGGCGGGCGGCACGCGCCAAATCCAGGTCAACATCTTGCAGGACCGGCCGGGCTTGTCGCTGTGGCCGATCATACAATCCGGATCGCCGATGCTGACTGTGCCCGCCGGGATGGGGACTGGCTTTCCGCCCACGATCAGCGAGGGATGGCCCTCCAAAACCACGAAATAATGCCAGCCCTCGCGGGTGCGCGGCGCGAGGGACGGCTCGCCGTAGAAGCGCCGTCCCCAGGAAAGATACCCCAATTCGGAGGGGCCCGGGTTGAACAGGCGCAACTGCGGGCCGCCATGCTTGCCGCTCTTGGGCAGGGGCGTGTACCAGTCGGACGCGATGGGCGGGACCCCAAGGCTCAAAGCGGCGGGCATCGTTCCCGTAGACATTGACGAACATCTTATCTCATCGGAGGGGCGCCTGCAAGCCCCGTCAAACGGTAGGCTGCGGCCAAGGCGATTCTGCCCTCCCGAAGCGAAGGCAAAAGCGCCGATTTTGCCGCGATGCAAGAAGCATAACACCTTTGAATACACCATGGGGTTAGCACAAGGACTCATCGCAGTCCGCTGCTAATCGTTTCCCGTTGAGAAGACGGGAGCGGATGTGCTTTAACGCCATTGGCGAAATAGTCAGCCCGTATCGGTTAGTTACCCACCTCCCAAGTTAGACTCCAAGCCAATGAAACCCACCCTAACCATCATCCAAGCCGGCATGAATCATACCTCCGCTCAGCAATCGCCGGGGCAGCCCCCCCAGTCATCCACCCGAACACCATCGCATAACTCTTTCCTTATGCGCGGCTTCGGTCTGTCCATACCCTTCCTTGCCTGGAGTCTCGCCTTGCATGCCCAGGTCGCTCCGGCCCCGAGCGCCGCCGCGACCGAGACGGCTCCCGCGACCGGCGAGATCATCCAACTCCCGACATTCAACGTCACGGCTCAGGTGGCCAATCCCTATGTCGCCGGAGACGTCATGTCGGTCGCGCGCATCTCCGGCAGCATTCTGGACGCCCCATTGACGGTGAATGTCGTGTCCCCCCAACTCGTCACTGACCTCGGCGCCATCGTCGGATACGACGTCGACCGCTACTTCGCGGGCGTGAGCAACGGGCGCGGCGCCGGCTCGGGCGGCATCATGGACCGTCAGGATTTCCGCGGGTTCGAAAGCTTCACAAAGACCGTGGATGACTTCTCCAGCTTCGATTTTCCGGTCAGCACCGGTTACCAGGCGAACTTCGACACCTTGTTTCAGGAGCGCGCGGAGTTGGTGATGGGGCCCGACAGCATCCTCTCGCCGACCGGCACGCCGGGCGGCTCGGTCAACGTCATCACAAAGTCGCCCGAGTTCAAGCCGAGCACGACGCTCACCGCCGAATTCGGCAACTACAACGCCAACCGCTACACGATCGACACGACGGGCCCGATCAACAGTCACATCGCCTTCCGGGTCATGGCCGACTATCAGGACTCCAAGACCTACGTGCCGGGCGCCATTCGCCAGCAAAACCTCGGACTCGAGCTGACCTACAAGTTCTCCGACACGAGCAAGCTGACCTTGAAATACTTCGGAGAGCAGTGGGAGACCAAGGGAGCGACCACCAACGCCAATGACAACGGCGAGCAGGTCTATCTGCCCAACACGGTGGGCGGCGCGGTCCTGAGCTCCAGTTTCGAGCCCGGATTCTCCCCCGACGGCTGGAACGGCAGCGCTTCCTGGAGCACTCGCAACGACCGGATCAACACGCTGGAGGCCGAGTTCACCACTTCCTTGTGGAACAAGGTGTCGATGCGCCTTGCGGCCCAGGCCCTGTCCGAGAATTTCCTTCAGGACGCCGCCTATCCCTCGGGAAATCCGGCCGAGACCTTCGATCCCGCAACCGGAATCGAGACTGCGGTCACGCCGGGCTACGTCGTCACCGCCATGCCGGTGGTGGCGCAGTACACCCACGGTTTCTGGCGGGGCGAGCAGGTCCAGAACGACTACGCGGCCAATTTCAAGCCCGGGTCCGTTTCCCTGCAGCCGGTCGCCGGATTCGCCTACCAGCAGGGACATGAGATCTACTATTTGGGGGCCCAGGACAAGAATCCGGTCGATCTTCCCGCCGAGAACCTGTACGCCAACTACTACGCGCCGCCGCATCCCTCCCTCACCAACTACATCTCCGGGGAATCCAATATTCCGGCGATGGGCGTTCTGGGCGAAGTCTACGCCGAGATGCGGACCGGCTTTTTCAATGATCGTGTCTATTTGACCGGCGGCGCCTCGCGCACCTGGGCGAACATCAACAACTACACCAGCAAGACCTTCGTCGTCGACTCAACGGGAATCCAGCCCACGGCTCCCTACACGGATATCGCCCTCGACAGCAAGCACGACAGCTACCTCGGCGGCGTTCTCGTCAAGCCGGCGGACAATGTCTCGATTTACGGGACGTTTTCGACCAACGCCGGCATCGTGGCCAGCTCGACCAACACCCCGCTGTGGCAGACGGGCAAACAATATGAATTCGGCGTAAAGACCCAGTTCTTCGACAATCGTCTGCAGATCAGCGCCGATCACTTCCAGATCACTGAATACAATCTCTCGTCGCAGAATCCGGCGCATAACACCGACGCCAGCCAGCCCGCCTTTATCCTGAGCGCCGCGACCAGCAAGGGCGAGGAGCTCAATATCGTGGGCGGGATCACCAAGGAATTGTCGGTCATCGGCAGCTTGACCGGAATGAAGTACCGCGACGGATTCGGCCGCCGGGTCCGCAATGTTCCCGACAGCCTCGCCAACCTCCTGCTCAACTATCACTTCTTTGACGGCACGCTCAAGGGACTCAACGCGTTCGCCGGCGTTGTCCACGAGGGCCAGGTGGCCGGCGAAACCGTGGCGGGCTTCACTTCGCTCGGCATTCCCGAGCTTCCCGGCTACTACGTTCCCTCTTGGACCGTGGTCAACGCCGGAGCCGGATACGGCTGGGACCGCTACCGGATCAATTTGAACCTCGACAACCTGCTCGATAAGAAATTCATCTGGGAGCCGGCCTCCCGGCAGTCCGTCAGCGAATACCCCGGCATCACGGCCCGGATCACCCTCATCATTCATCTGTAAGCTCCGCTCCGCGGTGTTGCAGCAGCCTACAGCGGCTGCTGCGAACCGCCGCTTTCTTTCGATACCATTCAATCTGTTTGGAGAATTAATGCCGCATCGATTTCTTGGCTATAGTTGATTATTGCGTCCCGGATTCCGGGCCGCATATGCGCGGATGGTGAGTCTATAGTGCTCGCCGGGCCGCTGCGTATAACCCGCGCGGCGGGTCCTTTTCTGCGGATCCATTGAGTTTTGCCGCGCTGCATTTTTCTTCAGATTTTTTGCAACGAAACACAACCTGTCTCGTCAGGCGTGAGGGCCGTGTGGTGTGCGTAACGCACGTTTACATACAGTCGCCTTTTCCCTTCTTGCCACGTGTCACCTTTCATTACAGTTTGCTTTGCGTGCGAGGAGCTGGATAACCAAGTCCGACACAAAGAGTTGTGGTTGCGTATCGACTCATCGAATTCGGAGGACTCTGGAACCATCGCTTTTGTTGCCGCGTGCTTGCCGGCCTCCCGAACGTCTAAGCATCGTCCCGCCAACGGGAACCGCATGAGCCGATTATCCATGAATTCG
>OCTA010000824.1_pt1 | contig 28901 bp, 26 predicted proteins | sample 1538991 | NCBI WGS metagenome assembly OCTA01 (sample SAMEA3539302, study PRJEB22396) | soil metagenome | biome: tundra; feature: field; material: soil | place: USA | collected 2010-05 | depth 0.15 m | reverse complement strand
ATGACGCCCTTCGCGTCCGTCGCGATGCTCGAGAAGTTGGCGCTGTTGAAGATCGCGCTCTGCAGAGCGCCCGCCTGGAGCAGCGCCTCTTCCGCCTGCTTGCGCGCGGTGTTGTCGGTGCCGATCAGCAGATAGCCGATGATGGCGTTCTGCGCGTCGCGCAGCGCCGTGACCGACACCACCGCCGGGAACCGGCTGCCATCCTTGCGGATGTAGGTCAGCTCGTAGATGTCCTCGATCCCGCGCGAGGCCTTGAACACCAACGCCTCGAAGCCTGGAGTAATCGGGGTTCCGAGCTCGACGCTTAGCGTTTCGGCGCGCGCGATCACTTCCTGGGGATCGGAAATGTCGGCCGGCGTGATCTTGTTCATCACCTCGGCGGCCGTATAGCCGAGCATCCGCTCGGCGCCGACGTTGAAGATCTGGATGACGCCCTTGGCGTCGGTGGCGATGCTGGAGAAGTTGGCGCTGTTGAAGATCGCGCTCTGCAGGGCTCCCGCCTTGAGCAGCGCCTCCTCGGCGCGCTTGCGCGCGGTGTTGTCGGTGCCGATGAGGAGGTAGCCGATGATGCCGTCCTGGGCATCGCGCAGCGCGGTGACCGAGACGACCGCGGGGAAGCGACTGCCGTCTTTGCGGATGTAGGTCAGCTCATAGATGTCTTCGATGCCACGGGAGGCCTTGAACACCAGGGCCTCGAAGCCCGGCGCGATGGAGGTCTCGAGCTCGAGGCTGAGCGCCTTGGCGCGCGCGATGACCTCCTGGGGATCGGAGATGTCGGCCGGCGTGATCTTGTTCATCACCTCGGCGGCCGCGTAGCCCAGCATGCGCTCCGCACCGACGTTGAAGATCTGGATGACGCCCTTGGCGTCGGTGGCGATGCTGGAGAAGTTGGCGCTGTTGAAGATCGCGCTCTGCAGCGCCCCGGCGGCGGGGACGGGCAACACGGGATCGCGGATGGTGTCGGGCACGGTCTAACCTCTCGGCGCGATGTCGCGGGCCAGGTGAGGGGCGTCGACGTTTGCGACATCCAGCAGCCGGGCCTGGGCACGTCCGTTGTTCTTGGCCGCATAGAGCGCCTCGTCGGCGGCCTTCACCAGGTCGATGGGGAAACGGCACGGGCGTAGGTCCGAGCCGTTGCGGGATTGGCCCGGCTGCGGTGCGCCGCCGGCGTCTTCGTCGTAGCAGCCGATGCCCACGCTGACCGTGACGTGCGGTGCAGTCGAAGAGCCCTCGTGTCCGATGGCCAGCGCTTCGATCGCGCCGAGGACGCAATGGGCCACGTGCTCTGCTCCATCGCAAGCCGTGTGCGGCAGCAGGATCGCGAACTCCTCTCCGCCATAGCGCGCGACCAGATCCGCCGGGCGCGCGCTGGTACCCCGGAGCGCCTGGGCCACCGAACGCAGGCAGGCATCGCCTGCCGGGTGGCCGTAGCGGTCGTTGAACAGCTTGAAGTGGTCGACATCGATCATCAGCAACGACAGCGGGTCGCCAGATCGCAGGCGGCGTTGCCATTCCAGCTCCAGCGCCTCGTCGAAGCGCCGTCGGTTGGCTACCCCCGTGAGCACGTCCATCGTGGCGATGTGGCGCAGCTGGTCGGCCATGTGCTTGACCCGCAGCTGGGTCTTGACCCGCGCCAGCAGCAACGGCGCACTCACGGGTTTGGCGATGAAGTCCGCGGCGCCCAGCTCGAACCCCGAGACCTCGAACGCGGGCTCGCCGTGGCTGGTGACGAAGATGACCGGCACGTCGGTGAGCGCCGGGTCTGCCTTGAGCGCCCGGCAGGTCTCGAAGCCGCTCAGGCCGGGCATCTCCGTGTCGAGCAACATCAGATCCGGCACCGAAGCGCCCGCCAAACGCAGGGCATCCTCGCCGCTGGTGGCAAAGCGCAGGTTGGCGACGCCCGAAAGGATACGACCCATCAACTGGATCGATCCGGGGTCGTCGTCGACCAGCAGGATGTCGTCGTTCGTCATGCGTTCTGCTCGGCGACCGCAACTTAGGACCTATCCATGCTTTGGAGATCCGCAATGGGTCGTCTCGCCGAGACCGACCCACGCGCTGCGATTCCGGCCGACCGGCTGGAGACTACAGGTAGGCCAACCGCCGCGAGCTCAGCCCTGGAACCGCCGCAACCGCAGCGCGTTCCCGATCACCGACAGCGAGCTGAACGCCATCGCGGCCGCCGCCATGGTCGGCGACAGCAACGGCCCCCCCAGCGGATAGAGCAGGCCCGCCGCGACGGGAACGCCGATCCCGTTGTAGACGAAGGCGAAGAAGAGGTTCTGCCGGATATTGGCCATGGTCGCCCGGCTGAGTCGCCGCGCCCGCAAGATCCCCCTCAGGTCGCCCCCGATGAGCGTGACGCCGGCGCTCTCCATCGCCAGGTCGGTTCCGGTTCCCATCGCGATCCCGACGTCGGCCTGGGCCAGCGCGGGGGCGTCGTTGATACCGTCGCCGGCCATCGCCACGGTGCGTCCGTCTTCCTGCATCCGCTTGATGGCCAGCGCCTTGTCGGCGGGAAGCACCTCCGCGAGGACCTCGGTGATCCCCAGCTTCTTGGCGACGGCCTCCGCGGTCGTGCGGTGATCGCCGCTCAGCATGACGATGCGCAGCCCATCGGCGCGCAGCTCCCCGAGCGCCTGGGCGGTCGTCTCCTTGATCGGGTCCGCAACGCCGAGCAGGCCGGCCAACCGATCGTCGACGAGCAGGTACACGACCGTCTGCCCCTCCTGGCGAAGCGCTTCCGCCCGGTCCGCGGCCTGCCCCAGCGGCACCCCGAGGTCGTCGAACAGCTTGCGGTTTCCGAGCGCGATCGCCCTTCCGCCCACCTTTCCGCGGACGCCTTCGCCCGCGACGGCGGAGAACGCCTCCGTCGTCCCCAGCTGCAGCCCACGGTCGGCCGCGCCCGCCACGATCGCGGCGGCCAGCGGGTGCTCGCTGCCGCACTCGAGCGTTGCCGCCAGGCGGACCAGCTCCGCCGCGTCGAAGCCACCCGTCGGCTCGACCGACACCAGCTTGGGTTTCCCGGCGGTCAGCGTCCCCGTCTTGTCGACCACCAGGATCTCGACCTGGCGCAGGACTTCGACGGCCTCGGCGTTCTTGAACAGGATCCCCAGCGTCGCGGCTTTCCCGGTCGCGACCATGATCGACATCGGCGTCGCCAACCCCAGCGCGCACGGACAGGCGATGATCAACACCGCGATGGCGTTCACCAGGGCGTGGGCCAGCCGCGGCTCGGGACCGAGCAGCGACCAGAGGCCGAACGTCGCGACGGCGATCGCGATCACCACCGGCACGAAGGTGCCCGCGGCGACGTCGGCCAGCCGCTGGATCGGCGCGCGGCTCCGCTGCGCCTCGCCGACCAGGCGGACGATCTGCGCCAGCAAGGTGTCCCCCGCAACGCGATCGGCCCGCATGATCAGGCTGCCGGTGCCGTTCAAGGTGCCCCCGACGATCCGGGCGCCGGGCGCCTTTTCAACCGGCAGCGGTTCGCCGGTGATCATCGATTCGTCGACGGTTGTCTGTCCCTCGAGGACCACCCCGTCGACCGGGACCCGCTCACCCGGCCGGACGCGCAGCCGATCGCCCGCCCGCACCTCGGCGATCGGCAGGTCCTCCTCCTGGCCATTGGCCCGCAGGCGCCGAGCCGTCTTGGGCGTCAGCCCCAGGAGCGCCCGCAGCGCGGCGCCCGCGCGACCACGGGCGCGGAGCTCCAGCACCTGGCCCAGCAGCACCAGCGTGACGATCGCGGCGGCCGCCTCGAAGTACAGGCCGACCTGTCCGCCCCCGTCGTGAAAGGAGAGCGGAAAGATCCCAGGCAGCGCCGCGGCGACCAGGCTGTAGCCGAACGCCACCGCCACGCCGAGCCCGATGAGCGTGAACATGTTGAGGTGCCTGCTGCGCACGGAGGCGGCGGCGCGAACGAAGAAGGGCCAGCCACCCCAGAGCACCACCGGCGTGGCCAGCGCCAGCTCGATCCACGGTCGTCTCGGGCCGGCGCAGAGGTCGGCCATGGCGATCACCATCAGCGGCGCGGAGAGGGCGACGCTAACCCAGAGCCGCCGCTGCATCTCCCGCAGCTCGGGGTTCGCGGGCTCCTCCGCAGAGACCATCTTCGGTTCCAGCGCCATCCCGCAGATGGGGCAGGCGCCAGGCCCGTCGCGGACGATCTCGGGGTGCATCGGGCAGGTCCAGGCCCCGGCCGGCGACGGGGGGGACCGGGAATGTGCCTGGGCTCCGGTCGTCGCTGGGTCCTTACTCGGGGAAGGCCCCTTGGTTTCGGGGGGCTTGTCGCCCAGGAATTTCAGCGGCTCCTTCCCGAACCGATCGAGGCAGCGCGGGCCACAGAACAGGTACGTCTGGCCTTCGAACGTCGTGCGCAGCGGCGCGTCCTGGCGGACCGTCATGCCGCAGACGGGATCTTTGGCCGCGCTCGGTTCTGGCACTTCCCTAGAAATCGTCGACCGCGCCCGACAGGCCGAACGCGATCAGCTCCATGGTGAATTGCCGGTCGACGCCCTGGCTGCGGACCGCGCCCGTCAGAGGGACCGCCGGATGCGACCACGAGTCGGCGGTGCTCTTCCAGGGGCCCCACTGCGCCTCGGTGCGGGTGCGGAAGCAGCCGTCGAAGTGGCCGGCGGGTACGGTCGCGCTCTCCTGTGGCAGCCCCTGCCAGCGGATCACCATCGACGAGACGATCCCCTGATAGCTGGATTGCAGCAGCGAGATCATCGCCGGCGGAACCTCGTTCACACGTCCCTTGGCGTCCTTGCTGGTTATCGCGCGGATCTGGATCTGCGAGGGATCCATCCGGTTGCCGAACGCGACCAGCATCTTCTGCTCCGTCCGGCCGGTGTATCGCTCGCTCGTGACCTCGAGCCAGAAGGCGTCGGCGTCCTGACCGACGACCTTGTGGGTCAAGAACGACGGCTGACCCTTGTCGTCGACGAACTTGTATTGCGACCACTGTCCGACGGCCATCGGCATCGGTTCGAAGACGGTCGGCGCCGGGAAAGCGACACCGCCGGCCTGCAGCGCGGCGACGCGGCCATCGATGTCGGCCTTGGCGGCCGGATCGACGGACGGACCGCAGGCGGCCAGGCAAAGGCCGAGACCGATGAGCGGGAGCGCCACGACGGGGGCGCGCATCTGGGATGGATTTCGCATCCGGGGATGCTGCCCTCGGAACGGTCCGGGGATCAAGCGCGGAGGGCAGGCGTGCAATTTTTAGCGCTGTTCCGCGAACACCTGCGCGTGGGTCTTGCCGTAGGGATAGAAGCGATCTTTGTCGCCGCGCGCCCAGGCCGCCTTGAGCTCGGCCTGGGTGATGTCCCAATCCGGGCGGCACTTCTCCAGGACGGCGCGCACGTCGTGGCGCAGCTCCTCCGGCGTCGGGCGGCCGAAGAACCAGTAGCCGTTGTAGATCTTGTGGACGATGAGTCCGGGCGCCAGCACCAGGGTGTGGGGGATCATCGGGTTGTGGGTGGGATCGGTGTACTCGGCGATGTCGAGATCCTTCTGCACCTTGCGCGCCGGGTCGGACAGGAACGGCCAGTGGGCGCCGATCCCCGATCGACTCTCGTTGGTCTCGAGCAGGTTGTCGCTGCTGATGGTGACCAGGCGGCAGTAGCCGACCTCCAGCTCGCGGTGGAGCTGCAGGAGACCTTCGAGCTGCCGGCGGTCTTTGGGACAGTAGGCGCCCCGACTGAGCATCACGATCATCGGATCGGTGCCCTGTATCTCGGAGAGCTTGCGGTGCTTGCCGGTGTGGTCGGGAAGGTCGAAGTCGGGGAACGGAGCTCCTGGAACGATCTCGGCGCGCATGGCGTACCTCCTGGCGTCACTATGACACGCGGAGATAGCGCGTCGACCGCGAGCTACTCGAGGAGGTCTTGCGGCTGAACGCCGTCGCCCAGCTCGGTCTCGAGATAGGTGCGGAGTCGCCCCTTGAGACGGGACTCGATCTGGCGGACGCGCTCGCGCGTCACCCCGAAGCGATCGGCGAGCTCGACCAGCGTGGCGGGCTCGTCGTTGATGAGGCGGGCCTGGAAGATCTCGAGGTCGCGGTCGCGCAACATCCCCCCGAAGGTGTGCAGCCGCTCCCGCAGCAGGGTTCCGAACTCGCTGGCCTCGACCTGCAGGTCGGGGCGCGTGCTCGAAGCCGCGGGCACCAGGTCGCCCCGCGTTCGGTCGCCTTGGTCGTCGGAGCGAACGGGCGCGTCCAGCGAGATCTCGGAGGCGTTGAGGCGGCGCTCCATCTCGATCACCTCTTGCTCGGTGACGTCGAGCGCGGCGGCCAGGTGTTTGGCATCCACCTGGTAGCCTTGCTTCTCCAGCTTCTCGCGCTCCTTTCGGAGGTTGAAGAACAGCCGGCGCTGTGGCTGGGTGGTGCCGACCTTGACCAGCCGCCAGTTCGCCAGGATGAACTTCAGCATGTAGGCCCGGATCCACCAAGACGCGTACGAGGAGAGCTTGACGCCCCGGTAGGGATCGTACTTCTCCACCGCGTGGATGAGGCCGACGTTCCCTTCCTGGATCAGGTCGAGAATGTTGTTGTGCGCGCGGCGGTATTCCTGGGCGATCTTGACGACCAGGCGCAAGTTGGCGGTGACCAGCCGGGCCGCCAGCGCGCGGTCCGGGTTCTTCGAGAGCCGCACCGCGACCTCGTGCTCCTCCTCGCGGGTCATGAGCGGATACCGCCGGAGCTCGCGCAGATAGGCGCCGATGGTCGAATGGTCCGAGACCGTGAACGCGGTCGCGGCCACGCCGTCTGCGGCGGTCGCGGCGATCGTCGCGTCACGGTCGATGGTCGTCTCCGGTAAGAGGGCGGCGCTGTCGGCGCCCTCGGCGCCCTCGGATTGAGCCCCCGCTTCGGCGTACGCCAACTCCATCGCCTCCGGTTCGGACCCCTCCGCCCCGACCGGTTTGGCAGGGACCTGCTCGCGCTTTCGCTGCTGTGCCTTCGAGAGCGGGCGGCAGGTGCTCCGCTCTGCGGTACGCCGCAGGAGATAGATCGGGTTTCGCTTAGTTGAAGAGGTCGCTGCGTCGCTTAGCATGCCGACACCTATCGCAAGGGCCATGCCACCACATCGCCGTGCAGGAATGCCTGGGCTTCAGGCCCGTGGGGCAGGGGGGGTTACGATCCCGTAACGATCGGGCAAAAGACGGCTTTAATCGGTAGCGCTGTCTACCCATGAGGTTAAGCGCGACGCGGCTTACGGGTCGTCGGTAACTATGGGGAGGCTCAGCGTGAAGACCGAACCTTTGCCGAGCTCGCTCGAGACCGTGAGCGTCCCGGCGTGCGCCTCGACGATCGCGCGGGCGATCCAGAGACCGAGGCCCAGCCCACCGTAGTTCCGCACCGGTCCCGCCCTCCCGAAGCATTCGAAGATCCGGGCCTGGTCCTCGGGCGCGATGCCGATGCCTCGATCGGCCACAGAGAACCGAGCCGTCGATCCCTGGCGCTCCAGGCGGACCTCCACCGGTCGGCCGGGGCCGTATTTGACCGCGTTGGCCAGCAGGCGGCGCAGGGCATCCTCCACCCTGCCGCGATCCCACAGACCCATCAGCCGCTCGGGCGGGAGCTGCGCCACGATGTCCTCCGTGCGCTGTTCTTCACAGAACGCCTTCACGAGATCCGCCAGCAGCATGCCCGCGTCGGTCTCCGCCGGTCGCAGCGGCTCCGTCGGTCGGAGCTTGGAGACGGCGAGCATGTCGCTTACCAGACGGGCCATCCGATCGATCTGGGTATCGGCGCGGGCGAGCTTGGTGCGGACCTCGGCGTTGTCGATGTTGGCGCGGCTCGCGCCCTCCAGGTTCAAGCGCAGGGCCGTGAGCGGCGTGCGGAGCTCGTGCGACGCGAGCACCAGGAACTCGTCGCGGATTTCCAGCGCGCGGGCCAGCTCGACGACCAGCCGGGCCCGCTCGTCTTCGGCCTCCCGCCGCGCCCGCCGTTCGTCGGTGTCGCGGATGGCGCGGCGGAGCGCGGGCGCCAGCCGGGCCAGGTTGTGTTTCGGGATGTAGTCGTCGGCGCCGGCCTTCAACAACGAGACCGCCGCGGTCTCGCCGATGTGGCCCGAAACGATGATCACCGGCGTGTCCGGTGCGAGCTCGGTGCGAATCTCGAGCCCGCCGAGCGCGTCGAAGGTCGGCATCGCGTAGTCCATGCAGATGACGTCCCACCGTCGCTCCCGCAACGCGCGTTCCATCTCCGCGCTGGTCTGAACCTGCCGCACGACCGGCGTGAATCCGTGCTGATGGAGCTGCCGCCGGATCAGCTCGACGTCGTCCGACGAGTCCTCGACGGAGAGCAACGCCAGCGGCGTCGAGGTTGCTTCGTTTGTGACCGGTGTGGCCATCGTCGTTGTCGTCCGTCAGAACGTTGACAGCGCGGCAGCCTATCATCGAGCGAACCGGCTGGCCTTTCCCCTTGACGAAAGTACGATCACCTCGTGAACTAATGGAGCTGCCTCGGATCTGGAAAGGGGGGATCTCGGGGCGCTGTGCAGGAGGCGATCGTGAACAGCCGGGGACCCCAAGTGCAAGATCGGCAAGGTTGGCAGGGTCGGCAAGATCGGCAAGATCGGCAGGGTCGGCAAGATCGGCAAGATCGGCAAGATCGGCAAGATCGGATGGACGGCCAGCTCGCATCGGCGCTCCGTCTGTCGAGCCTTCAGGATCCGGGGCCTCCCGATCGGGCCTTGCGGCGATTGGTGTCGGCGGGCGGCAAGCTGTCGTCGGGAAGCGACCGCAAGCTCATCTTGCTGGTCGAGGACGACTACAGCATTCGGGAAGCCGTGCACGACATTCTGGAGGCCGAGGGGTACGACGTCGTCCAGGCCGAAAACGGCCGCGACGCTCTCCAGCGATTGCGCGCCGGAGCGCCTCCCGATCTCATCGTGCTCGATCTTCGAATGCCCGTCATGGACGGTTGGGAGTTCCGGGCGGCGCAGAAGAACGACCCCGCTCTGGCGACCATCCCGGTGCTGGCGGTATCGGCGGACGGCAGCGCCAAGGCGGAAGCGATCGCCGCCGACGGGTACCTCCGCAAACCGCTCAGCACCAGCACGCTCCTCGATACCGTGGCGCGCATCCTGGCCCAGGTCGAACGACAACGCCTGCTCGGGAGATTGGAGGAAGCCGAACGGTTTGCGGCTCTGGGCCGGCTGGCCGCCGGCGTGGGTCACGAGATCAACAACCCGCTGACCTATGTGTCCGTGAACGTGGATCTGGCCGTGACCGAGATCGACCTGTGGCTGGCTCACGCCCGCGTCCACCTTGGCGACGCGCCGGGCGCCGCGGTGCCGGCAGCCGGTTCGGTACCCACGCCGGAGAGCTTGGCCACCCTAAGGGAGATGCTGGAAGACAGCCGCAGCGGGCTACGTCGCATTCGCGACGTGGTGAAGAACCTACAGAGTCTCTCCCGGCCGCCAGAGCCCAAGCGCGAGCTGTTCTCCCTGAACGAGGTTCTGGACGAATCGTTGGCCATGGCCCGCAACCACGTCGACCACCGGGCGACGGTGGTCAAGCGGTACGGCGTCCTGCCGCCGCTGTCCGGCGATCGCTCGGCCATCGGGCAGGTGTTCCTGAACCTGCTGCTCAACGCGGCGCAGGCGCTGCCCGAGGGACACGCGGAGGAGAACGAGATCGCCCTCACCACGTTGGTTCTGGAGGGTGAGCTGGCCGTCGAGATTCGCGACACCGGCGCGGGGATTCCCCGCGACGTACTCCCCCACATCTTCGAGCAGTTCTACACCACCAAGCCGATCGGAGAGGGCACGGGCCTCGGTCTGGCGGTTTCGCACCGGATCGTGACCGACCACGGTGGTCAGATCCTGGTCGACAGCGAGCTCGGACGGGGCTCGACGATCCGGGTGGTCCTGCCGCTCCGGCCGCCGGCCGAGCGGGCGGCCCGCGCGCAGTGAAGCGGCGCGCGCCGGATCAAACCATCGGGATCAGAAAGAGTGCGGCCACGGCCGCGAGCAGGCGATCGAGATCGATCGGCTTCTTCATCACCGGCACCCGGCCGGGCGCGCGGGAGGGATCCGAGGTCGACATGAGGACTGGAATGTCTGCCAGCGTCGGGGTGGCCAGCATCGCTTCGTAAAACTCGGTCCCGCTCATGACCGGCATGATGATGTCGAGGATGACGGCGCAAGGTCGGGCCAGCGCCGGCAGGAGGGCCAGCGCTTCCTTGCCGTTGGAGGCCACGAAGACCGCGTAGCCCTCGTCGTCTAGTGCATCTCGGAGGGACTCGCGAATGTCGGCTTCGTCGTCGACGACGAGCACCGTCTTTTGGGTCACTGAGGGTAGTCTCCAGCCGAACCGAAGGCGGGTTCCGCCCCGCGGGTATTTCGCGGCAGCCGAACCGACATCTGGGTCCCGTCGGTTTCCGACGAGACCACCTCGATGGACCCCGCGTGCGAGATCGCGATCTGCTGGCTGATGAACAGGCCGAGACCGAGACCATTCGATCGCGCCTGCTTCTCGTTCGCACCGCTTCGGAATGGTTCGAAGAGCACCGGCATGATCTCCGGTGGGACCGCGCCGGCATTGCAGACCTCCAGCACCACGTTGGTTGGGTCGGTCCCATTGACACGAATGGCGATGGGGTCGGTGCCCGTTCCATGGGCCAGAGCGTTGCTCAGCAAATTGGAGCAGAGCTGCAACAGCCGATCGGCGTCCCACAACCCGATCGAATCGCCCGCCGCCCGCAGCTCGATCTTCCGGGCCTCGCCCGCGCTTTCGAGCTCGTCGATGGCCAGCCGACAGACCTCCGCCAGGTCGGTCTCCTTCTGCTCGATGGGGATTCCCTTGCCCAGGCGGATGCGGGTGAAGTCCAGGAGCTGATCGATCATCCGCCCCATCCGTCCCGCGCTGTTGAGGATGCGCGTCGCGGGCTTGGCTACCTTGTCCGATTCGGCACGACGGCCGAGGAGGCTGGCCGCCGTCGCGATGGCCGACAGGGGGTTTCGCAGATCGTGTCCCAGGATGCCCACGAACATCTCGCTGAACCGGACCGTTCGCGTGAGATCCTCGTTTTGGCGGCGGAGCTCGTCCTCCAGACGCTTGCGATCGGTGATGTCGCGCGTGAAGCAGCGGGTGTGCACGAACTCACCGTTACGGAAGAACACGTTCGAATGGATGAGAACGTGCTTGATCGAGCCGTCCTTGCAGCGGAGCCGGGCTTCCCGGCCCTTGAGCGTCTCGTTGCGTCCGAGGCGCGCGAGAATGTCGGCGATGACCTCCGGGTCGGCGTGGAATTCGGCGATGTGGTGGCCGACGTACTCCTCCTTGGCGTACCCGAGCAGCTCCAGCTCCGCCCGGTTGGCGGCCAGGATGGTGCCGTCCGGCCCCACCCAGTGGAACCCCTCCACGGCGTTCTCGAAGAAGTCCATCAGCTCCTGCTGGCTCTCGCGCAGGGCCTGCTGGGCGCGCATCCGCTCGCCGAGCGCGGCGCGCAGCGCCTGTTCCAGACGCTTGCGGTGCTCGATCTCGCCCTCGAGGGCGCGCGCGCGCTGCTGGAGCTGGCGGACTTCATCCTGGCGGGCGTCCGAATCACCGTCCGAATCGCCGGCCATGGATGGGCCCTCCGACGGAAAGACGTGGGCATGGGTTCTGCAAATCCCTTCGAAGGCCGCCGCTTGGGTCACGTCGTTCGAGCTCGAGATGAAGTACCCACAGAGCAGGGAGAGCGAGCCGTCTGCCTGTCCGAGCTCGTTCCAGAGCTCCTCGAGGCGAATCATCGCGGGCGCGTAACCCTCCCGCCACAGCAGGTCGACCATCTCGCCGTAGGCGCGGATGGTACCGGTGCGGCTCGCGGCGCGAAGCGGCTCGATGGCTCCGCCAATCTGGGCGCGAAACAGATCGCGATCGGGCATGCCGGCGACCATGAAGCCCTCGAGCGTCTTCTGAGCGTCGAGCACCGTCAGCTCACCCGTGCGGCGCAGCCGATCGACGTCGAGACCGCTCGCGGCGAGCTCGGCCAGTAGCCCCTGTCCATGCAGCTCCGTCGCGATGACGATCAGGGGCTCGCCGGACCGATGCCCGGCCCGGAAGAACTCGGCGACGACGCGGTAAAGCGCCGCGTCGTGCTCGTAGAACTGGACCCGATGATCGAAGGCGACCCTGAGATCCCGCCCGAGCTCCCCAAGCGAGGCCGACGCTCCCATTGGGTCTCTGATGTCAGATTGTCGGTCGACGACGAGCGGCATGTCGCGCACAGGGGGTCTCTTTCACCGCGTCACGCAGCCGTAACAGGCGCAGACGATTGGTTACCGTTGCGAAACAAATCGGCAGAAAGGGGGGCCGATTGCATGGGTGGTCACTTACTGATTCAAAGGCCGTGCCGATCAACGCCGCGGTTTGGCGGCGTCGGAGCCCCTGGCAGTCCTCGCTAGGACAGATCCCCGTCGTCGGAATCGGGCTCGGGATCGGTTTCGGCGGCAGCCGCCAGGCCGTTGTGGCGCAGCTTTTCCCACAGCGTCTTGCGTGAGATGCCCAGCATAGCCGCCGTGCGGTTGCGCTTGCCGTCCGCCGCCTTCAGCGCGTGCTGGAGATATTGATTCTCGAATTCACGAATCGCCAGGTGGAGCGGGCGAATGACCGCCCCGTCGCCGGTGGAGGTCAGGGCGGACGGGAGCTTGGTGTCGACGATCGACGGCGGCAGATGCTGCAGGTCGATCTCCTGGCCGCCGGAGAGCACGATGGCGTGCTGCACGGCATGAGAGAGCTCCCGAACATTTCCCGGGAACTCATACTGGAGCAAGCTCGCCCAGGCGGCCGGCGAGATTCTGGGGAAGGGGGCGCCGGGCGTGGTGAACCGCTGGATGAAGTGTCGCAGCAAGAGCGGCAGATCGGTCGGTCGATCGCGCAGCGGCGGCAGCTGTATCTCGATGACGTTCACCCGGTAGAAGAGATCTTCTCGGAACAGGCCGGCCTTGATCCGTTCTTGCAGGTTGCGGTGGGTCGCCGAGATGATGCGGACGTCGACCCGCACAGGGGTGTTGGTTCCGAGCGGCTCGAAGGACCCCTCTTGCAGCACGCGCAGCAGCTTGGCCTGGGCGGCGGCAGGTAGCTCCGCGATCTCGTCGAGGAAGAGCACGCCGCCGTCGGCCGCCTTGAATCGCCCGTCGCGCTTCTTGACGGCGCCCGTGAAGGCCCCCCGCTCGTGCCCGAACAGCTCGGCCTCGATGAGGTTTTCGGCCAGCGCGCCACAGTTGACCGCCACGAAGGCCTTGTCCCGGCGGTTGCTCTTCTCGTGGATCAGGCGCGCCACGACCTCCTTGCCGGTGCCGCTGTCGCCCGTGATGAGGACCGGGGCGTCGCTCTGCGACACCATCTTGCTCATCTCGATCACCCGGCGAATGCCCGGTGATTCCCCGATCAGGCTCGTCTCGCCGGTACGGCCGGAGAGCTCACCCCGGGCCTTTTCGAGCTCGCGCCGCAAGGCCCGGGTCTCGTTGATGCGCCGGGTCTGCAGCAGGAGCTCGTCCACGTCGAACGGCTTGGTCAGATAGTCGTACGCCCCTTCCTTCAGGGCGGACACGGCCTGGGCCACGTCGGCGTAGGCGGTCATGAGGATGACCTCGGTCGACGGCATCTCCTTGCGGACCCGGCGAAACAGGGTCAGTCCGTCGATCGCGGGTAGGCGCACGTCGCAGATGACCAGATCGAAGACCCGCCGCTGCAGCTGGTCCATCCCCTGGGCGCCGTCGGCGGCGGTCTGAACCTGGTGGCCCGCCTCCCGAAGCTGCTCTTCGAGGAGCTCCCGAAGCTCGGGTTCGTCGTCGACCAGGAGAATGTCTAACACCGATTCACGTGATGTCCTTTCGAAGCGATCATGGCCCGCGGAGCGAGCGACATGCGGGGTTGTCTTAGCAGAGATCGGTCCTGGGCGGGCAGCGCTGGCTTCCACGTCAGCTGGCCACGCGCATCATGGCGGGCATCATGGAAGGAAGCGCGGCCCTCAGATCGGCGGTGCGGTTGTGCGCCACAACGACGACGGTGCGGTGGGCCGGGACGAGGGGCGCGATACGATCCATGGTCTGCTGCAGCAGGCTCCGGTCGCCGTCCAGAAATGCGAACTGCTTGGGCACTTCGCAGCCGTAGAGCAACCGGGTCACCGGCGCCAGACGGTTCCCTTCGCCGCCCGCCAGGACGATCGCCCACAGTTCGCCCCGGTTGTCTCGCCGCGCGACCTTCGGATCGTGCTTCATGGTTCCCTCCGCGTTTCCTCGTCTCCAGCGCCTTCATCCGCCGTGCCAGCTCGGCCAATGCGGCTCAACGCGACTTCACCAGGACATGGGGCGCCGGCATGTCACGCTTAGGTGACGTCTGGCGGAACGAGTTACGAAGAGGTGGCGTCCGCGACCGACGCTCTGCCTGAGATCTCGGCGTTGGGCCCCGGCTCGGCCGGCCTCGGCATCTGGCACGGTCCGTGAAGACCCGTCGGTCAGGACAATCGGTAACCCTTCGAAAAGGAGACGACGATGTTGTGGACTATTGCTGTGGTTCTGTTGCTTCTCTGGCTGGTCGGCATGGTCAGCTCGTACACCTTGGGGGGATTCATTCATATCTTGCTGGTCCTGGCGGTAGTCACCGTGCTCATTCGGTTGATCACCGGTCGTAAGATCATACAGTGACGAAGAATTGATGCCGACTACACTCCCGAGATCGAGACGCCGGGCCTCGCGCTAGGCTGTCGTCGCCGATGGACGGGCCCGATCCCACCAATCTCTTGGTCGAACGTCTGCAGACCGAGAACGCCCGCTTGACGGGAGAGCTGGACCGGACCCGCCAGTTGAATGGCCTCTTCGGGGGAATTCTCAGCCACGATCTTCGAAACCCGCTGGGAGCCATACTGATGTCGGCGACGGTCTTGTCGCGGAAGGTCGCCGACGACGACGTCAAGCGTGCACTGGGCAGAATTCTCAGCTCCGGGCAGCGTATGAATCAAATGATCACGCAGCTGCTGGACTTCACCCGGGCACGCGGGGAAGGCGGGTTGCCGATCGACCGGACGCGGACCGATCTGGTCCCGATCGTTGGCCGGGTGATCGACGAGCTGTCCCAGGGGAAGGTCCGAACGGTGACCTTCGAGCATGCCGGCGACACCCGCGGCCGGTGGGACGCGGAACGGCTGGCGCAGGTGGCCTCCCACCTGGTCGGCAATGCCTTCCGGCACGGCGCCGCCGAGGGTCCGGTCCGGATCGTGATCGCCGGCGACGAACCGGCGCGCGTGACGATAGCCGTGAGCAACGACGGCGCCATTGCAGCCGAGCTGCTGCCGGTGCTCTTCGAGCCCTTTCAGGGCGGCGCGCTTCTCAATCGGCGGGCCGGTTTGGGACTGGGCCTCTTCCTGGCCCGGGAGATCGTGGCCGCCCACGGCGGGACCCTGGAGGTGTCATCGGCCGGAGATCGGAGCACCTTCACGGTCACGCTTCCGCGCGATCCCTAGTCTGTAGTGTATGTGGGTCTTCCCGCCGGTGACCGACGCCGGCGCGATGTTTTCTGGAAGTAACAACGGTCCTGCTGACGTTACCGGATCGAAACCCCGGGACACGGATCCCCCTTGCCGCGCGCGCAGGTCGGGCTGGTACGAGATTTGAACGTCCATCCAGGACCGAGATGTACAACTCGACGGATCCGGGAAGTGGGAGCCGGCTCCGCCCGTCTCCGGATCTCTTGGGCAGGTGAACCCGAGGACAATATGACCGGCGACGACATCGCTACGATCCTGATCGTCGACGACCGCGACGAGAATGTCCTCGCGCTGGAGGTGATGTTGTCCCTCCCGGGCGTCGAGATCGTGACAGCCCGCTCCGGGCGGGAGGCGCTCCGGCTGATCTTGAAGCAGGAGTTCGCGGTCATTCTCCTAGACGTCCTCATGCCCACGATGGACGGATTCGAAACCGCGCGCTTGATTCGCATGCGGGAAGCTTCCAAACGCATTCCGATCATTTTCCTGACCGCCGGTCCGGAGCTGGACCTGGTGAGCGAGGCCTATGCGGCCGGCGCGGTCGATTTTCTGGTCAAGCCGCTCAATCCAGAGATCGTCAAGGCCAAGGTGGCGGTCTTCGTCGAGCTCTATCGGATGACCCGCCAGATCCGCCGGCAGGAGGAGGCGCTGCGCCTGGCCGAGCGCCAGCGGGGCGAAGCGGCCTTGAAGGAGAGCGACGCGCTGTACGAGGCGTCGTTCAATGCGGCCCCGGTGGGCATCGCCCACACCTCCTTCGAGGGGCGATGGCTGCGCGTCAACCCCCGGTTCTGTCAGATCCTCGGCTACTCCCCGGAGGCGTGCCTGCAGCTCGGCTTTCGGGATGTCACGCACCCGGAGGACCTGGCCGAGGAGATCGCGGGGTTCGCCGAGCTCATCGCGGGGAAGATCGGCACCTACCACCGCGAGAAGAGATATCTGCACAAGCTGGGACACACCGTCTGGTTGGATCTGACCGGGTCGCTGGTCTACGACCACGCGGGGAAGGCCAAGCACTTCATCGCCGTCATCGAGGACGTCACGGACCGCCGCCGGACGGATGAGCGGCAACGCCTGCTGGCCGGGACGGGTCAGATTCTGCTGCGGTCGCTGGATCATCGGGTCACCATCGAAGACGTGGCCCGATTGGTGACGGCCTCGCTTTGCGACTGGTGCATCATCGCCACGGTCGATCGCACCGCCGAGAGCGGCTATCACCTGGCGGTCGCCCACGCCGACCATCGGATGGGCACGCCCGTGCTGGAGCTGGGGCGGCGGCTGCTCGACAGTCCGGCCTTCTGCCGGAGTCTCGGCAGCGACTGCGCGGAGATGCTGACCGATCTGGGCACCCGAGCCGCGGATGCCTGGCACCTGGACGACGGCACCGCGGGCTTGCTGCAGAAGCTCGGATGCGGCTCGACGCTGGTGGTTCCGCTGGCGTTTCGCGAAGAGGTGCTGGGGCAGATCATGTTGGTGTCGGGGCATTCGGGCCGGCGGCTGGGCGCGATTGAGCTGGCGACTGCGCAGGAGCTGGCCCAGCGCATCGCCATGGGCGTCGAGCACGGGCGCCTCTACCACGAGGCCCAGGAGGCCATCCGGGTCCGCGACGAATTCCTCTCCATCGCCTCGCACGAGCTCCGGACGCCGCTGACGCCGCTGCAGATCCACTTCCAGCGGCTGCTCGGCCCCCGCCGCAACGAGGCGCAGGTGACGCCAGAGCTGCAACGGATCCTGGAGCGATGCGAACGCCAGGTGCACCGCCTGCAGGCCTTGATCGACAATCTTCTGGACGTGTCTCGGATCTCGTCGGGGCGTCTGCGGCTACAAACCGAGACGGTCGACCTGGCCGAGATCGTGCGGGAGGTGTCGGGACGTTTCGCCGAGGAGCTGGCCGCGGCCGAGTGCCAGCTGGTCCTGGCAAGCCTCACCTCGGTGGTGGGCCAGTGGGATCGCCTGCGCCTCGAGCAGGTGGTGACCAACGTGCTGGGAAACGCCATCAAGTATGGCGGCGGCAAACCGATCGAGATCACGGTGGACGAGACCCGCGAGGGCGGCCGGCTGCGCATCGCGGATCACGGCATCGGGATCGACTCCGCCGATTTGGACCGAATTTTTCAGCGGTTCCAGCGGGCGGTTTCGTCGCGATCCTACGGCGGGATGGGACTCGGCCTCTACATCACGCGGCAGATCATCGACGCCCACTGCGGATCGATCCAGGTCGAGAGCAATCTGGGCGCCGGCTCGGTATTCGTCGTCCAGCTGCCGCGGCAAACGCCGGCCCTGGCGCGTATGGACAGTGGCCCCCACCGAGCCGCGAGCGCTTGACGTGGAGAGCGAGGCCGAGCCGAGCGCGCGGATCCTTCTGGTCGAGGACGACCGAGACGTTCGGGAGTCGATCGCCGAGGTGCTGGCCGAAGAGGGCTACCGGGTCTCGGTCGCGAAGACCGGGGTCGATGCGCTCGAACAGCTGGGGAAGAGCCAGCGCCTGCCCGCGGTCATCGTGCTAGACCTGATGATGCCCGTGATGGACGGTTGGGAATTCTGGTCGCTGCAGCAGAACCATCGAGAATGGGCCTCGATTCCGGTGGTGGTCATCTCCGCCGACACCAACGCGAAGGACAAGGCCAGCGCCCTGCGGCCCATCGCCTGCCTTCGCAAGCCGCTCGACATCGACGAGCTGCTGGCCATTCTCGTGCGACTGACCAGCACCCGGGCCGGCGCCCAGGCCGGCACGCCCGGCCACGATACGAAGGGCTCATGACCGCCGAGATCAACCTGTGCCCGAGCACCGTCCTGCTGGCGGAGGACGACCTCGACATCCGCGACGTCGTGCAGGACCTGCTCGAGGAGAGCGGCTACGACGTCATTCCGGCCCGAACCGGCCGGCAGGCCCTGGATTTTCTCGCCAACGATCCCCGCTCGCCGCCTGACCTCGTCATCCTGGATCTGATGATGCCGCTCGTGACCGGCTGGCAGGTTCTGGAGGTCATTCAAGGCGATCCCGCGCTGGCGAAGATCCCCGTGTTGGTCCTGACGGCGGCCACCCAGGATCGACCGTCCGGCGTCGCGGCGCTGTTGCACAAGCCGTTTCGCATCAAAGTGCTGCTCGAGACGATCCAGGGACTCCTGCAACCGGCGGAGTGACCCGATACGGCAGGTCCCTGGGCGCCCGCCCGGTCGCCCGCTTCAGATCGGAAAGGCGCCGGAGGGGGATTGGGTGCGCAGGCCGGCCGCGGCGGCGTGCGCCGGGCTGGTCGCCGCACGGCTCTTCCGAGCTCTGCGGCGCAGGTCGAGCAAGGCTGGCGCCAGGGCCAGCGCACCGCAGAGGCAGGTGAGCTCTCCGATGAGCGCCGCCAGTCCGAACGATCGGATGCCCTGGTTCGCGGAGAGCAGCAGCGACGCGTACCCCACCACGGTCGTGTACGAGCAGAGCGCGACCGCCGGCCCGGCGGCCATCACGATCCGACCGGACGATCCCGGTCCCTCGACGCGGTGGCGGGCGGCGATGTTGACCGCGTAGTCGATGCCGATCCCGATGGTGATGGGCAGGGCCACGAAATCTAGGAAGTTGATCTTGAGCCCGAAGAAGCTGGCGACGGTGAGCAGCAGCAGGACGCCCGCCGCCGCGCAGAGCAGAGTCACCGCCGCTTGCCGGGTGGCCCCCAGAACCAGCAGGACCACCAGCACCGCGCCGATGGCGGCTACCAGCGTCGTCCGGGGTCCGTCGCTGTCGACGGAGCGGACGATGTCGTGCTGAACGAAGGCGTTGCCGCCCACCACCAGGTCCGACCCCAGCTCGAGGGCGCGGAAGGTTCCCACGAAGCGTTCGAGATCCTCGGTACGCCACAGATCGAACCCCGCGCCGGTGGTCGCGAGGATGAGGCGGCCGCGGGTGCCGTCTTGCTCGGTGAACGGCCAGGCCAGCTCGGGCGGCACGTCGCTCTCCACGATCCGGTCGATGTGCTCGGGCGGCCGGAGCTCGGCGGCGATTCGTCGATCCGCGTCGTCCATCGTCGCCAAGGTGGCGGGGGTGAGTAGGGCCCGGATCTCGGCCAGCAGCGCTAGCTTGTCGTCCTGATCGGGCGGCACGAGGTCATCCAGGCTCGAGACCCGCGCGAAAAGCCGCTCGCCGGGCGCCTTCCCGCGGTCGGCGGTGCGCAGCCGCGCCGTCACCTCGCGCGTCCTGCCGCGGCTGGGGAGCGCGATGACCGTGCCGCCCGAGATGCCCCGACCGAAGGCGGCGTTGATCTGGTCGTTCCAGCGCCGCGCCTCCTGGATCTGCCGTCCGCTCGAGCGGAGGTTCTTGAAATCGTTTTCGAACGGTCGGCCCGCCAGGTAGTGGCCGGCGCCGATCCCCGCGCCGCCGACCACCACCAGCGCGGTGAGCACGACGGGCCACCGCCGCCGCGGGATGAAACGCAGCAGGCCTCGCCCGAAACGCGCCGGCGATCGCCCGCCCGCCAGGCCCCGCGCCTCGAGCACCGCCAACGCGGCCGGCAACACCAGGAAGGTCGTGGCCCAGCAGAGCAGGATCCCCACGCCGCCGATCACGCCGAAGTGGCGGTAGCCGCGAAAGTCGGTAGCCAGCAGCGACGCGTAGGAGACCGATGCGGCCAGCGCGGCAGCCAGTGTGCCCCCGAAGCTTCCCTGCACGGCGGCGCCCAGCGCGGCGATCGGATCCTCGGTTCGGCGCCGCTCTTCGAAATAGCGCGCCAGCAGGATGATCCCGAAGTTGATGCCGTTGCCGACCACGATCGGCGCCAGAAAGGCCGTGGCCAGATTCAGATGGCCCACGGCCAGCCGGGCGAAGGCGAAGGTGCAGAGCGCGCCAATCGCGAGCGCGCCGAGCAGCGCCAGCACCGCCGCCGGAGATCCGCCGAAGAACAGCAGCAGGCCGATGGCGACGATCACCACCGTGAAGACGGTGGCGCGGAGCATGCCGCCCGACAGCGCCCGCTGTTCGAGCGCGGTGTTGACCACGTCGCCGGTGATCCCGATTCGCAGGCCCTCCCCGCCGACGCGCCGGGCCTCGTCGACCGCGCGCTCGACCGCGGCGAGGGTGGACGCGTTGCGCGAGACCTCCCCGGCCGCGAAGCGGGTGCGGACCACCAGGATCTGGATCCGGCCGTCCTGGGAGACCAGCGGGGTCGGGCTCTGGGCGCCCAGTCGGGCGCCGTCGAGCTGCCGTTCGAGACCGCGCACGCGCTCGCCGATCGGTGGCGCGCTCTTGGCGGCTCGACCGGGCTCATCGTCCAAGGAGACGAAGAGCGGGTTGAGGCGTGCCTTGCGCGCGCGGAGATCCTCGGCCATCGCCTGGAGATCTTCGGTCGGCGCCAGCAGCTGGCGGTGGGCCCAGGCGAAACGATCCCGCGCGCCGTTGTCGGAGCTGACGCCGATCACGGCGCCGCTGGGAAGCGCGCTCAGCCGATCGCGGAGCAGGTGGGCCGCCGCCAGCCGCCGTTCGGCCTGGTCGGATTCGATGCCGACGATGATCGTTCCGAAGACCTGCGCCCGCGCCTCGAGCGCGTGCAGGTCCCGAACCGAGCGGGTCTCGGGCGGGAGCAGATACGACAGGTCGCCGTGCAGCGGCAGACGCGCCGCGAGGGGTGTGGCCGCCGCACCGACCAGCAGCGCCGTCGCCAGGATGGCCCAGCGCCTACGGGTGGTCCAGCCGGCCCAGCGGTCGCCCAGCGTCGGTTTGACGGGCGGGGTCATCGTGATCCCCGCAACGCCGGTGTAGCCGTGAGCGCCAGCACGAGCATCCCGAGGGCAAACAGGACGGGGGTGCATGCCAGGAGCGTCGGAAGCAGGTTCATGAGGCGGCGATGCATGCAGCCCGCTTGTGCAGCCGGCATGCCAGCGGGCCGCGCGGCGCTCCACGCGGGTGATCCGCGGTGCCGGTGTCGAAATCCGAACGCGGTCAGCGAAAAAACTGTCAGTCGGCGGAGGTCGAGTCCCGCGCGTCGGGCGCGCCCTCGACGTGCAGGACCGGCCGGGGCGGTAGGGCGCGGAGCCGCGATCTCGTCGGTCGGGATTCCAATCGATCGAGCTCCTGGAGAAGGGGCGCTCCAAAGATCTCGCCGATGGCCCCCCGCATCAGCCGGTAGACGGTGGGACCGCCGTCGCCGGCACAGGAGTAGTCGTTGAAGTCGGGGCTGAGTCCGAGTCGTCCCTTGCCGAAGGAGACCGGATAGAGGCGACAGACCCTGGGTTTGATCTCCGCGGGCGGAAATCCGTGCAGGAGCGCCGCGTGGTGCAGGCCGCAACCACGCTCGCCGTCGTGCTGGAGAAAGACGCATCCCGAGGTGTCGTCGTCCGGATCGGCCGTCGCGGTTCGCAGAATGATGCCGGAGGGCGCGGCCGGATCGGGCTCGGGATTCCGCTCGTCGAACCAGCCGGCCGGGTTTTTCCGATCTTCTTTCAAGACCGACCCGATCTCGGTCGCGCGACGCAGAATCGCTTGCCGTTCCGGCACGAAGACGTCGGCACCGTACTGGCAACAGGCGTCGTTTCGGCGGCGATCCGACTCCCGAACACACCGGCAGGCGTGCGTCATGCAGTCGGGGGCGAAGGTGACCTTGAAGATCCGGCCGTCGACACTGTGGACATCGGCGTGACTGACGTCGAGGTACATGGACGGACGGATTGTGACATGGATGGGGCTCCGCCCGAAGTTCTCTTGAGACCCGACCGCATCCCGAGCGGGTGCGACGCTCGGTTGATTGACAAAGAGCGCGGCGCGTCCCAAGAAGACGAAGGTGGGCGCTCTCAGACCGCAGACGTTCGACCGGGCGCCGGTCTGGCTCCCGCCGAGTGCCTCGTTCCCGTCGCTGCGCTTCGACAACAGCTTCGTGCGTGAGCTCCCGGGCGAGGCCGACACGCTGCGGGCCGTGCGGGGCGTGCGCGGCGCGTGCTTCTCGCCGATCCTGCCGATTCCGGTGAACGGGCCCCGCCTACTGGCCCATTCGTCGGAGGTCGCCGGATTGCTCGATCTCTCCGAGGCGGACTGCGCGTCCGACGCCTTCTTGCAGATCTTCGCGGGAAACGCGCTGCTGCGCGGGATGGAGCCGTACGCGGCCTGTTACGGCGGGCATCAGTTCGGCACCTGGGCGGGCCAGCTGGGCGACGGTCGGGCCATCGGTCTTGGCGAGGTCCTGAACGCCGCGGGCCAGCGCTGGGAGCTGCAGCTCAAGGGCGCGGGGTCGACGCCGTACTCGCGCTCGGCCGACGGTCGGGCCGTGCTTCGATCTTCGATCCGCGAATTTCTCTGCAGCGAGGCCATGGCGCACCTGGGCGTACCGACGACGCGCGCCCTGAGCCTGGTCTCCAGCTCCGACCGGGTCGTGCGAGACATGTTCTACGACGGGCATCCGCGGTCGGAGCCGGGGGCGATCGTCTGCCGGGTCGCCCCGTCCTTCCTGCGCTTCGGCAACTTCGAGATCTTCGCCGCCCGCGGCGAGGTGGAGATCCTGACCCTCCTCGCCGACTACACCCTGCGGCACCATTTCCCCCAGCTCGGCGCACCGTCACCCGAGACCTACGCCGCCTGGCTGACCGAGGTTTGCCGGCGGACGGCAGTCCTCCTGGCGCACTGGATGCGGGTCGGCTTCGTCCACGGCGTCATGAACACCGACAACATGTCGATTCTCGGCCTGACCATCGACTACGGGCCGTTCGGGTTCGTCGATCACTTCGACCCCGACTTCACCCCCAACACCACCGACGCCGACCAGCGCCGCTATCGATTTTCGAATCAGCCGCGGATCGCCAAGTGGAACCTGGTCAAGCTGGCCGAGGCGCTGTTCCCGCTCGTCCGGAGCATTCCCGCGCTCGAGGAGGCGCTGGCGGTCTACACGGCGACCTACGAGGCCGAGGAGAGCCGCCACTACGCCGGCAAGCTGGGGCTGGCCACCGTCGACAAGGCTCTGCTCGACGAGCTCTTCCAGGTGCTGGCGCTGGTGGAGACCGACCTGACGCTGTTCTTTCGGTGCCTCTCCGACGTTCCAGTCCACCTGGGCGACGCGGCGTCCGACGAGGCGCTGCTGGCGCCGCTGGCCGACGCCACCTACGCCCCGCAAGGGCAAGGGCAAGGGGAAGGGGAAGATCCGTCATCAAACCCATCGGCGGGTCCGGCCCGCGCGCGCACGGTTGCTTGGCTGCGCCGCTACGGCGCCTTCGTCCGGGCGGAGGGCAGACCGCCCGAGCTTCGGAAGGCGCGGATGGACGCTGTCAACCCGAAATACATCCTGCGCAATTGCCTGGCCCAGCTCGCCATCGACGCCGCCGAGGCGGGCGATCCCTCCGGGGTGGTCGAGCTCCTGGACGTCTTGCGCCGCCCCTACGACGAGCAGCCCGGGCGGGAGCGCTTCGCCGCCAAACGTCCCGATTGGGCCCGACGGCGGGCGGGCTGCTCCATGCTCTCCTGCAGCTCCTGACGCATTATTCGTGGCGGACCGTGTGGAACCACGTACCATTTCGATCAGGCTCTCCTTTGCAGGATCTCCTTTGATCATTCACCTTCGCCTCGACGTCCCGCACACGCGCGAGCAGGCCTACCAGACGCCTGGAACGTACTGCGGTCGCAGCCACGTTCCGCGCGGCCTGTCCGCGGTGCAGATCAAGGATGCCCAGACCGTCGCCCAGACGCTGGGGGCGGAAGTCTGCCCCAGCTGTCTGGAAGCGAAGTTGGACGCGGATCGGCTGCACTGAGCCGGAGCGGCAACTGCAATTGGACGACAGCGGCCGTCGCGGGGGTCTTCGCCGCGACGCTGGCCGGCTGCTCGGCCGGGATGACCGGCGCGCCTGCGCGACCCGACGTCAGCGGCTGCGACGCGGACGACTTCGCGACCGGCAAGGTCGTCTTCTTCGGCCTCACCAACAACCTCGGGCCCGGGACGATCATGAAGCGATACGCCGGCAACGGGATTGGCCCCGAGGTTCCGATCGATAGCTTGGTGGCCGACCAGACCTCCGCCTCTGCGGTCATCCACCGCGGCGTGAACTGGACCTGCGCGCTGGGCGATTCGCTGGCCCGGGCCTTCAACGCGAACGGCGCGCTTGGAATTCTTCCCGTCGACGCCGCCATGAGCGCGAAGCTCGCGCGGGCCTTTCGTATCGACGTCACCGTCGATTCGGTTCGCTGGGACGATCTCCTGGCCGGCCCGTACCGGGCGGTAGTCGACCACTTGAGCGACGCGAGCCTGAAGGCGGACCTTCTGGGCGGGCGCACCCTGATGGTGTCGCGGGCCTTCGCCGCCAAGGGGATCAAGGTCACCGCGCTGTTCGACGGATCCACGGGCGCCGGCGCGAAAGCGGCGCTGGGGGAGGGCCCGCGCATTTTCACCGAGGGGAAGGTCACCGCGGCCGTGAATCTGGCCTGGGAGGGCACCACCAAGCTGGTGATGACGACGCCGGCCGAGGTCTACATCGCAGGTCAATTCAGACGATTCGGAGCGGGGACCTCTCCCGCGGGCGACGGGACCGTGGAGGCGACCGATCCGTCCCGGCAGACACTGGTCCGGACCGGTCTTTAGCCCCACGAAGCTCCCACGAAGGTCCGACGACAGACAGTTTCGGGCCTCTCCGAGCTGGACAAATCGGCCAAGGCGCGTATGTTCAGCAGCCAAGGAGCAACACAACGTGGCAGAAGGTACAGTAAAGCGTCTGACTGAGAAGGGTTTTGGATTCATCTCGACCGGCAGCGGGAAGGATCTTTTCTTTCATTCCTCTGCGGTCGAGGGTGGGACATTCGAGCAGCTCCGCGAGGGGCAGCGGGTGGAGTTCACCGAGGGCCAAGGGCCCAAGGGTCCCCGCGCAGAATCCGTCAAGCCGCTCTAACGGCGGACGGAGGACCGGCGGAAGCCGGCGAAGGTCGGTAAAATAGTCGAAGGTCCGCGCCCGTGATCCGGGCGCGGCCGTCATATAATCCGCGACCTATGGTCGACCGGCCGTCGAACCCGGCAACCGATCCAATGGCGCCGACGGTAGCGCCCGCCGTGGCGCCGTCGGGCGCGGGTGGCGTCGCGCCGAATGGAACCGGCGTGTTGCGTCCGGGGACGGTCGTCGCCGAGACTTACCAGATCACCCGGCTGCTCGGCCAGGGGGGGATGGGTGCCGTCTGGGAGGCGAAGCACCTGCGTCTTCCGGACAAGCGGGTGGTGGTCAAGGTGCTGCTCTTCGGCACCACCGATCCCGTGACGTTGGCCCGGTTTCGGCGCGAGGCGGAGATCGCCTCGCGGCTCGGCCACCCCAACATCGTCCAGGTGCTGGACTTCAACACGCTGCCCGATGGGGCGCCGTACATCGTGCTCGAGCTGCTGCAGGGGGAGACCTTGGCGGCGCGGCTCTATCGCGGCCTGCCCACCTTCGATCAGACCTTGGCCATCGTGGGTCAGGTCGGAACGGCGCTGGCGGCCGCCCACCGCGAAGGGATCGTTCACCGCGATCTGAAGCCCGACAACATCTTCCTCTGCCCGACCGACCCGGGGGGCGACGTGCGGGACGTGGTCAAGATCCTGGACTTCGGCATCTCCAAGATCCGCGGCGCCAAGACGGTGCTGACCCAGGACGCCGCGCTGATCGGCACCCCGCAGTACATGGCGCCCGAGCAGGCGACCGGGCGCAACGACGAGATCGACGCCCGGACGGACATCTTCGCGTTCGGGGCGATCGTGTTCGAGATAGATCGGAAGAGCACACGTCTGAACTCCAGTCACTGACCAGCCGCCGCGGTCGTGTCGGCGGTCGAGCGGGCGCTGGCCAAGAATCGCGACGAGCGGTTTCCGGACGTGGGCGCGTTCGTCAAGGCGGTCACGGCGCGCAGCCTCCAGACCGTGCCGCCGACGTTGCACGCCCCCGTGGTGAGCGGGCCGGCGCCGGTCCCGGTCGCGACAGAGCGGGTGAAGCGCGGTCGTTCGAGATCCCTCGTCGGCGTCCTGGTCGGCGGGGCGCTGGTGGCGGGGGGCGCGATCTGGTTTGTCACGCGGGGCCAGCCGGCGCCTTCGCCCGCGATACCGCCCGCCGCCTCGGAGACAGCCTCGTCGGTGGCGTCGCCAAAGCCGGCGCCTCCGAAGGTGGAACCCGCTCCGCAGCAGAAGCCCGAAGCGACCGCCGCGCCGGCGACCACGACGACCACGACGACGAATCGGGGCGAGGTCGAGGCGGCGCGGGCCCCGAAGATCGCGCGCGCCGCCGTGTCCGGTGGAAGTGGCACCGCGAAACCGGAGGCGCTCAGCCCCGCGGCCGCGGGCGATCTCGCCGAAGCGGAAGCGGCGCTCGAGGCGGGGAAGGGCGCGGACGCCATCCGCCTGGCGCAGCACAGCCTCTACGCGCAGAAGAGCAGCCGCGCGTACGCGATCATCGTCCGGGCGCACTGTGGTCAGGGAGATCTCGGCAACGCGAAGGCGGCGCTGGCGCACGTCGCCCCCCGAGATCGCGCCGTCGTCTTGCGGGACTGTGGCAAGCTGGGCGTCGACCTACACTGAGGAGCGCCGTGAGGATCAGGGGAATCGTGTCGTTTGGTTGTCTCTGGGCCGTCGGGAGTGCCGCGGGTGTCGCGCGGGCGGAGGCTCCCTCGCCGGCCAGCAAGGTCTTCGTGGGACCGGAGGGACTGACCGCGGCGGTGGTTCCCCTGCCGCCGCCGGCGGCCAACCAGGTCCTGATTCTGGTCTCGGGCTCGGGAACCGTCTTCGACGGCAAGGCCGTCCCCCACCGGGTCGACGCCGTCGACGTGGGCAAGATGGACTTCGAGACGACCTACCACGGGCGCGCCTGGAACACGCTCGTGCTGCGCGGCGGCGCCTATTCGATGTATCTGCCGGGGCGGCGTGGCGATCTGCTGGTCGTGTTCGACGACAAGCGCACGGCGGCGCTCAAGCCCGACGCGATCCTGGCCACCTATCAGAAGCAGAAGAACGACGGGACGCTGCAGACGCTGGCGGCCTTCGATCGCCAGGCCGAGGTGGCCCAGCAGGAAAAGGCGATGCAGGAGATCGTCGCGGGCTTCGACAAGAGCTGCGCCGCCGAGCCCGCGATCCAGATCGACTGGAGCTCGCTGAGCGACGCCGACGTCCAGGAGAGCAGCATCGCGAGCTATTGTGGTGAGCCGCTCGATACGATGCGCCGGATGTGCGAGGAGTCGAAGGAGGCGAAGACGACCATCGCCGGCAAGGTGAAGAGCTTCAGCTGCAGCCTGGGGAAGACCATGCAAATGGAGCTGACGGGCTCGACGCTCAAGTGGACCACCAGCCGCTCGGGAACCAACCTGGGTGAATTCGCCCGGAAGTACCTGGAGAAGGCGCTCTAGAATGTCGGAGATGCGCCTTCCCGCCCTGTCGTGGATCGCGCTCTGCGTTCTCTGTCGTCTGGCCGCCGCGGCCGAGGCGCCGCCCTGGGGCAGGGCCGAGAACTTGGGCGAGCGGATGATCCTGGAAAAGACCGTCGTCTGCACCGACGGGAAATCCCACTACGTCGTGGTGGCGCCCAGCGACAAGCAGCTGAAACAGATCTACTACGGTGACGGGAAGACGCTCTATCGCGTGCCGCTGCCACCCTGGGTGCTGACCGGCGACAATTTCTTCGAACCGCGTTTCCTGGCCAGAACCAAGAACACGAATTTTCGCGGCCTCGACATGCGCCTCTTCGCCTCGGTGGACGCCGACGCCGACAAGAAGACCTGTTCCGTCAGCTGCGGCGAGCGCAAGACGGACCTGCAATTGCTCGACGCAGAGGCCAAGAAGGCGCTGCTGAGCAAGGCCAGCACCGAGCCTCCCTTGCACAAGCGCGCCCCCCACCGCCTCGCCCGAGACAACAACGGCCGGTACTTCTACGTCGACAAGGGGAACACCCCCGAGACCGAGAAGAGCTTCCGCCTCTACGTCGGCCCCAAGGGGGCCATGAAGTTGCAGAAGATGACCAACGCGGTGGCCGATACCGAGGGTGAGATCTTCGCGACCAAGTCGGGCTCGCTCCGCTACGTGACCGATCGGCAGAACCCGCCCACCTGGATCCAGGGGTCCAAAAAGACCACCCTGACCGTCGTCCCGATCGAGGCGGTCGACGAGAAGAGCGGCGAGCCGATCAACAACTACCAGGTCATCTACAACGAGCTGGGCGTCTACCTGGGCGAAAAGCTCGGCAACCCCTGCGACGACCTCTAGGGGCGGTTCCCGCCCGCGCCGCGCGGAGCCCTTCAGCCGGACGGGTCAGCCGCCGAGAAACCACCATGCGGCTTGGCCTTGTATTGTCGCTTGCGTCATTGGCCGTCGCCGGCTGCGGTAGCTCACCCTGTGGCGGCGCGACGGGCAGCGGTGGCAGCGGTGGCAGCGGTAGCTCGGTGGCCGGTCACGGCGGAACCAGCGGCGGCCCAGCGGGAAGCGGCGCAGCGGGAAGCGGCGGTCAAGCCGGGGGCGTCGCAGGCAACGGCGGC
>OCTA010000823.1_pt1 | contig 28901 bp, 24 predicted proteins | sample 1538991 | NCBI WGS metagenome assembly OCTA01 (sample SAMEA3539302, study PRJEB22396) | soil metagenome | biome: tundra; feature: field; material: soil | place: USA | collected 2010-05 | depth 0.15 m | reverse complement strand
GTCATATCCCCGTCCGCGGGCTGATCAACGACGCCGATGCGGATCTCAACTTCAAACTCACGGGGGGCGAACGGATCCTCGTGCCGGAAGCCGCCAAAATCTACGTGCTGGGGAACGTTAAAAAGCCGAGCGCCTATAAAGTACAGGACGGTTCCGAAATCAGCATCATGCAAATCCTGGCGCTTTCCGAAGGACTGGCGCCGTTCGCCGGCAAAGTGGCTTACATCTACCGGCCGGATGGCGCCGGCTCCAGAATCGAAATCTCCGTGCCGCTCGCAAAGATCATGGATCGCAAGGCGCCGGACGTACCCTTGCTGGCCAACGATATCTTCTACGTACCGGATAACAAGGGCAAGCGGATCGGCATGTCGGCGCTGGACAAAATCGCGCCGTTTGGAGCCGCCGTTGGAGCGGCGCTGATCTACACCCACCCATAGCGAAGGGGCAAAATGTCTGAAAGAAAAGAGCGCCTCGCGCTCCCCTCTCCCGAGTCCAGCGGTCCGGTTCCAGCCATTGCCGAGCGGATTACCGTGCAGCAGCCGGCCTTTACGTACGCGGAGCCGGAGGCGGAAGAACAGGGGCTTCCCTTATCCCATTATCTCTGGATTCTGAAGCGGCGCCGCTGGGAAATCCTGGCATTCGTGCTTACCGCGGTCCTCGCTACGGTTGTGGTTTCGTCCCGGCTCACGCCGATTTACGAATCCACCGCCACGATCGATATCGACCGCGAGATCCCGGCGAATGTCGTTGGCCAGGATTCCAATATGCAACCGAGCAATTACGATGCCGACCAGTTTCTTGCCACCCAGATCAAGCTCATCCAGTCGGACTCGGTCTTGCGGCCCGTCGTGCAGCGCCTCAAGCTGGAGGCGCCCGCTAAGGCCAACCCGCGCGATTCCCAGATTCCCACGACGCGCGCCGAAGATGCGCCGGTTGTCCTGCGCAGTTTGAAAGTGGCCCGGCCGGCGAACACGTATCTCCTGCTCATCAGCTACCGGTCTCCGGACCCGCAACTCGCCGCCGAGGCGGCCAACCAGATCGCGGACAGTTACAAACGGCACAGCTACGACATTCGTTACGCCGCGGCCCAGGACCAATCCAAGTACCTGGAGAAACAACTGGACGCGCTGAAGGCGCAGATGGAGCGCTCCTCCTTGAAGCTGGCCCAATTTGAAAAGGACCTGAAGGTCATCGACCCCGAGCAGAAAACCAACATTATCACCACGCGGTTGGTGCAACTCAGCACGGAGCTTACCAACGCCCAAACGGACCGTTTTCGCAAGGAAGCGGCGTTCCACGCGGTGAAAAGCGGTTCTCTCGAAGCCGCTGAGGCATCCACCCAGGGCGACCAACTCCGCAAGCTTGCCGACAACCTCGGCGAAGCGCAGCAGAACTTCGAGGCGGTAAAGCTCCACCAGGGCGCCGCCCATCCCGTGTACATTAAGGCCGCCGCCGCGGTTGCGGAATTGGGGGGCCAGCTCGATGCCCTGAAAGACAATATCGTACAACGGGTGGGTACGGAGTACCAGCAAGCCCTCGAACGGGAGGCGCAGCTCGGCAAGGCGCTGGAAGAGTCCAAAGACGAGTCCGACAAGCTGAACGCGAGTTCCTTCGAATACAAAGCAGTCAAACAGGAAGCCGATAGCGACAAGACCCTATATGACGAGATGTGGCGGAAGATCCAGGAAGCGGAAATCAACGCCAGTTTTCAAAACAGCTCCATCCGCCTGGCGGATCCGGCCCGGGCCGGGTTCAAACCGGTTTTTCCGAACACCCCGCTGAATGCGGTTCTCGCGTTGCTCTTCTCTTCGATGCTGGCCGTCGGAGGCGCCGTTCTGGTCGACGTTCTGGATAACACCATTAGCGATCCGGAACAGATCCAGCGCGGGATGAAGACCGACGTTCTGGGTTCCCTGCCAGTCGTGAAGGCCTGGCGCGGCCGCCTGACGGGGCCGGTGCGCGGCAAGGACGGAAAGTCCGGGCGTACCGGGCGCACCGAGCAGGCATCGTCATTCGACGAGGCCATCAGGACGTTGCGCGATTCGATTCTTCTTTCCGATCCGATCCGCCGGCCGCACACCCTGCTGGTCACGTCGGCAGTACCACGAGAGGGAAAGACCACTACTTCGACGCGCCTCGCGGTGGCCCACAGCCTGCAGATGCGCAAGACGCTGCTGATCGACGCCGATCTGCGCCGCCCGGGCGTTCACGACCGCTTCGGGCTGAAGAACGAAATCGGCCTTTCCTCGGTGGTGCATGGGAAGAGCGAGTGGCGGCAGGCAGTCCAGCGCGTGGAGGACTATCCCGATCTAGCCATCTTGCCCGCCGGGCCCGCATCGCGGCGAGCCGCCGACCGGGTGGGCGCCGTGCTGGAAAAGATACTGGAAGAGGCCAGGCAAGAATACGACCTTGTCATCGTGGATTCGCCCCCGCTCCTGGGTTTTGCCGAGCCGCTCCAGATGGCCGCCATCGTGGACGGCGTGGTTGTGGTCACCCTCGCCGGCCAAACGAGCAGAACCGCGGTCGCCAGCGTCCTCAGCAACCTGAAGCGCCTCAAAGCGAACGTAATCGGCGTCGCGCTCAATGAAGTCCGCGAGGACATGAGCGACCGGTATTATTACTACGGTTATTACGGCAAGTATTATTCAAAGTATTACAAGCCGAGCGACGAATCGTGACAGGAAAAACCATGGACTTCTTCTCGCTTAATAGATTGGAGGCAATCGTGTCCGCAAATCTTGCGGTCGTGGGAAATGGATACTGGGGAAAAAACCTAGTCCGAAATTTCTTTGAGCTCGGTGCGCTACGCACAATTTGCGACGGCAACCCCCTCGTTGAGGCGAACGTTCTAGAGAAGTACCCCAAAATCGCATTTTGCCGGGATTACTCCGAGGTTCTCTCGGACGATGAGATCCATGCGGTCGTTTTGGCCACGCCGGCTGCGCTCCATTTCGATATGGCGAAGCATGCGCTTCAGGCCGGCAAAGACGTTTTCGTGGAGAAGCCGCTCGCGCTGAGCGCCGCTGAAGGTTCGGAACTAGTCGAACTCGCCAGCAAGAATCGCCGCATCCTGATGGTCGGCCACATCCTCCGATACCACCCGGCTGTCAGGAAACTGAAGGAACTGATCGATAGCGGCTCCCTCGGCCGCATCGAGTACGTCTATTCGAACCGCCTCAATATGGGCAAGATCCGGACCGAGGAAAACATCCTCTGGAGCTTTGCTCCGCACGATATCAGCGTGGTGCTCGGACTACTCGGCGAGGAACCGGAATCGGTGACCTGCGAAGGCGGCTACTATTTGAGCCGTAGCGTCGCCGACGTCACGTTGAGTCATCTCACCTTCGCGAGCGGTGTTCTGGCCCACGTTTTCGTGAGCTGGCTTCATCCCTTCAAAGAGCAGCGCCTCGTCCTCATCGGCTCCGAAAAGATGGCTGTATTCGACGATGCGGCCTCCGACAAGCTGGTTCTATATCCGCATCGCGTCGAGTGGAAGGACCGGATTCCGAACGCGGTCAAGGCCGAATCCGAGCCCGTCGCCCTAGAGACCGCAGAGCCTCTGCGGAACGAGTGCCGCCATTTCCTCGATTGCATGGTTTCGCGGCGCAGCCCACTCACTGACGGCCGTGAGGGTCTTCGTGTTCTGCGGGTCTTGAACGCCTGCCAGAAATCGCTGGAGGGCCACAGGGCAGTGTCGGTGGCCGTGCAGCCGGTACCACCGAATAAACCCTATTTCGTTCACCCAACCGCGATTGTAGACGAGCCATGTGAAATAGGGGCCGGCACGAAGATTTGGCACTTCTCCCACATCATGAAAGGGGTGAAGATCGGAGAGCGCTGTATCTTCGGTCAGAACTGTCAGGTCGCCGACAATGTGGTAATCGGGAACAACGTCAAGGTCCAGAACAACGTCTCGATTTACACAGGGGCTGAAATCGAAGATGACGTCTTCCTGGGGCCCTCCTGCGTACTCACCAACGTCACCAACCCCCGCTCGCAGGTGATCCGCCATTCCTTATATGAAAAGACCGTTCTTCGCCGCGGCGCAACAGTGGGCGCGAATGCCACTATCGTTTGCGGCATCGAGCTTGGCCGCTACTGCTTCATCGGGGCCGGCGCTGTTGTCGCGAAAGATGTTCCCGATTACGCGCTCCTGGTGGGTAACCCCGCGCGTCGGGTTGGCTGGATGAGCCGGCACGGTCACCGTCTCCCCGGTCCGGATGCGGACGGCGTCATGCGTTGCCCCGAAAGCGGCTTTCGCTACAGGGAATTAAAGCCCGGAGCGCTACGCTGCCTGGACCTCGACGAGGAGGCGCCATTGCCCAAAGAACTGAGCGTGGGTTCGCAAACGTATGACGAACTTAAGGCCCAACCGGCCTTGCAGGAAGCACTCCGATGAAAGTTCCTCTGCTTGATTTGAAGGCCCAATGGGCCACGATTCGCGAAGCGGCCCTCGCCGCTGTGACGGAGGTGCTCGATTCGCAGGTCTGCATTGGCGGACCGAAAGTAGCGGAACTGGAGCAGAAGATCGCTGCCATCAGCGACTGCAAGTACGCCGTTGGCGTCTCCAGCGGCACCGACGCCCTGCTCTGCAGCCTGATGGCCCTTGGCATTGGTCCCGGCGACGAGGTCATCACCACACCGTTCACCTTCTTTGCAACGGCGGGCTCAATCGTGCGCACAGGCGCCACGCCAGTGTTTGCGGACATCGATCCTCGGACCTACAACATCAATCCCGATCTCATTGAGCCGGCGGTGACCAATCGCGCCAAAGCCATCATGCCGGTGCACCTTTTCGGCCAGATGTGCGACATGGATCCAATCATGGCCGTCGCGGACCGACACAGTCTCTATGTCATAGAGGACGCCGCTCAGTCCATCACCGCAAGTTACAAAGGCCGCAAGGCTGGCAGCATCGGAACGGTGGGCTGCTTCAGCTTCTTTCCGAGCAAGAATCTGGGAGGCGCCGGCGATGGCGGCATGATCGTCACCAACGACGAGACGCTGTACCAGCGTCTGTCGGTCATGCGCAACCATGGCGCAAAGCCAAAGTACTACCACAACTACGTGGGTGGGAATTTTCGCCTCGACCCGATCCAGGCCGCGCTCCTGACGCTCAAACTGCTGCACCTGGACACTTGGTCGGAAGCTCGCCGCCGCAATGCGCAACTCTATGACAACCGCTTTCGCGGCCGGTGTACGACCGCGCCATATATAAGGCCGGACTGCATCAGTATCTATAACCAATATGTAATCCGCGTCCGAGAACGCGACAGGACGATCGCACACCTCAAGGCGGCCGAAATCGGCTCCGAAGTTTACTACCCATTACCCCTACATCTCCAAAAATGCTTCCAGCAACTCGGCTACGCCGGGGGCCGCCTGCCAGAATCGGAGCGTGCGGCGAGAGACGTTCTGGCCTTGCCGATTTATCCAGAAATGACCGCGGACATGCTCACCTACGTCGCGGACACCGTACTTGCAATCGACTGAGACGCAATGACGGAGCGCTCCAGCCGATTGGTGGTAGCCATCTTGTCGGAGACATTCTCTCCCAGGGTGGGATACATTCAGAACATCCTGCCTAAGTACCTGGCACGCCTGGGAGTGGACGTTCACCTGCTCACGGAGGATCTGCCGCCATATTTTCAACTGAACGATTTTCAAAAGATTTACGGCCAGTTCACCGCTCATGACCGGCTCACGCCGGGCGCCGTCGAGCGCATCAACGGGTTCACGGTCCACGTGCTCGGGCACAAGAAGATCCTGGGCTATATGCGGATGCAGGGCATGCTGCCGAAGCTGAAGGAAGTGCGCCCCCATGTCGTGCAGGTGCATACCGCAATAGGCTGGCTGCCCATTGATGCGGCAGTAGGGAAGCTACTACTCGGCTACGAGCTCTTTACGGGCAGTCACACAACCGCGTCGGTCTTCCCCCTTGCGCAATGCGAAAAGGCACCTTGGAACGCCGAACGGCTTCGAGCGCTGTTGCTCCGCGGCGTGCCAGGCCGCATCGTAAGCTGGGTAACGGAGAAATGCTACGGTGCGACCGTGGACTGCGCCGATGTGGCGGCCCGATTCTTTGGCGTACAAAAGCGCAAACTAGAGGTGTGCTCGTTGGGCGTGGATACCGAACTGTTTCGGCCCGTTTCTTCCAACGGCGACCGCGAGGCCCGCATGGCATTGCGCCGCGGCCTCGGATTCGCGGATGGCGAAATCGTCTGCATCTATTCGGGCCGCTTCACCGATGCCAAGGACCCGCTGATCCTCGCACGAGCCATTGGGAAACTGCGCCGACACGCGTTACCTTATCGTGGATTGTTCCTGGGCGCTGGCGCACAAGAACTGTCACTGCGAGATTGCGCTGGCTGTGTCATTCGGCCGTTCGTGCCGTTTTACGAACTCGCGCGGTACTTCCGAGCATCCGATATCGGCGTGTGGCCGAAGGAGGAATCCATGTCGATGCTGGACGCTGCGGCATGCGGCATTCCCATTGTCGTTAACGACACGCTTCAAGCGTGCGAGCGCATTGAAGGCAATGGCGTCATGTACCGCTACGGAGATGTCGATGACATGGTGCGCGTCCTCGCCGAACTGCGCGACGATGGCACACGTCAGCGTCTGGGCGACTGCGGCGCACAGCGAATGTGCACACAATTCAGTTGGGACGTCATCGCCCGGCGGCGACTGCGCGATTATGCCGCGGCCGTCAACGGCGGTACGAAAGCATGACTGTTCTGACCGTCATCGGCGCGCGACCGCAGTTTATCAAGGCGGGACCAGTCAGCCGGGCATTGGCGGAAGTCGGCATTCACCAGTACTTGGTGCACACAGGCCAGCACTACGATGCCCCCATGTCACAGGTCTTTTTCGATGAGTTGAACCTCCCGGCGCCTGAGACGAACTTGGGTGTGGGATCCGGTTCGCACGCCGAGCAAACGGCAGGCATGCTGCGCGGCTTGGAACAGGCGATCACCGACCGTAAACCGGATTGGGTGCTGGTGTACGGCGACACCAACTCCACTCTGGCCGGAGCACTCGCTGCGGCCAAACTGCGCGTGCCGATCGCACACGTAGAAGCGGGACTACGCTCATTCAATCGCCGAATGCCAGAGGAGATTAACCGTATCGTCACAGATGCCGTTTCCGAACTCTTGTTCGCACCCACCCCCAAGGCTTGCGAGAACTTGCGCCGGGAAGGGGTAGCGGCCGACCGCATCAAATTGGTCGGCGATGTGATGTACGATGCGGCGTTGCTATATGCCCCCAGCGCCGAAAAACACAGCACAGTTCTTTCCCGCCTGGGACTCCAGCGGCTGGGGTATGCGCTGGTGACGATCCACCGCGCCGAGAACACGGATAACCCCGAAAGACTGGCCCGTATCGTCGAGGGCATCCGCATAGCGGCGCAGATAACCCCGGTTCTCTGGCCGGTGCACCCACGGACCCGTACGGCGCTGACCGGTTTGCCGGCCGCGGCCGGGCTTCCGGCCGCCGTCCGCATGATCGAGCCGGTCGGCTACCTGGATATGATCGAGTTGGAGCGTAACGCCAGCGTCATCGTGACCGATTCGGGCGGCGTCCAGAAGGAGGCTTTCTTTTATCGGGTCCCGTGCGTGACCCTTCGGGACGAAACCGAGTGGACCGAGTTGGTAGAAGCAGGTTGGAATCGTCTGTGCCCTCCGGCGGAGGCCCAGACAATCGCCAAGGTCATCATTTCCGCCATCGGCAGCGTCGGCGGGCAGGGCTGTTCGTACGGCGGAGGCTGCGCGGCGAGTAAAATTGCAGAGGAGTTGCTCCGGCGCGGTACGGTCGGCGGGGCACCCCGGAACGGGTAGAACGATGATAACCATCATCGATTACAAAATGGGGAACGTCGGCTCAATCGTGAGTATGCTTGCTCGCCTGGGCGTGGAAGCCGAGCTGACCTCGGACCCCGCACGGATCGCCGGCGCGCGGAAACTTGTCCTGCCCGGGGTGGGCGCATTCGACGACGGCGTGCGCAATCTCGCTGAACTTGGTATTACCCCCGTCCTGCAGGAACTCCTGACCACCGCTCCTGTCCCGTTTCTCGGCATCTGCCTCGGCATGCAGTTGCTCGCCGATTCCTCCGAGGAGGGCTCCCTGAACGGCCTGGGACTGATTAGAGGCCGGGTGGTACGATTCCGGCCCTCCGACCCCTCGGTGAAGGTACCGCACATGGGCTGGAACACCGTTATTTCTGTTCGCCCCCACTACCTGCTACAGGGCCTTGATTCGGAGGCCCGTTTCTACTTCGTGCACTCGTACCATTTCACGTGTGAGCGCGTCGAAGACGCGCTCGCTCAAACACATTACGATGGCACGTTTACCTCGGCGGTGTCGTGCGGCCCTATCGCGGGTGTCCAGTTCCACCCTGAAAAGAGCCTTCGCTGGGGGCTGCAGGTCTTCAAGGCCTTTAGCGAGCATGTTTAGTGTATAAACGAAGGCCTCGGATCATCCCCTGCCTGCTATTGAAAGGCACCGGCCTGATCAAAACAGTTCGCTTCAAGGACCCCACCTACCTCGGCGACCCCCGTAACGTTGTCAAGCTGTTCAACGATAAAGAAGTCGATGAACTCTGCTTGCTCGACATTATGGCCAGTAAGGAAGGGCGCGGGCCGAACTTCCAACTCCTCACCGAAGTAGCTAACGAGAGCTTCATGCCGCTTGGGTACGGCGGTGGAATCCGCACCGTGGAAGATGCCAGACGCGTGGTCGGCATCGGCATAGAGAAAGTCGTCCTCAACACCGCCGCGCTACACGATCCGGGATTTGTCGAACGCTGCGCGGCCGTTCTCGGAAGCCAATCGGTAGTGGTCTCGATCGATGTGCGCAAGCGATCGTTTACCGGGGCATACGAAGTATACTCGCACGCGAGCGGCCGCAGCATCAGAGAAGCCCCCGCTGCGGCGGCGGTCCGTATGAAGAACGCCGGCGCAGGCGAAATCCTGCTTAATTCCGTGGACCTCGACGGCACAATGAAGGGTTACGATCTAGGCCTTATACGAGAGGTCGCGTCTTCGGTCGATGTCCCCCTGATCGCCTGTGGCGGCGCAGGGGCGATCGATCATCTTCGACAAGCGGTAGCCAGCGGGGCATCCGCCGCCGCCGCCGGCAGCATTTTTGTTTTTCACGGAAGACTTCGGGCGGTCTTGATCAGTTTCCCATCGTCCGACACCTTATCCAGGTTGTTCGAGCAGAGAGGATAGCCGATGGACAATCCCGAATATCGCATTTGTTTGCGCTGCGTCATGGACACGACAGATCCGGGCATCGAATTCGACGAACAGGGCGTTTGCAACCGCTGTAAAACGCACGAGATTCGTATCCGCAAAATGCCCCGCGCCGAGGATCGCGAGCGCCTTCTGAACGAACTGGTCGCCAACATCAAAGCTAGCGGCGTGGGGAAAGACTACGACTGCCTGATTGGGGTCAGCGGCGGCGTCGATAGCACGTACGTAGCGTGGCTGGTGAAGTCCCTCGGGCTACGGCCGTTGGCCGTGCACATGGACAACGGGTGGGATTCCAACCTAGCGGTGGAAAACATCGAGCACTGCCTCAAAGCCCTTTCCATCGACCTGTTCACGAATGTTCTGGACTGGGACGAGTTCCGCGACTTGCAGCTCAGCTTTCTAAAGGCATCCACCCCGGATGCGGAGATACCCACGGATCACGCGATCCTCGCGACGCTCTATCATAGAGCCGCGCAGTTGGGATTGAAGTACATACTCTATGGCGCGAACGTCAGAACCGAAGGTCTTTCGGTACCGACCTGGTCGCACGGGCATTACGACTGGAAGTACATTCGTTCGCTTCACGCTCGCTTCGGTTGCACGCCACTGCGGACGTTCCCGCATCTGACGCTGCTGGATTATTTCCGGCTTCGGCACGTGTTGCGCATCCAATTCGTAAACGTGCTGGACTATGTCGACTACCAGAAATCGGATGCCATGGCCACTATCCAGCGCGAACTCGGATGGCGGCCCTACGACCAGAAGCATCACGAGTCCATCTACACGCGTTTCTATCAGAACTATATCCTTCCCCGAAAATTCGGAGCGGAGAAACGCAAACTTCATCTAGCCACCCTCGTCGTTTCCGGACAGATCACCCGCGAGCAGGCTCTCGCCGAACTGGCCTCGCCCTTGGCCAGCCCCGAGGAACTTCGTCGGGACAAACTGTACGCCTGCAAGAAACTTGGCATCACGGAAGACCAACTCGCGAATATCATGGCCGAGGCGCCGCGCACATTCTGGGACTATCCCTCTTATGAAAAATCGCCTTTGATGAAGCTGTATCGCCTCTTTCGGCCGCTTCCACTGCCGGCAAGGACTCCTTGCCGGCATCCGGAAGCAGCGGACACAGAAAACACCTTGATCGCCGATACCGCCGACAAACTGTGATATGGTCCGCTCTCCAGTCGACCTAGTCCGATACGGCAAACGTGTTTTGCGTTCCGCTTCAGGCCGCGACCATCTGGTTCGCCCTGACGTTGCCGCGCGCAAGAAGCGCTTGGGGAACGACGGCGCGTGCTGGGTTGTCGTGTCCGAATTACTGGATTCACAGTCAGTGGTCTATTCCGTCGGTATCGGCGACGATATCTCTTTCGATCTGGCGTTGATGGACTGCTGCGGGCTCGGTGTGCATGCCTTTGACCCCACGCCACGCAGTCTGCGTTGGCTCGGCAAACAGGCGCTTCCACCGCGTTTTGAGGCGCACCCCTGGGGCTTGGCCGCATACGATGGCGCCGCGCAATTCTCGGCGCCACGCCAAGCAGAGGACGTTTCGTACACTCCGGCCACCACCACTACCGCCGCTGGCGCTGTCGAACTCCCCGTGTTTCGTCTTGAAACGATCATGGCGAAGCTTGGGCACTCGCGCGTGGATTTGCTGAAAATGGATATCGAGGGAGGCGAATACGATGTCATCGCTGGTCTTCTAAGAGTTAGACCGGCGATTCCGCAGTTGCTGATCGAGTTTCACCACAGGTTCCCCGAGATCGGGCTGCGGCCCACGCTGATTGCCATCCGAGAGCTGCGTAATGCCGGTTACGGCATTCTTGACGTATCGCCCAGCGGGGAGGAGTTCGGCTTCTGCCTTCGCGAGACCAGATGAACGCCATCGTGCCAGCCCCCCCCGCAGGCTACGGAAGCTCCCCTAAATCGTCTCCGGGAACGGAGCGCCCGGCAGCCGGCCGCCCGCACTCGATGTTGGGCGACGGCGTGCAGACGCTTGCAACGAATCTGATACAGGTCGTGTGCGTCCTCGGAAGCACTGCGGTCGTCGCGCGGGCTCTCGGGCCATCCGTGAAAGGCGCGTATGACCTGTGTCTGGCGACCGCGCAGCTCATTTTCACCATCTCCGCGCTTTCGCTCCCCGGAGGGTTGACGTTCGTTGTGGCCTCCGGGAAAGGGGACGTGCGCCGGTGGCGGAACTTCGTCTATGGCATAGCCTTGCTCTTAGGCGGTTGCGGCGCCGGTCTTCTCCTGGCCGCTCGGGCGCTCGGCAGCCTGCACTCGTTTCTACCCACGAATGTCGGCTTAGCCGGCATCGTATTCGTGAGCCTGACCGTCGCATCGCTAGCCGCCGGCGCATTAGCGCGCGCCTTGGTTGTGGGCCTGCGCGAATTCCGGCGGGCCAACATGGGCGATCTGGTTAAGCAAGGCACGGCTTTCCTGCTGCTCCCGGCCGCTATCCTGCTGACCCGCGGCCGGCCAGCCGGTTTCCGGGTGATCGTCTTTCTCGCGACGAATTTTTGCGCCACTCTCTGCGCGATTTACGCCTACGACCGTCCACTGCGGGCCCGCCCGCCCCGTACGCGGGCGCTGGCATGGGGCACGGCCCTGCGTTTCTCCATGCCGGCATTCTTAGGGGACATTCTCCAGTTCATTAATTACCGCCTGGGCGTTTACTACGTGAACGCGTACGACGGAACCAGGGCGGTAGGTCTGTTTCAAAGTTCCGCCTTCGTGTGCCAATCCTTGTGGCTGCTACCCACGGCCATGGCCACCATCATTTTCCCGCATGTGGCTAACTCTTCGGCGCAAGGCCGCGACCAGACGGGAACTACCGCTCTCTGCAGCCGCCTGGCGCTTTGGAGCGGCATCGCATGCGCCGTCCCCCTGGCCATTGCCGCGCCTATTCTTATACCACTGTTTTTTGGGAACGCTTTCCGCGAAAGCGTTCCCCTGCTCTGGCTCATGCTGCCCGGCACGATCGCTCTGTGCCCAGCCAAGGTGATTGCGAGCTATCTGGCGGGAATCGGCATGCCGCGGTGGAACCTTTACGGAGCCGCGGCAGGAGCGGTGGCGATCTTCACCCTGACCGCGCTGATGGTACCGAAATACGGCTGCCGGGGTGCCGCGGCGGCTACGAGCGTATCCCATATGGTTAACTCTTGCGTTTTGATCGCCTTCTTTGTCCGGCGGACCGGAGCGCCGCTCCGGCGTGTCCTCGTGCCGGGAGCGCAAGAAGTCGACCTGGCCCGGAACTGGGTGCGAAAGTGGCGTTCAACGGGCCGCTGGGTATAACCTCCAATCCGCCCGGGACGCTAGAACCGAGCAGATTTCGACCTGGTCTAGGGGGAGTATGAATGTCACGTCCGAACTGCGTCTCAATCCACCTGCCGTGGATCAAGCAGCTTCGCGCTTTGAGGATAGGAGCCCTTTGAAATGCAGACGTTGAACTCGCAGTTGCAGCAAAAGCACCCGTTGGTGCCGACCTCTAACTTCGCAAGCATGGACGAGTATGTCGGGCACCTTATTCACGCAAAGGGCTACGAGGAGGCTGCCGGGTTTGCCCGCGGAAAGTCGGTGCTCGATTGGGGCTGCAACAACGGGTACGGTCTCGAACTTATGCGCAGCCTTGGTTGCGCGGATATCTCAGGATTGGACGTATCACCCGAGGCAATTGAGGCCGCGCGTGAACGGCTTGGGCCGGAGACGCCGCTGATCCTACACACTGGCAACGATGCGCCACTTACCTCGGGCACATATGACGTAGTCACCAGTCTTCAGTGTATCGAACACGTTGAGGATGTAGACCGATATCTCGCGGAGATTCGGAGAGTCCTTAATCCCGATGGAGTAGCGATCTTCACGACGCCGAATGGCGCGATACGGATAGATCGCGGCATGAAACCATGGAATGAATATCACGTCGTTGAGTTCTTTCCGGAGGACTTGCGGGCATTACTTTCGAAACACTTCTCGAGCGTCACGATTTCCGGCCTCTTTGCGACGGACGAACTACAGCGGACCGAGATCATTCGTTGCGCACGGGCCCGCCGAGACGCGCGAGGGAAGACGGTCGTCGGGACTGTTCGAGATCTCTTGCCGCTTCCGATCCGGCGCTTTATTAGACGTCATACTCTTAATGGGCGGCGCCCCGAGTTGACTTATTCGACCGCCGATTTGTTTTACAGTAAGGACAAGCTTGAGCCCGCTCTGGATTTGTTAGCGATATGCAGTAACCTGCACAACGTAGCCGAGCCGCGAACGAATCGGTGATCGCCGGCGACGAACGCGTGTTTTGGGGAGCACTTGTGAAACGAGAGATAACGGCGGGCCACAACGAGTCGAACCACCCCCCTCACATTCTCGTGCTGCCATCCTGGGTTTCCGACGCCGACGACAAACTTGCTGACGTGTTCTTCGTTGAACAAGCTCACGCTTTGCAGAATCACGGCATGCGAGTCGGATATGTATGTGTCGGGCAGCGCAGCCTGCACAAGTTTACACCCAAGAAACTGCGCGAGACTCATTACCAGGTCTCGCTGGGATCCGAGAACGGCCTCTGCACCATGCGGATGCATGCGTGGAATTCGCTGATTCAAACGGTCAGGGGCGGCCGGATATGGGCACGCCTCTGCGAGTATCTGGTGGGCCGCTACATTCGCGACGTGGGACGGCCGGATGTCATCCATGCGCACTGCTCCTTGTGGGCCGGCTATGCCGCAAGCAAGATCCGGCGGCGGTGGGGCATCCCTTTTGTCCTTACGGAGCACTCCTGCTCTTTCCCGCTGGACGAAATCTCCGACGCCCAGCGTCCTTATGTAAGGCGTGCGCTTACCGAGGCGGACCGCGTCATCGCGGTGAGCCGCTATCAGCGCGATAGTTTGCAGAGATATGCTGCGAAACGGGAGATTCTATGTATTCCCAACTGCGTCGACACTGAGTTTTTCACGCCCGCCCCTCCCCGGCCCTCCGGGCCGTTTACGTTTCTCACGGTTTGCAACCTCATTCCACGCAAAGGCGTCGACTTGCTGCTGCGCAGTTTCGCCGGCCTTTGTCTCTCCGGCTGCGACGTGCGGTTGGAGATTGTGGGCGCGGGCCCGGAAGAGGCTGCGCTCAAGCAACTGGCTCGAGATTTGTCTATTGCGGATAGCGTCTGCTTTCGAGGGGAACAATCCAGGTCCGGCGTTCGCCAGGCCCTGTGGCGGGCCCACGCTCTGGTGCTCGCCAGTAGTCTCGAGACCTTCGGCGTTGTACTGATCGAGGCGCTTGCCACGGGGATCCCTATCATCGCCACGGATTCCGGCGGGGCACTGGACATCGTGCACCCGGGGGTCGGCGCCACGGTTCCACATGGCTCGCCCGAGGCGTTGGAGAGCGCGATGCGCGCCCTGCTCAATAATGAGTATTCCGCGGTAGCTATTCGAGCCGACGCGGTACGACGCTTTTCCAACGCAGCGGTCGCGAATGCGCTAAGAGAAGTCTACGCGCGGGTGTTGGCGAAGTGACCGCTCCTGAAGCTCTCGCAGTCCGTGCTCCATTTCGCAGCCGGTTTCCGGCCGTCGCCATTACGGTCACCATCGCGTTGCTTGCGGCGGGCGTGGAAGCCGGTGAGAACTTTCAACCGGCGCGGGTGGCAATTGCCTGTTCGGCGGCGTGGGTCATCGTCTCCGGTTCCATGAATCTTGTAAGCCGTACAACGCGGGCATTCGCGCTGCTCGGCTGGATTTGGGTGCTTTGGGGCATGCTGTCTCTCATGTGGACGCCCGACGTCGACGCTGGACTTCGCGACAATCTCAGGGTCGCCGTAGGCGTATTCACGGTCTGCGTGCTGGCGTGGCTCGGATCGCGCACGCCGGCGGCCCTGGCAGCCGTCCGCCGGGGCTGGATTGTGGCCGTGGCGCTCACCCTTCCCTTTGCGCTTTACGAACTTATCACCGACCATCATTTTCCACATGCCTACGGGCACGTCGAAACCGGGGGCTCGCATTCGTTTGGCGTTACTTATGCCGCCGTAACATTCGGGAATCGCAATTACTACGTCGCCTTCTTAACGCTTGCGTATCCATATATCCTCTGGAGCTTGGCGCGCGCGAAGACGCGGGCGGCCAAATTCTTTTACATGTCCCTAGGGGCCGCCGTCGCGCTGATTGTGCTCGTCGACTCCAGTCGGCTGGGCTTGATCGTATTGGGGATCCAATGGGCTTTGTGGTTTGGCGGCGGCGGCGGCGCCAAGCCTCTCAGCCGGCGTCTGCTGTTCATCGCCGCGGCTCTCACTGCCGGCTGGTGGGCCATCCCTTACCTGCCGTATACCGTGTTGCGGTTGCAGTGGTTGATCGCGGGACAAGACGAATCCATTAGTGCTCGGACCGATTTGTTCTGGGCCGGGTTGAGAATGATTTACGAATCCGGAGGCTTGGGCGTGGGGGCGGGCGGATTCAGCCAACACATCGCCGATACGGCAGCCACCGGCAACTTGGTCGATCCTCATAACATCTGGATGGAAATCTTTGCCCAGTATGGGGTCCTCGTCGGCGTTGGTTTCGTTGCCTGGCTGGTCGCGTGCGCTATGCGGTTGCTTATGTTTATCAGGCGCAACCGGGCGCGATCGGGAACGGATGCGTATGAAGGATCGTACTATGCGCTCCTCATCCTCGTTTCGTTACCCCTCAATGGTCTGATGAACAGCGCCTACCTGGGTTTCACGTTCCTTTGGGTCGCCTTGGGTTGCATTACACTCACGATCAATGCCGCCGAAACAGAACTAACGCGGCTGCGCTAGCAAACGGCCATCTGGCACAAGACGGCCGGCTTTCAAGGCTCTCTCTCGGTCCCGAGGCGTGCATCATGACCGTGCTTCAAATACACTGCCGGTACCGCCACGCCAAAGGCGGAGAGGGTTCTGTCGTGGATGACGAGTGTGACCTCCTCCGGCAGAACGGGCACACAGTCGAGCAGTTCTTCGGCGATAACGGCGAGATGCCTATCGGATCGGCTTTGGCGGTCGCACGAAGCGCCATGCTCTCCTGGTGGAACCCATCCGCTTACCGTTCCGTAGAGGCTGCGATCACACATCTCCACCCCAACATTGTGCATGTCCACAATACCTTCGCCGCTCTCAGCCCGAGCATCTTCTGGGCGGCGAAACACAGCGGCGTACCGGTAGTGCTGACGGTGCATAATTATCGTTTGCTCTGCGCAACTGGACTGCTGCTGCGCGATGGTGCTCCTTGCCAGGAGTGCGTCGGACGATGGCCAGTAGCCGCAGTTCAACACCGCTGCCAGTTTAGTTCGTCCTCCGCAATCGGAGCCTGTACCGCGGTCGGCCAGGCGCTCCACCGTATCCTAAACACTTACAACCGTGCCGTCGACGCGTTTGTGGCGTTAACAGAGTTTCAACGCGCCCTCCTCATCCGCGGTGGATTTCCCGGCCAGCGCATTCACGTAAAACCCAACAGCGCTCGCGACTTCCCGGTGAACGCTAAAGGGCAGAGCCGGGAGAAACAGATCGTTTTCGTTGGCTTCGTCGGCCGCATCAAGGGGATCGACCTCCTGTTATCGGCCTGGGAGACGATCGAGCACCGGGGGTTTCGCCTCGTCATCATCGGCGACAGCCTCGAAGCGGCCGATATACGCCGGCAATTCGCCGAAGTCAGGGACGTCGACTGGCGGGGCCCGCAGCCGCGCGAGGTCACCCTGGCGGAAGTGCGACGCAGCCGGTGGCTGGCGTTACCCTCGCGGTGGTACGAGGGCTTTCCGGTCGCCATCGCGGAGGCGCTCCAGCAGGGAACCCCCGTTCTGGTGCCCAATCACGGCTCCTTTCCCGAAATCGTGGAAGACGGGAAAAATGCGCTTCTCTTTCCGCCGAACGATATCGCCGGGTTGGCGCGCGCGCTCTCCCTGGCCATGACCATGGAGTCGACTCCATGGGAGGCCCTCTCCTGCAGCGCCCGCCAACACTATCTGTCGCGCTACTGTTCGGACGTGAATTATCGGAGGCTGATCGAGATCTATTCCGCGGCGCAGGATCATGCGGCTCATGCGCCGCAATCGACGCCCGGGCCGGCTGTTGGAAGAACCGGTTTGACGCCGTAAGCGCGGTGCTTCCGTCTGTGCAGCTAACAAGGACCATCGCATGCAGATAACGACATCGCGGAATCCCGAGATTCCAGCCCTGACCGGTATCCGCGCTCTGGCGGCCTGGTGGGTGGCCCTGTATCATATCAAGGATGGCCTTGCAGTCTTGTACCCCGGTTTAGCTGGCACCATCTATGCCGCCGTATGGGCGGGCGATCTTGGCGTGGACCTGTTTTTTATCCTCAGCGGGTTCGTCATCGCCTACAATTACTGGCCGCGGTTTCTCGTATTCCGCGCCACCGAATATCGGCACTTCTTATGGATGCGTCTGGCCCGCATTTATCCCGTCCATGTAGTAACGCTGCTCGGGGTCTTAGCACTTTACTTGGGATCGAAGGTCCTCCATGTCCACATCAACACCGATGTGACAAACTGGACGGCATCGACATTCGTTCACAACCTCCTCCTTATCCATCAATGGGTGCCGCACGCCGAAGCGAGTTGGAACGGCCCCGCTTGGTCCATCAGCTGTGAGTGGCTCGCTTACCTGTTTTTCCCTGCGGTTGTCCTGGTGACAGCCGCGCGGGGCAACGCTTCCGTCGCTGGATCCACGGCGTTCCTTAGCCTCCTCACGCTGGGCATTTTCTACCAGTCCGGTCACGATAACAGAATCGTCCGTATCGCTCTCGAGTTTCCCGCGGGCTGCATGATTTATTGCTTATTCAGAGTCGCCACCTTGCCGGGAAACGCGCCGCCTCGATCATCCCGGCCGCCGTTCTCGGCCTTGCTGGCGTATTGCTGATTTCGTCGCACTCCGCTGTATCGCGTTATTGGGCCGTCTTTCCGCTCGCTCTCTTCGTGTACGGAACATCAGTCGATTCCGGCATTGCCGCCCGCCTGCTCGGGTCGCGCTACGCCGTCCTGTGGGGAAAAGCGTCGTATTCCTTGTACATGACGCACGTCCTGACTATGATGGTGCTGGGAAAGGTAGCGCCGTTTGACGTTTACAGGGATGCTAATATCTGGTCCCGAATAGCCATAGGGGCGGTTTGGATATCGCTGTTCGGTCTGGTAGCGCTACTGATGTATCGGCTAGTCGAAGAGCCGGCTAGGCGGTGGATGCACGGCGCCGCGGCGCGGCGAAAAAGCGAACCCGCCGCCGCATGCCTCGCGGGCAAGATATGAGCGACGCAGAAAACATAGATAAAGGCAGGTTCGCCCGTCTCTACGAAGACGTTTATACCGGCGCATCCGAATGGCGAACGCTTGGGGCGATCGACAAGGCGAAGAATATCGTCGCCCTTTGTTCGGCTCTGCCCCACGACCGGATCGTCGAGGTCGGCGCGGGCGACGGCGCCATTCTTCAGAGGCTATCGGAGTTGGGGTTCGGCGCGGAACTCACTGCGCTGGAACTCAGCCATAGCGCGGTCGAAACGATCCGCCGCCGCAAAATCCCGACGGTTGTGGACACGGTGGAATATGACGGCAGCCATTTCCCATTTCCTCCATCCAGTTTCGACCTCGCGATTATGAGTCATGTCCTGGAGCACGTCGAAGAGCCGCGCCTCCTCCTCTATGAGGCCGCCCGCGTAGCGCAGTTCGTTTTCGTCGAAGTCCCCGCTGAAGATACCTTCAGGCTTGAATGGGATCATCACGACGAAGAGCGCATGGGGCACATTAACTTCTACTCGCCCACCACCATCCGCCGCCTATGCCAGACTTGCGGGTTCGAAGTAATCGCTCAGAGGCTGAGCAACACATCGAAAGCGGTTTATCGGGCCCTCCAAAAGGAGCCTCTAGCGACCATTAAGTATGTCGTCAAAGAGACCGCGTTGCGCTTAATGCCCGGCGTCGCTTCCCATATCTGGACCTATAACGCCTCACTGGCCATTCGCAAGGAATTGGCCGGAGGCGCCCCGGATACTTAACGATCCTACCCTGCGCAGCGGCCGCGTCAAGCGGAGCGTACTAATCGATGTGCCTGTATGACTAATAAGCTACTACAGCTTTCGGAACACTCTATTAGGTTGCTGACGGACCGCCGGATGCTGGCCGGTCTCGTGCGATGGCCGGTCTTTTCGTTTACAAGCTACAGAATCGTCTCCCGGCTGCGCAAGCAGGGGATCGCGATCGGAACTCTCATTGACGTCGGCGCCAATATTGGCCAATTCGCGGTGTCCTGCGCGAAGCTCTACCCGGGTGTGGAGATATTCTCCTATGAGCCGCACCCCGCGGTTTTCAGCCGCCTGGCGCGCCTGGCGGACTCGCTGCCGGGCTTTACGGCATATAACTGCGCGCTCGGAGATTGCCCCGGCGTGGCGGAGTTGACCATCAACACGCACTCGCATTCCAGTTCGTTGCTGCGGCTGAACGATCGTCACAAGCAAGCGTTCCCTGACGCGCGTGAAGCAGCGACCGTACAGGTCAAAGTAAACACCCTCGACGATGAGTTTCGCGGCCGCCGCCTTAAGGGCCCTGTGCTGTTGAAGCTCGACGTCCAGGGATACGAGGCGCGAGTTCTCACTGGCGCTCGGGAACTGCTCTCCCAGGTGGACTGGTTGATACTTGAGGCTTCCTTTCGGCCGTTGTACGAAGGGGAGGTCGTTTTCAATGATCTCTTTGACCTCCTTCGATCTTGGGCATTTGAACTTGTCTGCCCCATAGGCATGCTTGAAGATCTCTTTACAGAGGAGATACTCCAGATGGACGTGCTGTTCCGGCCGCGACAACGAACATAGAAAGCCGGATATGCGCGGCCCGCGCGCGGCTTCTCTTCCTTTTCTGTGGGGAGCCACAGGGACTGATGATGGGGACCACCTATGCGAATTGCGATTCATGATTTCGTCGGTCACGCATTCCCGGTTCAACTCAGCCGTGAACTTGCGCGCCGCGGGCATACAGTGCTCCATGTGCACTTTCCCGCTTTCGAAGCGCCGAAGGGCCGGCTGCTGCGTTCCGAGACGGATTCGCCGTACCTGAGTATCTTCGGCGTTCAAACCCCGAAGCGTTACCAAAAGTATTCATACGTCGCTCGATACGCCGCAAATCGGCAGTACAACAAGGCGTGTACGGCCGCGCTGGAGGACTTCGGGCCAGAAGTTGTGTTGTCGGGAAATGCGCCGCCGGACATTCAAGCAGCTTTGTTGCATGCCTGCCGACTGCAGCGCTCGGCGTTCATCTACTGGGTCCAGGACTTCTACGGCGATGCGATTGGCAGGTTGCTTCGAAAGCGCTACGGACGATTAGGATCCGTGGTCGGCGGCTATTTTCGTAATCTAGATGCTTCAGTGCTAAGACGTAGCGACCAGGTCGTGTTGATCACAGATGACTTCATAAGAATTGCCCTTAGCTTCGGCGTTAGCCCGGAGAAATGTCATGTAGTGGAGAACTGGGCTGTGCTGGATGAGCTTCCCTGTAAGCCAAGACTGAACGCATGGAGCCGGGATCATGGCCTGGATGGGAAAACAACTTTCTTGTATGCGGGTACGCTTGGGTTAAAACACAACCCAGGTCTGCTAGTGGAACTGGCACGACTATTTAAGGAGCGAGAGGACATCGCAATTGTGGTGGTTTCTGAGGGGTTAGGGCGAAACTGGCTGGAAGACCAGAAGGCTGCATTGGGACTTGACAACCTGTGTCTGTTCGACTTCCAACCTTTCGAGCTCGTACCCGAGATGACCGCGACGGGCGACATCTTGGTTGCCATGATTGAAGAAGACGCTGGCGTATTCTCCGTGCCCTCAAAGGTATCGACGTATTTCTGCGCGGGGAGGCCAATGCTGGTTGCTGCTCCGTCATCCAATCTTGCTGCCCGGACTGTCGTAAGAGCAGGAGCCGGGCTTGTGATCGATGCGGGTGACGTGGCGGGGTTTTTGAAGGCGGCTGAAAGGCTGCTCTTTGACAAAGGTTTGGCCCAAGGCTGTGGAAAGCAGGCGCGAGCGTATGCAGAAAGAACGTTCGATATTGGGCCCATCGCGGATCGCTTTGAGCGTGTTTTTGAACTGGCTCGGATTTCCTCAACGTCGTGAAACTGAACTAGGCTTTCGAAGGTTTAAACTGCACTGATGATTACCGCCTCCACCAGTCCCGCGCTTGAGCGGCGGCCTCGGACCGATAGCTTGGCTTGGCTAATGGGCACTATCACCGCCCTAGTGGATATCTTCACCCTCTCGATCGCCGTGGTCGCCGGATTCCGGTGTTGGTCCTTCATCAATCCGGCGATTCCCCCTCTGCACCCCAGCATGTGGCTCGCCGTGGGCTTCTCCTGCGCGGCCTTAGCCTTCAACGGGCTGTACCCCGGTATTGGCATGACCGCAGTGGAACACATGCGACGCATATCCCACAGCGTCAACCTGGTGTACCTCCTGCTTATCGCTTCCCTATTTCTGGCGAAAGACTGGTGGATATACTCCCGTGGCGGCTTTCTGCTTTCGTGGGCGTTGTCCCTGGTTCTGGTCCCTTTGGGCCGTGCGACGGCCAGCCACCTCCTCCGTTCCCGGCCATGGTGGGGGGTTCCCGTCATGATCCTCGGGGCCAGTCAAACAGCGCGCGTCGTCATCCAGAACCTCAAAGAAAACCAAGTGTTGGGATACCGGCCGGTGGTGTGTCTCGATGACGATCCCGACAAGCACGGCGATTGCCTGGGGGTGCCCGTCCTCGGGTCCCTCCAGGACGTCGCGTATTTCGCGGACAGGTTCCGCACGCGCCGCGCCATCGTCGCCATGCCCGGACTCCCCAGGGTGAGTCTGGTTGCCAATCTGGAACGCTGGTCGAGCATCTTCCCAAGTATTCTCGTTGTGCCCGACCTCTTCGGCGTGGCAAGCCTCTGGACCGAACCCCGCGACCTCGGCGGCGTGCTGGCTCTCCGGATCCGCTGTAATCTGCTGAGCCCGTTCAACCAGTTCATCAAGCGCGCCATGGACATTGCGTTTGCGGGTATCGCGCTGCTGGCGTCGGCCCCATTCCTCGTTGTCGCAGCTATATGGATTAAGCGGGTCAGCCACGGGCCAGCTTTCTATGTGCAGGAGCGCGAGGGCAAAAGCGGCCGGCCCATTCAAATCCTCAAGCTGCGCACTATGTTCCCCGGGGCGGAACAAATGCTCCATACGTACCTGGCCGAAAACCTGGAAGCCGCCTGCGAGTGGGCTCGCTTCTGCAAGCTGAAACGCGATCCCCGCATCCTGCCTGGCATCGGGTCCTTTCTCCGTAAGACCAGCCTCGATGAATTACCTCAGCTCTGGAATGTCCTGGTAGGCGAGATGAGCCTCGTCGGTCCGCGGCCTTTCCCCAGTTATCACAACCGGCGTTTTCACGCCGAATTCCGTAAGCTACGCACACAGGTTCCCCCCGGGCTCACTGGATTGTGGCAGATCTCGGCCAGGTCTAATGGCGATCTTGACGTCCAGACTCAGCTCGATACCTATTACATCAAGAACTGGTCCATCTGGCTGGACCTTTATATTCTGACCCGTACCGCCCGCGCGGTCCTCTTTCCGAACGGGGCGTACTGAGAGGTTTTATTATGGCAAAACGCATTCTCGTGAACGGCTCCGGGGGCTTCATCGGCGGCCACTTGGTCAAACGGCTTAAAGCTGAAGGCTATTGGGTCGAACCCGAAGATACTCACTGGGACGGAGAAATTTATCGTGAGGTCTGTGCCCCATGGTGTCATGACAGCGCCACCGGTTGGGCCCTGACCGTGAAACCAATCCGTTGCGGGATCTAAGCTCACGGTGAGCGCGGAGTTGACAGGGATGGAATCGAAATAATCGCCATCAGTAAAAACTAGGATCGATTAGCGTAGTGTTGAATAAGTAGTTTGTATCCGGGGAGGCAATCATCGATGCAGAGACCGGAAGTTGAGCCGGAAAACCCCAGCGCGGAGGCCCCAAAGAACTTCACCTTCGCTTATTTCAGCGGAATGAATGGGACTGGCACGCTGTTGGAGCACATGACCCCCAGCTTAACGGGCTGGGGCTTCTTCGGCGCTCAAGATCCCGCTATCGGGTCGGTTACGATCCATGTCGCCAACGACTCTACTTTCGTATTGTCCGATATGCGGGTTGGAAATGTGCCGGAACCGTCCACGTCCCTGCTCCTTGCCGCGGGTCTTTTGGGGCTAGGGCTGGTATCGCGACGGCGCTTGGCTAGATAAAGTCTGCCGGGGAGTTCGTGAAGGCTAGGCCCCGCCGTTTCCCGTGCGCTAATCATCGCTTCGCAGAATGCGAAACGAACCTAATCCCAAAAACGGACACCTGTCGACCCTTCATCCGTGGGTCCTTCGCGTACCGCTTCCCGCGCCGCCAGCATGCCGATAATCAAAATCGGCCACGCCCCCAGCGCGGGTCTGGAGAAAGGGTAGTCCACGGCAGCATGCAGAAAAACGGCGATCACTCCCAGCCCCCACACCGAACGGAACGCCGGGAGAACACACCAGTAAAAGAGCGTGGCGAGCGCAATACCGAAAGGTATGCCGCCTTCCGCCGTCCACTGGAGCCAGTCGCTGTGCGCTTGGTTGGCGAAGACCCCAAAGTCCAAGATGGCGTAACGAGGATACGCTGTAGGCCATGCGCCCAACCCCACGCCGGACCAGGGGTGCGCCGCAATCATGTGCAAGGAAGAAACCGCAAATTCACGGCGGCCGACCATGGGATCTGGCTCCAGAAAACGGTCCCGGACATGTTCCCATCCCACCACCGCCGTAAACGCAGCGAACAGGACGGCCATCCGGAGAAGCGATGCGCCCACCACGCGGCCGCTGGCGAACCCGCGCGCCCACTGGAGCGCAAGCACCACCACAACTTCGGCGGTTGCCAGCACGGTCCCCCCGCGTGAGGCCGACGCAATCACAGAAGCGTACATCACCGCGGCCATCCCGGCATAGAGCAGCCCGCCACGCTCCCGCCGCGTGGCTTCGTAAAGCGCAAATGGCAGCACCGCTTCGATGAACGCTGCATAATGGCTGTGATACAGAATTGGCCCCATCACGCCGGTGTACGGTGTGGAGAAGAGCCAGAATATCTTGTCGGAGGTGAAAGTCTGGACTGTGGCTAGCACTGCGACCGCGAAACTAAACCAGAGCATCGCGGAGCGAAACCAGCTAGAGATGCGCCGGTCGCGAAACAGGCTGAAGCCAACCAGAAAGACCGCCAGGAAAGTAGCCCATCGCACGATCGCGGATTGCGTATCGAAAATGTAGGCGGTATTCCCCGTACCCCATTGCAGCAGGCCCCAGACAACGGCCCACAGCAACGGGAACAGCGGATAAGGAAATCGCGGAACAGAATGGCGGGATCGCCAAAGCGCGACTCCGGCGAGCGCGAAAACTCCAACTTGAAAAACCGTGACTGGCCAGTAAGCCGGAACCCAAAGCGTCAGGATAGCAAGGGAAAAAAGCGCCGCTAGAGCGACGTGCATGATCCAGTATAAGTGTCCCGGCGGCTTGCCTCGGAGCTATGGGTTCGACGCAAATGGCCCGGCCCCGGCAATCGCCAGCCCGGCCACCGTGAGCCCTGCCGCTGCGGCACCGACGATGACGACCGTCCACACACCCACTCCGCCGATAGTGGCCCCTGCTCCCCCTCCCGCTGCGGCTGCCCCCGCTGTTCCACCTGCGGCTGCCCCCGCTGTTCCACCTGCGGCTGCCCCCGCTGCTCGACCAGCGGCTTTGGCGTTTACCTGTTCGATCTTGGTAACCTGGACGACCTGAGACGCTCCGCCCGCCGCCGTCGCTCCCAAAATGGTCGAACCGGTGATTTGAACGCTTTTGCCCTTAAACTTCGCCAGATCCGTTCCCCGGAGTTCCACTCTGGTCTTGCTGGTAGTATCGGTCAGGAAAAACTTGCCATTGGTGGATTCAAGAACGCCCGCCATCTGCATTGCCGTGGCGGCGCCTGCCTGAGGGGTGAATGCAAGTTCCATGCCCGGACGCAGACTGGCCACCAGAAGGCCGGCGGCGGTTCGCACTTGAGCCGTACCGCTGCTCGCGAAAACCGTCACATGGTTCGGGCCGCCCATTGCGACCAGCACCACGCCGTCTTTCGCCGCCGACGCGATTTGCAGCGTCGCCGCTTCGATCATGTGCTTCTCGCCGTTCCTCATCAATTCGGAACCGCTCTCCAGGACGGTGTGGTCCCGATATACTTTTGCGCGCGAGTTTGGCAAGAGTGTAATCTGAGCCTCCCCGAGTTGGACCGTGGAACGAGCCGCGGTCGTCTCGATCAGGTTGCCTTCGAATACAGTACTGTTCCCGCGGATTGTAGAACCGTCAACCCGGAAATCTCCGGTCGATTTAACGATTCCAACGGAAGGTACGGCTCCCATGAGTGTGACAACGCAACCCATGAGGATGAGGCAAATAGATGGTCTCAAGATTCCTCGCTCCTTTTCGTACGGCTCAGGCTTATATTATAGCCTGGGGAGCGGTTAACACAACCATTTTTATTGCATTTATTGTGAAAGCTATGTCTGACATTCGTTTTACGTATAATCGCGTACTGCGCAAGCGGCCAAGATGGAATCCGCTTCCAGGGACCGGGCAGGGGGGCGAGCAGGCTCCTCGCTGAGGCTTTCCATGGTACGATCCATCGTCCTCGCGATAGCGCTCGCCGGGCTAGCGGCCGCCTCGGCTTGGTCCATCCTGGTTGGATGGGCCGATTATTGGGCGCGGCAGCTAACCGTTGCCGCAACCGAAAAGGCTCTGGCGCTTACGCCCTGGCAGGCGGCCTATTACGTTCAGCTCGCGATCCTGATATCCGACGACGATCCCAAAAGAGCATCCGAAGCGTTGCAACGCGCCGTCGCCCTGAACCCTTTCGATTCACGCTCCTGGATCGAACTTGGCCTTAGAGCTGAGGCAGACGGCCATAACGCGGCGGCGGAGCAATACTTCTTTCGGGCCGCCGAATTAGACAAGGAGTATCTTCCCAAATGGACCCTCGCGAATTACTACTTTCGGCGCGATGAAGAGGCCAAGTTCTGGTTCTGGGCAAAAGCCGCCGCGCAAATGCTCTATAGCGACCCGTTGCCGCTGTTCCGTTTGTCCGGTAAGGTCATGGAGGATGGGAACCTGATCGACCGCCTGGAAATCCGCAGCCCGGACATACAAGCGTCTTATTTGTCGTATTTGCTGTCTCAGAACCGCCTGGATCTGATCGGGCCGGCCACTCATCAGCTGCTCGATCGGGGCCGGGAATTGGACGTTCCCCTGCTGTTAACGGCTTGCGACCGGCTAATCGACGCGAAACTCGTGGAGGAAGCCTTGGCGGTATGGAACGGGCTCGCCAAAGCACAGAGGATTCCCTATGCACCCTTGGCGCCGAACGCGGAAAAGATTTTGACCAATGACAGCTTCTTGCCAACCCCTGCATTGCAGGGCTTTGCCTGGCGCTTGCCCACGGTAAACGGGATCAGCGCCTCGCGCGAGGAAAAGCCCTCGGGTCTGCGCCTCACGTTCTCCGGCGCGCAACCCGAGAACTGCGAACCCCTCTACCGGGTTTTACCGGTTCGGGAAAACACCGTATACGAGTTCACCGTCTTGTATCGTACCGCCGGGATACAGCCGGATACCGGCCTCGGGTGGCGCGTGACGGATATGGATGGCGGCAATCTCATGGAGGAGCCGGAAAGTCTGGCCTCGGAAGACGACGTACACGCTAAAATTCGTTTCGTCGCTCCATCCGGTTGCCGCCTGGTGCGCATCGCTCTCGCGTACCGGCGAACCCCAGGGACGACCCGCATCGAAGGCTCGATCGTTCTACGAGAGGCCGGGTTACAACGGACCGCTCAATTTCCCGAAAAACTACCGGGGCGCGTGATGAAGTAAAGAAAGCCCAAGAAAACCAGAGCGCCAAAACCATAAAGCAAGATGGCGCGCTTTTTCCGTTGCCAGCGGATGCGGACGCGAGTCGCTCTAATCTCTCGCTCCGCCTCCGAACGCTTTCCCGGGCCTTCGGGGGGACTCGCGTAGCGGAACTGCAAAAACCGATGGCCGCATTCCCGGCAGCGATAGGGATAATAGCCGATCAAACCCCCCAGACGCTCCACCAAACCTGTACGATGAGAACGGTGCGCGTGATCGATCTTGCACTTCGGACACAGCATTAAAACAGACTTTCCAGGCCCCTATTCTAATTCAAATCCGATCGCGCCGCACCCGGTGCTATTCATCCCCATCCGGCATCCATTCCCTTCCCCGGCTCCCAGCCCCCGCGGATCTATCGTATGCCTATGCCGTATAGTTATATTATACGGTATAATTTAATAGTACGGTACTACTAAGTTGTGCCGTATTACTTCATAGTACGGTAGAGCGATCCACCGCTTCGGGTACGCCGCTTCCCCGCCCTTACTTTGATGTACGGTAAGGCCGCGCCGCCGAGTTTTTGGCTCCCCCCTGCTAAAGCAAAGCTCCCGTTCCGCCGACGTAATGGCGTATGGCGCTATGCGGATACCGGATTCTCTTGATGGCGAATTGCGCAATTCTGGCCGCGGCCGCAGGTGCGGGACGAAGAGCACCGGCGCCGCTGCTCTTTCTGGCGAACCATGGACAGGCGCCGCCGCCGTTCCGCTTTATGGCGAGGGCGCCCGGGTTGACGGCCTATTTCTCTCCCGGCGAAGTGCTGTTTCGCGTGGCGGGAAACACCCTTCGCATGCAATTCGAAGGGGCCGCCCACGCTTCCCGGCCGGAAGCCATGAGCCGCCTCACCGGAGTGGCGAATTTCCTGACTGGGCCGAAGGACCGATGGCTGCTGGCGCAGCCCTTGTATGGGGGAGTCGTATATCGAAGCCTTTATCCGGGAATCGACATGATTTACGGGGCCGACGGCCGAAACCTGAAATCCGAGTTCGTAGTGGCGCCAAGGGCGGATCCTTCGGCCATCCGTGTACGGTATCTCGGCGGCGGTAAGCTGCGCATCGGAGAGGATGGCTCCCTGGCGATCCCGGCCGGCGCCGAGGAGTTTCGCGAACAGGCGCCCAGCGTGTACCAGGAACGCGATGGCCGGCGCGTTGCCGTGGAGGGGCGGTTCGTCCTGGCGGGCGAAGCCGTGAGTTTCGCGATCGGCGAGTACGATGCGTCCCGGCCTTTGATTATCGACCCGGCGATCTCCTACAGTACGCTCCTGGGCGGCTCGGGAGCCGATGCGGCAAACGCATTGGCGGTGGACTCGACGGGAGCGGCGTATATTGCGGGCTTCACCGAATCCTACAACCTTGCCACCGCCAACCCCGCGCAGAATTTCAACGCCGGCGGCAACGATGTTTTTGTCGCGAAACTGAACCCCGCCGGAACCGGGCTGGTCTATTGCACCTACCTCGGCGGCTTCGGGGACGACCGGGCGTACGGAATTGCGGTGGACGCCGCGGGGGCGGTCTATGTCACGGGTTCGACAACATCGCAAAACTTTCCAGTCGTCTATCCGCTGCAGTCCAAGCTCGCGGGCGCCAGGAACGCGTTTGTCCTGAAGCTGGCCGCCGCCGGCAACAGCTTGGTATACAGCACGTATCTAGGTGGGAACTCGTCGGATTCCGGCAATGGAATCGCCGTGGATGCGGCCGGAAACGCCTATGTCG
>OCTA010000822.1_pt1 | contig 28919 bp, 22 predicted proteins | sample 1538991 | NCBI WGS metagenome assembly OCTA01 (sample SAMEA3539302, study PRJEB22396) | soil metagenome | biome: tundra; feature: field; material: soil | place: USA | collected 2010-05 | depth 0.15 m | reverse complement strand
CCCGGAATGGAGGACAGCGCTTCCAGGTTGAGGCGTTCCAGCAACTGTTGATGCAACGCGAATTTCAGTTGCTGATATTCCGGCGTGGAGGATTCGCTTTGGAAAAGCCGCGCCACCCATCCCGATTCCACCGTGGCCTGCGGCGTGGCATTCCATCCATTGCCCATCGTTGCGCTCCTTTATCCGAACAGGCCGAACCGGCGCTTGCCCTTCTCTACGGGCGCGCCGGCCAGACGCATGGCAAAGCTCGACAGTTGACGGCTCAGATGACTGCCGGGCGGCAGAAGCTTGCCCTTGCAAAAAGCGTCGTAGAGCGCGTAGTAGTCGTTGGGCAGCATAGTGTCGATCGGCAAGCCCAGGATGCGCTCCAACTCCTCGGCGGTGACGTCCGGCCGCTGCGGTGTGCGGTTCAGGATGACATGCAGGCGGTTTGCAAAGCCGGCGTTGATCAGGGTCTGGACCGCCTGCTTGGCCTGGTGCAACGAGGGCACTTCCAGCGTGGTGACCAGGAATATGTCGTCGATTTCATCGAGCACCGTGACGGTGGCCAGATTCAACGTGCATCCCAGGTCGACCACTGTCCAGGCGTAGTGCGCACGCACAAACGTGACGATCTTCGCTAGAGATTCTCCGGCCACGGGATCCTTGGGAAGGTAGCCGGTGGGCGCCGCGATAATCTCCAACCCGGGCCACTCCGACGACACTAGAGCGTTCCAGTAACTCACATCCAGCCGATGCAGATTCTGCAACGCATCCAGCACCGAGTAGGGCGATTTGACTTTCATCAGGAAGCCTACAATTCCAGATTGCAGGTCCAGATCGGCCAGCAGAGTGTGCTCGGCCCGCTGCGCGCTGACGCGCCCCAGTTCGGCCGCGAGGTGGCAGGCAATGGTCGAGGCGCCGCAGCCGCCTTTGGCCGCGAGGAATCCGAACACCTTGCCCGGTGGGCGGCTATTCTCCCGCGGCCGGGGACGGACTGCGGCCCGGCGCTCGACCGCCTTCCGGAGATTGTTGCCCAGGGGCGGGTACAGAAACTCGTTCGCGCCCGCGCGCATGGCGGCCAGAATGATTTCCGGCTGCGCCGTGGTATCGAGGGCCACCAGCATGCAATCGGGCAGGGCGGCACGGACGGCGCGCACCGCGTCTTCCAGCGGCAGCGGCAGTCCGGTGATGTCCAGCAGCACGACATCCGGCCGCAGAAACTCCAATCGCTCGATCAGCGAAGGCCAGTTCCGGAGGTCGCGCTGTTCCATGACCACGCGCACGGCCAGACCGCGCAGCGCTTCCTGCATGGGCCCCCACAATTCGGGCGCCGCGATCGCCACCCCCACGGTGGTGGGCGTGGCGGGGGCTTTGGACGTGTCTTGTTCGAAAACCAGGGAGGCCATTACCGAGTCCCTCCGGGCGCGGTTCCCTGCGCCGAACCCGCCTGCGGCGACGCCTGGACCGCCGCTTTTTGCTTCTCGATCTCCAGCATCTCTTCGAGCGGTATGTCTTTCTTCACCGGCGGCGACGGAATCGCTCCGGTAACCTCAGAGCCGGGAGTCCGTGGCGCGGCAGTGGCGGTGCCCGGCAGAAACTCCTCGGGCATGTGGATCTTGGGAAGCGCCGCTCCGCCCGGAATCGGCCGCACCAGCTCCGGTGTGACCAGGACCATCAGTTCCGAATTGCTCCGGGTGCGCGAACGGCTCTGGAAGAGCTTGCCCAGCAAGGGAATGTCCCCGATGCCGGGAATCTTGTTGAGGCTTTCGGTAATGGTGTTGTCCAGCAGGCCCGCGATCACGAAGCTCTGACCGCTCTCCAGCTCGACTTGCGTCTGGACGCGCCGGGTGGCCAGCGCCGGGATAGTGAAGCCTTGGAATTGCAGGGCGTTGGAGTAATCCAGCGAGCTGACCTCGGGGGTCACTTGCAGGCGGATCGATCCGCGCGGCGTCACCACCGGCAGAAAGTTGATGCGCACGCCGTATTCGCGGAACTGTATGGTGACCGCGCCGGCCGCGGCGCCGCCTTGCACCACGGGAAACGGAAACTCGCCGCCGGCCACGAAGCTGGCAGGCTTGCCGTTGAGAGCCAGCACATTCGGCTCGGCCAACATTTGCAGCAGGTTTCTGGCCTCCAGCGCCTTGATGAGGGCGCCCAGATTCAGATCGGACCGGAACAAGAAGATGTTCAGCGCATCGGAGAGCGTGAATTGCACGGCATTGCTCTGGACACTGGGAACGGCCGGTCCGAACTGGCCAGTGGTGACTTGACCCACGGTGTGGCCCGCGCCAGTGCTCAACAGGTTGAAGCCTAACGAAGTGGTGGCGGAGCGATCCACATCGGCGAACTTCACGCGGAGCAGGATCTGGGGTTCCGCCGGGGGCACTTCGACGCGCAACAGGTTCACGACTTTGCCCAGCGTGGCCGCCATCCCGGCGGCGCGCTCGGCGCTCGAAAGATCTTTCACGGTGCCGCGCAGAAAAACCGTATCGTTCTCGAAGTCGAGGCTGACATCCTGGCCTGGCAGTCCCCGCTTGAGCTGCCCCTGGACGGCTTGGACGCGGGCGGCGTTCTGGCGCACGGTCAGGTCGTACATGGTGCGCGCGCCATCCTGTTGCCACAGAATCACCGAGGTTTCTCCCGGCGCTTTGCCGTTGATCAACACCTCGCGCGGATTCACCGCCAGGGCCTCGGCGAGGTCGCCGTTGGCCACCGAGATGCGCCGCAGGTCGGCCGGAGTATCCAAGAGGATCGACTTGCCCACAGTGACCACCAGATCCACCGGGCTTGCATCGTTGGCGCACACCGCGGGTAGCGCCACCCATAGCAGGGATGCCACCAGCCAACAACCGTGCCGGGTCATGGTCTGGCCTCCCCCCGCACTTCGAACTGTGTTTCGGTCCGCTTGATGCCATGGATCACCTCGACCACGCGCGGCTTGGGCGACGGAGGTAACGCCGCGAGTGGAGGCGTAGGGCGGATGAGGACAGCCCTGGCCGGCCCTATAGGTCCGGGTTTGGCTGCCTGCGGGAGCGGCGCGCCCGGATGGAACAATTGCGCGACCGCGCTGCCGTTGGTTTTGGCTATCTCGGTGTCCAGCGGATTGCGCAGCACCAGTTGAATAGTGGTCTGGTTGCCGGCCAAGCTCAACATTTCCGCCTGCTGCGGCGTAACCAACAGGTTTACCACCGGCACGGAGACGGGCTTTCCTTCGGCATCTTTCTGGAAGTTCTGGCCGGCGGAGAGCACTTGCACGTTTTGCAGCAGGGTCTGGGTGACGGCGCCCAGCGCGGCCGCCCCGGGCGGATTGCCGGATACCAGTACATCCACCCGCATGCCGGGCACGGCAAAGCCGGCCACTCCTACAATTTCATTCACCCGTATGGCCACCGCGCGCATGCCTTTGGGGATCAGGGCCGCCAGGCCGGCGCCCCCACCCTTGAGGGCCAAGCGGGTTTCCACTATGGGTTCGCTGCTAAAGATGGGAGAAATCACGCCGCGCCCGACGATATCCTCCTTCTTCCGGAGGACGCCTTCGGGTATGGTTCCGGTCCAATCTCCCTCGCGAAGATCCGCGTCCCGGATAAGGGTGCCGGGCTCCAAGTCCCGCGCAGCCAGAATGAGTTTGCTAGACCTGGGCGCCGCCTGCGTCGTCACGCGGCTGGATAAGAGCCGGTATAGCAACAGGCTGGCGCCGGCTGAAACGATAAAAGCAAAAGCCAGAACGGAAATTAGTCGTTGATTCATGCTTCGCTCACGGGCCGTATCCTCTCGCCGGATCCCCAGCCCGATCCTCTTCTCCGGGCAGCTTAAAACCGGCCCCGGTGCGGTTCGCCTTCTATATCGGCCGAGGGGTGGCGAAGCTATAGCCCGGACGCTAGGATCCCGCCGCGCTGCTCAATTGCGAATCGGTGCTCGACCAGATGGCATTGATGCTGCCTCCGGCGCTCGCAAAACAGAGCCGCCGAAGCCAGCGCCACGAAGGCCAGCATGAGGGTGTATTCGATCAGGTCTTGCCCCCGATCGTCGCTCCAGAATTGTGCCCAAAACGTCGTCATCTTGTTTGTCCTTTCGATAAACGATTACGGATTGAGCTCCGCCGCTGGAGGAATCGGCGGAGGCTTGCTGCAACGGCAATGGTGCGGCCCGCACCGACCGGAAGATCAGGGCCACGCCATCGTCATAGACCAAATGCCACGCGCTGGATTGCTTCAGCGCGCCGGCCAACGGCGCATCCGGCGGCAACAGGACGGTCTCGACGCCGTAGCGGCTCAGATATTGCTCCCAGCCTGCCTGCACGCCCATGGCCTTCATGTACTTGCCGGAGAACTCCGCGCCGTAAAAGTCGCTGCGGCCGTCGATAAAAACACGGCCGCGGGGATACTCGCGGTAGATGAGGTAACCGCCCCAGAGATCTTCGGTGAAGACGCCGCCGTAGAGGCCGGCCCGTTCCAGTTGGCCCGCGGCGGCGACCGGAAAGGCTTCGGGATCGTAAGCGGCGCGGCAGGCCGAGGGCGGTTGCGGAGCATAAAGCAGCGCCGCGAGCGCCACGAGCGCCGCGGCGCTGGCGGCGTGCCAGCGCGGCCCGCCGTCGACAGCGTTCCATTCCCGGGTGAAGTCCGCCAGCCCAGCGAGCCCCATCCGCAACCACCCGGCCAGGCGCAGGGCCGGCGCTTTGCGCAAGCCTTCCGACACCAATTCAGCCGCCGGAGCGGCCGCCAGCAGCACGAAGATCTCCACGTTGCGGGCGGAGTACAGCGCCCCATGCGCCCATACGGCAAACAGCAGTGGCCAGACCAGCCGCCCCCGGCGCAGCCGCACGAAGGCCGCGGCCGCGCCAGCCACCAACAAGATCTCGAAATAGCGCGCTTGCGGGCTCTGAAAGTTCAGCGACTGGAATTCCATGATGTTGCCGCGATAGAACCCGTCCGCCAGGTATGCGAAGATGTGCGCGTGCAGGCGGTAGCCGTATGGATTGACGAGTGTCGCTACGCCGCAAGCGGCGGCCGTGAACAGATAACGGCGGCCGCGCCGGAGCGCCCGGCGGCGCTCGTCAATGCCGGTCTCGCGCAGCAGCACGGCGAACTGCCCAGCCGCGTACGCGACGAGCAACAAGATGCCGACAAAGAAACCACCATGCAGATTGGTCCACAGCACCATCAGCGGCGGCAGCAGCCACAACCGCCGCGGGACGCCGGACTCGCGGCTGGTACGCTCGCCGCTACGATCGAGGATGGAATAGAAGATCACCGTGAACAACATGGTGAACAGGTGGGGACGCGCCAGCCAGTGTCCGGCCGAGCCGGCCGCGGCTACCAGCGTCAGGGCCAGCGCCACCAGCGCGTCGCTCGACCGTCGCGCCACCCGGAACAGCAAGGCGAAAGTCAGCGCCAGGACCATGCTGCTGGCCAACACCACGGCAGCCATACCGGCATGCAGATGCAGCCAGCCGAACAACACATCCCACAGCCACTCCCAGGCAAACCACGGCTGCCCGGACCGGGTAAATGAGAAGATATCGCGATCCGGCACGCGCCCATGCGCCAGGATCCATTCGCCGGTGCGCAGGTGCCAGCCGGTGTCGCCATCTCCCAACAGCGTTTTCGCGCCCTTCATGCCGCAGAACAGGAAGACCAGCGGCATCACGAAGGCGGCATCCGTCATCGATGGGAGCCAGCGAAAGAGGCGAGAGGGCTTAGACGGCTGCATGCGTGCCGGACAGACAAACGCACGACTGGGGCCAAAGAAAGCGTGTGGCCAAGACCGTATCTCCACCGTTTTCAATCCGCCTTCGGGCGCTCACGGACCGGGCGACGGTGTGTGTGTATTAATCAGAGACGGTTGTCTGGAATTGAGACATCCCACGGGCGGAGGAATTCGCGCCGGTGCACATCGACCCTGCCATGGTATTCTGTTCGTCAACGGGATGCATGCGAGGCTGATGGTTTGGTTCGCTTCTGCTCACCTGCCCCGTCTTCACCTGGTTTGATGAACCTATCGCCGGTGCTTCTCGCATCTGAACCGCTCCCTTTATGGCCGCGGCTCGGTAGGTCGCGGCTCGGTAGGCGCGTACGGCTGTGGGTAGTTGCGTGGGGAGAGTCATGTTTTGAAGCTTCGACTTAGTTGTGTCATTACGGTCACTATGTGCGCCGTTGGTCCCCTTTCTGCCCAGGACCCGGGCATGTTCCTTATGGGCCTGGCTTCGGGCACATCCGCGAACCCCGCGTCATATCCGATGCCCATGCTCATGAAGCAGATCGCAAGCTGGAACGCCATGTTCATGGGAACGGCTTTTGTATCCGATATCCAGCAGTCCGGGCCGCGCGGCGGCGATAAGCTGTATTCCACGAACTGGTTCATGGCCTCCGCCGAGCACAGCGCCGGCGCGAAGGGCGCGTTCGAAACGGAACTGATGCTCAGCCTGGAACCCGCCACCATCACGGATCGCCGCTATCCGCTGCTCTTTCAGACCGGCGAGACGGCGTACGGCCTGCCGCTCGCCGACGCCCAGCATCCGCACAATTTCATCATGGCGCTGGGATTCCACTACGCGTATCAGCTCGGCGAAAACACTACGCTGGATGCCTACGTGGCGCCCGTGGGCGACCCGGCCCTGGGTCCAACCGCCTATCCGCATCGCGCCTCGGCCGCGGAACTGCCCGAAGCGCCCATCTCGCATCATTGGCAGGATTCCACGCACATCGCCGACGACGTGGTGACGCTAGGAATCTCGCACAAGAAGATCAAGCTGGAAGCCAGCGGCTTCCATGGCGCCGAGCCGGGCGAGAACCGTTGGATTGTCCAGGCCGGCCCGATCGACTCGTGGTCCGCGCGCCTGTGGTTCTTCCCAGCGGGGAATTGGGCGGCCCAGGTTTCGGCCGGCAGGATCGCGCACCCCGAAGCGCTGGAGCCGGGAGACCAGGTGCGCATGACCGGGTCGCTCAGCTACACCAGGCCGATGCCCGGCGGAGCCTGGTCGTCGAGCCTGATTTGGGGCCGGAACCACTCGACCGCCACCTTCCGCAACCTGAACTCATACCTTGCGGAATCCGTGCTGCCGATTCGGCGCAAGAACTGGATCACCGGCCGATGTGAGCTGGTCGATAAAGATGAACTCTTCAGCCGCCAGCCGGACATCGAACAGCAGCTCGACGTCCTCTACGGCAGCACTTTCCGGATCGGCGCCTGCACCATCGGCTACACGCGCGACATCGACCTGTTCCGCCACATCCAGACCGGGGTGGGCGCCAACTTCACCGCCTATTCGCTGCCGGGTGCGATCAAGGGTTATTACGGCAACCATCCGGTGGGCGGCAACATTTTTGTTCGTTTCCGGCTGAGGGCGGGACCGTGACATTCGGGCAAGCAACGACGGACAATTGTATCCGTGCCTCTCGATAAGATCAGCGCCTTTCCTCACGACGGCGCCAAGCGGCTCTTCTGGCCGGGGACCGCCGCGCTGCTGGCCTACCTCTGCGCCGTGCAGCTTTTCGCGGCTTGGCGGGAGTCCAATATCGGCGACGAGCCTCTCGAGCTTGCGGCCGGCTACAGCTATCTAAAGACCGGCGACTTCCGCATGAACCCCGAGCATCCGCCGCTGGCCAAGATCCTCGCCGCGCTTCCGCTCCTGGCCCTGCACCCGTCGCTGCCGCTCGATTCCGTGTACTGGACCAGGGCGGATGAGGCCGGGTTCGGCTACCGGTTTTTCGAGCAGAACAGCCACTCGATCGACAAGCTCCTGTTCAGCGCGCGGCTCATGTCGATTTTTCTCACTGCCTGCCTCGGCTTTGCGATCGTCTTATGGACGCGCAACGCCTTCGGGCCTGGCGCGGCCATCCTGGCGCTGGCACTGTATGCTTTCGATCCCACCGTCACCGCGCACGGCCATTATGTGAAAAACGACCTCCCGGTTACGTTGTTTTGTTTCCTGGCCGCGATAGCGTGGTGCGCATTCCTAACCCGGCCGGGACTGCGGCGTTTGGCCCTCGCCGGCGTTGCCCTGGGCCTAGCTGTGGCCACCAAGTTCTCGGCTCTTTTCCTGCTTCCGGTGCTGGCCATCCTCTACGCTATCCGCTGGTGGCAAGGACAAAAGGGACTCTCGCTGCGGCACGGCATCGGCTCCCTGCTGGCTGCCGTGGCTCTCGCCGCTGGCGTGGTCTTCCTGCTTTACGCCGCGCTCGCCTGGAGCCATGGGGTACGGTTGGGCGGGATCGATGCGCGCGTGTGTCACGATCTCCTGGACCGCGACCAGTCGAGGGCCATGGCGCGATTGGTGTCGAGAGGCATGCCGCGCGTCCATCCGTTCATCGAAGGTCTGCTCGTTTATGTGGACCACGACACCGTCGGTCATCAGTCTTATTTGCTGGGAATGCGGGGAACGGAGGGATGGTGGTACTACTTTCCGGTGGCATTCGCGGTGAAGACTCCGGCGGCCACGCTGGTTCTTCTCGCGCTGGCAGGCCTGTTGCTCCTGCGCAGGATTTGGCGCGCGCGCATCCGCTCCGTGGCCTTGGCATCCTTTCCATGGTTCGCGGCATTCGTGCCGGCCGCGATTTTTTGCGCCTTCAGCCTGCGCAGCCACTTGAATATCGGCATCCGGCACCTGTTGCCCATCTGGCCCTTCGTCTTCATCCTGGCGGCGGCCGCCGTGACCCGCGTGCGCTTCCGTTACCGCACGGCGGTCCTGGCCCTGCTGGTCGCGGGCCTGGCGGCCGAGTCCTTATTCATCTGCCCGCACTATCTGGCGTTCTTCAACGTGCTGGCTGGCGGACCGGCCAACGGTCCGGCGATCCTGGCGGATTCCAATATCGACTGGGGACAGGACGCGAAGAATCTCGCGGCGTGGCTGAATGCCCACCGCGTCTCGCAAGTCTGCTTGGACTACTGGGGCACTGCGGACATCGGCCGGCTCGGCGTTCGCGGGCCATCCCTGCCGGCGACATGGGAGACCGATCGCCGCGCTTCGCTCGACTGCGTGGGCGCGATCAGCACCAACATCCTATACGACGCGTTTTCGAATCCGCACCAACACGCCTGGCTCCGCGCGCTTCGCCCCGTGGCCCGCATCGGCTACTCCATCAACATTTACGACTTGCGCCGCGTGCCAGAATGACCGTATGCCCCGCCGGCGCCAACTAACTCTGTGGCTCTCCGCCGCCTTATTCACGTTGAATGCCGCGATAGCATGGCGTATGTTCCACGTCGAGTATCTGTCGCAAACCGGCACCGGCGTAGGGGTAATCATCGCTTATGCGCGATACGCCCGGGATAACTGGCCGGACTTAGGTTGGTGCCGGTTTTGGTACGCCGGGCTGCCGCTGCGAAATGCCTACGTGCCCGGTGTGCCGCTCACCGCTGGCGTGCTCTCGGGCCTCGCGCATATCGGCGCCGGACGCGCGTTCTACATCGTGGTGGCCTTCATGTACTGCCTGGGCCCGGTCACGCTGTTCTGGATGGCCCTCCGTCTCACCCGCGCCGCCAGTTGGAGCTTCTATGCCGGCCTGATGTACTCGCTCATCTCGCCATCCGCCTTTCTGGTACCTGAGATATACCGGGACCTGGGCAGCTTCTTCTGGGCGCAGCGGCTGCACACCATGGCCGGTTACGCGGACAACCAGAACGTCGCGGCGCTGACTCTCCTGCCCTTGGCGATCCTGGCCTTGGATGTGGCGCTGGAAAAGAGAAGGCCGGTCTATTTCGTGGCCGCCGCGGCTGCCCTGGCGGCCGCCCCACTCACGGACTGGCCGGGAGCCATCGCGCTCACGTTCGCGGTGCTGGCCTACGGCCTCTCGCAACCCGGCGCCGGCGGACTGCGGCGGTGGGCGCTGATAGCGGCCATCGGCACGCTCGGGTATGCCCTGGCGGTGACCTGGATTCCGCCTTCGACCATTTTGATGACGCAGGCGGACACCCAGGGATTTGAGCCGGCTAACAGGTTCACGCCGCACCACCTGATCTATGCCGCGGGGCTGGCCGCCGGGACCTGGGTGTTGCTGCGGCTGACTGCGGCCGCGCGGGCGCCGCGATACATGCGCTTCTTCCTTCTGTTCTTCTTCTACATGGCCGCGGTTACGCTGGGCCGGTACTGGCTCGGCGTCACTCTGCTGGCGCAGCCGCACAGGTTTCACCTGGCCATGGAAATGGGCATCACCCTGAGCCTGGTCTTCGCGGTGCGCCTTCTGCTGCAGCGGTGGACGGCGATCCGGCGGCCCGTTGCGATGGCCTTCGCGATCCTATGCATTTTTCAATTCGTTCAATACAGAAGCTACGCGCGCCGCCTGATACGGGGCATCGATATTACGCAAACCAGCGAGTACAAGACCGCGCGCTGGTTCGACCGGCACATGCGGGACAGCCGCGTGATGGTGCCGGGTTCGACCACCTTCTGGCTGAATGTCTTCACCGATACGCCGCAACTTACAGGATGCTGTCCCCAGGGGGTGCTCAACCAGACCGCGCGCGTTGCGGACTATGGGATCATGACGGATCTTACGGCCGAGAATCGCGCCTTCGAGAACAGCCTGCTTTGGTTCAAGGCGCTGGGAGTGCGGGCGGTGGCGGTTTCGGGTCCGCGGAGCACGGAGGTGTACAAGCCTTTCTACCATCCTCATAAATTCGACGGCCGCCTGCCCGTGCTCTGGCGTGAGGGGGACGACGTGATCTATGAAGTGCCCTGGCGGTACTACTCATTGGCGCATGCCATGGAACCGGGCGATCTGGTCGAACGCACGCTGCGGCACGGTGTGGATACCGATCCGTTGGTACGGTACGTGGCGGCCATCGAGCGGCCCGAGGCGCCGCCGTTGCAGGTTCGCTGGCCGGACAACGAAACCATTGTGATTACGGGCAATCTGAAACAAGGCCAGATCGTGAGCGTGCAGGAGAACGCTCATCCGGGCTGGCACGCGGCGGTGGATGGCTCGGCGCGCCGGGTGTTCACCGATAAACTGGGACTGCTGGCCGTGGTCCCCGACTGCAGCGGCAATTGTACGATCGAGTTGCACTACGATGGCGGCCTGGAGATGCGCGTGGCGCATTGGATCAATCGCGCCGCGATTGCCGGATCGCTGCTGTGGGTGTTGCTAGGCGCCGCTCTGCCGCGCCGAAAAGCGGGGCTGGTAGCCGGTCCCACATGTTCGAAAATCCGAACCCCTCGCAGCTAACTCCCGCACAAATCGACAAAGAGATCGACCCACCAAACAAGTCCTCTCCAAACATCTCCGCCACGGCTACCTCATGCAGAATTTGGCCGAAGAGTTCGGACAGTTCAGGCCCGGCCCCAGCCGCGAAGAACTAAACCACATGCTCAACCTGCCTCAATAAAATCCGTAATTTAGACCATCCTTCGTCTCCCCGAAAAATAATTAATTAAAATTCCGCTCTCATGTCGATTCGGCCACACCCCGTTCGACGTATCAGCAGAGAGCCAGTACGAAAGCGAGCAGCAGCGATCCAACTGCGCTCTCAATCTGAGTTCACCGGTAGCCTACAAATAGCTAAACCCGAAAACAAGCCACCCAACCATCGCTCAACCCAAAGGAGATTTCGCAATGCGATTCATGGTCATCGTCAAAGCAACCGCAGAGTCAGAAAAAGAAGGCGCCCTCCCCGATCCACAGCTCATGGCCGAGATGGGCAAGTACAACGAAGAGCTCATCAAGGCTGGCATCCTGCTCGCCCTCGATGGCCTCCATCCCAGCTCCAAAGGCGCACGCGTCAAGTTCTCCGGCAAGTCTCGCACCGTCGTCGACGGCCCCTTCGCTGAAACCAAGGAGCTCGTCGCTGGCTTCTCGATCTTGCAGGTCAAGTCCCTCGAAGAGGCCATCGAGTGGGTCAAGCGTTGCCCCAACTGCCACGCCGGCGACTACGAAGTCGAAATCCGCCAGGTCTTTGAGATGGAAGAATTCGCACCCATCCTGTCCGAAGAGCAGATCCAGCACAAAGTACGCCTCCGCGCTGAGCTCCCGAATCAGACCACCGAAAAATAGCCGGACTTGCATCCACGGATTGAAGCTGGTGTGATCGGTAGCAGTGTCCGCTACCGATCCACATCAGGCCCTGCACCGCACCATCGAAGCCGTCTGGCGCATCGAGTCCGCACGCGTCATCGCCGGACTCACACGCCTCACCCGCGACGTCGGCCTCGCCGAAGACCTCGCACAAGAGGCACTAGTAGCAGCACTCGAACAGTGGCCGCAATCCGGCGTGCCATCCCGCTGCATGGCTCACCGCCACCGCCAAACGCCGCGCCATCGATCTCTTCCGCCGTAACGCCGTCGCCGAGCGCAAACACGAACAGCTCGCCCGCGAACTCGAAGCCCTCGAACAAACCTCGCCCGACCTCGACTCCACTCTCGACAACACCATCAGCGACGACCTCCTCCGCCTCGTCTTCATCGCCTGCCATCCCATCCTCCCCACCGAGTCCCGTGCCGCCCTCACCCTCCTTCTCCTCGGCGGCCTCACCACCGACGAGATCGCCCGCGCCTTCCTCACCCCCGAACGATCGAGGCCTAAGCGATTGGATCCAAAAGGGGCCGTGGGTGATGGGCGGCTGGGCTCGCTAACGGCTATCGGTAGTGGCGGGGGCGCAGAAGGCTGGGTGGTCTTCCGCGGCGTCCGACATCGCGTGGCTTGGGTGCGGAGCCGGTACCTTGCGCGCCGGGCGCTTGGCTCGGCGCTCCCTCTGCAACTGCTTCAGTTCGTGCAGGGCAGTGGTGAAGGAACGCTCCAGGCGCGTGCGGTGCCTGGCCACGCGGTCCAGCAGCCACTGGGAGGTGGACATCTGTTCCAGATAGAGCGTTCGGTGGGGATTTCGGCGCCGGGAACAGCGGCACGCCTGCCAGCGCGGAGAGTTGCAGAAAACGGCGGCGATGGAGGGCGGGCATGGCACGATTTATAGCACACCTTTGATACGCTGAGTGGGTGGGACAGGCTTCAGCCTGTCGTGGCAGCGGGGGATCGGTGATTTCAGTTAACGGCGTTTCGAAGAGCTTCGAAGGCAAGCGGCAGGTCACTGCGTTGGAACAGATCGACCTGCAGGTGGCGCGCGGCGAGATGCTATCCATTGTGGGGCCGTCGGGATCGGGCAAATCCACGCTGCTGAATTTGATCGGCGGCCTGGACCGGCCCAGCGCGGGCGAGATCCGCATCGATGGCCGGAACATCGCGAGCCTTTCCGACGACGACTTGACGCGGCTGCGGCGCGACAAGATCGGGTTCATCTTTCAGTTCTTCAATCTGCTGCCGAGCTTGAGTTGCATGGAAAATGTCGCGCTGCCCTTGCACCTGAAGGGCATGCCGAGACACCAGACCACTGCGCGCGCGCGCGAACTGCTGGACCTGGTGCAGCTCGGCCACCGGCTGGAGCATTTGCCCGACGAGCTTTCCGGCGGCGAGCGGCAGCGCGTGGCCATCGCGCGGGCGCTGGCGTTTTATCCGCCGATCCTGCTGGCCGATGAACCGACCGGAAACCTGGACAGCCACACCGGCGCGGAGATCCTGAAACTGATTCGCGATCTGCACGAGCGCCTGGGCGCCACGGTTCTGATCGTGACTCACGATGCAGGCGTGGCCGGGAGTTGCCCGCGCATGGTCACCTTGAGCGACGGGCGCGTGGCGGGAGATGTGCGCCGATGATCCTGCTGCGGCTGATCAGTTGGCCTTACGCGCGCAAGCACATGGTCCGCTGGGTGCTGACCATTGGCGGCATCGTGCTGGGCGTGGCGCTGCTGGTGGGCATGTACACGGCCAACCAGAGCGTGCTGGAAGCCTTCAACCGGACCGTCGAGCACATCGCGGGCAAGACCCAGATTCAAGTCTCGGCGGGCGACGGCGGCTTTGCGGAGGAGGTTCTGGAGCGCGTCCAGAGCGACCCCGATGTGCGCGCCGCGGCGCCGGTGATCGAACAGGTAGTCGATAGCGGCATCAAAGGCCAGGGAAAGCTGCTAATTCTGGCGGTGGATATGACCGGCGACCGCAGCCTGCGCGATTACGATCTGGAAGGCGGCGGCGAAGACGTCATGGACGATCCGCTGGTGTTTCTGGCACAGCCGGATTCGCTGATCCTGACGCGCGACTTTGCGGCGCGCAACGGCTTCGCCAGCGGCAGCAAGCTGGCCATGAAGACCATGGAGGGCGACAAGCAGTTCACCGTGCGCGGCATTCTGCGATCGGGCGGGATGACCTCGGCGTTCGGCGGCAACCTGGCGATCATGGATATCTACGCCGCGCAGAAATTCTTCGGCATGGGACGCCGCTTTGACCGCATCGATATCGGCCTGAAGGACGGCGTCACGCTGGAGCAAGGGCAGGCCTCGCTGCGCAAGCTGCTGGGGCCGGGCTTCGAAGTGGATCCGCCTTCCGGGCGCGGGCAGCATTTCGAATCGCTGATGGGCGTCTACGCGATGACCATGAACGTCGCCAGCCTGTTCGCGCTGTTCATCGGCACGTTCATTATCTATAACTCGTTCGCTATTGCGGTCACGCAACGGCGCCCCGAGATCGGCATCCTGCGCGCGCTGGGCGCCACGCGCGGCCAGATCCGCGCGCTGTTCCTGGGCGAAAGCGCGATAGCGGGACTGGCCGGCTCGGCGGTGGGTATCGGCTTCGGCTTGTTGATGGCGCAAGGGCTGACCGCCAGCACCAACGCGTTCATGGAAGGTGTGATGGGTGCTTCGGCGAACGCGGACCACATGCTGGTGCGGCCCTGGCTGCTGGTGACGGCGGCCGCGGTGGGCGTGATCGCCAGCATGATTGCGGCCTTTCTGCCGGCGCGCAACGCGGCGCGCGTGGATCCGGTGAAGGCTCTGCAAAAGGGCCAGTATCAGGTGCTCTCGGCGGGCGAGAATCGCAGAAGGCGCATGGCGGCGCTGGCGGCCATTGCGATTGCTGCGGGCTGCATAGTGTTTGGGCGATCTACCGTTACCTTCTATACCGGCTATTTTCTGGCGGTGTTGGCCATGCTGCTGCTCACGCCGGCGCTGTCGTTGTATCTTTCGAAGCTGTTGCGCGGGCCGCTCAAATGGCTCCGGCCGGTGGAGGGCGCGCTGGCGGCCGATAGCCTGATTCAATCGCCGCGGCGCACGTCCGCTACGGTGGCGGCGCTGATGCTGTCGCTGGCGTTGGTCATCGCGCTGGGCGGCATGGCGCGCGCCAGCTATACGGAGATCACTCAATGGATGGACATCACCATGAGCCCGGATTTCTTCGTCACCCCTTCGGAACTCCTCTCCACGCGGACGTATCACTTTCCGGACAGCATGGCGGATGGACTGCGGCAGATTCCGGGCATCGCCGAGGTGCAGCCCGTGCGCATCGTGCGCATCAACTTCCGGGGAAAGCCGGTGATGCTGGTGGGCATCGATTCGTTGAGCATCGCGCGGCGCACGCGTGGGCAACGGGTGACCGCCGGCGATTTCGACGGCATGTATCGCGCGGCAGCCGCGCAGAAGGGGCTGATCATCGCGGACAACCTGGCGCAGTTGGAAAAGCTGAAGCTGGGCCAGACGCTGGAGATCGCGTCACCGGCTGGCGTTCTGCGGCTGCCCATAGCCGGCATTCTGGAAGATTTCTCGAACCAGTTGGGCACCATTTTCATCGAGCGCGCCCTGTACCGGCGGCTGTGGAAAGACGACGCGGTGGACGTGTTCCGCATTTATCTGGCGCCGGGCGCCGTGGCCGCGGATGTCAAGAGCCGGATTCTGGACCGCTTCGCGCACGAACGCCGCATCTTCGTGCTCTCGAACAAGGAGGTGCGTAGCTGGGTGTTGAAGGTAACCGACCAATGGTTTGGCATGACCTACTTACAACTGTTCGTGGCGGTGCTGGTGGCCATTCTAGGCATCGTCAACACGCTGACGGTTTCGATCACGGACCGGCGGCAGGAACTCGGCGTGCTGCGCGCGGTGGGCGGATTGCGCAACCAGATCCGTCACACCATCTGGATGGAGGCGTTGGCGATCGGCGTCATCGGGTTGCTGCTGGGAGTGGCGGCGGGGGCCGTGAATCTGTACTACCAATTGACCATTGTGCGGCAGAGCTTCGCCGGAATCGCGCTCGATTACACATTTCCCTTTGGCATCGTGGGACTGCTGGTGCCCGTGATTCTAGGCGCAGCATTCGGCGCCGCGCTGTTCCCCGCGGAGAGCGCGGTGCGCAGTTCATTAGTGGAGGCGCTGGAGTATGAATAGACGGGTCATCTCTTTGGCGCTGGCGATTCTTCCGCTCGCCGCGGCCCCCGCCAAGGCCGAGGACGCGCGCCAGATCGTCGAAGAATCGCAGCGCCGCGGCCGGGCCGACTCCCAGCGCTACGAAGGCTCGCTGGAAGTGATCGGCGCGAATAACAAGGTGTCGAAGAAGCACTGGCAATCGGACAGGCTGGGTTCCTACGGCAATAGCAAGGCCATCATCCGCTTCACGGAGCCCGCCGAGGTGAAGGGCGTGGCGCTGCTGGTGATCAATCACCCGGATCGCTCGTCGGATCAGTGGATGTGGACTCCGGCTATCGGGCGCGACCGCCGCATCGCGCAACAGGATCGCTCCACGCGGTTCTTCGGCACGGATTTCAGCTTCGAAGATCTGGAGGAGCGCGACGTCAACCAGTTCGATTTCAGCCTGCAGGGCGAGGAATCCATCGACGGCGCGGCGTGCTGGCGCATCGAATCGAAACCCAAGCAGGGCAAGAGTTCGCAATACACTTCCTCGCGCGTATGGATTCGCAAGGACAACTACGTTCCCGTGCAGTATGAGAACTACGTGAAGGACAAGCTGGTGCGCCGCCTGGTGGAGAAAGACATCCGGAACATCCAGGGGATCTGGACGGCGCGCCTGCTGGAAATGACCGACCTGGGCCGCAACAGCCGGACGATTCTGAAGCTGGAGAACGTGCGCTACAACGTGCCCATGAAGGACGACGATTTCACGGTGCAGGCGTTGCGGCGGCAGATGTGACGGGGAGGGTTCTGGGTGCTGGGTTCTGGGTGCTGGCTTTCGCGGCCGGGGCCTCGGGGCAGAGCTTTACGCAGCGCGGTTTTTTGGAGACAGACTTTATTGGGTATCCTCAAACCGTGCCGAACGACAGCGGGCAGGCGGTCGGCGAGGCGCTGTTCCGCTATGAGGCCTTCTACAAGCTGAATTCGGACTGGCAGTTTGCCGGCGGCATCGACGCGCGCGCGGACACGCATGCGCAGGTGGATCGCGCTTGGGAGCTTTCCTGGGACGATCGCGAACGCCGGCGTCCGTCGTTCGAGGTACGGCAGCTCAACGCCACTTATGCGAAGAAGAAGCTCACGGTAGTATTGGGCAAGCAATTCATCCGCTGGGGTAAGGCCGACATTCTGAATCCGACTGACCGTTTCGCGCCGCAAGACTACCTGACTGTTGTCGATAGCGATTTTCTGGCTATCACGGCGGCGCGCGCGACTTATGGCGGTCAGTCGAACACCATCGACATAGTGTGGGCGCCGCTGTTCACAGGCAGCCGCATCCCGCTGCTCGATCAGCGCTGGAGCAACCTGCCGCCGGGCATCGCGCTCACCGAGCTGCCGCCCTCGTTTCCGGGCGGCTCGCAGTTCGGCGCGCGCTGGAACCACATTGGGGCCGTGGCGGAGTATTCGCTCTCGTTCTACGACGGGCACAATAATCTGCCGCTGTTCAACTTCCAGGAGCCGCAGCCGCTTACCGTGGATGTGGAGCGATACTATCCGCAGATGCGCATGTACGGCGGCGATGCGGCCATCCCTTTGAAGGGAGTGACGGTGAAGGCCGAGGCAGCCTACTTCACATCCACTACTAAGACGGAAGACGAATACGCGCTGTACGTGGTGCAAGTGGAGCGGCAGGCGGGCGAATGGTTCTTCATCGGCGGATATGCGGGACAGGTGGTGACCGAGCACCGCTCCATCTTCGATTTCGCGCCGGACCGCGGATTGACGCGCGCGTTTCTGGGCCGCGCGGGCTATACGATCGACACCAACCGCAGCGTGGCGCTGGAGACGGCAGTGCGTCAGAACGGGCAAGGCGTGTGGGCGAAGCTAGAGTATTCGCAGGCGTTCGGGGCGCACTGGCGGGCGACGGCGGCTTTTACGCTGATCCGCGGGGACGAGTCGGACTTCCTGGGCCAGTATAGGCGCAATTCGCACGCTATGCTGGCGCTGCGGTATAGCTTTTAAGGTGGGACATGCCCCTTGCATAAATTGGAGGGCGGCCAATCTTGGCCGCAGCCGCCTTTTTAGGCGGCCAGAGCCGGCTGAAAGCCGGCTGCCGGCAGGATTGGCCGCCCCACAATTTGTGCAGAGTTCCCGGATCTGGAAAACTAAGTGACAGCATCCAGAATGCGTTTAGCGGCACAGCGGACAGGCCAGGAGGCCTGTCCTACTAAAACAATCGCTCCTGGCGCTTCAATGTTCCGAAAGAGCCCAAATTCGCGACGGCGAAGGCAAAGCGGTACTGAGTCTCATCGAACGCCCCCCAATGGGAGCGCGCGAGCTGCACGCTGAAACCGCAGCAGTCCGTGTTGTAAGTGGCCTGACCAATGGCGTAAATCAGGCTTCCCACTTTGTAATCGTAGATAGCCACAAACGCCGCGTTCCAACCGCGCCGCGTCTGGTTGCCGACCCCGACGCTGGCGCGCAACTGGTTCTCGCTCGATAGCAGGTATGGATCGCTGTGCGATTCGCTTTGCCCGACCGAAACGAAATACGCGCCCTTGCGCCAGTCGGCGCTGACGGTGCTGAAAACGAAGCTGTGTTGCGCCGGATCGTAATCCGACTGCCATTCGAAGGAAATGTTCCACTTCGGCTGGACGCGCAGGGACGATATGATCGGCGAATAATTCCGTGGGCCATCCAGAAAGGTGAAGGCCGTCAGATCGAGTTGGGCCGCCAGCACGTTGCGCTGCCCTGGCACTATGGCGCCGCCGAAAGTGGGATCGAAATATCGCGCCGCAGACAATTCCCAAGTGAAAATTTCCACCACGTCGTCGCCGCGCTTGGCGTACAGCCGGTTGGTTAGCGAGAAGGTGACCTGGTTGGTGTTCGACAGCACGTCCGTTTCGTCGAAACGGATGACCTTGTTGAAGTCCTGCCCAATGCCGGTGACATAATCGTAGGTGGCCCGCGGCTCGATCACGTGCTTCAGCTTGTCTCCCAGCCAGCTCTTGCGATTGAAAACACGCGCGAAGAAAGGCGCCACCAGGTCCATCTTGAACTCGCGGGTGTTACGCAGGTAGTCCGCGGGAAGCACGCGCAGAAAGCCTTCCTCAGCCGCCGGGGCCGTGGCAGGATAAGGTCCCTGTGTCTCGCCGTAGAAAGTCTCGTCCACCTTAAAGCTGGGTATCAGGTGAAAGCCGCCCAGGTGCAGTACCGAGGTAATCTCCGGCGCAAAGTCCACGCGGCTATTGAGCAGGCTGGTCTGATAGCGGCCCGGTAATTGGTTGTCGTTGCTGTATACTTGCTGGCAAGACGACGGGTTAGTGTCACAAAGAAAATCCGGCTGGCTGCGCGATAGCAGGCCGGCGCTGGAATCGAACGAGTACCACACCGGCAGATCGTTCGCCACTCGATGGTCTCGGCTCGAAAGATCCACTTCCGGCAGCTTCTTAATCACCACCGAATTGGTGTCCTTATACTGTTTTCCGCTGGGATCGGTTTGGGTAATCTCCAGGCTGGTGAAATCCTGCGTACGTGCGACGATCGTGTCCAGGGTATACGTGGACCAGTCTTTGTTCAAGAACGCCACCGAGGTCACTTCTGTAAAGACGGCTTCGTTAAACGAGTCGGAAAAGGCGTCGCGGAACGTAAAGGAACTCAAGTAGTTGATGTTGCCCCTGGCCGTCCAACCGTCGCCCAGATCGGCCTTGCCCGCCAGCAAGAAGGTGTAGCCGCCCTGCTTGATGGGCGGCGCGCCATTGGGTTGTTGCAGGCCGCGATCCTGCACGCCGAAAAGAATGAAGTCGAAATCCGACTTGTCGGTGGGCTTGCCGCGCAATTGCAGGTGGTGCGCGAACCCGCGCTGGGTATAATCCTGGATATGGTAAGTGGCGTCGTAACTGCGATTAATTGCCCAGAAGGCGCCGAGCCCGGCCATGAAGCCTCGCGTGGAGCTGTGACCGATGTTGGGCATCAGGAGACCGCTGCGCCGCGGCACCTTCTCGAGCGATTTGTAGAAGAATGGCGTGTAGAAGAGCGGAAACTTGCGCAAAAGGAATACGGAACGGTAAGCCTTGGCCGATTCTTGCGGCACGACATTGAAGCGCGGCCCTTTCAGCCGCCACCACGGATTCGGGATGCGGCAATTGGTGAGGAATCCATTGTACAGAATGTAGTGGCCGTCCACGCGCTCGGCCCACTGGCCCTGGAAGTAATACGGATTGATGCTGGTGAGCATGCCGGGGCGCGTATCGATGCGCGGGGAGGTGGTGCCGCGCACATCGTAGAACTTACCCTTCTCGGTCTTGGTGTTGTACTCCATGTGGCCGGCCCAGATCTTCTCGTTGCGCTCGAACTGCTCGAAGTAGATATTCCCGCGGGCCTGCACATCGCCTGTGTCTTCGTTGAAATCGATCTCGTCGGCGCGGAAAAGCATGTTGACGTTCTCCATCTCCGCGTGTCCGCGCAAATGCCACACGTGCCCTTCAGCGTTTTGGTCCTCCGCATGCACGTCCCACCAGCCGACCGGCGGCGCGTTGGGACGCGGCTTGTAGATGCGTTTATTGGGTTGCGCCACGGGGGCGCTGGTGGGCGGCGGAACCAGCACGGAGGTGGGCGGAATCTGCGCGGACGCCGCGCGCGTAAAGACCAGTGCCGCCAACACGCTAAGGATGATATTGTACGTAACACTCGAAGAAAGTGCGTGACAAATAAGCTCGAGTGTGATACGAACAGAGTGAGGGCGTGTGCATGGCTGAGGGCTCAATCGGCAAACGTACCACAGAGGGGCCTTGCTTTGCACCATAGAAGCATTCACCATGACTTGCAGTTATTGCCGTTACCTGAATTTAGACGACGACCGACGCTGCCGCCGTTGCGGCCGGCCGCAAAATGATGTCTATGCCACGGCCACCGCGGGCGCTTTGGCCGCCGTGCCGCAGCCTGCGCGCAGCGAGCCGCCGCGCGCGCCCGTGGTTTCGCGCCCGGCGCAGCCGTTCTCCGCTCCGCGCCAGGCCATGCTCTTCCAGGATCGGCCTTCCAGCAAGGTGATCCCGTTCGATGGAGTCTTCGAACCTCCGGCGCACCCGAAGCCCAAAACGGTGACCCGCACTTCCACGCGCGTGACGCGCCGCCCCGGCGCGCCCAACGACGCACAGCCTTCGCTCGAATTCCTGCAGCCCGCCCCGCCGGCGCCGCGCAAGCTGTCGACCACCGTGGAGGCCGTCATCGATTGCGACGCTCCGGTAGCCGCTCCCATGCACCGGGCCTGCGCCGCCGCCTTCGATGGCAGCATGATCCTGATCGCCTGCGGACTCTTTCTCACAGTCTTCCATCTCCTGGGCGGCTCGTTCCCCTCCACCAAACCGGTGATCCTGATTATGGTCGCCGCCGCCGTATTGATCGCCATGTTCTATGGCTTCGTGTGGGTGTGCGCCGGCGGCCAGACCCCCGGCATGCGCGCTCTCCGCTTGACCCTCATCAACTTCGATGGCTACCAGCCCGACGGCACGTCGCGCTGGCTGCGCTACCTGGGCGCTTGCCTCGGTTATTGCGCCGGCGGCCTCGGCTTACTGTGGGCCCTGCTGGACGAGGAAAGCCTCGCCTGGCACGATCACATCTCCAAAACCTTCCCCACTTTTTACGGACCGGAAACCAGCTTCGTACGCCGGCGGTAGTTGGCGGTAATTCAAGATGAAAATTCAATTCGACGAAACCAACATGCTCTCCGGCGTAGCCGGCGAAGCCAACGGGATCTCCCGCTCCGAGATAGGCCAGCACCAAAAGCGCGCGCTGGATGCGCTGGCTTCATTCCGTAAGCAGAGCGAGGCGAATGAGCAGGGCTTCCCGCATTTGCCGTTCCAAACGGAAACCATCAAAGAAGTGCGCGCCTACGCCGACTCCGTGCGTGGCTCTTACGACACGGTGTGCCTGATAGGCATCGGTGGCAGCGCGCTGGGCGCATGGGCGCTGGATTGCGGCATCCGCGGTCCGCACCCGGTACAGGGGGCATTCTCATCCGCCCATCCGCGCCTGGTGATCCTAGACAACGTGGACCCCGCATTCACCAGCGCGGCGCTGGCCTCTATGAATCCCCGGAAGACGCTGGCCGTGGTGGTGGCCAAGTCCGGTTCCACCGCCGAAACCGTAGCCACTTTCCTGATCGTGCGCGACTGGCTGACGCAAGCGCTGAAAGCCAAAGCCGCCAGCCGCATCGCCGCCGTCACTTCCGCCGATCGCGGCGACCTACTGGAGTTGGCCAAGCGCGAGAACTATCGCACGTTTTACCTTCCGGGCAACGTCGGCGGACGATACAGCGTGCTCTCGGCCGTCGGACTTTTGCCCGGCGCTTTGATCGGCATCGATATCCGCAAGCTGACGCGCGGCGCGGCCACCATGACGCACCTGGCGTGGCAGCCCGACTTGGACGTCAACCTCCCGCTACGGGCGGCCCTGTGCCATTGGCTGTTGTGGACGCGCAAGAACAAGACCATCCAGGTGGCCTTCCCCTATTCCAACCACCTGTGGGGGACGGCTTTCTGGTTCCGGCAGCTTTGGGCCGAATCGCTCGGCAAAGCCAGGAACCGGGCAGGCGTCACCGTGCACACGGGCCAGACGCCGGTGGCCGCGCTGGGCACCACGGATCAGCACTCGCAGGTGCAGCTGTATATAGAAGGTCCCAACGACAAGGTGTTCACGTTCTGGGCGGTGGAAAAGTTCGCGGATGCGGGGCGCATCCCCAAGGAGCGTCTGAACCTGCCCGCTTTCGACGCGCTGGCGGGCCAGTCGCTCGCCAAGCTGATCGACGCCGAGCGGCGGGCCACCGCAGCCGCCATGATCGAAGCCGGGCGCCCGAACTGCACGTTCACGTTACAGAAGGTGGATGAGGAACATTTGGGCGCGTTTTTGCAGCTCATGGAGTTCGAGACGGCGTTCATGGGCGAACTGCTGGACATCAACGCGTTCGATCAGAAAGGCGTGGAGCTGGGCAAGAAGTTCACGTTTGGGCTGATGGGGCGGAAGGGGTACGAAGAGTATCGCGCGCAGTTCGCGGCGTATGAGAAGAAGAGGGCCGCGGCGCAGGCTGCTCCGTCTGCGTAAGGCGTGGCGGGCGGACCGTCCGTCGTTTTAAAGGTTTGCGTGATGTCCGACGATTTCATAATTGAGCGGCTCCGGCGCACGTTCCGGCGGCCGCAAAATACTTCAAGGAGTCGAATCAGACATGGCGCAGTTCCAGGCTTTCTCGCGGCAGGTCATGGTGAATGGCCAGACCGTCCTTTCTGTAATCAGCGGAATGGGGGCATTTAGCGGGACGGCTGCACAGATCCTGCAACGCAACGGCATTCCCAATCCTGTGGCCACAGGGTGGTACCCCCAGCAGGCGTGGTTAGACGCCTTTCGGGAGATTGCACAGAGCATCGGTAACCGTACGCTCTATCAGATTGGCGTGAGCATTCCGCGCAACGCCAAGTTTCCCCCGGGAATCAATACCGTCGAACAGGCGCTGGAGTCCCTTGATGTCGCCTACCACATGAACCACCGGGGTGGCGAGATCGGGCACTACTCGTTTGCCAAAACCGGCCCGTCACAGGGCATCATGACTTGCAAGAACCCGTATCCCTGCGAGTTTGACCGGGGCATCGTCGAAGCGGTGGCGGGTAAATTCAAGCCCGCGGGTTCGATCGTGCGCGTACAACACGATCCGGCGAAGGCTTGCCGCGCGAAACAGGGAGAATCCTGCACGTACGTGGTTTCCTGGTAGGGGAGGCACCGAAGTGGGGCAGGCTCCCAGCCTGCGGCGGCCTCTCAGGCCGCCAGCGCGCGGTCGCGCGCGTGCTCTTCATACCCCGTTTGTGGCCGCGCGGGCATGGACGCTTCTCAGGAAACGTGTTGGCCCTTAGGCGCTTGACCCGGGAGCAGAAGAGTCTTGATCAACTCACCTTCGCCGCAAACTGTCATCCCGGTGAATCGCTTGTACCACTGGCCCAGTGGCACCTCAGGCTCGCTGTCAAGCCATTTCGCCAGCAGTTCTAACTGCGATGCCGGGATCTTACGGCTCTGGACGCGGTCGAGCAGATGCAGAAACAGAGCGGGCGGAACATTTTGGCGGCGGACTCTAGGCACACCCTGACCCCTGGATTCCGGCGCTAGACCCCGTAGAAGCCGCGCGTGAGACGCTCTCTGATGCGGGCCGCATCGACCGGATTCGCAGCCGCCGCGAGCCGCTTGGCAAGCAAGCCCAATTCTTCGGGGCTAAGGCGGTTACCCTTTCCTTCCAGGACTGCAAGTTCCGCGGTTTCGAGGGCGACCTCTTCTCCGGTGGGCTTGCGTGCCACGACTTGGCTCCCAGTAAGCGCCTGCCGCACGAACCAGTGATAGACCGCCAGTGCGCTCTTGATCACATCGGTTCGCTTTGAGCCCGTCAATGCGGCCATCTGGTCAACCAGCGCAAGTTCGGTAGCGGTCAAGACAGGCTGAATTCTCGCCATACTCGGATATCCTCAGTTTCTGTGCTTATTTTACTCCTTTCTGCACAGCACGTCCAGCATGGCCGCGGTCTGTCCACGCTTAGAGACCGCCTGGACCAACGTTGGTACAATCGAAGCGGGGTTCAAACCGTGACTGGCCGCGTCGAGATCAATCCAAGCGTGATGCAATCCCCGGTTGGCTTCAGACGACATTAGGGCAGCGCTGGCCTACGCGGCCGACACGATCGCGCCACGAAACCGTCCTGGCTCTTAGCTCCCAGCAGATCGGCTAAAGCCTCTTCCTCGCGGACGAATGTTGCGATTCCGCCGTGGTTCGCCCTCAACGATCAGCAGACTTCGCCTTCCTTGCTCGCACGCGCTGAATAACGGGCAACAAATCCTTCCTTACCTGCTCCCAAACCGCGGATTTCAACGGCGCTTCGGCGATGCTCTTGAATTTTGGAGCCAGGCGCTGCAGCTTGCCAAGCAGACGATCGTCATCACATGCACAGGGCTCCAGCTTCACGGTTACAATCTCGACTTCGCCGGCCTCGCGCCGCTCCTTGGCTCGCCGGAGTTCGGGGTCCCTGATAAAAGGCCGCACCAGCGATGTCTGGCTGGCGATGAACAGGAATATGTCCATCTCCTCGATCCTCCGCCGTATCTCCTCATCCCATTCGTCGCCGGCAATCAGGCGCTTGTCGCGCCACGAAGCCAGCCCGTGTTGCTGTTCGAGCACGTCGAGCATCAAATCGAGCCGTTTGAGCTGCCGCTCGTCGTCGTGCGCGTAGCTGACGAAGACTCGCACCGGGACGGGCGCCGTGGTCGGGTCCCGATCAATGGCCCGAGCCTCCGACGGCACTAGTTTGTCGAGTTCGCTGGACACGTCAACTTCCGCGGTTCCCTCGGGCTGGATCGGCAGTATTTGCGTTGGCGTCTCAGGCTGCTCGACTTCACGTAACGCCTTAACGCTGATCCACTGGTCGCCTTCTCCGGTCAGTTCCAATTCCTCGACCGGACGCACTCTCATCTCGGCATTCAGCGCTTCAAGCTCACGGCGCACCATCGCCACCAACAGACGCCGTGTCTCGTTGTCTCCGCCCAACGCAAAGACATGTAGCTCCGCTCGATCGGATTCCGCGCGGATCAGCGCACGGGCGTCCGCGTGCCGCAGTACCACACCGTACCGCCAGTGGGGTTCCCCGTCGCTTAACGCATGAGTTCGTACGATGAAGCGCGGGACTAACCCCGGCGGCAGCACCTCGTAACGATACCTCAGGCGGACGGGCGCCTTCTCCCACGGCTCCTTCATCGCTGGCTCGAATTCCGGTAGCAGCTCCGGAACAAGATACCGCGTCGGTCTTCCTTTCTCCTCTTCGCTTGCGTAGCAGAGCTGAAAGGCGCGCATCAGCTCGAGGATAAAACCACGCGTCCTGGGCGGGTAGTCCGAAGCCTTTATGACTTTCTGTTTCTCCGCCTCGGCCAGCACACGGGCCATATCAGACACCCCGAGTTGACCGTCGTTCCGCGCGACCGATGGGGAGCGGACCACTGCATAGACGCCGCCTGTAACCCAGCTCGGGTTGAGCACACGCGTATCGTGAAGTCGCGGGTCTTTGCCGAAATAGAGCGCCAGGCCCAGCGCGTGCAGGATTCCAGCCAAGTCGGATTGGGCATCGGGTCGCTCCTCGCCGAATCTGGCACAGAGATCGGTGTATTCACGATAGGTCAGGAAATTGCCATGTATGCCGGCAACCTCGTTCTTGATCTCACGCCAGCGCTTTGGGAAGGGGAGCCACACGTCCCCCATCCGCTCCTGTACAGTGTTCACGATCAAGTGGCGCAGATCCTCGATGCCATCGCCAAGCAACGCATCCGTTGCCACGAAATCCACGATGAATGGGAACTTCCGCCGCAGTTTGACCTCGTCAACACGCCAGCGGCGTTCGTGGCTCCAGTTCAGGACCACGATCACCGGCGATCCATTGCCCTGCGCCTCGATGAGCTTCAGCCAATATTCGGCGTCGTGCTGTGCAAGTCCGGTGCGGGGCTCCAACACGAGCAGGTAGAGGCTGCGCTCCGTGAGAAAAAACTGATGGGTGGAGTGAAGGATCTCTTGGCCACCGAAGTCCCAGGCCCGCGTTCGAACCTTTCCTCGCGGACAGGTAAGCGTCAGTTCCCGAATGGCAATGGAATGGGTTTCCGATTCATTCTCATCTGGTTCTTCGTCGGCGAGCCGCTTTAGGAGGGTTGTCTTCCCCGCCTTCCCCCGGCCGACCAGAAGTAACTTGAGCTCCAGCAGCGGTCGCCCTTCGGCTCGGGACTCGAAGTAGTAGCGGAGGATCTCCTGAGGAGACCTTTCCAAAATACTGACCGGTATTCCCAACCGCGGGTTACCGTTCAACATCAATCGATTTAGGGCTAGCGCCTCCACGCTTGCTGGGAGTTCCTCTAACTCATTGCTTAGCAACCAGAGAGCGCGAAGCTCCTGCAACGACCCAAAGCGCTCCGGCAGTCGACGGAGGCGATTTCGTGTGAGACCGATTGCTTTGAGCTTGCCGAGTTCGCAGATCCAATCAGGAAGCTCCCGTATCGCGTTCTGTCCCAACTCGACCACTTCAAGTTCGTCGAGATTGCGGATGCTCTGCGGGACCTCCTTCAACCCAAGATCGCGCAGGTCGAGGAGGCGCGTTCGTGCATCGTAAAGGCGGGCGAGGTCTCTGTCACCTTCGTTGCGCAACACGTGGTCCGCCCTCCACGCGGCGATCCGCTCTTCAGCAATCTCCTCGGGTGCGCGCTTGACATCCGGTCCTGCTTTCGTTGCGTCAGGCTTCGTGGGCATAAAAGACTCCCCGCTTCATCCAGTCTATGCGACCGTGGTCGCAATTCAAAAAGGGCGTGGTCGGCGTGCCCCGCGCACGCAGCCATTGCCGTCAGCCAACCCAGCCCGTGTGGCCACCAGAGCCGAAAGCCCCGCCGCCCCACGCTATACTATTACTTAACAACACCTTGAACGGCGCACTCCATGGCTGAAATGAGCGTCATCTGGCTGCGCGTGGCCGCGGCCCTGTACTCGCTCGGCCTGCTGCACGCCATCCTCACGCTGGTCCGCAAACGCGAGCACCTCTTCCGGGTTTCCCTCACCGCGCTTTCGATCGGCGCCGTGCTGCACTGCGTCTCCATCGTGGAAGAGGGGCTGCTCATGAATCACTGCCCCATCGCCAACTTCTACGAGACGCTCTCGATGTGCGCCTTCCTCATCACCACGCTGTTCCTGTTCGTCTATTGGCGCTACAAAACCGAAAGCCTCAGCGTGTTTATCTTTCCCCTGATCTTCGTCATGACGCTGGTGGCCACGCTGGGCAACCCGGTGGACGCCTGGACCAGCCCGGTAATCCGTAACGCCTGGCTGGACGTGCACATCACGCTGGTCTTGCTGGGCTTCGCGGCGCTGGCGTTCACCGCCGGAGCCTCGCTGCTGTATCTGTTCCAGGAGCGCGAGCTCAAGCGGAAGAAGCCGCGCAAGCTCTACTATCGCCTGCCGCCGCTGGGCACCCTGGATGAGTTGATCTCCCGGTCCATGGCGCTGGGCTTCGTGCTGATGACGCTGGCGGTGATCGCCGCCACCACCTGGGCGTTCATCGAGCACAAGACGGATTGGATCAGCCAGCCGGCCATCGGCATCTCGTTTATCACCTGGGGCTGCTATCTGGCCATGGTGTTTCTGCGGGTCACAGCCGGATGGCGCGGGCGGAAGGCCGCCATCATGGTGATCGTGGTGGTGGGGTTGTCGGCGGTCACCTGGGTGGCGCATGCGCGGCTGGGAAGCTGGCTGCTGAAGCCATGAAACTGCTGGTCACAGGCGTCAGCCATAAGACCGCGCCCGTCGAGATACGGGAATGCCTGGCCTTCCCGGAGCCGGCCCTGCCGGAGGCCTTGCAGTCTCTGAAGTCGCGCGCGGGCGTCTCGGAAGCCTGCATCCTGTCGACCTGCAACCGCGTGGAGATCACCGTCACCACGGACGATCCGGTGGACCCGCAGGCGCTGGTGGACGAATTTCTGCGGGAATCGCGCATGGTGGCGCCCGCCTCGATCGAGCCGTACCTTTACCGGCATGAAGGCCAGAACGCCATCCACCACCTATTCCGGGTGGCATCCAGCCTGGATTCGATGGTGGTGGGCGAACCGCAGATCCTGGGGCAGCTCAAGACCGCTTACGGGATCGCGAAGACGCAGGGCGCGCTCTGCGGATGGCTGGAGGGCCTGCTGGAGCGCGCCTTCAGCGTGGCCAAGCGGGTGCGCTCGGAAACCGGCATCGGGCAGA
>OCTA010000821.1_pt1 | contig 28923 bp, 27 predicted proteins | sample 1538991 | NCBI WGS metagenome assembly OCTA01 (sample SAMEA3539302, study PRJEB22396) | soil metagenome | biome: tundra; feature: field; material: soil | place: USA | collected 2010-05 | depth 0.15 m | reverse complement strand
CCGCCAACTGCGCCTCCAGCACCGCCTTGTAGGTGCGCTTCACCTTCGCGTCCGGCTGGCCGAGAAACAACATGCGCGTCATATCGCTCGCATAACCCTGCACGAACGCGCCCATATCCACCATGACGAGATCGCCGGCGTGGAGCGGCGCGGCGGTCGGTTGGGCGTGCGGCAGGGCGGAACGGACGCCGCCCGCCACGATAGTCTCGAACGCCGGTTTCTCCGCTCCGAGGCGGCGCATGCGGTATTCCAGCTCGGCGGCGAAATCCCGTTCCTTCACGCCGGGGCGCAGGCGCGCCACGGCCAGATCGAAGGCCTGCGAATTGGTCTGGACCGAGCGGCGAATGCGCTCGATTTCGGCTGGCGATTTCACCATGCGCAGCTCTTCGATCCAGCCCGCGACAGGATGAAGCGACGCCCGCATTGGCAAGCTTGACTTCAGCGATTCGTACAGATCGCAGGTCATCCGCGCGGGCTCGTATCCGATGCGCTTCAATCCAAGCTTGGCGATGGCCGCGGCTACCCCGGCCACGAGCCGGCCTTTGGCAATTGCGATCCGGCAATCCCCGTTTTCCGACTGCGCCTGGATGGTGTAGCGCGGGTCGGTGAACAGGATCGATTCCCCGCGCGTCACCAGCAGGTTCCCGTTGCTGCCGGTGAAGCCGGTGAGGTATCTCAGGTTGGGGCTGAAGGCCACCAGGAAGGCATCCAGTTTGCGCTCCGTAAGACCCGCGGCGACGGCGCGGCGGCGCTCAGGGAACTCGCTGCCCGCGAGCCGGCCTTCCGGCCGGCTGGACCCGCTGGAAAGCGGGTCCGCAGGCTGAAAAGCCTGCCCCACGACGCTACCGGCCACCTTGCAACCCCCGAGCTAAGTCCTGGGCTCCCTGCGCGAAGGCATCGGCCTGGCTCATGTCGCCGCGTTGCTCCGCCTGGTCGGACTGCGCCAGAAAGAACTCGATGCGTTTCACCAGGTCCCGATCGCTGGCGCTCAAGCGGCGGCCGGCGACCCGCGTCAGCGTCGCCCTGACCTCGCGCTTGCGGGCCTGTGCGGAATCCTTTAGCCTTTTCTGTTCTTGGGCAGGCACAATGGCCTGTACGGCGGGGCGCTGCTCGGGCGGCTGAGCGGCCGCGGGCGTTGCCGGCCGCCGCGCGGGCCTTGGCGTGGCGGGCACTTCCGCCGGCAGCGCGTCCGGGTTCAACGGCTGCGCCAGCGGCAATGCCACCTGCGTTTGCGGAATGGAAAGCGGCGCCGGTTGAGAAGCCGCCAACGGCTTGGCGTGCGACGCGCAACCGGCTAGCGCCAGCGCCAAACGCGCGGCCAAAACTGCCGCCTGGGATCTCATATTACGCCGCAATCGGAAGGCGGATGACGAAGGTCGTGCCCTTCCCCGGTTCGCTGGTGAAGTCGATTGTACCATCCTGAAGTTGCACGATCCGGAACGTCATGGCCAGCCCGATGCCGGACCCCTCTTTCTTGGTCGTAAAGTAGAGACGGAAGATCTTCTCCCGCAATTCCGGCGAGATGCCGACGCCGGTGTCGGAAACGCGGAGCTCAGCGGTATCCTCGCCGGCCAGCGCCTCCAGGCGCAGCGCGCCGCCACCGGGCATAGCCTCGATGGCGTTCACCACCACGTTGAGGATGGCCTGCTTGAGCAGATCGCGATCCGCCCGCACCTCCACGCCGTCCTCTTCCAGACGCACCTCGACCTGGATATTCGAGGCCTCCGCCTGCGGGCGCGCGAGCTGCGCGATTTCTTCCATCAACTCCCGCAGGGGCATGTTGGAGAATTTCAGATCCACGGGCCGGGTGAAATCGAGGAAGGTTTTCACTACGCGGTCGAGGCGCACGATTTCGAGATGATTTCCATCTGGGGCGCGATATCGGTGTCGCCGTGGGACATCTTGGCGCGGGCCGCCTCCACGTGCAGCAGGATGGCGTTGAGCGGATTCTTCACCTCGTGGGCCACGCCGCCGGTCATCAACTGGGCGCGATCGAGCGTCGCATCGAATTCGAGATGCATGACGTTGGCCAGATCCACCGCTGAGATGGCCCCCGCGATCAGGGTCGCCAGCAGCACGGACCCGAGCGTCAGCCTGGTCTTGAGGGTCATGCGTCAGGGTATCAGCAGGAGCTTGCCGGCGGTTCGGCGCGCTTCGAGATCGCGGTGCGCGGCGGCGGCTTCCGCCAGCGGGTAGGCGCGGTCGATGCGCGGCTTGAGCGCGCCGGAAACGGTCCAGTCCAGCACGTCGCCCGCGCGCCAAAGCAGTTCCTCGCGCGTGAGCACGTAATGCCCCAAGCTGGGGCGCGTGAGGAAGAGCGACCCCTTGGCGTTGAGGATGGCGGGGTCGAACGGCGGCACGGAGCCGCTCGATTGGCCGAACAGCGCCAGCAGGCCACGCGGCCGCAACGAATTAAGGCTCTTCTCGAAGGTGGTGGCGCCAACCGAATCGTACACCACGTCCACGCCGCGCCCGCCGGTGAGGCGCTTCACCTCGGTTTCGAAATCGGTCTGGGTGTAGAGGATGGCCGCGTCCACGCCGTGTTCGCGCGCTACCTCCGCTTTCTCTTCGGTGGAAACCGTGCCAAATACGCGCGCGCCGAGCATCTTGGCCATCTGCACGATCAGCCCGCCGGCGCCGCCGGCCGCGGCGTGCACCAGGCAGGCGTCGCCGCTCTTCAGCGCATAGGTGGAGTGCGTGAGATAGTGCGCGGTCATCCCCTGGAGCATGACCGCGGCGGCCGTCCGGAAATCCATGCCGTCGGGAAGCTTCACGAGCTGCGCGGCGGGGACCAGCGCGTACTCGGCGTACGAGCCGCGCGCCCCGGCCCAGGCCACGCGGTCGCCGGGCGCCACTTCGGTCACCTCCGAGCCGGACGCCTCCACGGTTCCGGCGCCCTCGCTGCCGAGCGTGACCGGAAGTTCGGCCTTGTACAGGCCGGTCCGAAAATAGACGTCGATAAAGTTCACGCCGCTGGCGGCGATGCGCACCAGCGCTTGCTTGGGTCCGGGTTGGGGCGTGGCGGTTTCCACCAGCTCCAGCTTTTCGGGACCGCCCGGTTCTCTTACTTGAATGGATTTCATGGGTCGTTATTCCTGCATCTTTGCCAGCCGCCAGCCGAGGCGAAGCAACCTTCGCGCATGGACGGCTGCCGCGTAGAGCGCCAGCCAGGTCAGCGTGAACGGAAAGGCAATCAGCCGCGCGGGCGTGCGGACGGCCCCGGTTCCGGCCATCCCCGCGCGGGCAATCGCGAACTGTCGGATCGCGGAGAGGTGCTTGCGATCGAGCCAGAAATAGTCGCAGTTCTCATTGATGACGAAAACCTTGGCAGGCAGGCCCAGGGCCAGCACCCATTTCCATTTCATCAGGATGGGTTCGCCGGAGCAGACGATCCCCATCTGGCTGTACCCGTTCCGGGCCACCTCGCGGAAAAGCCGGAGGCGCGGCCCAAGCTGGCGATACTCGCTGACCCGGTAAACCCGAGTCTTGTCCGGGTTGAACCCGCGCGGCAGCCCGGAGTAGCAGGTGGCCAGGTCGATACGGATGTCCGGGCCCCATGCTTCGCGCAACCCCTCGACCACCCCTTCCAGAAGCCCGCGCGAGCCGCTTTCCACCAGCAGTATGGCGGAGGGCTTTGGCTGCCGGCCTGTCAGAAAGTAGCGCACTATTCCGACTATAGCGGAGTGTTAGCCTGAGAGAGTATTCGGTAGGCAGACCTGGAGGTCTGCCCCACTCCGTGCTCGAAAATCTGCTCACCGAACAACCGAATCCCGCTTCCGCCTCGATCGACGCGCTGGCTACCGAAGACATGCTGCGCATCATCAACGCCGAGGACCGCAAAGTGGCGGACGCGGTGGCGGGCGAAATCCCGGCGATCGCTCGCGCGGTGGATGCCATCGTAGCCTCCTTCCGGCAGGGCGGGCGTTTGTTCTATATCGGCGCGGGGACCAGCGGACGCCTCGGCGTGCTGGACGCCTCCGAGTGTCCGCCCACCTTCGGAGTCCCGGCCGGCATGGTACAGGGCATCATTGCCGGCGGCGAACCGGCGTTGAGCCGCGCGACCGAGGCCAGCGAAGACGATCCCGCCAGCGGCGCGCGCGACTTGGCCGCCCGAGGATTCACGGCGCGCGACGCGCTGGTGGGAATCGCCGCCAGCGGCCGCACGCCCTACGTGCTGGGGGCCATCGCGGAGGCCAAACGCCTCGGGGCCGTCACGGTGGGGATCAGTTGCACGCCGGATTCGGAACTGGCGCGCGCCGTGGCGATCCCCATCGCGCCGCTGGTGGGACCGGAGGTCATCGCCGGATCCACGCGCCTGAAGGCCGGGACCGCGCAAAAGCTGGTACTCAACATGCTCTCCACGGGGGCGTTCATTCGTATGGGCTATGTTTACGGCAACTTGATGGTGAACGTCCAGCCCACCAACGCCAAGCTGGCGGACCGTGCGCGCCGCATTGTGGCCCAGGCAGCCGGCGTTTCCGGGGAGCTCGCGGGCGAGTGGCTGGACGCCGCCGGCGGCAATGTGCGCGCCGCCATCCTGATGGCCCTCGCCAAAGACAAAGACTTCCATGGATAAGTTCGCGATTACGGGCGGGACCGCCCTGAAGGGAGAGATTCCCGTCGGTGGATCGAAGAACGCGGCGCTGCCGGCGCTGGCCGCGGCGCTGCTGACCGGGGAGCCGGTGACGCTCCGGCGCATCCCTCGCGTCCGGGACATCCGCACCATGCAGCGTCTGCTGGTGGATATCGGCTGCAAGGTGAATTCGGAGGGCGAGACGGTCCGGCTGGAGACGCCGGCGATCGTGTGCCCGGAGGCGCCCTACGAGCTGGTGAAAACCATGCGCGCTTCCAGCCTGGTGCTGGGCCCCCTGGTGGCGCGGTGCGGGCGGGCGCGCGTTTCCCTGCCGGGCGGCTGCGCCATCGGCGCGCGGCCTATCAACTTGCATATCTTCGGCCTGGAGCAACTCGGCGCGCGCATCAACCAGACGCACGGGTATATCGAAGCCTTGGCGCCCGAGGGGTTGCGCGGCGCCATGATACACTTCGACCGCATCACTGTAACCGGCACCGAAGACCTCATGATGGCCGCCGTGCTGGCCAAGGGTGAGACCGTGCTGCGCAACGCCGCCCGCGAGCCCGAGGTGGCGGACCTGGCCGCGCTGCTGACCGCCATGGGCGCGAAGATCGAGGGCGCGGGCACTTCCACCATCCTCATCCAGGGCGTCGAGCGGCTGCACGGCGCGGAACACGAAATCATCGCGGACCGTATCGAGGCCGGCACGTTCCTGATCGCCGGCGCGATCACCGGCGGAGACGTCACGGTGACGGGTTGCATCCCCGAACACATCGGCGCCCTCGTGTCCAAGCTGCAACAGGCAGGGGTGGAGGTGACACAGCCGGATGCCGCCAGCCTGCGAGCCCGCGGCATCGGCCGCCTGCGCTCCGTGGACATTACCACCGAGGAATACCCCGGATTCGCCACCGACCTGCAGGCGCAGTACATGGCGTTGATGACGCAGGCCGAGGGCATCGCCTTGATCGTCGAGACCATCTTCGAAAACCGCTTCATGCACGCGCAGGAGCTGGCGCGCATGGGGGCCAACATCCGGCTGGACGGCAAGCAGGCCATCGTGGCCGGCCCGCGCGAGCTGACCGGCGCGGGCGTGATCGCCTCGGATCTGCGGGCCAGCGCATCGCTGGTTTTGGGCGCGCTGGCGGCCCGGGGCGAGACGGTGATCGACCGCGTCTACCACATCGACCGCGGCTATGAGAGAATCGAGGCGAAACTGGCGCGGGCAGGCGCCAGGATTCGAAGGGTGGAGTGAAGAAGGCCATGGCGCACAATCCGGGATTCCTGAAGCTGGTGAGCGAGGCGAAATCGCGCGTGGAACAGATCGATCTGGACGACTACCGGGGCATGCTCGAGTCGGGCGAGGACCACATCCTGGTGGACACGCGCGAGGATAGCGAATGGGCCGCGGGCCACGTGGCGGGCGCGGTGCACCTGAGCAAGGGCGTCATCGAGCGCGACATCGAAACCAAGGTCCCGGACAAAGCCAAGACGCTGGTGCTGTACTGCGGCGGCGGTTTCCGTTCGGCGCTGGTGGCCGACAGTCTTCAGAAAATGGGCTACGCCAACGCCATCTCGCTCGACGGCGGCTGGCGCGCGCTGAAGGAATCGGGCCTGCCACTGGAAAAGTAGGCGGGCGTCACCGCGTCTTCGCAGGCCGGCTACGCCGGCCGGGTTGGAAGCTGGGCATCGAACCGCCCATCGCCGCGAGGCGCCTGCCTCCTTCTCTGGCAGCCAGTTGGCGCAACGCGGTGTGGATCAGCGATGTCGTTTCCCGAATTCCGGTGTATTCCCGCGCGCGCAGGAGGAGATCATCGTCCAGATTCAGAGTCGTCCTCATACCAGGCACGCTCAATTCGCCACGGCGATATACAGCGTCTGGGTCGACGACGTCAAACCGAGGTTGAAGGTCAGGGCTGTCACGTTGCTGGCCACGACGGCCGGCACCACCAGGTCGAACTCGTAGAGGCCGACCGAGTTCACGGCTAAGCCGGCGTAAGTCAAGTCGGCCAGCGTGCCTACGGCGCCTCCGAAAATGACATCGAGCGTGGTTCCCAGCGTGTTGGTCTTCTGCGTGACCTGGCCGACGGGTAAGTCCGGGAAGACCGGACCGAATCCAACGCCATAGAGGACAATCGCATCCCCCGGCAGGGCCGGACGCGAAGGGAAGCCCGCGAATTCGCCAGTCAGCACGGCGCCGGGCGGAAGAACCAGGCCGGAGCCATCTTTAAAGAAGGCGCCTACGTATTGTCTCCCACCTAGCTTCAGCCCCGCCGGCGCCCAAAAACCCGGTGATGCCTGGTCTACGTTGACCACGAATCCATTGCTGGAGCCGGTGGCGGTCTTGACCGCCAACTGTTGCGCGCCTGTCGCGACGCCCGAGGGGACAAGCGCGTTCACCTGGGTAGGACTGACGTAGGAAAGATAAGCCGGCGTACCGCCGATGGTCACCGAGGTTCCGTTGAGAAGCGTGGGGGCACTGAGGCTGTTGAAATCCCACGCGGTGGCGGCGGGCGCGAGATTGCACCCGTAAATCTCAATCCACGATCCCGGCGAGATGGTAGTCAGCGCGCCGAACTCTCCCGCGGTAATGGCTCCGAGAACGAAAGGGGCCGAGCAGTTCGTCGGCGTGATCATCCGAATCACGTTGTTCTGGGTGTCCCCGACAAAAATCTTGCCGGAGGCGTCCACGGCGATACCCGTCGGGAAATTCAGCGTGGCGCTCGTGGCGGGGCCTCCGTCGCCCGAAAAGCCGGCCTTGCCGCTGCCGGCCACCGTGGTAATGATGCCATTGGCGTCGATCTTGCGAATCCGGTTGTTAAAACCGTCGGTGAAGTAGAGGTTGCCAGCGGCATCCAACGCCACGCCGAAAGGCCTGTAGATCTGGGCGTTGACGGCCGGGCCGCCATCGCCGGAGAATCCGGCAGTGCCGGTTCCGGCCACCGTTGTAATCATGGCTCCCGCGGGGTTCCCGAACGTCAGCTTGCGAATCCGGTTGTTCAAGGTGTCCGCGATATAGACACTGCCCGCGGCATTCACCGCGACGCCTTGGGGAGAGTTGAGACCTGCGAACACAGCGTAGTTGCCATCCCCGCCGAAGCCGGCATAGCCGGAGCCAGCCACGGTCGTGATGTAGCCGCTGGGGTTCACCATGCGGATGCGGTTGTTGCCGCTATCCGCGATATAGAGGTTGCCGCCCTTGTCGAGCGCCATCCCGCAAGGGTGGGCCAGCTCGACTTGCGGGGTGGTGCTGATTCCAATCCCGCCATCCCCCCCAAACCCGTAGACGCCAGTGCCGGCCACGGTCGAGATCAGGGCGCCCCCGGCGGGAGTCACCTTACGGACCACGTTTTGGTAGTCGGCGATATAGAAAGGGCCGGAGGGGTCCACGGTCACGCCGCAGGGATAGTAGAGTTCGGCACTGGTCGCGACACCGCCGTCGCCCGTATAACCGTTCGCGCCATTGCCGGCCGCCGTTGAAATGGTGCCCGCGGCGGGAACCTGGCGCAGCCGGTTGTTGACTTGGTCCGCGATGTAAAGGGTTCCCGCGGCATCCACGGCCACGCCCATCGGGCTGTTCAGTTGGGCGGCGGTAGCCGCTCCGCCGTCCCCCGAAAAGCCGTTGTTCTTGGGATTATTCACCGGGCCAGTGCCGGCTACCGTGGTGATAATGTACCCGGACGGAGTCTGCGCCCGGCACGTGGCCGGCGAGAATACCAAGGCGGCGCCGGTCAGACAAACGAAAATCGCATGACGCAACCTGCCGGCCGAAACTCTACCGGGCTTCTCGAAATATCGACGCAATCGTAAACCCCACTTTCGTATGGGCGGCGCTCCGCCTGGATGCCGCCCCAAAGAGAACGATACCACTTGGGACGCCCCCGCGTGAAGTCCGGTTACGACGAGGGAGCCGCATGCGCCGTGAATACCAAGCACGCCACCGGCCCTTTGAGATCTGCTAATATTATGTTGGTGTTAGGCTGATTCCTCGCGCCGGAGGTGGGCGTTGGGGGGACACTGTGTATATGTTTAGCTCGCCACTGGCGCTATTCGTGGCTCGGTCGGCCGCCGACCGGTTCATCCGGAGCTTGTTCGACGATACCTTCACCGGCATCCATCAAATGGCGTGGTTCGACTGGGCCATGTTGATTCCCTACTTCACGGTCCTCATCATTCTCTCGGTTTACGGCATTCACCGGTACGACATCATCCGCACCTATTTCAAACATCGGAACAAGGCCACTGGCGAGCCGCCCAGGCGCTTCGAGAGACTCCCGCCGGTGACCATCCAGCTTCCGCTGTATAACGAACGGTACGTGGTGGAGCGGCTGGTGGAAGAGGTGGTCAAGATCGAGTACCCGAAGGAACTGCTGCAGATTCAGGTGCTCGACGATTCCACCGACGACACGGCCCCGTTCGCCGAAGCCCTGGTGGAGCGCTACCACGCTCTCGGCTATCCCATCGAATATCACCACCGGCCGAACCGTCACGGCTATAAAGCCGGAGCCCTCCAGGAAGGGCTCGAGACGGCCATTGGAGAGTTCGTCGCCGTCTTCGACGCCGATTTCTGCCCTCCGCCCGATTTCCTCCAGCGGACCATCCACTATTTCTCCGACCCGAATGTCGGGGTTGTGCAGACCCGTTGGAGCTATCTGAATCGGGACTACAGCTTCCTGACCGAAGTGGAAGCCATGCTGTTGGACGGCCATTTCATCCTGGAGCACGGGGCACGGTCGCGCGCGGGCTATTTTTTCAACTTCAACGGAACGGCCGGCATGCTCCGCAAGAAGATGATCGACGACGCCGGCGGCTGGCAGCACGACACCCTCACGGAAGATTCGGACCTCAGCTACCGCGCGCAACTCAAAGGCTGGCGCTTCGTCTACCTGCCGGGCCTGGATTGCCCCTCGGAGCTGCCGGTGGAGATGCACGGCTTCCAGGTGCAACAATCGCGCTGGGCCAAGGGCCTGACGCAGGTGGCCCAGAAGCTGCTGCCTTCCATCTTGAAGGCGGACATCCCCACGCGCGTGAAGGTCGAGGCTTTCATGCACTTGACGCCCAACATCACCTATCCGTTGATGATCGTGATTTCGGCGCTCATGCTGCCGGTGATGATCGTGCGGTTCTACATGGGTATCTGGCAGATGTTCCTGATCGATCTGCCGCTCATCGCCGCTTCGTTCTGGTCGATTTCGTTGTTCTACGTGGTGGCGCAGCGCGAGCTGTATCCCAAGAACTGGAAGCGCTCGATCCTGATGCTGCCGATGCTGATGGCCGTTGGCGTGGGGCTGACGATCGTCAACACGCGCGCGGTGCTGGAGGCGCTTTTCGGCGTCCAGACCGCGTTCGCGCGCACGCCGAAATACGCGATCGGCGATCGGGCCGTCAATCTGGAAACGAAGAAATACCGCCGCCGGAGCGGCTGGCTGCCGTACGCCGAGATCCTGGTGGGGTGCTACTTCGCGGCGATGATCGTGTTCGCCATCGAGACGGCGAACTACTTCGCCACGCCGTTTCTGGGGCTGTTCGTGTTCGGCTATTGGTGGGCGGGTTTCGGCACGCTCTACCAGGAATATCAGGTCAGGCTGCGCTGGATGAAACAGCAGCGGCTGGAGTTGGCGGGGCAGGCGATGCGCCTGCCGTAAGGCCGACTGCCGGGGACCGCTCTCTTACGTTCGCGGCTCGGTGTGCAGCCGTGTACCTCGTTCGGAGCCGCGAACGTCGGAGAGCGGTAGCGGCTACGTGCTTTCCACGATCTTCCCGTCGCGCATGTGAACGGTGCGGTGGCCGTAGGCGGCCGCTTCGGGGTTGTGCGTGATCATGAGAATGGTCTGCCCCAGCCTCTCGTTCAGATCGCGCAGGACCTCCAGCACCGCCTTGGAATTCTCGGTGTCCAGGTTGCCCGTCGGCTCGTCCGCCAGCAGAATGGCGGGATGGCTCACTACGGCGCGGGCGATGGCGATGCGTTGCTGCTCGCCGCCGGAGAGCGCACTGGGCTTGTGATCCAGCCGATTCGCGATCCCCAGCAACCGCAGGATCTCTTCGAATTCCGGGCCGGGTTTGGAATCCATGCCGGCGATGTACCGCGCCACGGCGATGTTGTCGCGCGCCGTGAGGTTGGGCAGCAAGTTGAACTTCTGGAACACGAACGCGACGGTCCGCTTGCGGAGGTTGGTGCGGTCGGCGTCCGTCATGTCGGCGAGCTCCCGGCCGGCTACGCGCACGGTCCCGGAGGTCGGCGGGGTGAGACCGCCGATGATGTGAAACAGGGTGGACTTGCCGGAGCCGGAAGGGCCGACGATCGCCAGGAATTCGCCCGACGGCACGCAGAGGTCCACGCCGCGCAGCGCGGGCACATCGACCCTCCCCAGGCGGTAGACTTTGCGCAAATCGCGGATCTCGATGATGGGGCCGTTATTCATAGGCCAGGGCCTCGATGGGGTCGTGGCGGGCGGCGGCGAGACCGGGGTAGAGAGCGCCGAGGAGCGTTCCGACGAGCGTGATGCCGAGCGCGATGGGCCACCACGCGTAGACGATCACCATGGGAATGGAGGCCGGAAGCAACGTATTGATGAGCCACCACGCGCCATAGCTCATGGCGATGCCGAGGACGGTGCCGGCCACGCCCATGAGGACGGCTTCAGCCAGAATGATGCGCAAGATGAAAGCGTTGGAGCCGCCGAGCGACTTCAGGATGCCGATTTCGCGCGTGCGCTGCAAGACCGCCATATACATGGAGAGACACATCACGGCGAAGCCGATAACCACGCCGATGGAAACGACCACCCAGACGAAGTCCCGGAGCATCGGAATATTGCCGATGCTCCAGAAGCCCGTAAGCTCATCCATGGAGTAGACCGGATAGGCCGCCCAGGCAGGATCGCTTTTGAGAGCGTCGATCACGGCGCGCGTATTGGCCGGGTTATCGAGCCTGAGATAGATCTGGGTCACTTTCCCGCTATTGCCGCTGATTTCCTGAAGATCGCGCAACTGAACCACGATGTGAGTCAGCATACCGAACTGAAAAATTCCGCAGATACGCCATTTCCGGTTCTGCAAGTCGAGGAAACCGCCGACGCGAGCGTTTTTCTCGGCGGCGTAGTATTCATCGATCATCACGTCATAAGGCCGTTGAAAGGCCGTGCCGGAGAGGAGTTTGAAGCCGCCGCTGAGACGGGTGAACTTCTCCAGGTCGAGTCCGACGGCGCCCATGGTTACGCCCTCCACTACGACGTTCAAAACCCCCACCGCCAGTTTGACGTGGGGCAGGCGTTCGAGAGCGCCGGCTATCTTTTCCGACATGCCGCCGCCCGCCGACAGGAAGTTGCTGTTGGGCGACCTGACGATGATGTCGGCGCCGATGGCGCGGGTGCGGCGCTGGGAATCCTCCATCATGCCGTGGCTGAGTCCCACGAGGCAGAGGATCAGCGTTACGGGCACGCCGACCAGCAGGATACTGAGCAGGCTGCGCACGGGCTTGTGTTTGAGGTTTTCCAGGACGATTTTTCCGGTCACTGTTACCGATTCTTCTTTCTTGGCGGAGATGCGGGCGCGGGCGGCGTAGGCGGGGGGGCCTGCCCGACCAACTGGAGGGTGGATCCCTCCGGCTGGTTCAGTACGAATTTGTCGTTGGTCACGCCCTTGTTGATGTCCATCTTCACGACGTCGACGACGACGCCGTACTCGTCCTGCGGACGGTTGATTTCGATGTGCTTGGCGAAAGGCGCGGAGTCGAAATAACGCCACTGATCGTAGCGCGTATCGCTGAGGATGTTGCCGGCGTCGTCGAAGATCAACTGGCGCGCGATGCTGAGATTGAGGCGGCTGAACCAGATGGCGCGCTTCAGCAGCAACTGCCCGCCGCCGTTATCCTGCACCTCGTTCAGGATGTAGAACGCGTCTTCCTCGTCGGTGAAGTTCTCCATCAGGACCCTGTCCGCGTCGGCGACGGGCCGGACCATCAGCGCCTCCAGAAAATGCTGCGGCCGCAAATTCTCCAGCTTGCGTTCGGAGCGCTGCTCGATTTCGTTCCTGCCCACCAGAAAACGGTTCTGGGATGGGATAGAGAGCTTGAAATCCGAGCCGTTCGAAACCATGTCGAACGCCGTGCCGCGGACCACGGGATAAAGCCCGAGGATGCGGATATCGGCGGGCCGGCGGAACAGGATGTGAGCGCGGACGTCTTTGTACTCCGTAATCTTGTTCTTCTCGGCGCTGCCGAGCGCCGGGGTCATATCGACGGTAGCGTTGAAATCGCGGATCAGGTTGAAGTTCCTGGCGATGATGGCGACCAGAGTGGCTTTATCCGCCGTCACCAAAGGCTGCGCCGCGCTCTTCCCGAGACGCTTGATACCGCGCGAGACCGCGCAGGAGGAAAGCCCAAGCGAAATCAGGCAGAACAGGAGTAGAGTGGGAGCAGCGCGCCTGAGGGGCATTGCTCCATTGTAGTCAGCCGCGAAACCGCCCTGTCAAATTCCTTCGGACTTCCCCGTATGATATAATCGAGAAAAGTTCCGCGGGCCTGTGGCGCAGTTGGGAGCGCGCTTCCATGGCATGGAAGAGGTCGTGAGTTCGAATCTCACCAGGTCCACCAAAACGTTTCATACACTTACCGTTCCCCCGCCCGCCAGAATGTAGTCGCCGGAGTCCAACTGGAGTCCAAATTTGGACGCCGGTTGTAGGGCGCCGCGAGCAGCAGTCGGGAAATGGCTCCGTTTCCTGGGGCTTCTCTCCTCTTCCAGAGGCCCGAACTACCGGCTGAGCGTAAACGCCACTACGCTTCTCACAATACTCACAATACTCAGAATGCCCCGCACCGCCCCCTTTTGGCGACCGCGCGAAGTCGGCGGACTCCACCCTCAAACTCGTCTGTTGACGACTGAAATCCCGAATTGCTATTGAGGGGATGGATGCTGCGACTGCGGTCGCTCGGACACTCAGATGCAGGCGATGGCGAATCACATCGAGCCGCCCAAGCGGCGCTTGGCCAGTGAGCCGGGCGTGACGACACCGACGCGAAGGACATATCCAGCGACGCCAGGCCCGCGGAATTGTCTGCGCGTGAGCCAGAACATGCGCCCCTGCGAAACGTGCGGCAGCACACCAGCCGTCCTGCACACGCCCATCCGGGCGCCAGGCCGGTATTGCGCAACGTGCTGCCCGCACTGTTCGCCGCCAGCGCAGCCGAGCGCAATTCCCATGAAGCAATCGAGGCGCGGAACCAGATGACACCCAAGACACCGCGATTCTCACAACTTTCGCTATCACGCCAGACTCTGGTGCGCGTTTGTCAGGATGTCAATTTCGGCCAGATCCAAGGTCTCCACGTGCGGAATACCGATCCGGTCTGGGACCCTGCCCCGACGGTCCTCTCGGAAGTCAGGCTCGACATTGAGGAGTCCCCACGGCCGGAAGGCGAATTGCCCGATTTCAAACTCTCGTCTGAGATCCAGCGATTGATGTGTCAGCTCGATCGACTCAAAGATGGAAGGATCGAGAAGATCGAAGTTCGAGGAGGCGTTCCCAGACGCCACGCCCTGACCTCACGGCTGGCGTAAGCTGCCCGCAGAGCGTCGTTACGCGAACGGCTCATCCTGTTTGAAACAGGGGAAACCGATTCTGTCTCGATCCCTCTGTACAACGAAGGGCGAACGGATTATCATACAAGGGTAGAGGCTGTTCGCTAGGCCGGCGCCCAAGGCGCAACTTGCGGAAGATCCCTCAAACCCACTTAGGGAAGGTGAGGAATGTTTTCGCAGGAAACGGCGGCCCAAACCCCGCAAATCCAAATCTGGCCAATCGACAAGTTGGTCTTCTACGCCAGGAATCCGCGCAAGAACGACGCCGCGGTTGACCGGATGTGCGCCTCCATCCGGGAGTTCGGCTTCAAGGTCCCGGTGCTGGCTCGCAGCGACGGAACCGTGGTGGACGGGCACCTTAGACTAAAGGCTGCGCGCAAGCTGGGATCGTGGCCCGGTGGCGATACGAACGGAATCCCTGTGATCCTCTGCGACGAGTGGACACCGGCGCAGGTGAAGGCCTTTCGGCTCATGGTGAATCGCTCCGTAACCTGGGCAGCCTGGGACGATGAGTTGCTCGCCCTGGAGTTGCAGGAACTCAACGCGGCGGACTTCGATCTGAGCCTCACAGGTTTCGACCAGAAAGAGATCGATGATCTGCTGCTCGTCTCGGACGACGACGAGCTTGCGAATGCCGCTCCGCCACTCCCCGATAGCCCGGCATCCCGACCCGGCGACCTGTGGCTCTGTGGCGACGGGTGGAGCCAACATCGGGTACTGTGTGCTGATGCCACCGGCCCAGAGGCGGTCCAATCTCCTTTTGCGGTAATCACCGCGGTCATCACATCGATCACTCTGAAGTGCTTGAAAAGCAAGCCAATTCTGATGTTGATCGACAATGGCGAAGCTATGGCGATGTCCCCGGCGCCGGTGTCAGGAAATGTCTGGAAATGTCACACATCTGAAGCGCAAGCAGCAAGAAGCGATCATTGCGCTGCTGTCGAACCGGACCGTGGAAGATGCCGCCCGCGCCGTCAGAATCACGCCGAGGACGCTTTATCGATGGTCGAAGGATCCGGAGTTCGCCAAGGCCTATCGGGAAGCGCGCCGGGCGGCATTCGGGCAATGCACCGCGCGGTTGCAGCAGGCGTCAAGCGCCGCGGTTTCGACACTGTTGAAAGTCATGGTGGACGCCACTACGCCGGCTTCCACCAAAGTCAGGGCGGCCGATAGTGTGTTGAATCACTCGGCCAAGGCCATCGAGATCGAGGATATCGAGGCGCGCCTGGCAGATCCGCTGACTCGTCGGGGCGGCCGGACCTGACGTCCGTGCCCGCGGCGGGCTTGGAGGACGTATGAGGAGTGCCACGCGGCGTTGAACGCGCAGATGCCGCCCGACGACTCCCCCGCGATGGCGCGGCTGTAACCATCCTGGCGCAGCTTGTACGTCTTCTCGACCTCCGGCAGCACTTCCTCCATCAGGAAACGCAAATAGTGGTCGCTTACCGTGTCGTACTCGATCGAACGCATCGCGCGCCCGTCTGGAGCAGTGCCCGGCGTGATCATGACGTGTACGATTGGCGGCAGCACTCCCTGCTGGACCAGGTTCTCCGTCACCGTGATTAAGCGGATTCCGCTCAGCTCTCCGGTGAGACCCTGCCCATCCTGCCACACCATGAGCGGCGCCGGCACGTTCGGATCGACGCCGGGTGACGCGTACACCCAGTAGTCGGACTTCATGCCATCGTAAATCTTGCTGGTGATGGTGTGCTTCTCGCTCAGCTTGCCATGCGGCACATCGGGTTTGGGATAAGAATCGGGATTATACCCAACTGCATCCCAGCGCGCGCCGAGCGCCTTGCCCGCCGCATAGAACTGATACTGATGCAGGACTCCGGTGCGCATCTTGGTCAGCAGCATCCAATGAGTGGCATCGACTTGCGACAGCGGTATCTGTGGCTGCAGGTCGATCGACACAGTTACGGGTGAGGCCGAGGTGGCCAGAAATAAATAATCCTGGCCCCACACGGTGACCAGCGTAGCCGCGGTCACCGCTGCGACTTGCTGTTTCATTTCAGCGCTGCCCGGCCCCTTCCGCGCCGCATCAATGCGATCAGCGGGTGTAGGAGTTTGGGCGAAAATGCCAAGGGCAACCCACAGAAAGACCGCAATGATCTTCATAGAGGGCCAGTATACACCGCCCCAAAGCTGCTTGACGGCGACGTGGGCGTCGTCCAGCGGGAGAAAGGCGTGACGCGACGGGGCTTCGACATGGGGCTCACCCTACCTCGGAGGCCCTGGGCTGACCTCTGGCAGTCTGTGCAGGCGACGATGTGTAGAATTGCGTGAACCCCGGGGAACGACGGAACCACCCGCACGTCCGTAGCGCTTGGGAACCTGCGTCAAGCCCGGCTGTAGTCAATTCCTCGAAAGTGGACTCGGAAAACGGCTGGTCAGCGGGTGCCGAGACTCAGCTTCCGACAATTCAGGCTGTTTCAACAAAGGCGTGTATGGCGCGCTGAATTACCCGCCCGCCGAGCACCGACCGCCCGGTTGTTAGGCGTCGCCAAGGCGCCCGGAAGGATTCCGCGAGGCTACCGATATCACGCCATAACGCCGCCGACGGGCCCGCGGACAACTAGGCGGCGCTGATCCTGAAATGCGCACGTTTGGGTCCCGTCCGAGGAGCTGTGCAGGATCGACACGGACGCACTTGCGGCACATCCCGGTCCGGCGCGATACGTACATTGCACAGCTTCATGCCGTCTAGGCCGGTGTCCACCGGCTGGGCTGACCTCGTCTGCTTTCGCATATAATTGCGTTAGCCCGAAGGAGCAAATCGAAGTGGAAAGACGACAATTCGTTAACAACCTCCTGGGCATGGCCGGCGCGGTTGGCTCGGGCCTGGCAATGCAAAACAGTTCGGCAGCCGAGCAAACGGCAACGGACGAGAGCTCCGAGCGAACCGGCCGGCCCGTTCGCGTGGTCAGCGTCGGCTTCAAACCCGGTCTCCCGCTGGAGAAGATCGCCGCATTGGTTGACCGTGAGGGGGCGAAGGGATGTGACATTATCGCGTTGCCTGAAACCTGCCGCGGGCAGAACGGCAGGAGCCAGGAATCTCTGGACGGTCCAACAATTACAGCGATTGCGCGCCTCGCTGAGAAGCACAGGACCTACATCGTCTGTCCGATCGACCGGAAAGATGGCAACCTCCGCTTTAACTCCGCACTGCTCTTGGACCGGCGCGGTCAAGTAGCCTGCGTCTACGACAAGATTTATCCCTTCTGGGAGGGAGAATGTCACATAGACCCACCGGTTCACCCCGGAGAGGCGGTTCGCGTCTATTCAACGGACTTTGGCCGGGTTGGTCTGGCGATTTGCTTTGACGTGAACTGGACACCGCTGTGGCAACAACTGTCAAACCAGGGAGCAGAATTGGTCATCTGGCCCAGCGCTTATTCAGCGGGCCGCTCCCTGCAGGCCCAGGCGATTCAGTACAACTACTACGTCATGAGCGCAACGTGGGTTCCGGACTGCCTGATATACGACATCGATGGGGAACTGCTCGTCCACGACCACGAAAATGCCGGAACTGGAATCAATGTGACCCGCACCACGCTGGATTTCGACCGGTGCATCTTTCACCAGGATCTCAATCTTCCGGCCAAACGAGACGAGTTGCTGAAGGCGCGCGGCGACGATGTTGCGCAGGAAAAGTGGTTGCCCATGGAAGGGTGGTTCGTTTTGAGGGCCAAGCGGCCCGGCGTGAGCGCCCGTGAGTTGGCCCGGCAGGCGGGGCTGGAGGAACTCAGACATTACATCAATCGAAGCCGTGCCGAGATCGACAAATGCCGTGGATGGGAGTTTTCCTGACAAACCTCTTTCGCTGACAACGTGACGCGATAGACAGCACCGCAAACGATGGACCGACGCAATTTCTTCAAAGGCGGCTTTCAAGCGCTTTCCGCGGCGGCGCTACTGCGCGGCCAGGCGATGAATGCGCCAAGCCACAAGCTGCCCGAAACAGACAACCACTATCGGAGCGTAAGAAACTACATTGAAGATATTCCGGTTCCCGAGTATCGCTGGGCATCGTTGCGGGCGTACGAAGCCTTCCGCGACATGAAGGTGGGAGTACGCGTCCACTGGGGCATCTATTCGATCATCGGGAAGCCGAATGAGTCATGGCCATATCTCACGATGCCGTTCGCGGAGCGCGACCGCTATAACCAGCTCTACAAGAGCTGGAACCCCGTGGGATTCGATGCGGACCGCTGGACGAGTCTGTTCTCCGAAGCCGGTTGCAGGATGTTCGCCTTCACCACGAAGCACCATGAAGGGTTTTCGATGTTCAACACGCGCACCCGCGTGCGGTCTCGCGCGAATTGGACGGCTCCGGGCGGCCCACGAACGGAGTCCTGCGATCTGGCATACAGCATCATGGAAACTCCATTCCGGCGGGACGTCGTGAAGGAACTCTGTGCGGCGGCCCACCGCCATAATCTGAAGATCGCACTGTATTTTTCTCATCCGGATTGGTACGATGCCGATTTTCGCCCGTATTGCTATCATCCGCTCCAGGTTCCCTCGTCCAACCAGTTGACCGGAGTGCGGGCCTCGTCGAATCAGAGGCAGGGGGAACTCTCCGTCACTGTGGCCGACCCTACGCCCGAAGAAGTGAAACGCATGATGGAGCGCCACAGAGCGCAGCTCACGGAGTTGTTGACCAACTATGGACGGATCGACATGCTCTCGTTGGATATGTGGCTTGGCCCGTCGGTCTGGCCGGAAATGCGCCGCACGCTGCTGCACCTGCGCACGCTACAGACGGACGTCATGCTGCGAGCTCGCGGCATTGGCAATTATGGCGATTACTATACGCCGGAAGGCTTTGTCCCGGGCAACAAGGAGAACACGGACGTGCCGTGGATGGTTATCTCCCCTCTGGGCACGTCCTTTTCCTACGATGCCGAAGCTAAGAACTACAAAGGCGCAGCATGGATCATCCGCAACGTGGTCGATACGGTGGCGAAAGGCGGCAGCTTTCAGATCGGCGTGGGGCCGGACGTAAATGGTGAGTTTCATCCGGCCGCGGTCAGCCAGTTGCGCGATGGCGGACGCTGGTTGAAGCTCAATGGCCAGGCGATCTACGCCACACGTCCCCGCGCCGGCGATTTGTGGCGCGAAGGTGAGGATATCCGCTACACCAGAAGTAAGGACTCGAAAATGACATACTGCTTCCTGTTGAGTTGGCCGGGACGTAGCGTGACGCTGACGTCTTTGCCCAATGACCCGAAGGTGCTGGTCCACATGTTGGGATATCCTGGCGCTCTTCGATCCCGTTATGACTCTGCAAAGGGGCTGGTGATTGAGATCCCAGAAGCACTGCAGGATCCGGCAAAGCGCCCGGGCGAATACGCCTGGACCTTGCGACTCACCAGCGCCTGATTGGGGATCGGGCCAAGAGCCGTGGGCTTCATCCGTACACTGCGAATCGCTTTGCCGTAAGATGTCCTAGACAGGAGCCGTATGCGCTAATGAGCGCCCGGACGTTGAGGAACGTTCTGTGGCCGCATTTCGGCGACTGGATTCGCGGATAAATGAACTCGGAAAGCTGGCGTAACGCTCCGGCGTCTCCCCCTCCGAAGGCGAGCTACGATCTGGATGCCTACGGGCTAATGGAGGACTTCCGGGTGTTGCAGGCGGCCCCATATGCGATCTAATTGGTTTGGCGGCGAGCTGGTGAGCACGTGAAAGCCGTAGTACTGAGGATGCCGAGAGTCCTTGAGTATATGGAAGTGCCGGCGCCCGAGCTCAAGCGGGAGGAGCATGTTCTCATCAGCGTAAAAGCGTGCGGCATCTGCGGGAGCGACCTCCGCTACTGGAACGGTGAGAATCCCTGGGCGCTGCACACGCTCGGGCGTCACGTCGATAATCCTCCAAACATTATCCTGGGGCATGAATATGCGGGGGTAGTGGAGCGGGTGAACTCCGCGAAGTATGAGCATCTGCTGGGCCGCCGCGTCGGCGTCCAGGCGTACCGCGTCTGCGGCGAATGCGAGTTTTGCCGCTCCGGCCGCCAGAACCTCTGCAAAGGGACCATTCATATGGGCCACGGGCAGGACTGGGGCGCAATGGAGTTCTATCCGGGCGCCTACGCTGAGTACTGCCTGGGCTGGGGCGATTTGCTGTACCCGTTTCCCGAGGACGTGTCGTTCCAGGACGCTGCCATGGGAGACATCTTCTGCGTTGCGGTCCACGCCGCGGGAAGGACGAAGATTCCGAAGGGTGGCACCGTGTTGTGCATTGGAGGCGGCCCGGCAGGGCTCAGCATTGCGCAGGTAGCAAAAGCGCGAGGCGCCGGGAAGGTATTTGTCACGGAGACTTCCCCCCTGGCCCGGCGGATACTCGCGCAATTCGACATTGTTGTCATCGATCCGGTCAACCAGCCGATTCGCGATGTGCTGGCCGCCCATCTCGGCCGTCCGGAAGTCGCGGCCATCTACGATTCGGTCGGAAGCAACGAAACGCTCGGCGAAGCGCTCCCGCTGTTACAGGCATCGGGAACGTACGTAAACCTGGCGGTCCACGCAACCTCCTTGTCTTTCGATGCCGCGCTGTTGGGATCCGAAAGAACCATTACGACCTCCTCCAACGCGTCCTACGATGACCTGCGTGAGGCGTACGAACTGATCTTCTCAGGGCAGGTCAAAGCTGGCCCGATGATTACGCACCGTTTCCCGCTCACCGAGTACAAGCAGGCGTTTGATCTGCTGCTTAGCACTCCCAAAGAGGCATACAAAGTCGTTTTCGCACCCAGTTCGTGATGCGGTGGCCCAAAGGGGGACAGAATCTGGCTGTCGCGTCCCGTGTTTCAAGAGACTTCCAGACCCGAGCCAAGTGCGCCGGTCATGGCCACCAGATGATTAGCGAATCGTCTTCTTTCCACGTTTGCTCCTTTGGATTAGCGCGACCCTCCGCCGGAGGCAACTCATATCTCCTTCAGCAACCATTTTGCGGCGTTCTTCTGAATCTTCTCGTACTCGGGATTCCACAGCGCGGCGATGGTGTGCCCCGGCGCCAGGTAGCACACGCGACCCTTGCCGTAGTCATAGGCCCATCCAGCGACCGACGAAGTCCCCAGGTCCCGCCAAGTCAGGCCGTTCTCGTTGACGCTCTGCATCAGGACGTATTTCGGATCCTTCTCGAATTTCTCGAAGTGCTGCTCGTCGGTCACCACGAAATCGTTGACGCCCCGCGTGATGGGGTGGTCGTGATTGGTAATCTTCACCTTGAACGGCCGGAGCGGCGGATGCTCCATGGTGACCGCGCCAATGACGTCGCGGAAGTCCTGATTGTGCGGGCTGATGTAAGTAGTGTTGTGATAGAAGAGCGCGCCGCCGCCGCCCTGCACGAAATCCTTGACGGCCTTGCCCTCTTCCGGAGTGATCCAGTAGACTTCCTTCTCTTCAAACGGCAGCAACGGCGGATCGCTCACCACGCCACGGCCGCCCGGGCCGCCGCCGGCGCCATAGCCGGTTGGAAACACCATGCCATCGCGCAGCATGATCAGCATCTTGTAGTCTTTTAGAAACCGCGTGGCTAGCAGCGTGACTTCGTCGCTGAAATCCAGGGTGAGGCCGAGGTCCTTGCCCAGCGTCTTGCCGAGCGCCGTCCGGATGTAGTCCATGTTGTGGTAGCGGTCGCCGCCGATCACCAGCGCCGTCACCTTCTTGTTGCCATACACCGATGCCGGCAGGGCGGAAGAGCCCGCCAGCGCCAGCCCGATGCCGCGAAGCGCCGCGCGGCGTGATATGCCCTCGTTCATATGTCTCTCCTCCGCGTCCTCACACCGCCGTGGCGTCATCGTACAAGAGCACCGTGTAATTCTTGGATTGGAGGGTATTCTCCACCGTCGGCCAGACCTTCTTATGAACGTCCGAGGCCACCCACTTCTGGCGCAGCTCCTCCGATTCATAGGTCAGCACGAAGCGGTAATTGGCCGCAGGCGGCGCACCCTGGATGGCCGTCCGCAGCTTCAACATCTTCACGTCGATGTAGCCCGGCTGCCTGGCCGCCGCGGGCCGAAAGACGGTGCGGAAGTTCTTGAGCATCTCCTGTTCCCGGGCGGGATCCACCGCCAGGTCCACGTGCAACACAACCGGATGCGCCGCGGCCGCCGGAGCGGCGACCACCGCCGCGCCCGCGAGCATGGCCTTCAGGCATGTTCTGCGCTTCATGTTCACCCTCCGATTCTATTAATACAATGCTTTCTCTCCGCTTACCGCCAGCTTGACGCGATACACTCCCGTGCGCGCCGTGATGTACAGCGACCTGCCGTCGTCACCCCAGTTGCAGTTGGCCGGGGTTTCCGGCGGCTTAATGGTTCCCATGTGTTTCCCGTCGGGGGAAAACACCCAAACGCCGCCCGGTCCGGCGGCATAAATGTTGCCCTGGGTATCTACTTTCATCCCGTCGGGCACGCCATCTTCTTTTTCCGCCGTCACGTCGAAGAACGCGCGGCCGTTCGAGACTGAGCCGTCCGCCGCCACGTCGTAGCGCATCCAGACCTTTTGCGGTTCGGAGTTGGCCACGTAGAGGGTCTTCTCGTCGGGCGAAAACGCGATGCCGTTGGGCCGTGTCAAGTCCCGAATCACCGCTGTCAGCTTGCCCCCCGCGTACCGGAAAACGCCGTTGAATTTCAGTTCCTTGGCCGGATCGTCGTCCTGCTTCAACAACCCGTATGGCGGATCTGTGAAGTAGAGCGAGCCGTCGGACTTGTACACCAGATCGTTGGGGCTGTTGAATCGCTTGCCTTCGAATTTCTCCAGAAATGGGGTCATTTTCAGGTCCTTGTCCACGCGCACAATGCGCCGATTAGTGTGCTGGCAAAGAAGCACGTCGCCGTCCTTGCCGGCGACGATGCCATTGGACCCGACGAACGATCCCGCGGGCGCGTCGCTATGCCCACCGGATTCCTGAATCAGGACCTCGATCTGCCCCGTGGGCGTGACGGCGCGAACCAAGTTGCCTACCACGTCGCTGAACCACAGCCGCCCATCAGGCCGCCACAGCGGGCCTTCGGTGAACTGGAACCCGCCGGCGACTTTCTCGATCCGCGCATCCGGCGGGATCCGGGAGTCGAGCGCCGGGTCGAGGCGTACGATGCTCCCTACCCCCGGCGATTCCGCCACGGGCGCGGGGGCCTTGGAACAGCTAACCAGCAGGATGGCGAGGAACAGAAGCAAAGCAGCTTTCATTTCCATACTCCTCTCGCTGCCGTGCAGGTACTGGAGGGGTGAGCGCCTGAGCCTACACCGCCAGAGCCGTCGACAGCGGCATTTTAGCAGCCAGCGGCCATGGCCGATGCGATATCATCGGAGACCGCGACTGCATTATGAAAAACGAGACCGCATTTGAAATGGCGACGTCTCAGGTCCGTTTCGGCTCAGGCGTCACCCGCGAAGTGGGGATGGACCTGGCCGACCTCGGGGCTCGCAACGCGCTCGTCCTGACCGATCCGCGCCTGTCCCGCATGAGCCCGGTCCTCACCGCCCTGGAGTCTCTGGAGGATCACGGCATTCCGTTCACCCTCTATGATCGCGTTCGCATCGAGCCCACCGACGAGTCGTTTCAGGACGCCATCGCATTCGCGCAAAGGGGACACTACGACGCGTTTGTCGCCGTCGGCGGCGGCTCGACGATCGACACGGCCAAGGCTGTGAACCTTTACACTACCTATCCGCCAGCCGACTTTTTGGATTATGTGAACCCACCTATCGGCAAAGGGCTGCCGGTGCCCGGCTCACTGAAGCCCTTGATTGCCATTCCCACCACTGCCGGCACGGGCAGTGAAACCACGGGAGTCGCGATCTTCGATCTGAGCCGCATGCACGCCAAGACGGGCATCGCGAGTCGGCGCTTGAAGCCGGTGCTCGGGCTGCTGGACCCGGAGAACACCCGTAGCCTGCCGCTGCAGGTGGCCGCCTCGACCGGGCTCGACGTTCTCAGCCATGCGCTTGAGTCCTATACGGCGTTGCGTTTCGACCAACGTCCTCACCCAGAGAGGCCCGCTTTGCGTCCGGCCTATCAGGGTTCCAACCCAATCAGCGACGTTTGGTCGCTGGAAGCTCTGCGTATGGTCTCACGGTACCTGGTCCGGGCGGTCGAGGATCCTGCCGATGAAGAAGCGTGTGCCCACATGCTGCTGGCGGCATGCTATGCCGGAATCGGATTCGGCAACGCTGGCGTCCACCTTCCTCACGGCATGTCCTACCCGGTCTCGGGAATGGTCCGAGGGTATTATGCCGAAGGCTATCCCAGAGATCATCCGCTTCTCCCCCACGGATTCTCGGTCATCCTGAATGCGCCGGCGGTATTCCGTTTCACCTCCGCGGCCTGCCCACAGCGTCACCTGGAGGCCGCGGCGGCGCTCGGGGCGGATGTCTCACGCTGCGAGCCGGAGGATGCCGGGAAGGTCCTGTCAGATCGCATCCTGTGGTTCATGCGGAGACTGAAAGCGCCGAACGGGTTGCAGGAGGTCGGATACACCGCTGCCGACATTCCGCGACTGGTGGAAGGAACCCTGCCACAGCACCGGGTGACCAAGCTGTCTCCCCGCCCGGCCGCAAGCGAGGAATTGAGTTCCCTGTTCGAAGCCGCCCTTGAGGGTTGGTGAGTTGGCGCCAAATCTGCTGCCGCTACTTCTTTGGCAACCCGTACGCCACGTAGGCCGCCGCGGTTCCACCCGCGGGTGCTTTACCGCCGGCCGCGGGGATGACGACGTATTGCCTGCCGCCGATTTCGTAAGTCGCGGGGGTGGAATTGCCGGAGGATGGCATCACCGCCTCCCAGAGCAGCTTGCCCGTGTCCTCGTCGAACGCGCGGAATTTGCGGTCGAAGATTCCGGCCGCGATGAATACCAGCCCGCCGGCGGTGACGACCGGTCCTCCGTAGTTCTCGCTACCCGTATTCTTCATCCCTTTCGCCGCCAGTTCGGGATACTCACCCAGCGGGATTCTCCACGCATACTCGCCCGTGTTCAAGTTGATCGCGTTGAGCGTACCCCACGGTGGCGCGGTGGCCGGATACCCGTCGGGATCGAGAAACCTCTTATATCCCGTAAACCTGTATTTCATATCTAAAGGCGAAGGCGCGTCAGCCGCCAGCGTTGTTTGGCTCGCGCCGGTCATCACAAACTGCACCAGGGCGCGCAGTGCGGGCGCGCGCAGATTGGGAAACCCTGGCATGCGGCCGCCGCCCCTCTGCACCGTCGCCGAAATCTGTTCGGTCGTGTTCCGGTTGGCAATGCCCACGAGGCTCGGCGCCAGCCCGCCGTTGCCAGTCAGGTCTGCGCCATGGCATGCGGCACACTGTGCGGTGTAAAGATCGCGCCCGTTAGCGGGGAGAGTAGACAGGGCCATGCTGGAGGTCGAGGCATAGTTGTTCGCATTCACGAACAACAGACCGCTGGCGGGATCGTAGGCCGAGCCGCCCCACTCCGCCCCGCCTTCGAAGCTGGGCCAGACCACGGTTTCCCGTCCCACGCTCAGCGGCACGAACTGACCTTCGCTGCGAAACGTCTTAAACTGCTCCAATGCCCACTGGTGGGCTTCCGGCGTGCGGTTGGTCAGCAGGTCTTCAGTCAATAATTGCAACGCAAACGGCGCCGGCTTGGTGGGTAAAGGCTGAGTTTCCACCGCCACTTCGCCGTCGAGCGTGCTGGGTGGAAACTTGTGATACTCGATGGGGAACAGTGGCTTGCCGTTGGTGCGGTCGAACAGGTAGACGTATCCGTGCTTGGTAGTCTGCGCCACGGCGTCCACCAGCTTGCCGTCGCGCTTCACCGTCACCAGAGTGGGCGGCGAGGGAAAGTCGCGATCCCACAGGTCGTGCTTCACCGCCTGGAAGTGCCAGATGCGCTTGCCCGTCGCGGCGTCGAGCGCGAGGAGACAGTTCGCGAACAGGTCGTCACCCACCCGGTTCGCACCGTAGAAATCCGACGCGGCCGACCCCGTCGGCGCATAGACGATCCCGCGCTTCCGGTCCACGGCCATGCCAGCCCAATTGTTGGCCGCGCCGGTGTAGGTCCACGCGTCCTTTGGCCAGGTTTCGTAACCGTACTCGCCCGGCCGCGGAATGGTGTGGAACTTCCAGCGCAGCTTCCCGGTTCGCGTGTCATAGGCGCGTATGTCGCCATAGGAAGCCGGAAGGCTCTCGGCCTCGCGGCCTCCGACAATCAGCAAATCCTTGTAAATCACTCCCGGAGTGGTCAGGGTCACCGACTGTTGTTCCGGAGGACGGTCCAGGTCCTGGTGCAGGTCGATGCGTCCGCTGCTGCCGAAGCCGGAAATCACCTCCCCGGTCTTCGCGTCGAGCGCATAAACATAGCGGCCGAACCCAGCGAAGAGCCGTCGGTCCGCGCCAACGGCCCAGTAGGTGAAACCGCGGGTGCGCTGACCACTGGATTTGGAATCCCAGGACCAGACCAGCCGTCCGGTAGCCCCGTCGAGCGCGAAGAGCTTGCCTCCCGGCGTGTTGCCGTAGACCAGGCCATCCACAAACAGGGGGTTGGTTTCGAGGCCCCCGCGCCCGTCGGAACAATCGTAGGTCCAGGCAACCTGGAGCTTGCCGACGTTGGAGCGATTGATCTGTTTGAGGGGCGAGTAGCGCGTATCCTCGGGATTCCCGCCATACGCGGCCCATTCCAGCCCTCCCTTGTCATTGGCGCTTTGCGGCATTGCCAGGGCGGCTGCCAGCAGCACGGCCACAGCCAGCGACAGATACCCCAGAACTCTCATTGTCATTAGAGAATATCAAGAACTAAGCTCCCCCACTCGCACCGATCCGGCTGCACCGCGCTAGCCCGGAAGCGCCTGTTTAAGAAGAGTACGCTAAAATACATTGCGGGCGCGCACTTATTTGCAGGAGGCATGTCGTGCCGAATCGATGTGAAGCTTGGCCGTATGTGGAGCCGGTTGCGATCACGGACGTCTACCGTCAGCGACGCAAGGTTGGCTGGGATCCCGCGGCGGAGGTGATCGTTTGACCGGCGGGGCGATGCGGCGCCGGGCATTCCTGCAATGCGCCGCCACTGGAGCCATGATGGCCAGTGGGCCCCCCGCGTCCCATGCACCGCTGGTTGCCGACCCCGCCACACGAGCCGATTGGACCCAGCGCTGGGAAAGGTACATTCTCAACTCTGCTCGCGACCGCCGTTGCGACACCGAAACCGGCGAGGAAGTAGGCTGGCTCGTCAGCCCGTATCTCGGCGGCTTCTATTATGGATATCCCGCCACACGGCAGGAGAAGTGGATCGAGATGCTGGTGGACTGGGCCGACTCCTGGATCGCCCGCGCGGTGAAAGAACCGGACGACTTTCCAGGATGGCCTAAGGTGAACCCCAATGGGCATGAGGACGGGCTTTACGGCGACAGCATGCTGGGCGAAGCCATGGCGCTCGGTCCGGTGGTGATGGCATCCGCAGAGATCCTCAAGACCCCCGCCCTCAAGCGGAAGTGGGGAACCCAGGCGCGGAAGTACCTGGACCTTTCCCTCCGCCTCTTCGAAAAATGGGAGGCGCGCGGCTGCTGGCGCGAGACGGCCAACGGAGGGTTGTGGGTGGAAGCGGCTTTCGGGATCGACCGGCAAACGGGGCAGTGGACTCCGGACTACACCGACAGGAACAGCGGCGGCTTTTCGCATCCCGACAATAAAGAGAACGCGATCGCCGACTGGATGCTCGCCATGTACGATGTCACGGGCAAGTCCGTTTACCGTGACCGCAGCGCGAGTTGGTTCCGGCTGATGCGGCTGCGCATGAAGCTCCGGGACGGCGGGAAGTATTTTGTCTGGAACTATTGGGAACCCGTCGGCGCGTGGGACTACAAAAGCGACGGCTCGACCAAACACTGGGTGGGCGTACATCCCAACGGCGGCTATTATTCGATCGACGTGAACGCGATCGTCGCCGTGTTCGAACACGGGCTGGGCTTCACGAAAGAGGATATAGGCCGTCTCATCGCCACCAACCGCGATTTCATGTGGAACCAGGAAGCGCGCGGAGCGCGGTTCCAGCGGATCGACGGCGGCCCGGCGGACCCGCGGTGGAGCAACTCGCCCGGCGTGCTGTGGAGCGCGCTGGCGCGTTACGACAGCACGCTACGGGCGATTTTCTTGGCGAACCACAACCCGGGGAGTTGGAGCGGCATGACCACCACTCCCTGGGCGCTCTCGCAAACGTTGCCCGCGGCTTATTTCTGATACGTCATCTGACAGCTGAACGACAACACCATCGGGTGGGCCGACGACCGAACCGACCCGGAACAGCTACCGATAATGATAGATAACACTTCTCGTCAAAGACGGCGCGGGGTTGTGGTTTACTAACGGGGCCATGAGCTTGACGATTCTCACGGAACATGTCGATGCAGTGAAGGGTGTAGTCGACGCAAAGAAGAATAGCCCGTTCTGTCGAGAACGGCATCGCCAGCCATCGTAGACGTGATTGAAACATAGCCGGCGCCGCGCAGGATACGCTCGAGCAGAAAGACAGATGAACTGACCATAACATTCCTCCCGCTTCATTTGCGCCGGCAAAGTTCCTCTTCCGCAAATTCCAGTGCCGTGTTCAGCGTATCCATGAATTCTTTGATCTTGATGGGTTTGGTGAGATAGCGGAAGAACCCCGCGTCCAGGCCCATCTCGATGTCGCGGGGCATGGCATTGGCGCTGAGGGCAACGACGGGGATGTGCGCCGTGGCCGGGTCTATGCGCAAGACTTTCAAGGCTTCCACACCGCTGATGCCGGGCAGATTGATGTCCATCAGGATCACC
>OCTA010000820.1_pt1 | contig 28924 bp, 28 predicted proteins | sample 1538991 | NCBI WGS metagenome assembly OCTA01 (sample SAMEA3539302, study PRJEB22396) | soil metagenome | biome: tundra; feature: field; material: soil | place: USA | collected 2010-05 | depth 0.15 m | reverse complement strand
CTGCTCAGGACCACGATCCGGCTCTCACCCTGACCACATCGATGCCGGGAGCCCCGGAAAACGCTGGAGTACAACGACGTCATGTTTGATGGCAATAGGTCGTTCGGCTGCCCCGATAGCAACTCCCTCGCGCACCGCAATGACGAGGGCCGATTCCGGCGGGCCGATGATAATACGCCAGAATACGATCCCCCACATGGCGGCGGAGGGGTCGTGTACTTCGGTGACCCATTCGACAACTGGGACCCTCGATGCAACGAATTCTCCGACTCGGCGCAGATGGTCGAGCGGGTGCTCGGATCCGAGTGCGGCGAGCCGGAGTTGCTGTCAACCCCTGGTGATCCCAGCGGCGGACCGATCTGCGATCCCGGCGCGAACCCGACGAAAGCGTTGCTGAGCGGCGAGCACAAAGTGCGCATCACATGCACCGAGCAAGCCAGCGGGCCGAACGGGAGCACCCTCTACCAGGGCTACGCATATGTCGCGATCGTTATCAACATTGTGCATGTCTCTCCAGATGACCGCAAACACCAGGTGAAGACGCTCAAGGGCGACATCGGTAAGGACGCTCCCCTGAACTCCAACCCCGCCGACGACGCGATTACAAAGCTGCAGCACCGCCCGCCCACTAACGCCTTCCAGTGTTCATCGAGCTCTTAGCCCGCTTCGAAGAGCCCAGCTGGCGATCACGCCGCCCGGGTAGCGTTGAACTCCGCTCACCGGAGAGCACAAGCCTCGTGACGCCAATCGAGCCCTCCGGACACGAGCACGCCTCCCGCCAAGCAGTCCGGATGGCCGGGATCGACATCGGCGTGCACCGCTCAGACCAACACGCCCGCCTGGGCAAGCTCACCCGACAAGGCTCAGCCGAGCTGCGCTGGGCACTCTATGAAGCCGCTCAGTCCGCCTGCCGACCAGCCAGCCCGACCACCCCGACTATCTCGCGCTCAAAGCCCGCGGACTCTCCCACACCCGCGCGTCGCTGACGATCGCCCGCAAACTCGCCCGACGCATGTGTGAGCGTCCAACTCCACGTGGATGCCCGCGTCTGCTGTCTCCCATCGAGTGTCTTCTGCCCTCGACCGTGCGCCCACAACTCGTGCGGTCGGCAGACGCTGCGAGCTCGCGGACGGTGGCCGCCCAGACCTCTTGATGCATCTCGATTGCCTGCAGAGGTTGTCGGCGTGTCCGGTGCCGCAGCGCTGCCGCTCGACAGGCACCGAGCGGTAGCCAGCCTTGGCGTCGTCCGGCGTTCGTCTCCGCCGGCGGGCTCGACACGCCAGCCGTCGGGGGTTAGACTCGCGCGGGCTTCCAACTGAGGGGAGATTGCGTCATGGGTAGCGAGCGAGTCGCGTATCGGCGGGGCGAGGCGCGGGGGATCCTGCGCCGAGTTGCGGGGTGTTTGCTGCCGGTCGCTGTCGTTTTCGCGCTTGCTGGGCAGGCCACGGCGGCGAAGCCCCGCTCCGGCGTCTGCTGGGGTACGTGCGGGGGCGACTCGGGTCCGGTGGGTGGCTACTTTGTCGTGGCCAAGAATCAGGTTCAAGGCTTCTTGATCAGCGAGAAATGCCTCGGAACCGGCCGATCCGGTTTGCTGAACGAGATAACCAACGTCCCCAACATGTCTGTCAATCGTGGCGGGAGCTTCTCGTTCAATGGGAAAGCGCAGCGCGCTACGTTGTCACGTGGGCAGTCGGTGCGCCGGTCGGTAAAGGTGACGCTGATGGGAATGTTCGTCACGCCGACGAAGGCATCGATCTCGCTGAAGATCGGCTACAAGAAATGCGGAACCAAGCATGCGACGATCGTCGCCCGCTGATCAAGCCGGTGCAATGCCGTGAGCACTGAGGGCGAAATGCGGGCTGCTAAGGAGTGGGAATGAAGACACGACTGAGGTGGATGATCGCTGTTGTTGCCGTCGGCTCGTTGACGGCCGCCAGCGCACTCGCGGCAAGCCCAAAGCCCGGCGCGCTCTACGAGGGGACCGGCAAGGACTTCATGAACAACGCCCCGAAGTGGACCAACGAGGCGACCGGGAAGATCAGTTTCAAAACGTCGGCCAAGGGGACCGCGGTCGTCGGCTTCAGAGGCAGCTACTACTACTACTGCGGTGCGGGAACGTCCACCGTCACCGAGAAGAGGATGCCTGTCTCCAAGCGCGGTAGGTTCGGCGCCGAGTTCTCGCAGCCGACCAAGGGACCAAACGGCAAGGTCAACGGAACGGCATACGCGGCGATCTCGGGCACATTCGAGAAAGGCGGCAAGCAGGCGAGCGTCTCTTACCTGATCGATTATGTCTTCACCGGCACGAAGGTGAAGCATCCGTACTCGACAAAAAGCCCCAAGGCACTCGGTTGCGCCACCTGGGTGCGCGGCACCGTCAACACGAAGTAAGACACACGGCGTACGGTCAAGCGGGCGTCTTCGCGCCGCGGCGGCTTTCGATAGGCCCTCACGAGCGGCGGTCAACTTCCCGGCCTGCTGCCGCGTCGCCAATGCGATCACGTCGCCTGCCTCTGGGCGCCGGCGCACGACGGCCATCGTGAGCGCGTCGAGCACGAGCTCTTTGCGCATGTGATCGGCGACAGCCCAGCCGACGATCCGGCGGCTGTAGCAGTCCATCACCGAGGCGAGGTACAGCCACCCCTCCCATGTCCGGATGTTGGTGGTGGCGGGGCACCACAGGCGATCTATCGTCGTCGGGGACCAAGCGCCAATCAGGAGAGAAATGGCCGTAGGAACGCTCCTGTGACATCTCAGCCCCTTCTAACACGATCGAGGCAGTCAAGATGCGGCCAGAGGATCGCAAGCGCAATCAAAGGACCGGTCTGTGTCGGTAGATGTAGAGGCATAACCTCTCTCCTTGGACAAGCATACTTTCGATGCCTTGCCCTCATCTAAGGGCTGACGACCCTTCGATATGATGATCGCGACCTCGGCCATAAGACCACGTGTTGGCTTCGGACAGGTAAGCCGGACGAAGTTTCTGGCGCGGTGTCAGTGAATCGCACCAAGAGCAATCCCCACCGCTTGGTCTACCGGATCTTCCATGGACCGATTCCGAGGGGCATGACGATTGACTACCATTGCCGTGATGGTGACACTCGTTTCGGTGGACCGACCGCTTGACATCGGCTCTGTATCCGACCACCCACTTGTGTGGCCACCAAGAGAGGCCCCGGCATTGCGCCGAGGCCTTTGGCAAGAGATTTCACATCTACCCGGCTGATACGATGGTCAGCGGTGAAGACTTTGACGGCTACAGCAACCCCTGATCCCGCGAATCGGATCGGTCGGGCGCTGTAGAGGGCGAATGCTGCTTCGCCCAGACTTTGTAACTAAGCCCACGGAAAGTGGGCTTTTTCTTTGCCGTAAAGAGGGGAATGGCACCCCCTGGTGTCGCCGCGGGCGCGGTGTTGCTGGTCGAGTTGGCCGAACGGGTCGGGTTGACCGGCGGATTGTGTGGGGCGCTTGCCCAGACTCGGGACCGGCACTCGGCGCATGATCCCGGCCGGGTGTAGCGGGACGTGGTGGTGATGCTTGCTGACGGCGGCGATTGCGTCACGGACATGGATGCCTTCCGGGGTGAGGAGCGGCTGTTCGGCGCGCGGGCTTCGGAGACGACGACGCACCGGGTGCTGAAGTCGATCGACGAGCGGTTGCTCGGCCGGGTGCGGGCGGCGCGAGCTGCGGCCAGAGTGCGGGTGTTGGACGCGGGCGCCCGGCCCGAGTCCACCACGTTGAATATCGGCGCGACGCTCCTGACCGCGCACTCAGACAGGGAGCTGGCGGCCGGTAACTACAAGCATGGGTACGGGTTTCATCCGCTCTGCTGCTACCTGGATGAGACCGGCGAGGCGCCGCGATCCTCAGCCCGGGGAACGCCGGGTCGAACACCGCCGCAGAGCGCCCACATCCTGACTGCCCAAGGGCTCCACGCGAATCAGCTCCGCGCCAGTTTCCAAGCAATCATCGAGAAGCTGACAAAGGTCGGGGGTGCGAGGCGACGGCCGCAGGGTCCCAACGAGTAACAGCGGCACGTGAGTGAGCTGGCGCGTCATCCAGCGAAACGCCAGCAGCGTCGAGGTGTCGGGCCCAGTGCAAGTCGTCCAACGCCACGAGCACGGGCCCCTGATCAGACGCCACCTCGATCAGGTCGATGATCTCCTCGACCACCCGGAACTACAGCTGTCCTGCCGCCAGTTCTCCAGCGGCCACCGTGTCCTCGCCAACCACCCGACCATCCCGGTCGCCAGCAGCTTGTCGATGTTCGCTTGTATCTCCGTCGATGGCGGTACGGTGCGTCTCACGGCGTAGGCCTCCTTCATCGTCTTGCAGGACTTGGGGGAACCTACGCCGTCGCCTTGACAGCTCCGGCTATTTACAGCAGTCGTGGGACGCAACCCGGCGGCGGCAACCGTCCCGGTTCGCGCGGAACCCGTGTCTGCCGGCTAGCAACGCGAGTAGTGCAGCGCTGGAGCCCGGACCGGTGAGCTCACGGGTAGAGCGCTGGCCCTAACCGCTGTTCCAACGCGGCGCGAGGAAGCGCGCCGACGATTCGGTCGACCTCGTGTCCGTCTCGGATCACGACGAGCAGCGGGATCGACCGCGCGCCGAACCGTATGGCGAGTCCGGGATTCGCGTCGACGTCGACCTTTACGACCTTGAGGTGCCCGGCGTGGTGTGTGGCGAGATCTTCAAGCACAGGGGAGATCATCCGACACGGTCCGCACCATGCCGCCCAGAAATCCACCACTACCGGCACGGAGGTGGTCGTTTCGGCGGCAAACGTGTCGGTGTTCGCGTCCACGACCCACGGGAGCGCCGACTTGCACCGTGGGCATCGCGGAACGCCGCGGGCGATCGGGCCGACACGATTGCGCGCGTTGCAGGTTGGGCAGGCAACGATGGCCACGATCACGAGGTTAGAACCCGACGACGCCGCCGTCATGTGAAGCGCCCGCGGGAGTCGCAGAAGCGGACTTGCTCCGACGCCGACCGCCGGTGAGGTGAGGCGTAGATGCTCTCGCCAGCTTCCCTTCTCTGCTTGAGCACGACAGCAATCTGGTCGTGCGTTCCCGACGCTCCTGCGTTCGTCGCGCGTCGGGCATCTGGAGAGCGCCGACGATCGGCCCGCCTCGCGCGGACAGCAGGACGCTCGCTCAATCGGCCGAGTCCCAGACCGCCGTCGTGAGCGGCGCGCTCGCCCTGTTGCTCCTATGTCAAGGGAGATCCGCTGTTTGCGGGTTTCCGAGCGCGGCGATGAGGCGGGTTGGCTCGCTGGGAGTGCGCGAATTGGGGATGCTGTTGGTCGCGGTGCGCTGGGCGAGGGCGGCAGAAGGACTGAGAACGCGTCGTTTAGCGTCGGTGTGGAATGGGTTCGTGAGTGCGTCGTTTTGCGGCAGGTGCGGCCGGCCAACGGTGATACGCGGGCTGGGCAGCATCCGGCTCCATCGTCCCCCGGACGGGTCGAGCGTCGCCCCAGGATTCCGGGACGGAGCGGAGCGCCCGCTACCGCTACGGCCCGAGCGCTGACGTTCAGGGTGACTCGGCGGGCCATGATGAACACGCCGCCGACGCAAAGCGGGCGTGAGCACACTGGCGCTTCCCCACGGCGAGCGCAGGCGGCGAGCTCGGCTGCGTCTGCGCGCCGAAGAGAAGGTGTCGGCTATTCGGGTTCGGGGACGTCTGCGGTAAGCAGAGCGCCATCCTCCGTCGGCAGATTGCCTGCGATCACGGCGCGGTCAGGCGGGCCGTCGTAGATCAGTTGGCCGTCGTGGAGGGCGATGCAGCGGCTGCTGAAGTCGGCCACCTCGGTGCGGTGGGTGGAGACGATCACCGCGGCGCCCGAGGCGGCAGTCGTCCGCAGCATCTCGACCAGCACGTCGCGACTTGCAGGGTCCAGACCGTCGAACGGCTCGTCTGCCAAGAGCAGCGAGAACGGCCGGATGAATCCCAGCGCGAGCGACGCCTTCTGCCGCATCCCGCGACTGAACTGGGTCGGCAGCTTATGCCCCCATCGCTCAAGCCCGAGCTGCTCGAGGAGCTCGGATGTACGGCTCTGCCAGTCGTCGGCCTCGTGCAGCCGCGCGATGTACTCGAGGTGCTCATTGAGGCTCAGGTCCTGGTAGAAGACCGGCGTGTCCGGGATGTACGAGGTCCGAGCGCGCGCCGTCAACGAGCCCGCGGGCTCCCCGCAGATTTGGATCGTGCCGTGGGACGCTTCGACGAGGCCGGCGGCGATCGCCAGCAATGTGGTCTTCCCCGCGCCGTTCGAACCCACAAGCGCGACCAGCTCACCGGGCACGACCTTCAGGTCGAGCCGCGCGAGCGCGATCAGATCGTCGTACTCCTGTCGCAGTCCTGCTGCTGCGAGCACGGGCTGATCGGAAGCGTGGCGACGGGTCCGCTTCTTCATGACCTGACCGGGACCGAAGCAGAAATCCTGTTCCCGAGCCACGCGATCACGGCCGCGCAGATCAGCAACACCACAAACTCGCATCCGACAGCCGCCCCTGCAGCCGCGGCACCGTGGCGCGCAGCTGCCCGCGCGAGGAGCACGGGTCCGCTCACGCCGATGATCACCAGCACGACCGGGAAACCGGTTTGGAAGTACCCAATCTGAGGCGTCAGCACGTACTTGAACGGGTCGTTCGTCACGCTCAGCGCGGCGCAGCACAGTGACAGGAGCGCGGTCGGAAGGACCATCACGACCACCACTGCGACCAACCCGCCGGACGCCCCAGCCGTGATCACGGTAGCGACCGCGATCAGCGACACGCCGGCCATCAGCACGACGGGAGCCACGAGATGGCGGCGGATCACCTCGCCCGGGGCGACTGGGAGCAGCCCGAGGCGCATCGGATGGTCCACCTCCTGTCCGATTGGCTCGACCGCGTCGAATGCCGCCACCATCAGCGCAAAGGCCGCCACCAGCACTAAAGGAGTGGTGCCCCGCCAGACGCCGAACAGCGAGACCCCCGCGACCACGCCGAGCACGCAAACACGCACGACTCGCACCAACGGCCAGCGCAAGAAGCTCTGCCAGTCGCGGTGCCAGACTGCACGGCTCGGACCGTCGGACCGAGCAAGCCGCAGCCACGGACGGCGTCGCGGAATCTCCGAGGCGAGTTGCCGGCGGAGCAGGATGATCGCCCGCAGGTCCTGCGTGGTGACCGCGAAGCGAAGCTGCGCTGCCAACCCCGCGCGTCGTCGCGCAGCTTCGAGCGAGGTACCAGCAAGCCCAGCGAGCCCGAACAACGCAAACACGGCACAGGCGGCCAGGCCGGCGGCGGGCAAAGCGAACGAATCACTGCCGCGATGCAGCGGCCACAGCACAAGCTGCCCGAGCATGGTCGCCGGCGAGGTCGTCCGCTCGCCGACCAGATCCGCCACCGACCAGCCGACGATCAGCACGGCAAGCAGCAAGACCACCGCTCGGTGCATGCGTCGACCAGAGGCGATCATCGCGCCGGCCAACCCCCACACGGCGACCGTTGCCCCGAACGCAGCCCCGCACAAGAGCCACTCTGCCGGCCGGCCCGGCAGGCGACGAAACGTGAAGTTCCCCGCGATCAGCCCCGCCACCACGCCGACGAATCCCGCAGTACGCAGCCGGCGGACGGCCAACCCACGCAACGCCGCCCCGCGATCGACGGGAGACAGCAGCACATGCTGGACATCGGCTGCTTCGAGCACCAACGGACCGCCCCTACCCCCTGACCGCAACCCGGCCGCCGCAGCGATCGCGACCAGCATCCCGAGCGCGGCGGGGCCATGGCGATGGATCTCCTCGACTGTGTGATGGTCGACCCTCACGTCCGCCAACGCACCCGAGATCAGCGCCAGTCCCCAGCCACCGAAAAGGACCCCTAGGTACAAGCGGTAAAGGACCTCTAACAAGTCGACGTTCTCGGCGTACCGGCGACGCCGCGCAGCCCGCAGATCGCGCAAAGCCTGCAAGCCCAACGTCTTATTCACACCCCACGCGCTCGCGTCAGCAGCCACGTACTCACACCCGGCGGGGAAACGGCGTGCCAGCCACGAACCGCCGCAGCCGTTCAACCTGCTCAGCGCCGGGATACTCGAACTGGCGTCGCATGCCGTTGCGCTCCCGCGCGTTCACCCCGTCAGCGCCGCGCTGTGTTCGAGCTCCAGCCCTCGGCTCTCTCGGACCGGTTGCCATCCGGTCTTGGATCCTAGCCCCACGAGCGGCCTCCGCCGCCAGCCGGCGGGGCTCGACCGACACACCCGCTTCGCGGCGCGTAGCCGCAGATGTGGAGAGCCGCGACCAAATTGCCGCCTCGACGAGTCGCGGACGTCCTGCGTCTTGCAATCCACGCCAGGCGGTCTGGCGCGACTACCGAAGCAGCTCCAGGAACGCGCCGGGCGTCAGCACCGGTGGCACAAGGGAGGCGAGGCCTGTCAGGTCGCCGTCTCCGGACACGAGTCCGCTGGCTCTGATCCATCGAGGCGGCGTGAAAGCCACGCTGCGCGAACACGCGTCCGGCCACCTCAAGCATCTCGCGCTCGCGGACCACACGGGGCACCTTCTTGCGACCCCGCAGCGGCGAAACAGGGCGGCGCGGCGTCTCGGCTGACACGCCACCAGCATAAAGACGCCGAATCGCCCACCGCAGGACACTCTCGGCCACCCGGCGCGACCGAACGCGTGACTGCAGCACTTCCCTGACCGCAAACGCCGTCAGCAAACCGGTCCCCAACAAACCGGGGTCCATAACCCAAAGTTGAAAGGCCAGCCCACTTCATGAATGATGAACCGCGGCCATCATCGGAGATGAGCCGCGGCCATCATCAGAACTGCGCCCCGCTGTTCAATACCGCTCATATCGGATTCCCGCCGATCCGCTCGGCCGTGCGATGGCGTCTCGCGACCCTGGCAACACGAACCGCCACAGACATCGCGCCAATAAGCTACCGGATTGTAATATTACCTTCCAGTAGAATAGTAGCTCAGAAAGATGCTTTCGCCGTCACCAAGCTGGCCATTCGTCACCCTCGCTGAAAGCCAGTGGGCGCGATGCCCTGCGGTGGCGCGGCAGTTGGTGTACGTGAGGGGATCGTCGGCAGGTTCTCCTCGGGTGCTGTCGCCGTGGCGATCCATTTCCTGGGTGGATGACCGCGGCGCCGCCTAAAGCCAGTCTGAAAGGAATACCTGATGAGCCTTACTCAGATCGCTGTTGTACTCGTTGGCGCCTGGATGATCCTTTCCACGCAGCTTTCATCGTGGTCGAACACGGCCACTACCGTCGTCGGGATCGTCGTGATTCTGCTCGTCGTGCTCGACGGACGCGCAGTTTTGTCCCGCCGATGAGGCTGACCAAATGTCCGCCCACGGACTGGTCGTGCTCATGATCCTGACTTCCTGCTGCTGATCGTGTTGCGTGCAGCCAACCGAACATCCTCGTGCTGACACCCAGCGCTAGAGGACACGGACGCACCCGACGGGAAAGCCTGAACGACTGGGGCGCCCGCTGCAGTCCGCAGAGAGCCGGCGACCGCTGCTCTCCTCAGGGAGAACCAGCAGTCTCCGGCGGCATCTGGACGCTCTTCGCCGAAGCGCAGACTTCCGAGCAGACCCCGGATGCGTCACGTGGTCGCTTGAGTCATAGCGCCGGGCGCTACGGCGACGTCGTGGAGGGCGGCTATGCCTAGCAGCTTGCGCAGGGCGGGTGAGAGCCCGACTTCGGGGATTGGCATCTGGATCTCGACTGTGCCGAGTTCGCGGTCGATGATTCGGAATGGGCCGAGATTCGTCAGCACATCCATCATGTCCTGGTTTGTGGCCAACATCAGGGCTGTGAAGGTGGTGATGCTCGCCTCGCGTGCTCGTTCGCTGAGGACCTCGAGCAGGAGCGTGCCGACGCCTCGTGCTTGCCAGTCGTCGATCACGGTGACCGCGACCTCGGCCGTGTCGGGGCACTTGGTGTTGCGGATATAACGCGCCACCCCGATCCCTTCGCCGGTTCCCTCCTCAAGAGCGATGATTGCTTCGTGGTTGTGGTGGTCGACCTCGAGCAGGTAATGCGCCATCGTTTCGCTGAGCTCCGGCATCGGCGCAAGGAACCGGCGGTAGCGTGACTCGTTGCTGAGTCGCTCAAAGCCGCGCAACAGAAGCTCTCTGTCAGAGCTGCGGCCCTGGCGCACGCGAATGTGCGCACCGTCTCGCAATTCGACCGGCGCGCCACGCGCAGCCAACTCATTCGTTGAGGGAAACGGTGGTGTAGACAACGGTCCAGTTCGCTTTCTGGGTAGCGTCACGGTTCGTTTTGGGTGAGGTCGCGATCGAGGATCGCGGCGGAGTCCGACTCTTATGGTCGCGCGCCCGATGCGCTGGCTGCTGCAGTCAATGGCTCACCTCAGCCGTTTGACTTCGTGCCGTCGCGGCGGCTCAGCGACTTGGCAGCGCTGTCGATGACCTTGCGGATGAAGTCGTACTGCGTGTGCACCAGCCCGTCGGCCATCTCCATCGCGGAGTTGAGGACTGTGTCGACAAACTTGCGCACCGCTTCGATCGCCGCTCGCTGACCCGCCTCGGCCGACTTCAACACGTCATCGGACAACTCGGCGGTCCGATCGACCGCCGTCACATGACGAGCCGCTGTGACGCCACGCCGATGAGTCGCTTGAGCCACAACCGGACTACGCTCGGTGGTGATCTGAGCCATTTCGACGCTCCCTTCGGAACGTATGTTCGTACATCAGTACTCTAGGCCGCAACCGGGCATCTGCCATCCGTAAGAACCCGCGCCGACCGGGTCCGTCGCGCCGGCTTGATCAGAACAGCACCGATCTACCCGACGAACTCGCCCGAGGAATGCGAGTGGGTCGCTGGGAACTCCGGAGCGGTTGCGGTGATCGTCGAGAACGCGGCGCAGCTCGCCAAGATCGACGCGGTCCGCGAGGCGCTCCCGGTGCTGCGCAGCGTCTTGGTCATCGAGGGTCGCGACGCCGCCGAGGGAGTGGTCGCAATGGACGCCATCGCGGCGTCGGGCGGCGACCGCGAGGAGCTCTCGCGTCGCCGCGACGCCGGGGTCCCGACGATCCCGCGCTGATCATCTGCACGTCGGGCACGACAGGCCCACCGAAGGGTTGCGTGCTGTCGCACCGCAACGCGATGTCGCTCTGCTCGATCGTCGTGGAGATCGAGACGCTGCTGCCAGGCGAGGTTGCCTACCTCTATCTCCCTCTCGCGCATGTGTTCGCGCAGATCGCACAGCTCGCGGCCTTCCGGGTCGGCGCCGCGCTGGCCTACTACGGCGGTGACACCAGGCAGATCATCCCCGAGCTGATGGAGGTGCATCCCGACTACGTCCCGTCGGTGCCGCGCATCTTCGAGCAGCTCTAGGCGCTGGCGATGACGCAAGTTCCGCCCGAGCAGCGCGAGGATCTCCGCCGTGCCGTGCCGTGCAGCTCGGCGTGCGGGTCCGCGCGCTGGAGGCCCGGGGCGAGCCCGTGCCCGCCGACCTGCGCGAGCCCTTCGAGCGTGCCGACGAGCACGTCTTCTCCAGGGTCCGGGCTCTCTTTGGCGGCAACCTGCGCGAGGCGCTATCTGGCGGCGCGCCGATCGCGCTGGAGATCCTCGCGAACGTCTTCGACGACCTCTACGCACGCTGACCAGCGGCGCCGCAAAACCACCGCGGAACCCAGGCGGCGCTCTGATCGGTGGCCAGCTCAGCGAGACCAGCTTCGGGTCGGCGAGTCGCTCATCAAATGGCGGTCGCAGCTTCAAATCCTGCCTCCCCGATATGGGGAAAGCCCTGCTAACGCGGGGGTGACCTCACGCGCGGCCGCGCCATCTGGCTGAGACCCAGCCAGCCGGTTGCTCGTGCCGTCCGCAAAAGCGCGTCCGCGTTGGCTTAGATCGAATACGATCGCGAAAATGGCCGACCTCAGGGCCGCCGAAACCACGACTCCAGGACGCCCCTAGCGATGGCCATCGCCTACCTACGTCTGCGACCTCGCGGCGCGCCTGGTGAGACGCTTGCGTTCAACGACGAGCTGACGCTTGGCCGCACTTCGCTCGGTAGGGCTGCGCTTGAGGACGAGAAGATGTCGCGTCAGCACGCTCGCTTCTACTTCGACGGTGACGGCCGAGTCTGGGTGCAAGACCTGGGGTCGACCAACGGAACGTTCGTCAACGGGGCGCGGATCGACCGGGCATGCCGGCTCGCTCTCGGCGACCAGATACGGCTCAGCGCGACGATGCTCGAGCTGGTGGCGGCCTCCGCTGACGCTCCGGCTCCGGCCGCAGAGCGCCGGGAGGTCCGCGTGCCGAGGCCACCCCGGCCCCGCCAGCCCGGCCTCGTCGACCGCTGGAGGGCGCTGAGAACGCAGCGTGCCGGCCTTCCCCCGTTCCCGAATTACACGCAGATCCCGTCTCTACTCTCGATCCGCCCGTGGTGGGTGGTCCGCGGGGCCGGACTGCTTGCGACCTGGATCGTGATTGTGCTCCTGTTTGTGGTTCCGAAGACCGGGCTGAAGATCATGTGGGGGATCGGCATCCCGCTGCTGCCGATCCTGTTCTTCGTCGCGCCGGGCTTGTGGCGCAACATCTGCCCGCTTGCGGCGTCGAACCAGACCCCTCGTGTGCTCGGGATCACGCGCGCACTCGAGCCCCCCGCGTGGCTCAAGCGCTACGGCTACGGCGTTGCGATCACCGGGTTCGTCGTCTTCATAACGCTGCGTAAGGTGGGGCTCCAGACCAATGGTCCGCTGAGCGCGCTGCTTCTGGTGTACGCGCTCGCCAGCGCGTTTCTGGGGGGGATGTTCCTGAAGGGCAAGAGTGGATGGTGCAGCTCGATCTGTCCGCTGTTGCCGGTGCAGCGCATCTACGGTCAGACGCCGTTCGCGCTGGTCGGGAACAGTCACTGCCAGCCGTGCGTGGGTTGCACCAAGAACTGCTACGACTTCAATCCGCGCGTCGCCTACCTGGCCGACCTCAACGACGATGACCCGAGCTGGAGCGCCGGGCGCAAGTTCTTCATCGCCGCTTTCCCGGGGCTCGTGCTCGGGTTCTTCAAGGTCCCCGACGTGCCGAAGATCTCGGTTGGGCTCATGTACGGCGAGCTTGCTCTGTACGCGGCGGCCGGCGTCACGGTCTTCTCCCTGCTCGATGCGTTCGTCGGCGTAACGACGCACAAGCTGACGACGATCTACGGCGCCACCGCGATCAACATCTTCTACTGGTTCGCTTTCCCGACGATCTTCAAATCGTTCGCCAGCGAGTCGTCGCCCACCGCTCTCACGTGGGTCGCGCGCGTGGTGCTGTTCAGCCTGACCGCGCTATGGGTGGCTCGTACCTACATCAAGGAGGGCGCGTTTCTCAAGAAAGCCGGCGCCGCCAAGCCCGTGGCGGGCGCCGGACAGCGGTCGATCGCAAGCCACTCCGCCGCGGGGATCGGGAAGCCCGAAGTCCGATTCGTTCCCGACGACAAGCGGATCGTGGTCGAGCGCGGCCAGACCGTACTCGAAGTGGCCGAGGCCAACGGGCTGCAGATCGAGGCGGGTTGCCGCATGGGGGTATGCGGCGCTGACCCGGTTGCGATCGTGGACGGGATGCAGAACATCTCAGAGGTCTCCGACGACGAAGCCGCAACGCTCGAACGCCTCGGCCTCGCCGAGAACACGCGCATGGCCTGCTGCTGCCGGATCAAGGGCCCGATCTCCGTCTCGCTCGACCCCGAGACAGCTTCGCAGCCGTCGCCGAGCAAGATCGCGCGCCTGAACTTCGACCGCTCGGTGCAACGAGTGGTCGTGATCGGCAACGGGATCGCCGGCATCACTGCCGCCGACTACGTGCGTCGCAACCACCCCGAGTGCGCAATCGACATCGTCGCGGACGAGATCCATCAGCTGTACAACCGGATGGCGATCACCCGCCTCGTGTACGGCCGCTCGGCAATGCAGGGGCTGTACCTGAACCCCGACTCCTGGTGCGAGTCGCGCGACATCACGCTGTGGCTCAACACGCGCGCGAAGGCGATCGACCGCGACGAACGTGAAGTGCTGCTGGGAACCCAGGAGAGGCTCGCATACGATCGCTTGATCCTCGCCACCGGCAGCTCGAGCTTCGTTCCGCCGATCGACGGCTGGGGTGCACCGGGGACGTTCGTGCTGCGCTCCGCGGACGACGCGCTGGAGCTGCGGGCGTTCATCCAGGTGCACGGTGCCCGCCGTGCGGTGGTCGCCGGCGGTGGACTGCTCGGCCTCGAGGCCGCGTACGCGCTACACAAGCTCGGGCTCGCGACGACCGTTCTGGAGCGCTCGGACCGGCTGCTGCGCCGCCAGCTCGACGAGCGGGCCGCGGAGCTGCTGCTCCGATACATCGAGGGGCTCGGGATCAAAGTCTGGACGCGGGCCGAGACCGCCGCGGTCGCCAGCAGCGGTAGCGTGAGCGAGGTCGTCCTCAAGGACGCTCGGAGTGCACCGGCCGACGTTATCGTCGCGGCCGCGGGTATTGCCCCCAACGTCGCGCTCGCTGATCAAGCGCAACTCGACGTCCGGCGCGGCGTGGTCGTCGACGAGCACATGAAGACCAGCGACGATCGGGTCTTCGCAGCCGGCGACGTCGCCGAGTTCGAGGGGCAGGTAGCGGGGCTGTGGCCCGCCGCGGTCGAGCAGGCGCGGGTCGCGGCTGAGGCGGCGGTGCTCGAAAGCACCAACCCGTATCGCGGGACGATCCCCGTGACGGTGCTGAAGGTCGTTGGCGTTGAGCTGACCTCGATCGGACAGATCGAGCCCGCCAGCGACCGCGATGAGGTGATCGTGCAAGATGACGACAGTGCGCTCCGTTACGGCAAGCTGGTGATCTCCGATGGCCGTGTCACCGGGGCGATCCTGTTGGGCTACTCGCAGGAGGTATCGCATGTGACGAGTGCAGTCAAGCAAGGATGGGACGTGAGCCCCGTTATCGAGGATCTCCGGGCCGGAAGGTGGGCCGCGCTCGAGCGAGTGGGTCGGGGCAAGACCCTCGCTCCCGTCAGCGTCGTCGGTCTCGGAGCGAGCTGAAAGGCGATCATGGACACGCGAGTCTTCTTCACGTACCCGACCGCTGCCGCGGAGCCGGCAGCGTCCGAGACGGGCTTCCTGGACCACTGCAGCGAACGCGAGTGGAACACATTGCTTTCACACATGCAGACCAGAAACATCCGTGCTGGGGAGATCGTGTTCGCTGAGGGCGACCTCGACCGCGCGCTCTACCTGCTCACCGTCGGCCTGGTCGAGCTGTCCGGAACACAGTCGCCGCCGGCCACCGTTCAAGCGCCGGCGCAGCTCGGAGAGCTCGCCTTCATCGACGGAGACCGACAACCGGCAACGGCGCGCGCGGTCACCAGCGGGGAGGTGCTCCGCCTCTCCTTCGAAGCCTTCGAGTCGCTCGCCGCCCGCGACCCGCATCTGGCAACGCGGATCCTGCTCGACCTGGGGCGAATCCTGGCTGCGAGGCTACGAACGACTTCGGCATAGTCAGCGCTGCACCAAAGCGCCCCGCAGCGGATCCAGGCTTAAGCTCAAAACCACGCGACCGCGATCGGGCGCAGGGACAGCGTGGCGCTGTGCGGGGTGCCGACGTAGATCGTCCAGGCGGGGCCCGAGCGCTGGACGTTGCCGTACAGGCCGACTCCGCCCGAGCAGTCGTAGCCAAGCCGCTGACCGGCGATCACGTCCGTGGCGCCGCTGATCGCCACGCAGTTGGTGCCGGTGCCTAGCTGGATCGCCCAAGGTTGGCCATTGGTCCCCTGATCCTGGGTGCCGGGGGCGCTGGGCAGCGTGCCAACGTTCAGCAACAGGCCGCGATTCGTCCATGGCCCACTGTTCGGGCACAGAACCTGGGTTTGATTAACGAAGAAGCAGGGGTCGTAGATCTGGTTGCCCGACATGCAGCGGTACGCGTCGGTGCGCGTGGTGACGTTTGAGCTGCCGAAGCACGAGCCCCCCTCCGAGCGTGCGGACACCGCAAGACCGCCGCTCGCGTTCGCGGGGCTATAGATCTGCTTTGCCGTCGGCTGCGCGGTGCTCGTGGTCGAAATCGAGGTCGAGGTCGAGGACGTGGTCCGGGGCGTCGTGGTCGTCGTCGTGGTGGTGGTGGTCGCCGGGCCCGAGCCGCTCGCGCCGAGCGCGATCGCCACACCGACGCCGATGACCGCCACGAGCGCGGCGGCCCCAGCCCCCAGCGTCCACCTTCGGCGCGACGGTTGGGTCCCAGCCGTCGGCTCCGAGTGCGCCGTCGGGGTCGGGGTCGGCGCGTATTGGGCCGGCGTCGGCCGGTCGGTCTCGGTCGGCGCGCCCGGCCCGATCGTCGCCGGCGGGTATCCGGCGAGCTCGGTCGGCGCGTGCGCCCCGGCGATCGCCGCATCGCCGGTGGCGACCGTGCGATCCCCGTCCGCGATAATGCGGCCCGCGGCACCGGCACGCACGGCACGGCCGAAGTCGCCGGCGGAGAGGAACCGGTCCTCCGGGCGCTTGGCCATCGCCCGTTCGACGGCCGCGGCCAGCGGCTCGGGAACGCCGAGCAGCCGCGGAGGGGGGTCGTTGACGTGCGCGAAGATCTTGGCGACGTCGGAATCACGGGGGAACGGCACCGTGCCCGACAGCAGCTCATAGGTCACACATCCCAGCGCATAGACGTCGGCGCGCGCGTCGATCCGGCGACCCTCGACCTGCTCGGGAGCGATGTAGTCGACGGTGCCGACGAACATCCCCGTCCGTGTCATCCCGTGCGAATCCGTCGTGCGCTTCGTGAGGCCGAAGTCGGTCAGATACACGTGGTCACGGTCGGTGACGAGGATGTTGCCCGGCTTCACGTCGCGGTGCACCAGCCCGCGCGCGTGGGCGGCATCGAGCGCATCCGCCACCTGCGAGATCAGGCGCGCCGCGCGCTCCGGATCGAGCCGACCGCTCTGCGCCAGCAGGCGGCCGAGGTCGACCCCGTGAACGAACCGCATCGAGATGAACAGCAGCCCGTCTTCCTCACCCACTTCGTATACCGGGATCACGTTCGGATGCTCGATCTCGGCGGCGGTCGCCGACTCCTGCTCAAAGCGGGCCCGGAACCCCGGATCGGCCGCCAGCTCGGGCGCGATCACCTTGATCGCGACGGTCCGGTCGGGCCGCCGCTGGCGGGCGCGGTACACAAGTCCCATGCCCCCGCGTCCGGCGATCGCCTCGATCCGGTAGCCGGCTATCTCATCCCCAGGCCCCAGCTGTCGCACGCGCGCCAGACTACGGCGAAGGCCCAACTCTGTCCACACCTGAAGCGCAAAGCGCCAAGCGGTCGCGTTTCTGGCGCCCGCTGGTTAGGATCGTTTGCGCATGGCACTTAGAACGTGCGAGCACTGCGGCAACGAGGTTCCGGCGAGCCGATTCTGCATCCGCTGTGGTCACGAGCACGAGGGTGGCGTGTCGGCGCTGTCGGGGATCAGCCGGGTGCCCGGTGCTTCGGCAGTGGGACGAGGTCTGTCGGGCGTGCTGAGGATCGACCCGTCCTCACTTTCAGGTGTGCGGCGCGCGTTCGCGGCCGCCCCGAACGAAAGCGTCCTGCGCCCGACGATCGTCTCGACGATCTTCCCGCAGCTGCCGCGTCCGTCGATGGCCATGTTTCGGACCTGCCTGGGTCTCGGCCTGGCCACGGTGCTCGTGCTCGGGCTAGCCAAGCTTTACCCCGTCGCCCTGATCGCCGGAGCGGTGCTGCTGCCGGTACTGGTCGTGCTGTACATGGTCGACATCAACGTGTTCGAGGACCAGTCGCTACCGGTCATCGGCGCCACGCTAGTGTGGGGCCTCGCCGCCGGAGTGGTGACCGCGCTGATCGCCAAGGGCCTGTCGCCGTCCGGCAGTCAGGTGTTCGTGGGCGGCCACGGCACCTTCGTCCTTACCCGCGGCGTTGTGATCCCGCTGATCAGCGTCGCATTGATCCTGCTTGGGCCGCTGGCGATGTTGAGATATCCGCGCTTCTCGACGGTTCTCGACGGCGCCACGTTCGCCGCCGCGAGCGCGTCCGCCTTCGTGGCTGCCGAGGTCATCGTGCAAGCGCTGTCGGCGTTCGGCCACGGGCTCCGTCCACCCGGTTCCGTCATCCCGTGGCTGGTACAGCTGGCGGTCATCGCGATCGCGCTTCCGCTCGCGACGATGGCGGCGATGGGTGCGAGCGCAGGCGCCGTATGGCTGAAGCTGCGCGCTCCGATCCGAGATCGACGAGCGCTCGGCCGTCTCGGATCCCTGTACATCGCGATTTCAGCGGGCGCCGCGTTTCTGGTCGTCACGGCGGTGGTGCAGATCACGGTGGCCAGCGGCCTCGCGCTCGCGATCATTGCGGTGCTGGCGGTGCTGGCGCTCCTGTGGTTGCGACAGGTGATTCACGTCGGGCTGCTCGAGGAGGCACTGCTGATCGAGGATGCGCCGATCATTACGTGCGCCAATTGCGGTCATCGCACACGGCGCGGCGCCTTTTGTGAGAGCTGCGGTATCGCACTGGCCGCTTTGCCGGGGAGCCGCTCGTCGGTCGGCGTCTCGCCGCCGGCCCAATCCTCCGGCGCCAGGCAGTAAGCTGCCGCCGGGTCGCTGAGGCCGAAGCGAGGAATCGGGGCGCAAATTGAACATAGTGCTGCGATGCACGGGGGGGCCGTGTACCGGCGAGACGATCACGGTCGATTCCGAGCTGGTGCTCGGGCGAGAGGCGTCTGAGCAGGGGCGCCTCGGAGGGGACGAGCGGCTCTCGCGGCGTCACGCCCGGGTGTTCATCGACGGCGCCGGGCGCCCGACGGTCGAGGACCTGGGGTCGACGAACGGGACGTGGATCAACGAACAGCGGCTGACGGACGCCCGGATCGTCGCGAGCGGAGACGTTCTCAGGGTCGGACAGACGACGTTCGAGATCGAGGTCCCCGCCGCCCCGGCCGCGACCCGTCTGGCCACCGCCGTGCCGATCGCAGCGCCAACGGTCGCGGAAGTGCCGAGCCCAGGACCTAGGCTGCGGGTCGTCGCGGGACCCACCAAGGGCGAGGAGATAATGCTGGTCGATGAGCTGCTGATCGGCCGGGGCTTCGGCGAGCCTGGCGCCCTGGGGGGCGACAAGCGGCTGTCACGGCGCCACGCCCGGATCGCCCGCGGCCCGGGCGGACTGTTCTTCATCGAGGACACCGGGTCATCGAACGGAACGATGATCAACGGCGTGCGCGTTGGCCACGGGCGTGCGCTGAGAGAAGGAGACCAGATCGAAGTGGGCTCATCCACGCTGGAGGCGCTTGGGCTTCCGAGCGCGCCGCTCGCGGCCGAGCTCGATGACCAGCCGCCGGCTGCGCCCGCGCCACCGCTGGCCGCGCCGGCGATGCCGACCGCTCGGGCGGCGGCCGCGCCGGCATCCCGCGGCGTGCCGCCGGCAGGCTCTCCCCGGGGCCCACAGTATGTGCCACAGGGCGCCGCGAGCGCCCGGCTATCGTCTCATCGAGGGCGGGTGGTGGGGGTGTTCGCCGGGGTGTTCGCGGCGGCTGCGGTCGTCGCCGTCGCGGCTGTCGTGCTCCTGGCCCCACTCGGCACCCGCACCTGCCCCTCGGGGTTTGTGTGCCAGAAGCCTCTGACCGCCCCGCCGCTGAGGGCAATGGCGACGTTCACGGGCGCGCTCGGCTGGCGCCTCGAGTACGACCCACAGTTGGCCGTGCCGGCGAAAGGGAGCAGGAGCGCGAATGGGATCACGCTCGGGGAGAGCGACCTCTACGACCGCGCACTGGGAGCCACCCCGGGAAGCGGGCTGATCGGGGTGCTCGTCCGTGGTTACCGGACCGGCCAGGTCTCCCCGCAGGCCGCCGTCGGCCAACTGGCCAGCATGATCGATTCCCGGCTCCTGGGCGCGCAAACCGCACCAAGCTCCGATCAGCTGTTCGGCAGACCGGTGTTGGGCTTTCATCCCGCCGTCGGGGAGGTGCTCGAGGGCAACGCGCAGACGCCGCAGGGACCCGGGCAGCTGATCAAGCTCGCGGTCGTCTCAGCGGCATCGGGCGGCGTTACGGTCGCCGTCGCCATCGTCTATCCCGTCCAGAAGGGTCAGACGCAGCAGGACAACCCGGACCGGCCATACGACCAGTTCGGCGATCAGATCCTGGAGACGGTCCGCTTCCCCAGCGATGGTGCCGCATGATCGCCCCGAGCCGGCGGCGCACGACGGTGTTGGTCCTGGCGGCGCTCGTCGTCGCTGGCGTGGGCGTGGCACTGATTCGGCATGAAGGACGTTCGGCTCGCCGGCCTGCGGCGATCGCGGGGCGGGCACGACGAATTGGCCCGCTCGCTCACGGGACGATCCGGTTTGCCCTTAACCTGCGCCTGCACGAGCGCGCCCTCGACGCTTACCTTCAGAACGTCAACCCGGGCGTGCGCGGAGGCGGCAGGCTGACCGCGTCGAAGTTCGGGGCTCGATTCGGCCAGAGCGACGCCGAGCTGGCTCGGCTGCGCAGCGTCTTGGGGCAGCTGGGAATCGCTGTCGACCATGTGTATCCCCAACGCACGGCGATGCTTGTGCACTCCAACGTCGTGCGGTTGCAGCGGCTGTTCTCGCTTCGCTTCGACCGCTACGCGCTGCCCGACGGCCGAAGGTACTTCGCCCCGGAGGGCCCCCCGCGGATCCCCGCGAGCCTTCGGCCGTACATCAGCGGACTCGGGGATCTGTCTGACCACCCGATCGCCTCAGCGGACATCCCGAGCGGCGGCCTAACTCCGACCGTGACGGCCAAGGCGTACGACATCGCCCCGCTGTGGAACGCGAGGATCCGCGGCCAGGGTCAGACGATCGCGATCGCGACCGAAGCTGGGGCAATCAACCCGGCGGACCTGCAGGCGTTCGCCGCAAAGGTGGGGGTGGCGACACCCCAGATCGAGGTCAAGCAGATAGACGGCGGCAGTACGTACAACCCCGCCAATGGCTCGGATACGGAGGTCGACCTCGACCTCCAGGTCACGCTCGGGATCGCGCCCGAGGCACACATCATCGACTACCAGGGTTCCGACGGGTCCCACGGCGCGGCCCAGAGCCTGGGGCATTCGCTGGCCGACATCTACAACCAGATCGAGCAGGATGGGCAGGCCCGGATCGTGACCACCAGTTACGGTCTGTGTGAGGCTGAGCTGAGCCGGCTGAGCCCCGGAGACCAGCAGCTGATCGACAACTCGCTGAAGGCGCTGGAAGCCAGCAGTGTGACGGTGTTCGAATCCACCGGCGACACGGGCGCGTACGCGTGCTTGCAGGCCCTGCAGATCCAGCCGGCCAGCAAGCTCCCGTCTCAGTTCACGGGCCTGTCGGTGCAGACTCCCAGCAGCAGCCCCTATGCGGTGGCGGTGGGCGGCACCCGGCTCGAACTGCGCTCCGACGGCAGCTACCTGACCGAGTCGGCGTGGTCAGACCCGCTGGCGCGAAGCGGCGCTGGCGGCGGCGTCTCGGCGTCGGAACCCCGGCCGGTCTGGCAGCAGGGACCGGGCGTGAGCCAGCCCGTGCTGAACCCGCGGGGCACCAGGGAGACACCCGACGTCGCCGGGCCGGCCGATCCGAACAGCGGCTTCCTGGTCTGCTCCACACAACCCGGCGCTTCGGCTCCGACCTGTGACCCCGGCCACGGCGGAACGAGCGCCGCCGCTCCGTTCTGGGCGGCGTCGATGGCGCTCGTGCAGCAGTACGCCGCCGTGCACGGGGCGGGTTCGCTGTCCCGCTGCTTCGCCGGGCCGATCCTGTATGAGCTGGCTGCCAAGGCCCAGCCCGTCCCTCCCTTCCACCAGGTCACGTTTGGCAACAACGGGTACTACCCGGCCGCTCCGGGGTGGAATTTCGCGACCGGCCTTGGCTCCCCGGACGTGTTCAACCTGGCGCAGGACTACGCCAGCCTATTGCGCGGCCTGCCTTCGCGCCGCTGTCCGTTCTGACATGGACATACCCGATCCAGTCACCGAGGAGTGGCTCGCGCAGTCGCTCCCCCAGCTTTCCGACGAGGCGTTGACCGAGGCGACAAGGCTCGTCCGCAGACGGGGTGGAAGCCAAGCCGACCTGCTGGATCGCGCGTTGCGGCGGCGGGACGCGTCCGTGACCGAGGTGAGCGACCGAGCAGCGAGCGGCGGCGTGCTCAACGCCACGGTGCTCGACGCCACGGTGGTGGGGACCGATGACACAAGCGCGGGCGAGCTGCCGGTGGATCAGTCGCCGGGTCAAAGTGGCGAACTGGCGGTGGGCACGCAGTTCGCCGGCTACGTGATCGAGGGCGTTGCCGGTCAGGGCGGCATGGGGGTCGTGTACCGCGCTCGCCAGCTTCGACCTTCGAGGATCGTTGCGCTGAAGGTGGTCTCGCCCCAGCTCGCGGGCGACGGCGACTTTCGCGAGCGGTTCGCGCACGAGTCGGAGATCGCTGCCTCGATCGAGCACTCCAACGTGATTCCCGTCTACGACGTGGGCGAGGAGAACAACCTTCTGTACATCACGATGCGCTATGTGGAGGGAACCGACCTCCGGGCGGTGATCGCTTCCGAGGGCCGCCTTGCGCCGCAACGGGCGGTCCACATCCTCGTCGAGCTGGCCGCCGCGCTCGACGCCGCCCACGCGCACGGCCTGGTTCACCGCGACGTCAAGCCGGCCAACGTGCTGATCGCACACGAGGGACAGCGAGAGCACGTGTACCTCACCGACTTCGGGCTCGCCAAGCTGGCCGCCAGCGGGGGTCAGACACGCACCGGGATGTTCGTCGGGACGCTCGACTATGCCGCGCCGGAGCAGCTCGAGGGTCAGCGCGTCGACGCTCGCGCCGATGTCTATGCAGCCGGGTGCGTTCTCTATCAGATGCTCACGGGCAGCGTTCCGTTTCCGCAGGAGCACGAGGCGGCCATCATGTGGGCCCACATATCAGCGGAGCCGCCGTCGGTACGGGAGCTGGTCCCGAGCCTCCCGGCCGAACTCGACGCGGTCATCGCGCGGGCGATGGCAAAGAATCCAGACGACCGCTATTCGTCAGCCGGGGACCTCGCCCGCGACGCGATCGCGGCGGCCGAGGGCCAGCGCGCGATGTTGCTTGAGCGCAGCGTGGCAACGGGCCCGGCCGCTCCCGCAAGCGCCGCACCGCCCATTGCGGCCGGTGCGCGCTCCGTCCCGGCCGGCCACTCGAGACCGCGTCCGTCCGGGCGCCTGGCGCTGCTCGTCGGCGGCGCCCTCGTCGTGGCCGTGATCGCAGTGCTCGCCGTGAGCGGCGTATTTGGCTCCAGCGGCCATCCCGCCAAGCCCACGGTCCAGCGTCCGAGGACCAAACCGACGGTTCCGGCGCCGACCACCAAGACCTACACGAACTCCAAGATCGGTGTCAGCTTCGTCTATCCCGCGCGCTGGCAACCGCTCTCACTTCAGGGCTCTCCCGCCGACTTCGGGATCGGTTCGGGGGCCAAGGAGACGCGCTGCGCGTTGGTGATCGAACGCGGTGTCGGTCCGGCCAACGGCACCCAGGAGGCACAGTTCGCGTTCGTGCGCGCGCGTTCGGCGTTCGCCGCCAGCACGGTCAAGCATTACCAGTTACGGGCGATCCAGGCCGAGCAGGGCGCGAACATAGCCGGCGTCGGACTGATCCGAATATCGAACGGACAAGGTGGCCATTTGGGATTCTTCTTCCGCGGTCGAGATGTCTTTGTATTCGACTGCATCACTCCTGCGGTGAGCCTCGACCAAGTGGACCGCCAGGAGTTCGAGCCACTGCTCGCCAGCGTGCGGATCGGCTGACCGTCGGGTGCCATCCGCCCGCCTGGGCGTTATTTCGTGGCCTGGACCCGACGAACGCTGGCGTTGATCCGGGCCACAGTGACCTTGCTCGCCTGGAGGTCGCGCTCGGCGGCGCTGAAGTCGCGGTTATCGCTGTCGGCGGCCAGGGACCGGAACGCTTGCTCCATCTCGAGCAGGTGCGTTACGAGGGCCTCGTGATCTAGCAGGATGTTCGACGGCGGTGAGAGGCCATCGAGGTTATCCGCGATCCGGCGCAGACCCGCAGCAACCGAGAGCGCGGTCCGGCTGAAGACGGGCTTGCCGAAGTCGCGTCCGTTCGGGAACCTTCCGAAGACCGCGTGCAGGCGCGGGATGATCTTGTTCACCTGCGCGTGATACGCGGCCGCCTGAGCCGCGGCCGGGGAGGTGGTCGTTGTCGACGGAGTTGACGCGACCGTGGTCAACGGCGCAGCCGAGGCGGTGCTCGCAACCGAGGCCGTAGAACGGCCGGCCACGGAACCCGCGGTGGCCGAACCACTCTTGCCCCCGCCGCCGGCCGCGACGATCGCGATGATCGCGCCGATGACGAGGATCGCCAGCGCGCCGGCGACATAGGCGGGGGCGCGACCGCGACCGAGCGCAGATCGCGCCTCGGGCCGCCCGCCGGTGCTCGGGCGGTCGGTCGCCGGCTGCGCGACGGCCTGCGGTGCAGGCCCTACGAACGTCGGGTCGATCTGGGTGGCCTCAAACTCGGGGCGGGCTGGCTGGCCGGGGGCGATCGGCCCGGCGGCGGCGCGGGCCGCGCGAGCGAACTCTCCCGAGGAGCTGTAGCGGTCCTCGGGCCGTTTGGCCATCCCGTGGCGGATCACGGCGTCGAGCGCCGAGGAGACAGCCGGCGAAACCGCGGCGGCCGATGGAGGCGGATCGTTGAGGTGGGCCCACATCTTGGCGACGTCGGCGGGGCGATCAAACGGGAGCTGCCCCGTGACCGCCTGGTAAAGGACGCAGGCCAGCGCATAGCCGTCGGCCCGACCGTCGACCGCTCCACCCTGCACCTGCTCGGGGGCCACGTAATCGAGCGTGCCGACCATCTGACCGGTCTTGGTCAGATGGGCGGCGGTGCCGACGTTCTTGGTCAGTCCGAAGTCAGTCAGGTAAGCGCGCTCTTCTCCGTACTCTTCGGCAATCAGGATGTTCCCGGGCTTGACGTCGCGGTGCACGAGACCTCGGCTGTGCGCCGCGTCCAGCGCACTTGCCACCTGCGCGACGATGGCCGTCGCCCGTTCCGGAGTCAGGACCCGTTCGCGTCGGATGAGGCTGTCCAGATCCGTGCCGGCGACAAAGCGCATGGCGAGAAACAGCTGGCCGTCGATCTCGCCCGCTTCGTAGATGGGAAGAATGCTGGGATGGTCAAGGGCTGCGGCCAGCATGGCTTCGCGCTTGAAGCGCTCGCGGAATGCCTCATCGCCGGCCAGCTCGGGTGCGACCAGCTTTAGCGCGACGATCCGCTGCAACGCCAACTGGGTGGCCTTGTAGATCACGCCCATGCCGCCCCGAGCCACGAACGACTCGATGCGATATCTCCCGAACATGCTGCCGGATGTCAGCCCTGCTTGGAGGTTAGCCACTACTCGACCCCGCTACGCTCGGTCCCGATCACGATCTCATCCGGATTTCGAACCTCTGGCCCGCTGGCGCCCGGCTCCCGTCAAGGCTATCCGCCAAGCTGGCGGTTTGCCAAGCGAATCCGGCTACAGTTCACGGGTAGGCAGTAGGGCGGGCTGAGTCCCGCCTGCTCACGCTGGAGTTGGATTAGGGCGAGCGGGCGATCCGGACCCGGACACGGCTCTTCATCGGGCTCATCTGAGCTGAGGGTGGCCCGGGGCGCGGGCACAGCCGGTCTTGACCTGTGGAAGTGCCTTGATGGCTGTCTCATCGCGTTCTCATGCGGGCCGTGCGGTCTCATGGTCGTCTCATCTGCCGCGGTTACCTTCGTTTGCAGTTGATCGACGCCAACCAGGCAAACCAAGGAGAACACGATGATGAATCTCAGGAACAAGCAGATCGCCGCGATGACCGCTATCGCGGCACTCGGGATCGGCGCGGTCGCCACACCGGCCGTCGCGCTGGCCGCGTCGCATCCGGCTCACGCTACGGTGGTCAAGAGCACCCCGGCGAGCCCCGACAAGCCCGGAACGAAGGACGGTACAAGTCGTGACCCGAAGGTCGACAAGACTTCGAGCGTGGACAAGAGCACCAGCGTCGACAAAAGCAAAACCGTCGACCTCAAGCCTGACCATTAGCGGCGCGATGGTTCAGGAGCAGATCGGCGCGGCGGCTCGAACGAGCCGCCGCGCTTGCGTCGTTGATCTGCGCCACACGCCGAACTGATCACGGCGAACATGAGGGTCTTGATCGTCGAGGACGAGGTGAAGCTCGCCAGCCTGATCCGGCGGGGCCTGCGCGAGGAGGGGCTGCTCGCCGATGTGGCGATCAAGGGCGAGGACGCGCTCTGGATGGCCGGCTCGTCCGAGTACGACGTGATCGTGCTCGATGTCATGTTGCCCGGCATCGACGGGCTGGAGACATGCAAGCGTCTGCGCGCGGACGGGGTCAGGACACCGATCCTGATGCTTACCGCGCGGGGCGAGATTGGCGACAGGATCGAGGGGCTGAATGTCGGCGCCGACGATTATCTGACCAAGCCGTTTGCGTTCGGTGAGCTGATCGCCCGGCTGCACGCGCTTGCTCGTCGCGGTGAGATCGAGCGACTGCCTGTCCTGGAGGTCGACGACCTCCGGCTTGACCCGCTTACGCATCGGGTATGGCGAGGCGAGCAGGAGATCGAACTGTCGGCGAAGGAGTTCCTGCTGCTGGCGACGTTGATGCGTCACCCGGGGAGGGCGATGTCACGCCAGCAACTGCTCGACCACGCTTGGGACAGCGAGTATGAGGCGCACTCAAACGTCGTCGATGTCTACATCGGCTACCTACGCGACAAGGTCGACCGGCCGTACGAGCAACACAGCATCGAGACTGTGCGCGGCGTGGGCTATCGGCTCGTGGCGAGGGCCGACAACCCTGCTACTGACCGTGCGCCGAGCGATCTGGGATGACGATCCAGACGTCTGCTCCACCGTCGGGCCGGTTCGCCGCGTGGGCATCACCGCCGTGGGCCTGGGCGATCGTACGCACGATCGAGAGGCCGAGTCCTGCTCCACGCCCGGCGCGTCCGTGGTCCGCGCGGGTGAAGCGCTCGAACGCCTGAGCCTCGAAGCCGTCTGGGAAGCCTGGGCCGGTGTCCTGCACGTGCAGCTCGATGCCTCGCTCGGTTGCCGAGGCCCGCAGCGTCGCATTCAGAGAGCCGTAGCGGATCGCGTTGTCGATCAGGCTGCCGAGCGCCTGCTCGAGACGTTCCGGATCGCCGAACAGCAACATGTCGTCAGGAACCGTCACCGTGATCGTCGTGTGCTGAGGATCGAAGCGGTCACGCAGCCGGCTCAGCATCTCGAAGACTCTGATCTGCACGCGGCGGACCGGAAGTCCGGCTTCGTCGGAGCGCGCGAGCACGAGCAGGTCATCCGCCAGAGCCGAGAGCCGGTCGACCTCGTCGTTGACCGAGACAAGCGCGTCGCGGAGCTCGTCCGCGGAGCGCTCGCGACGAAGCGCAAGCTCGAGCTCTGCCTTCAACGTGGCAAGCGGTGTGCGAAGCTCGTGGCTAGCGTTGGACACGAACTTCTTCTCGCGGGCGAACGATTCCTCCAGTCGGTCGAGCATCTCGTTGAGCGTGGCCCCAAGTCGCCGGATCTCGTCATCGGCAGGCGGCAGCGGCAGCCGCCGCCCAGGCTCGGATGCCGACACCGCAGCCGCGCGCCGGCGCATCAGCTCGACCGGCCGCAGTGCGGCCGATGCAAGTCCGTATCCGGCAACGGACGCGACGATCAGGGCAAGCGGGCCGACGAGCGCCAGGAGCACCGCCAGGTTTGACAGCGCAGCTGAGCGTTCATCCAGCGTCGCACCCACGATCAGGACCACCCGGCCGTGAGTGCTCGTCGAGACGGGCGTGGTCAACAGGCGTGAGCCTTCGGTAAGCGGCGACGTCGGGCCACGCGTGAACAGCTGCGTCCGCCGCAGCGTCGCTGCGAGTTGCCTTCCGTTCAGGAGCGGGCCGCCACGAAGGTCCGAGGTCGCGGCGAGGACTTGCCCTCGCGCATCGAGGACCTGTACGAAGCTCTCGTGCCCTCGGAACAGGGGACTGCTCACCGCAGAGGTGAGCCCGGCCTCGGAACCGACGATCAAAGGGGCCAGAGCTGCGGTCTGCGTCCGCAGGTTGAGGTCGATGGTCCGGTCCAGCTCGGAGCGAAACCGCACGTAGACAAAGAGGCCCGTGAACGCCAGAACGACCACCATCGTCACCGCGAATGCAAGCGTCAGCCTAACCCTTGTCGGGACGCGACTGAATCCCCTCCGCGAAGCCCTCGACATCGCCGACATCCAGCGATTACATCAGTCGCTCATGAGCCGACGATGAGCAACACCACGACGATCGCGGCAAAGGTGCAGCGCTCCAGCCAGCTGAACGTCGTGATCAGCAGCGCTGGCATGCTCATCCCGGATACGGTTTGAGCATGGACCTGATGCCGTGAACGTCCTCGCGATCGATCAGGGAACATCCTCGACCAAGGCGCTCGTCATCGATCCCGTCGGCCGGGTGCTCGGCGAGGGTCGGGCGCCGGTGTCGCCGCGTGCGTCGGCCGACGGTACGGTTCTGCAGGATCCCTTGGAGCTTGAGCGGTCGGTGCTGGTGGCCGGGCGGGCGGCGCTGGCGGCGGCGGGGGGCGCGGTGAGCGCGATCGGCCTCGGCAATCAGGGGGAGACGGTGCTGCGCTGGGATCGTGACAGCGGTGAACCGCTCGGACCGGCGATCAGCTGGCAGGATCGGCGCGCCTGGGCGCCGAGTGGTCATGGTCGGTCGATCCCGACCGAGGTCCGGTCGTGCTTCGCTTGGCCTCCGCGCGCCGGCGGCGGGAGGGACAACCATCCTCTCGTCGTGTCGCTAGTCTCGGTTGATGAGTGCGCAGGCAGATGATCCGCCGCGCGAGGCAGGAAAGCTGCCCACCGGTCGACTCGCGCGGACGGCGCGGGTCGGCGGGCTGGTGACCGGGCAGGGCCTGCGGTGGGCCGGGATGCGGACCGCCA
>OCTA010000819.1_pt1 | contig 28933 bp, 24 predicted proteins | sample 1538991 | NCBI WGS metagenome assembly OCTA01 (sample SAMEA3539302, study PRJEB22396) | soil metagenome | biome: tundra; feature: field; material: soil | place: USA | collected 2010-05 | depth 0.15 m | reverse complement strand
CGCTGCATGGACAACATTTTCATCGAGCGGCTGTGGCGATCGCTCAAATACGAGGTGCCGAGCTAATGCGACTGCGTAGTCATCCGCAGCAGTTCACCGCGCGCTTGCGACTCCTCCCGCGCAACTTGCAATAACGACTTAACGGTGGGCCGTGCCTTCGCTCTGAAGATCATCTGATAAGCGAAAAGTCCCCGCGAAACCCGGTTCAAGATGGCATTCAAGCCAAGCAACAGCCTGCTGCAGACATTTTCGCCAAGGGCTAACGGGAATGGCGCCGGAATGGCTCGCTTAGACTCGATAACGAAACCGGCCTGTTCAAGCGTCCTTGAGAGCGATGCGAAGGTGAACAGGCGAGTGTGGGTCAAATCCAAAATGCCCCGCTTGCCATAATTAAACTGCCCAAGCAACAGCATCAAACGGGTCGCGAAAAAAGCGACATTCCCGGTGCTGAGAATCAGTTCGGCATTCGGGTTAAGGGAGAGCTTCTCACGCAACTGATCGAGAAACTCTTCGGGAGCCGCGACATGCTCGATAACGTCAAGCAACAAGACAAAATCGTGCTCTTCCACCGGTATGCCGTCCAACCCAAGATTCAAATCCCGGAAGTAAAACTTGTCCAGAACTTCCTTCGGGAGAGGGAAAGCATCGACGCCTGTCACGTAACAACCCTTGTGGGCTTTAAGCGCAGAACCGACGTATCCCCCAGCACATCCTAGATCGAGCACTCTTGCGTTAGGCGGAACCGCATCCAGGACAAACGAGTGCGGACTGTCAAAAGCGAACTTCGAGGAATATTGCGCGAGCGGCGCCGGAGCGCAATCATACTTCCGGTCGTAGAACAAGCTTAATTCCTGTAGCCGAGCCCTGAAAGTAGCCAGCATTACGTTAGCGGCGTAGCTTAGTCCGTTTACACGGCAAATTTCATCGCCATAGTATGTCGGAATGGGCTTCTCGATTATCGGGAGTTTCGCGACCATCAACTGGATCAGTATTTCCGTATCGAAGTGGAAGTCCTGGGAATTGTATTCGAACGGAATCGACCGCAATGCTCGAACTGAGTAAATCCGATATCCCGAATGGAACTCACTCAGGTTGGAGCGCAGCAGCCTGTTTTGCATCCAGGTGAGGACCTTGTTGCCGACGAATTTGTACATCGGCATTCCTCCGCGTAGGGCTCCCTTCGGAGTCAACATCCGCGACCCTAATACCGCCGCCGCTTCCCCGCGAACCAAAGGTTCGAGCAACTCCGGGAGGCATTCGGGAGCATACTGTCCGTCGCCGTGCAGCAACGCCACGAAATGATAGCCGTTTTCGATGGCGTACCTGTAGCCAAGCTTCTGATTACCGCCATAACCCTGGTTCACCGGGTTATAGAGGACGCGAACGTTAAATGGGATCTCAGCGTTCTTACTCAGCCCGTGACTCTTCTCGAAGGTCTTGTCGCGCGAGGAGTCGTCGATGATCAGGACATCGACATCGTAGCTTGCGGAGAGCGCCTCTGGAATGCGGCGGACCACTCTCTCTACGGTCGCTTCAGCATGGTAAGCTACGATGAAGATCAAAAGACGGTTTCGCATTTTTGGCTAACAGCAGGCGTCTGCAATCGAAAAGAAATTCTGGTTTTTGCGGCTAACGGTGCTTTTGGAGAATTCTCCCCCCGGTCTTACGAGACTATCACGATAGGGCGTCCCGCTAGCAGTTGCGGCCAGTTATGCTGATACGTATGTCAGCCAGGCGCGTCGGGTTGCACAATTAACCGTCCGAGATGTCCACCAAATCGGTAGCCCCCACCATAGAAAACGCAAGCGTTTCAGCAGAGCCCTCCCGGCCGGGGTTTTCTTACTGTCTTCTCATCATCGCCCTAGCCGCGCTCGTCCCCATGCTGGTCCTGGGAGCCTCAAGAGCAATCAGTTATGACGGCTACTGGCACCTCTTCATCGCCTCACAAAACAGGTGGAAGCAGTTCCTTTTCGAATACAAGGCAAACGCCCACCCGATTGTGTATTTTCTCGTGCTGCGCGTTATTCAATTTCTCGGACATTCTCGGCTTGTTCTCCGGTCTGGGGCCATCGCGCCCGGGGTGGCTGCCGTTTACCTGATGGGTCTGATCGCTGCCAGACTCTGTCGCAATAGAATCGTGGCCCTACTAGCGGCCGCCGCATACGGCTTTGCGACGGTGATGATCGAAATTGAAATCGACGTCCGCTCTTACTCTCTCTGCCTCTTCTTCGCGCTCACGGCGTTCTATTTCCTTATCGATTTTCTCGACCGCGATTTCACTCCATCCGCAGCCCGCTCGCTCCTTCTCTTCGGGCTATTCGCCAGCGGCGCCATTGCCACTGAGTACTATGCAGTATTCTTTCTCCTGGCATGTCTGGCGGCGCTTCCTATGGTTCTTTTGAAAGAGACTGAGATTCGTCGACGCGCGCTTCGATGGACGGTAGCGAACTGGCGGGCGGCGCTGGGGGCCGTGGCCCTTCCCTTCGCAACAATGGCCTACTTCTATCTGACTCACATCAGACATCAACCGTTGGAATACGGTCACCTCAGCGGCTTTTACTACGAGGCTGGCTCGTCCCGCGCCGATTTCATCCTGCGCAATCTTCGCGCCGACCTGAACTATATTCTTCCGTTCGAGATCACGTCCACGAATATCCTGCTTGCCGCGCTCGCTTTAATCGTGCCGGCGATCCTCATCTTCGCCTTCTACCGGGGACTCCTCGTTCGCAATTTTTTTGCGGGTCTACCCGGCTTGATTTCGTTGTTCATTGTCGTGGAACTGATCGTTGTTTCGCTGCTTGGACGCTATCCCTTCGGCGGATTTGAGCGGCAACAGTCGATCCTGTTTCCGTTCTTCATCCTTGCTACTTTTGTTCTACTGGACAGCCTGGTCTCCTACCTCCGCGCCGCCTGGCTTCGGGCGGCGGTCCTGACCATCGTGGCGCTCTCAATTGCCGCCAGTTTCGAATACCGGTGGCAACGCACCCCGAGGGACAGTGAAGAACTCTTCTCCCGGGAGTATCAGACTTTCGAGAACACCGTTGCGCATCCGGATGCTGTCTACCTCGATCAATTCACGATAATCGGGTTTTACATCCATACTCACGCCTGGAAATGGAAGCTTGACCGCCATTTTCGCGAGCCGGATCGAATCGACGAGTGTCGATTAACCAGCCCATCCGGCGAAAAGATGTTCCTGCTGAGAGACATCGATCAGTGGAACTTCGATCTGCACAATCCGCAGATCTATCAAACTCTCGCCAACTCACTGCGCGACGCTCAACTGACTAGCGCTAGCATGTTCCTGTTGAAGCAGGTTCAGGGGCCCGCCACTCCCGAGGCACTTTTGACGGAGCAAACCGACGTGCGTCGATTGGCGGCGGCTGCTGGCCTACACGCGACCATCCTCCACGACGACCCCGCGCAAGCGGAGATCAGCTTTTCAAAGTGAACGCCGCATAGACCGCAGTGCCGTCAACGACGACCTTAGTTGCCGCTAATCCTTGTTGAGCGGCAGTATCGATGACAAGCTGTTTCAGGATAGCCGGCGGCTTCTCGAAAGGCCTGTTACCGGCGGTGAAAAAGAACAACGTTAGCTCTTTCAGCCGGGATTGCCTCAAACACGCGGCGAAGCTCCTGTAGACGGTTGGATCGGCCAAATCGAGGTTGTCCCGGCTCTTGTCGTAAAAAATTTGCGTGCCTTCCGGAGAGCCGCCGCGAATTGAATACTGGTCTATGAAGGACGGGTCGGAAATGCGCCGCACAAATCTCCTCGGCTGGTCGTCCGTGTTGATGAAATAGCCGATGATGCCGAACCGATCCAAGTAGACTGCGGGCGCGTTAGGAAGAGCAGCGCGATAGTCGTCGAACTCGCGTTGGTAGATAACAATCCCGCGCCCCACAATCAGTGTCGGCCATACCACCGATGCGTTCAGAGCGATGCATCCACAGATTAGGATCAATGCCGCGACTCTCAGCACTGGTATGAGTAATGAGACCAAACGATCCAGCAGGAGGAAGGCGGCGACTACGAGAAAAGGAGCAACGATGTACTGGTGGCGCATCAGGCCGCCAAATGGGTACAGGCGCTTGAGCGAAAGTACTATCAATTCAGACACCATCGTAAGAACGAAGACGAAAGTTAAATCCAAAGTTCCCATGTCGCGCGTTTTGGCCCTCCGGGCGACGGCTACAACGGAAATGGCTGCGAAACAGACCAGAGCCAATGCCGACAGAAAAATCGGACGGCTTTGGAAAACGACCGGCGAAAAAAGATTTGCAATGTTCTGCAAGTTCCGGAGCGTAAAAGCCAGCTGCGTCTCGTGCGGTATTTGGCTGAAGCCGAAGTAGAAGTCATACAGATATCCTTGGATGGGCTGGTTGCGGGCATGGCTGAAGTACAAAGTTAATAGAGCGCACAACGGGATCGTGAGCGAAACGGCCAACCGCAGCAGGGCGCGTCCATTCTTAAAGGGCGATAGCCGCCTCCTGTAGTCGCCGCTGATCGTCGCAAGGAGGAAGGGAACGGCAAGAGTGGCGCCCAGGAATAGCGCCGCAAAATAGTGGCACGAAACCGCCATCGACGTCGCGGCGGCAAAAAGGACGTAGGGTCGCCAGTCCACCCGGTTCGGTTCCTCTGAGAGCATTTCAAGGTACGAGAGGAAGGCTAATAGCACGAACGAAATTGCCAGTTGATAGGATCGGACTTCGCCGGAGATAGTAATCGCTGTTCCTGAAAGTCCAAAGGCGCCCGCGCAGAGCAGCGCTATTGCGACATTCCGGCAAACCTTGCGTGCGATTAGACCGATGAGAAAAACCGAAGCAGTTCCGGAGAGAATCGAAATCGATCTGTATAAAACCTTTGAGTGCCCGATGTGTAAGAGAGACCTCAGCAAGACAAAGAAGAGAGGAGGATGCGCATTCGTATCCAACTCGTAGCGTAGATCGGCCCATCGAGCGCCGCTTGCCATAAACACGTGCTGCCACTCATCGAAATCCATCATCCCGTTCGCGCTTACGTACCAGCGGATCAGCAGCGAAGTGGCGGCGATTAGCGTCAAAACCGCTAGGAACGGTACGTTGAAGCTCTTACGGTGCGGAACGGTGTTGTCTGGCGAGGTGGTCAGTAGAGCATCGGCTTTCATGGACGAACTCATTATAGGAGCAGGCGACACGCCGTTTTAGGTCGGCCTTTGTCGATTCGCCTTTTGGGTTTCGACCGGTGCTGAGGGAAACTGGAGCCGTTGTCGGGAATCGAACCCGAGACCTCTTCCTTACCAAGGAAGTGCTCTACCAACTGAGCTACAACGGCCTGCTGTCAACAATGAGCTATGGTGGACAGGGAAGGATTCGAACCTTCGTACCTCGCAAGGAGGGACAGATTTACAGTCTGTTGGCTTTAACCACTCACCCACCTGTCCATGCTGAGTCTTCGCCACGCCAAACGCGTGCGGGCTCTTCCAACCGACGAAACGAGAATAACATACCCCGGAAGGGCAAAATCCAAAGGGCATGAAAAAACGTCCCGCGGATTTTCTTTTGAACCCGCGAGGCGCTCTCGATGGAAAGGTTTGGCGCTCTAGAATCTGGCGCCGGAACCGGCCGCGTAGGCCGTCCGCTCTTCACCCGTCAAACGCGTGAAAGCGGTCAGCGCCGCCGGTGCAAGCAGCTTCCAAACCTTGTCAGCCGTCGCTTTCTCTTCAGCCTGGATCTCGCGCGCCAGCGATGCCGTCTGGCTATCGCCTGAAGCGTCGGCGACAGTTGCGAGCGACTCATACATTGCCAGCTCGCTATTCTCGACGGCAAACGCCATCATCAAGTTTTGCGTCGTGCGCTCTTCCTTCTCATGCCCAATCTGTGCAGTCTTGGGAGTCAAGCCGAACACATGCGCCAGAAAACTCTTGGCCGTCGATGTGCTGCCGCCGAGCGTCTCCAACCGCGCCGTCAAGCGTTCGTACTGCCGCCTGGTTTCCACCGCGTGCTGCTGAAACGCCGACTTCGCAGCCTCGTTGTCGCCCTCTTTAGCAAATCCCTCGAGTTGTGTTTCGAAGCTTTTCTCCGCTGCGATTGCGTCCTGTAAATATCGCTTGATTACGTCAGTGCTGGTTTCTGCCATGTTAATTACCTCTCACTTGGTTGGACAAGCGTTGACGCCAGCCGTTTCAAATGCGATCACTGTGAAGACTAACAACTGAGAAGATGAACTACTACATGCGCGCTCGTTTTGCTATCGCCGCTTCTGTCCTCGTGCTCCTACTAGTGCTCCTCCTCGCGCACTTTATTCCCAGGAAGCAACCCGTGCCCGCTCCCGGTCAGGCCGCGCAGCCGTCGCTTGCAACCCTCCCAAGCAACAATTCCTCCGACACAAGTCCGACCAATGTTTACGCCCACAACCTGATGCTCCGCAAGGGCCCTAGCTTCCGCGTCTACGTTCGCTGGTTGAACGGGCAAATGGCACGCGCGCATCGCAACGTGAATCCCTCGTTCGACGATCCCGACTCGTTCTTTCTCGATATCAAAACCGGTGTTCTCCGCGCTAATATCGGCGACATCGGCACCTTTCTGAATGCCGGCGGCTTGGGCGACGCTCCGCTGAAAAACGTCAAGCTCTCCGGCGACGGAGACCAAATCAAGTTGAGCGGGACACTGCGCAAAGTAGTTCCTCTGCCTATCGAACTCACCGGCACCCTATTGGCCCTTCCGGACAACCGGATCAAAATTAGTGTGACAAAGCTGAACGTTCTGAAGATTCCCGTCAAGGCACTGTTGGGAGGTTTTCACATCACTGTCTCGGATCTCTTTAGTGCCCATAACATAGCCGGCGTTGAAGTGGCTGGCAACGATATTGTCTTTGACCCGCAGACGTTTCTCCCGCCGCCTCACATCCGCGGACGCCTGACCAGGGTGCACGTAGTCAATCCCGATCTCGAGGAAATTTACGGCGATGGGCAAGGCGATGAGGCACGCGTTGAGGAATGGAGAAACTTCCTGCGCCTGCGCGGAGGTACCATCGATTTTGGCAAGCTGACCATGCACCAAGTCGATCTCATCATGATCGACGTTTCAAAGGATGCCTGGTTCGACCTCGATCTAGCGAACTATCAGCGGCAGCTCGTGAACGGTTACACGCGCATGACGCCTGCCGCCGGGCTTCAGATATTCATGCCGGACTTAAGGGACTTGCCCCAAGACAAGTCACTGCAAAATATAGGCATTGAATGGCTCAAGAATCGCAACGCTCCTCCGCCCGCCGACGTTCTTCCTAAAAAACAGGGTTCGCCATGATGCGCGTTGCTATCAACTCCGGAGCGAACGCCCTGCCATGCGCAGCGCTTTGCCAAGAAGATCCGCAGGGCGGCCGTGGAGAGTTTCTTGCAGGCAGAGTACAGCCTCGGGTTGAATCTTTATCATCAGCAGGATATAGACACAAGCCCCGAGTGTCGAGGTGGTTATCAGCTCGATCCAAAGATTCGACACGTGTAGCCACTGGGCGCCTCGCAGCCAGCCGATGCAGGCGATCGCCATGACCAGCGCAATCGCGGTCTGCGGCCACATCCGGCGCGCGAATTCGCGAAATGGAAGATCTATGAGACGAAACGGTATTAAAAAACCCGGCACCATCAGGATTCCCAGATAGACGCAGGCATAGGCCGTGGCGACGCCACTAACCCCATAGCGCGCGCCAACGAGGAAACAGGCCACGAGAACAGGGGTCGATCCAATCGCCCAGCGAAACATCCAATCAGTCCGCCCTTTTGCCACGTAGATATGTCCTACGCCTGTCTGGATCGATTGCATCATGCCCACCGGGGCCAGAATTTGAAATGTGCTTATCGCGGGAATCCATTTGGCGCCAAGAATCAAGCGAATCAAAGGGTCGGCAACTGCGCACATTCCCAGGATGACCGGAAACGTGATCAGGCCTGTCAACATGCAGCTCTTCAGGTAAGCCGAGCGGAAGCGTTCATTGTCATCCTGGATTCTGGAAAACGCAGGCAGTAAGACCTGCCCCATCACGGAGCTGATATTCTGCACCGGGTAAAGCATCAGCGTGTACGCCATCTGGTAAAACCCGAGCCCGTCTTTGCCCAGAAATCGCCCCACGACGATGTTATCCGCGTTGCGGGCAAAGTAGTTCACAGCCCCGAAGCCCGACAGGTTGAGACTGAACTTGCCGATGGAACGGATTTCGGCGGAATCGAACTGAAACTTCGGCGCCCAGCGACCGAAGCGCCAGTACAGGACTGTGGCGATCAGCGAATTGGCGAGATTGGAGAAGACCAGGCTCCACACCCCGAACCCGGCCAAAGCGAAAGGGATTGCAATCGCGTAACCACCGGCGGCCGACGCAATGTCCACCACGGCCAGGGATTTGAAGGACATGTTACGGGTCAAGAGAGCATTGTGTACAACTCCGGCTGAGGTGACAAAGAACGAAATTGCCAATACCTGAAGCAGTTGCTTAAGCCGCGGCTCGTGAAAGAAAGCGGCGGCCCCCCACGACGATCCGAAGACGACCGAGCAAAGGACCACTCCGATTCCGCAATTGAGCCAGAAGAGGCTTGACAGCATACGGTCTGAGACAGTTGGCCGCTGGATCACTGCGGCGGCCGTTCCAAGGTCGCGGAAATTCAGCAGGAACATCATGACGACGTTCGCCATTGCCATTAATCCATAGGCGCTTGGGCCGAGCAGGCGCGCCAGAAGCGCTACGCATGAAAGCGTCAGCACTTGTCTTCCCCCGGTCGAAAGGAAAGACCAGCCCGTCCCCGAGACCACTCTCCGGGTCAGACTTTCTCGTAAGGGTCCGTCTGCCGTTGCCACTCACGCCCAGCCTACCAGCACGGGCGATTGCGCAAAGTACAATGAGGGTGGATTTCGGCGGCTTCCCTCAACCATCCCTGGCGACGGAACTCTTTCCCAAACTGTCAACCACGACCAGTGGTGAGTTTCGCATTGGCTACGTGTTCGCCGGCGCAAAACCGGAACGTTGACGGCCGCTTTAGTGAATCGCGGTCGGTTGCGTCATGTCCTTGCCGTGGCTCCAGGGCTGCGGCTGATAGTCCCATTGCCGCGTCGCGTAGTCGCCGCTCGTAATGATGATCATGATAGTAAGCCAAACGAGTCCCGCCACGACAAACAGCCGCGTCAACTTCGTGCTGAAGCGCACTCCCATGAAAATCCACGCGACCAGCGAAGCCTTGATCAACGCGATCGTCAGCGCGACAATCACGTTCCACTCGCCCAGCTCAAGGTAGGAAACTCCCACCGTGGTCCAAGTCAAACAGATCAGCGCGATAAAAACGCGAACCAGGCTCTTTACCGTAGGAATGTGTGTCGATGTCATTTCCGGTGTCCTATCAGGTACAACAGCGGGAACAGGAAAATCCAGACAACGTCAACAAAGTGCCAGTACAAGCCAATCATTTCGACCGGCGTGTAGTAAGCCGAACTGAACACATTGCGCGTTCCCTGGACCACTAGGTAAGTCAGCAATCCAAGTCCGATGATCATGTGCAGAGCGTGCATTCCAGTCATCGCGAAGTACAGGAAAAACAAGATCTGAGCATGGTGAGCAAACTCCGGCGAGGCATAGCGTGTGACGTCGAAACGCAAGCCGGGCACCAGCCACTCTTCCCATTTGTCGTGATACTCGAAAGCCTTCACCAGCAGGAAGATCGTGCCGAAAAACATCGTAAGAAGCAGCGAGATTACCATTGGCCGGCTCTTGCTGATTTGTGCGAAGCGGACAGCCATGGCCATGCTCAAGCTGCTGCAGATCAGCACGGCGGTATTGGTTCCGCCCAGTATCACGTTCATGTACTGGCTGGTGCTGGCGAACGCATCGTGATAGATGGTCCGGTAAATCGCATAGGCCGTGAACATGCCGCCGAAGAAAAGCACTTCGGTGACCAGGAACGTCCACATCCCGAGCATGGCCGAATCGAACTGCTGCTCGGGCGTAGCGAAATGATGCCGCAGATGTGTGGGATTCAGCCCCGCGCCGTGCGGCTCCACGGGAACAGTTACGTTAGCCAATGACTTCCTCCACCGGACCGTAGTTGTAGGCGCCTTCCGTCACTACGGGAGTCTCATCGAAATTAAACGTCGTGGGCGGCGATTGGATCTTCCATTCGAGACCGCTCGCGCCCCACGGATTATTTCCAGCCTTGGGCCCGAACTTCAGGGAGTAAACAAAGTAAATCATCGGAATCACGTAACCGATACCCAACACCGAGGCTCCCGCCGTCGAAAGAACGTTCAGAACCTGGAACTCCGGCGGATACGCGTGATAGCGCCGCGGCATCCCCAGGTAGCCGAGAATAAATTGCGGGAAGAAAGTGAGGTTGAACCCGACGAACACCAGCAATGCCGAGAACTTCGACCAGGGCTCGGAGTACATGCGCCCGGTGATCTTAGGCCACCAGAAATGCAGTCCGCCCATGAACGCCATCACCATGCCGCCGACCATCACGTAATGGAAATGCGCGACCACGAAGTATGTGCCGTGCGTCGCCACGTCCGTCGCCAGCGTCGCCAGGAACAAGCCGGTGAGCCCGCCGATTGTAAACAGGCCAATGAAGCCGAACGCGTAAAGCATCGGCGTGTCGAATGAAACGGAACCCTTGTACATGGTCGCGGTCCAGTTGAACACTTTAATAGCGGAAGGAACGGCGACCATCATGCTGAGCAGCGAAAAGGAAACGCTCGAGTACATGCTCTCACCGGTCACGAACATGTGATGGCCCCACACGACGAAACTGAGCACTGCGATAGCCATGCTCGAAAACGCGACGAAGTTGTAACCGAACACTACCTTGCGCGAGAAACACGCGACGATTTCGCTGATCACTCCCATGCCCGGAAGAATCATGATGTATACGGCCGGATGCGAGTAAAACCAGAACAGATGCTGGAAAAGTATCGGATCGCCGCCGATGTTTGGATCGAAAATGCCGACATGCGCGATTCTCTCGAACGCCAGCAGCAGCAGCGTGATCGCGATCACCGGAGTTCCCAGCACCTGGATCAGCCCGGTGGCGTAGTTCGCCCACACGAAGAGCGGCAAACGCGACCACGTCATACCGGGCGCGCGCATTTTGTGCACCGTGACGATGAAGTTCAAGCCAGTGAGAATCGAGGAGAATCCAGCGATGAAGATGCCGAACGCCGCCGCCAGCACATATGAGTTCGAGTACGTGCTGCTATAGGGCGCATAGAACGTCCAGCCGGTATCCACGCCGCCGCGCACCACCGCATATAAGGTGAAGAGCGCGCCCACAACGTAGATGTACCAGCTAAGCAGATTGATCCTCGGAAACGCCAGGTCCTTCGCTCCGATCATGATCGGTATCAGAAAATTCGCGAGCGTGGCGGGAATGGATGGCACCAGAAAGAAGAACACCATCATGATGCCGTGCATCGAGAAGAGACGGTTGTAAGTCTCGGCCGAGAAGATTCCTTCCGGCGATAAAAGATTGATGCGGAAGAGCACCGCCATCGTGCCGCCGACAAAAAACATCAGCGTGATCGAGATGATGTAGAGAACCGCGATTCGCTTATGGTCCGTCGTAAACAGCCAGCTCTTCCAGCCGTGCTCTACGTTGAGGTAATTCACTTCCTCGGCGGCGATGTGCGGAGATTCGTGTGCGATTGTTGCCATACGATGCTTGTCCTTGAATCCTACTTCCCGGCGGAACTCGTTGCCGCCGCCTTCCCTGCCCTGGGCGCGATGACGACCGGCCTTTGCTGCGGTCCCACCTGTGAAGCCGGCGCGTTCGGCGAAAGCGACTTCACGTACGCGATCAATTGAATTACGTTCTCTTCCGTGACTTGCCCCTTGAAGTTCGGCATGACATTCGGTTCGAAGCCCGACACGATCTTGGCATTCGGCTCCAGAATAGACTCCCGAAGATAGGCATCGTCCGCCATTACGGTCTGTCCGTTGGCCAACTGCACCGGTTTATTGTAGAGGCCCCGCAGGTTCGGACAGCGGCCTTGCTGATCCAGCAAGTGACAGGTGCTGCAGCCAAACTGCTGGAAAAGCTTCTCGCCTTGTTCCGCCAGCGTGCCTTGCGCCCCGCCTCCGCTCGACCAGTTCGCGTACTCCCGTTCCTCCATAACCGTCACCCAGCCGATCATCTTCGAATGCCAAAGACCGCAATACTCGGTGCAAAACAAGTGATAGCGGCCTGGCTTGGTCGCGGTAAACCAAAGGCTGTCGTAATGCCCGGGCACCACATCGTGCCGCACGCGGAAAGCCGGAATCGAGAAGCTGTGAATCACGTCCTCGGAAGCCATTGTCAGTTTCACGGGTTGGTTGACCGGCACGTGCAGTTCGTTGATCTCGCGCCCGCCGTTTGGATATTGAATCTTCCACATCCACTGCTTGCCGGTAACAAACACTTCCATCGCGTCTTTCGGCGGATTCTGCGCCGCATAGTAAAGCTGTGCGCCCCAGGCAAACATGATGAGCATGACGATGAAGGGAATAATCGACCACGTCAATTCCAATCTGGTCGAGCCTTCGATTTGCGTTGGGACAGGGTGTACCGTTCTTCGATACTTGTAAGCGAAAAAAATAACGGCGGCAAAAATGACGATCGTCATGATGATCGTCACCGCCGAGATGAAGAAATAGAGCAGATCGATTTGTGACGCCTGCTTCGACGCCACCTGCGGAAACAGTGGAATGTCGGCTAAAAGGTGCATGCTAGCCCACATGGCGTACCTCTTTCCAGGTAACGCGGCTTTTTTTGCGTTTGTCGCTAAGCATTAGAAAGTAAATCAGACCGGCCATGCCAACCACCGTCAGGGTGCCGGCCAGTTTCAGCAAATTGAGAATCGCCAGCGTGTATTTCCCCTGGGAGGCGTCGTAGCGAAAGCAAAACAACAACACGTAATCGACCGGCGATCCGATCTTGTGCTGGGATGCTTCGACCAGCGCCATTCTTAAATCCTGGGGCGCGTACTGGATGCCATAAAAGTAGCGGGACAGCTTGCCTTCGGGTGTAGCCACCATGATTCCGCCGGCATGAACGAATTGCTTCGTCGGATCGTCCCAGCGGTAATGAAATCCAATCGCGTCCGCCAGCCGTGTTATCGACGCCTGCTGTCCTGTCAAAAAATGCCAGCCCTGCTGGAAGGAGGAGCGCTCGAAAAGCTTGGCGTAAGTCGCTTTCTCCTGCGTGGCGATAGCGGGCGTATCCTTCGGATCGAAGCTCACCACCACCACATCGTAGTCGCGGCCCGGTTCAAGCGCTACACGCCGCAGCGCCGTCACCGATTCGTAAATGCTCTTCGGACAAAGGCTGGTGCAACCGAAGTAGACCATCTCGATCACTACCGGTTTGTCGCCGAAATATGTCCGCAGCGGCACAACCCGGTTCGTCTCATCGCGGAATACCAAGTCAAGCGGAACCGGGGCGTTCAAGTTCTGGTCAATGCCGACACCGTTGGTGATCTTCGGGCGCGCATATTGAGCGCTCATCGCTTGAACGCCCATTAACGGCACGATCATAAGCATGAGCGCCATACACGCGGCCCGTTGCATGGCGTCTCGATTAATGAGTGGCTTGCTGAGCATTCTTGCGAATCTCTCCCTGAATCGTCGGAGACTGTTGGTAAACGGGCGGCATGGAAGCTATGCTGCCGGCAAAATCCCGTCCTTGTCCGCCCGGCACCGTCAGCCCCGGCGAGGCATTCGCGCGCACGTTTAGCTTCGGCACAATCGCATCCATGGCTTGCTCGATCGGGATGTATGTACGGCCGCTTTCGTCCTTACCCGAAGAGTGCAACTGCGCTTCCTGCGCCGCCACCAAGTCTGGAAAAACCTCCCACGGATGCACCTGCAGCCGCGGTTCGGCGGGAATCACGCGGGAAGGCGATAAGGGCGTTGGCAACTCCCCTATGGGGTTGGCTTTTTTCAGCATGTTCTGAATCGGAAATGTGATCAACGCCGTGACGAGCAACGTGAGTGCAATCACCGCGAGCGATCCGATAACCATGAGAACGCTGGCATCGGTGCCTTCATACGATGTACCCTCGTGCCCCTCATGGGCCTCGGAGTGCACCGGTTGGTTCGCGTGATCGTGTATTTCGCTCATACCACAGCCTCCGCCAGCGGCGCCATTACACGCGCGTCGCGCAGCGGCAGCAAGGGCCGCTCGCCTAAGTACCGCAGATAGACAAATACCCAGATTCCGCCGAGTCCAAAGAAGGCGGCGAAGTCGGTCCAGTAGATCGCGAAACCGTGCGTGCGAAACGTCGGCTCCACAATCCAGAAAAGATCTACCGCTCTAGCGCAGAGAATCCAGATCGCCACCCGAATCAGTCTTTTCGGATTCTGCTTTCGAGCCTGCGATAAGAGCGCCAGAAACGGAACCACGAACATGACCAAAGCAATCCCAGCGGCAATAACGGTCCAGCCTCCCCGCACTCGCACCAGGTACCACTGCAGTTCCTGCGGCAAGTTGGCGGGCCAAATAATGATCAGTTGCGACAGCGACAAATAAGTCCAGAAAATCGTAAAGGCAAACATCAAATTGCCTAAGTCGTGCAGCAAGGCGGAATTCACGCGGCCGCCGAACCGGTCGCTCTTAGAAACCAAAATCAGCACGATAATCGTCAACGCGAACGTCTGCAGCACGTCGCCAATCAGTATCATTGCGCCGTACACAGTCGAATAAAACTGCGGGTCGGCGGACAGCACCCAGTCGATGTAAGCGAACGTTGCGGTTAAAACAAATATCAACAGTCCCGGGGCGCTGAACTGACGCATGCGAACCGGCCATGAGGCGTCGCCGTTCTGGTCTTGCAGGTCCGACATCGTTCTGACGCGAAATCCCCAAAACACCCAGATCGCAAAGTAAATGGCAACCCGCACCCAGAAGAACGGAACATTCAAATAGTGACGCTTGTGCCACAAAAAGTCGTTGTGGCTCACCAAGTCCGGATGTGTCCAAGGATAAACGTCTTTCATGCCCAGCAGGAAAAGCGGTAAAACAAATAGAGCGATCAGCGGCAGGGTTCGCATGGCGGCGATGAAGAAACTGCGCGTCGTTACACCCCACTTTCCGCCGACAACATTATTCAACAAAAGAATGCCGAGACCGCCTAGCGCGAAGCCCGCCCAATAGACCAGAGCGAAGAGATAGGACTGAAAGAAAAGCGTGCGATTCCAAAAGAACCCGGCCGCGCAGAGGAGCAGTCCCAGTCCTCCAACCACGCCGGCAATGCGTTCAATGCTTGCGGCGCGCGACCCCAGGCGGATGTCGGGAATATGGACGGCCCCGTGCACGCTCACTGCCGCCCTCCCGCCATGCTGCCCTTGCTTGTCGCCTGCGCGGTCAAACTCGCGGGCGCAGTTTCACTTGCTTGTAAAGCGCGGATGTAAGCGGCGATACGCCAGCGGTCATCCGGAGGAACGCGCGATGCGTAACTGTACATCGCGCCATAGCCATTTGTCATAACGTCGAAGAAGTGTCCTAGCGGCGCATTCAGCAGCCGTTCATCGTGATAGCTGGGTGGTTGTCGCAAACCGCGCGTGACAATCATGCCGTGCCCATCGCCCAGGCGCCCGTGGCAAGGCGAGCAGAAAATGTTGAACCGCTCATGCCCGCGGTCCAGATCGGCGCGCGTGATCTGGATCGGAAAGTAATCGATATCCTTGCCGTTTTCCTTGCCGGTGTAGCGCGGCAGATCCACCCGCAGTTGTCCGCGCGCCACCGTGTCCGCTATCTCCGGCCGGGCCGAACGCCCATCGCCAAAAAAGTCCGTCGCGGCCAGCGGCTTGTAGCGCGGTTGATTGTGCATGTCCTGACGGCAGCCCACGGCGCTCAAGCAGCTCGCCATGACCGCGAAAACGAGAGCCTTATGCTGGAACATCTTACGCCGGAACAACGGTCACCTCGTTTCCACCTACATCCCGCAGAAATTGCAGCGTCTCCTCCGTCTGGAACTGCACATCGGTCGATTCGATGCAGAGGAAAAACCGATCCGTCGAGGCGCGCTCGAATTCCGGGACGTTGAACACGGGATGGTAATGCCTGGGCAGTCCGTTCATCGCCAACATGCTTACCAGCGCCGTAAGCGCCGAGAACAGAATCATGCACTCAAAAGTAATCGGGATGAACGACGGCCAGCTATTCAGCGGACGTCCGCCGACATTATGCGGGTAGGCCACGGCGGAGATCCATTCCAGCAATCCGATACCGAAAAGAACGCCGCAGATGCCGCCCACCAAAACGCAATTCGCAACGTAGTTCTTTTTGTAGCCGATCGCTTCGGCGAGGCCAGTCACCGGCATCGGCGCATAAGCATCCATGCGGCGATACCCGGCTTCGAATGCGCGCTCACAAGCCGTCACCAATTCCTCCGGCGTTTCGAACTCCGCCATGGCGCCGAAAATCCCCTCAAACTCGGAGCGCGCGATTTCTTCGCTCATCGGGTTTCCTCCAAAACATGTTCGGCGTGCCTTTTCTCGTGGTGCACAACCTCGCGCACCTCAAAGATCGAGATGGAAGGCAAGGCTCGCACGAAGAGGAAAATCAACAGCATGAAGAAGCCGAGCGTGCCGGCGTAAGTGGCCCAATCCCATTTGGTTGGAACGTACATGCCCCAGGAAGACGGCAGGAAGTCGCGGTGCAGACTGGTCACGACGATCACAAAGCGTTCCAGCCACATGCCGATGTTGATAACGATTGAAATGCACCAGACCGCGATGATGTTATGCCGCACCTTCTGCGACCAGAGCGCCTGCGGGATCAAGATATTGCAAAGGATCAGCAAGACATAGGTAAAGCCGTACGGTCCCGTCATGCGGTTCCAGTACATGAAACTTTCATATTTGTCGCCGCTGTACCAGGAAAAAAACGCCTCCATCGCATAGCCGTAAGCCACAATCAACCCGACGCCGAGCATCAGCTTCGAAGCCGATTCGATGTGCCGCAGCGTGATCATGTCTTTCAGGTTGTACCAGCGGCGGAGCGGAATGATCAGCGTTAGCACCATCGCAAAGCCCGAGTAGACCGCGCCGGCGACGAAGTAGGGAGGGAAGATCGTCGTGTGCCATCCGGGTATCACGCTGATTGCGAAGTCGAAGGAGACGATCGTATGAACCGAAAGAACCAGCGGCGTTGCGAGGCCGGCGAGTAAGAGATAAGCCTTCTGATAACGATGCCAGTGAATGGCCGATCCGCGCCAGCCGAGCGCTAGAATTCCATAGGTTTGCCGCTGCCACAGATGAGGGGCTGTGTCGCGCATGCTCGCCAGATCGGGAATCAGTCCGATGTACCAGAACACCAGGGACACCGTGCCGTAAGTCGAAACCGCGAATACGTCCCATTCGAGCGGACTGCGCGGCTGCGGCCACAACCACATCGAGTTCGGGTAAGGGAACAGCCAGTAGGCAAGCCATGGACGCCCCAAATGCAGGATCGGGAACATGCCCGCGCAAGCCACCGCGAACAGCGTCATCGCTTCCGAAAAGCGGTTAATGGACGTTCGCCAATCCTGCTTCAAAAGAAACAGAATGGCCGAAATTAAAGTGCCGGCGTGACCGATACCGATCCACCAGACGAAGTTGATGATGGCAAATCCCCAGCCGATCGGGATGTTAACGCCCCAGATGCCCACGCCCGCCAGAAACAGATAGCAGACGGCGAGCGCCAGTATGTTCACGAACAGGAACGAGATGAACGCGCCCAACAGCCACTTCTTCGGCGACTGCTTCCAGGGCAGGTAAACCACCCCGGCAATGCGGTCGGTTACGGTTGTATAGTCGTGGCCGGGCCCAAGCACCAGATCTGGACCGGGATCGGGAATTTCCAGGAGATTACGATTCTCTTCCACTCTGACCTCTTAGCGCCTCATTCGGGTTACGAACGTAACCGAGATAGGTTGTCCGCGGATGCGTGTTCAAGTCGTCCAGCAGTCCGTAGTTCCGTTGTAATGCTCGTAGTTTCTTAACCTTGCTGCCCTTGTCGTTCAGATCGCCGAAAGTGATCGCTTGCGTTGGACAAGCCTGCTGACAGGCAGTTAAGATCTCGCCGTCGCGTATGCGGCGTTCTTCCTTCTCGGTCTTGATCTTGGTCTCTTGAATACGCTGCACGCAGTAGGAACACTTCTCCATGACGCCCCGGCTGCGTACTGTCACGTCCGGATTGCGCACGCCATACAGACTTTCCGTCTGCCAGTCCGAATACAGATAGAAGTTGAACCGGCGAACTTTATAGGGACAGTTGTTTGAGCAGTAGCGGGTGCCCACGCAGCGGTTGTAGACCATCTCGTTCAGCCCCTCGTTGCTATGCACCGTTGCCGCCACCGGACAAACCACTTCGCAGGGCGCGTCCTCACAATGCATGCAAGGAACCGGCTGATTATACGAAGCAGGATTGTCCAGATTGCCTTCGTAGTAGCGGTCTACGCGAATCCAATGCATGTGCCGACCGCGCGCCACTTGATCCTTCCCGACGACCGCAATGTTGTTCTCGGCCTGGCAAGCAATGATGCACGCGCTGCAGCCGGTGCAAACGTTCAGATCGATCGCCATGCCCCATTTGTAGCCTTCGTAGGGCCAGGGCTGCGTGTATAGCGTTTCATCGGCGGGTAGTTGCTTGTTTTCGTCACTCAACACAGGGAAGTTCGGATGTTCAACGAACTCCGCCATATCGGCGGCTCGGACCGGTTCGCGGCCAGCCATCGTCTGCGTCTCTTGCACATTGGCAAGCCGCATGTGCGCCCCGGTCTTCTTTACGTCACCCGCCGCGAAGAACAGCGCGCCGGCGTCCTGCACCGCATAGGCGTTGAATCCAATGTTGTTCCCAACGCGCCCCGATGCCGTTCGCCCATAGCCAAAGTTGATCGTGAAAGAACCCTGCGCCAGTCCGGGCATAATCCATGCCGGACCCGAAACTTTCCGCGCGCCAACGGTGATTTCGAGAACGTCTCCCGCCGCCACCTGCATGTCCTGGGCGTCCTTGGGACTTATGAGCACTGTGTTGTCCCACGTCATCTTGGTTTGCGGTTTGGGCAGTTCCTGCAACCAGCCGTTGTTCGAATAAGCGCCGTCCCAGATCGTCGGGTCGGGCCGCAGCACGATCTCGCGACCGCTACCCGCAGCCGTCAAAGCCGGTAGCGCCGGGGACCCATGCGCCGCGATTTGCGCCGATTTGATCCCGTTCACCCAGCCGTTGTGCAGTGACGTTTGCCAGAAAGTATTGAAATCCGCAGTCTTGTTCTGGCCTTGCCAGTAACCCTTCACAACGTCATGCGAAGTCTTATCGGGACTGCCCTGCAGAATGGTCAGAATCTCGTGCGCCGACTTAGCCCCATAGAGAGGCTCAATCAGCGGCTGTTGAATAGTCGCCGTGCCGTCAAAAGCCCGTGAATCCGACCACGTCTCAAGATAGTGCGCCTCGGGAACATGCCAGTGGCTGAATCGCGACGTCTCGTCGAACGCCTGCCCCAGTCGCACCACCAGGCGCGCGCGCCGGATGGCGTCCTGAAAATTCAGCGATGCCGGAGCCGTATAGACCGGATTCGGTCCAAGGATCAGCAGCACTTCCACCTTCCCGCCGTTCAGGTCGCTCGTCAATTCGTCCAGGGTATGCGTATTGTCCGGCTCGACGCCTTCGAGCAGCATCACCGTTTGCCCGACATTGCCGAGCGCGGCATTGATAGCATAAGCGGCCAAGTGTACGCTCTCGGGTTGATACTCTCCCGGCACTACCACGCAGCGGCCTTTCGCGCCCTGTAAATCCTGCGCCACGGCCGCCAGCCAAGTTGGGGCGTTACCTCCCGCCGGGGCCGAAGCAACCCCGCAGGCCTTAGCTAATTGATATGCAATGCCCGCCACCTCGCCGCTCTTTACAGGGAAACGGTGGTCGGCAATAGATCCACCAACGGTCGGAGTCGATTCGACGGCGTAGTAGCGGTTGCGCTTGTTGCCGCCGTCCACCGCGCGCCTTGCCGAGAACTGTCGTGAATAGGCAAGCGCGCCAGGCCCGTTGGTGAGAAAATCCGCATCCAGGCTGACAACCACGTCGGCTTTCGAAAAGTCGTAAGCGACGATTGCGCCGCGGCCCGCAATCTTCTTGGCAGCGTTCGCGATCGCCGGATTGACGGAAGGTTCATGCACATACCACTTCGCGCCCGGCAACGCCGCGGTTATCGCTTCCATTTGCGATTGCAGCGTGGGAGACGTCGTCAGGCCGGTCAATATCGCCAGGCCCTCGCCTTTACGCGCGCTCAAACCTTGCGCCTCGGAACTAAAGGCTCCCGTGAACTCGGCCCAAGTGCTGATCCGGCCTTCCCGCATCACGGTCTGCGAGCGGTCCGGATCATATAGATTCAACACGGAGCCCTGCTCGAAAATACCCGTTGATCCCAAACTGGCCGGATGATCCGGATTACCTTCCACCTTCGTCGGTCGGTTCAGATGGCTTTCGACCAGCAGCCCGCGCGCGTATCCGTTCAACGGAATCGCCGTGGCATAGAACAGCGGAAGGCCCGGAATCACGTTTTCCGGCTGGCGCACATAGGGAACGATCAGCTCTTTGGGCTGCTTGGTGCAAGCCGCCGCACCCGCCATTGCCAGCGAAGCCGCCATCACCTTCAATAGGTTGCGGCGATCCACCCCTTGTGGAATCTGGCCGGAGAGACCGGGAAACTCCTGCTCTATGTATTCGGTCAGCTCTTCGCTCTCGGCGGCTTCTTCGAGAGTTCGCCAAAATCGCGGACCGTCGCCCGCTGCCAGCTTTTGACGCAGCGCCTGTATGTCGGTGACGCGCTTGCGCGGCGCTTCGAGCAGCGACTCTAAAGGTACAAACGGGGACTTACTATGCTCTGATTTCATCGGTGGCAAGTGACGCAATCCGTTAGGCTGTGAACGTTGTATTCCGCAACCAGCTTCCGCCCTAGCTCAAGCTGGTTTTCGGGGTATTTGTAATCGATGTTAAATACTTCGGACTTCGGCCGGATAAATCGCTCCGGCTGGCGGTGACAGTTCAAACACCAGTTCATGTTCAGGGTGTTCACTTTGTAAGTCAGCGGCATCTCATTCACCTGCCCGTGACAAGCCGAACAGCCAATGCCCTTGTTTACGTGAATGCTGTGGTTGAAGTAGACGAAATCGGGCAGGTCGTGAACGCGCGTCCACTCGATGGATTTTCCGCTCGTCCAACTATCGCGAATCGGCTGAGTCACCGTCGCGGCGGACCAGATCTGCGAATGACAGGTCATGCACGTTTCGGTGGGCGGAATGCCCGCATACCCGGACGTCTCGACGCTGGTATGACAGTAGCGGCAGTCGATGCCGTCGTCTTTCACGTGGTGCTTGTGGCTGAACTCAACGGGTTGGGCCGGCGCCATCCGCACCGAGGTGATCCAAGGTCCGCGGTCAATGATGTATCCAACTGCCAGTGTGCCTCCGGCCAGGAGAATTACCCCGGCGATACACACCTTCGCAATCGTATTCGAGCTAGGTCGAAATAGCTGTGCCATAGGGAACTAAAAACTACTCTGGGAACTCTTAGAGTTACAGAAAATTATATACTGCCGGAGCAGAAAGTTTCCACTCCCGCCGTAAAAATTCTTGTTCAGACGTAATTATGATTGGTTTCCCAGGGTCGTAGCAGCAACTTTTTTCACGAACAATGACTTCCCGGCTAAACTACGGGAGAGTTCGGAAGAAAGGCTTAGAGGCTCACGTTGTCAAATGCCTAGCTCCGACTTAGCTTCGGCGAACCGTTCGGCGGCGAACACTAACTCTTCTCTCGTGTGCGCCGCGGAAAGTTGCACTCTGATGCGCGCTTTCCCTGACGGCACTACCGGGTAGGAAAATCCAACCACGTACACGCCCTTTCGCAGCAAGACTTCGGCAAGCCGCGCCGCCACCGTCGCATCCCCGAGCATAACGGGAACGATAGGGTGTTCCCCAGGCAGAATCTCAAACCCGGCTTGCGTCAGCCGCTGCCTGAAGTAAGCTGTGTTAGCGAACAAACGTTCACGCAGCTTCGGCTGTTGCGTCAGCAGTTCCAAGACTTTCAGGGATGCGGCCACAATCGGAGGCGCCACGGAGTTTGAAAACAAGTAAGGACGAGACCGCTGCCGCAGCAGGCTGACGATCTCTTTGCGTCCGCTGGTGTAGCCGCCGCTGGCGCCTCCCAGCGCCTTGCCGAGGGTGCCGGTTAGGATGTCAACCCGTCCCATCACGTTGTGATACTCGGGCGTGCCCCGGCCGGATTTCCCCATGAAGCCGACGGCGTGAGAATCGTCCACCATCACCATGGCATCGTACATCTCCGCGAGATCGCAAATGGCTGGAAGATTCGCGATGTAGCCATCCATCGAAAAAACTCCGTCTGTGGCGATCAAACGGTGGCGCGCCCCGCTCGCCCCTTTCAGCTTCTCTTCAAGCTCGGCCATGTTGCTGTTGCGATAGCGGTAGCGGGCGGCTTTCGAAAGACGGACACCGTCAATAATGCTGGCGTGATTCAGTTCGTCCGAAATGACCGCGTCCCGCTCATCGAGCAGCGTCTCGAACAAGCCGCCGTTGGCGTCGAAGCAGGAGCCGTAGAGGATCGTGTCTTCCATCCCAAGGAACTCGCTCAGCCGCTCCTCAAGCTGTTTGTGAATCGATTGGGTGCCGCAAATGAAACGAACGCTGGCCAGACCGTAGCCCCACTCGTCGAGGGCCTTGCGCGCGGCCTCAACGACAGCCGGATGATTCGCCAGTCCAAGGTAGTTGTTGGCGCACAAATTCAAGACTGTCCCGGACGCCACGCGCACTTCCGGCTGTTGCGCGCTCTCGATCAGGCGCTCGCGTTTGAATAGCCCGGCCTTCTCGATCTCGGCAAGTCTTTCGGTCAGGTGATCTTGAATACGCCCGTACATGTCAGCATTCCTTCACATTGACGGCCAAGCCCGCCAGCGCCGTCTCTTTGTACCTGGACTGCATATCGAGGCCCGTCTGATACATGGTCTCAATCACCTCATCGAGCGAAACCTTGTGTCCGCCCGATTCCTGCATCGCCATGCGGCAGGCGTTGATTGCTTTCACGGCGCCGAACGCATTACGCTCGATGCAAGGAATTTGCACCAGCCCGCCGATCGGGTCGCACGTCATGCCAAGGTGATGCTCCATGCCGATCTCGGCGGCGTGCTCAATCTCGGCGTTGCCCGCTTCCAACGCTCCGGCAAGACCGCCGGCCGCCATGGAGCAGGCCACGCCCACCTCTCCCTGACAGCCCACTTCCGCGCCGGAAATGGAGGCGTTCTCTTTATACAGAATGCCGATGGCTCCCGCCGTTAGAAACAAACGCAGCAGTCCTTCGTCGCTCGCGCCCGCGATGAACTGCCGGTAGTAGCGGGCGACGGCGGGAAGGAGGCCCGCCGCCCCATTGGTCGGAGCGGTAACAACCCTGCCGCCCGCCGCGTTCTCTTCGTTCACCGCCACTGCGAAAACACTCACCCAGTCCATCGCCGAGAGCGGGTCTTTCGGGCCGTTCTGCACGATCTTCGCGTACATGCGCGGGGCCCGCCGCCGAACGTGCAGGCCGCCGGGAAGAATGCCTTCGGTGCGCAAGCCCCGTTCGATGCATTCGTTCATCACCGACCAAATCAGGCTGATGCGTTCCCGGACCTGCCGCTCGGATCGCAGCGCGCTCTCATTTTCGAGCATCAACTTCCAGATCGGCAGCTTCTTAAGGGCAGCTTGCTCCAAAAGCTCCGCCGCATTTGAGAAAGGATGCGGCACCGTTAATCCTGGCGCCGAGTCCGTCGCTTCCTCGCCTTGCTTCAAAATGAAGCCGCCGCCTACGGAGAAGAAGACTTCGGACGAAAGCAATTCGCCGTCCGCGTCGAAGGCCGAGAAGCGCATGGCGTTTGAATGCCCGGGCAAAATCAGATCTTTCAGAAACAGCAGGTCCAGCGATTCCTCGAACGCAATTGGACGGAGTTTTAGCAGCATCAACAGGCGGCTCGCGCGGATCTTCTCGACGGTCGATTCAACGGAAGCCGGATCCACCTCCTCCGGCTTCTCACCGCTCAGCCCCAGCAAGACGGCGCGGTCCGTGCCGTGGCCGATTCCCGTAAGCGCCAGCGAACCATACAATTCGGTAACAACGCGTTCAGTGCGGCCAAGCACTCCCGTCTCTCCGAGCCCGCTGACGAACCGGCGCGCCGCCCGCATCGGGCCAACCGTGTGAGAACTCGACGGACCGATGCCGATTTTGAACAGATCGAAGATGCTGGTCTTCATACGCTCAAATCTCAGTCCAATCGAGCAGCACTTTGCCGGACGTGCCTGAACGCATGGCCTCGAATCCGCTTTCGAAATCCCGGTAACTAAAGCGATGTGTAATCACCGGAGTGATGTTCAATCCCGACTCAAGCATGACGGTCATCTTGTACCAGGTCTCGTACATCTCGCGCCCATAAACACCTTTGATCGTCAGCATGTTGAAGATGACATCGCGCCAGTTGATGGGCATCTCTTTCGCGGGAATTCCGAGCATGGCGATCTTCGCCCCGTGGCTCATGTTCGCGATCATGTCCGCGAAGGCCGCCGGGTTCCCGGACATCTCGAGCCCAACGTCGAAACCCTCCGTCATGCCAAGCTGCCGCTGCACCTCGGCAAGACTTGTCTCGGAGGCATTCACGGCGAGCGTCGCGCCCATCCTGGTTGCAAGTTTCAACCGGTGTGGGTTTATATCGGTCACCACCACATATCTCGCCCCGGCATGACGCGCCACTGCCGCTGCCATCACGCCGATTGGCCCAGCGCCGGTGATTAGCACGTCTTCGCCCAGAACGGGAAACGAGAGCGCGGTGTGAACTGCATTTCCAAACGGATCGAAGATCGCCGCGATCTCCAAATCCACGCTGGGGTTGTGACGCCAGATATTGCTCATCGGAAGCGCAATGTATTCGGCGAAACAACCAGGCCGGTTCACGCCCACGCCCTGCGTCCGTGCGCACAAATGTCGCCGCCCCGCGAGACAGTTACGGCAGCGGCCGCAGACAACGTGGCCCTCGCCGCTTACGATTTCACCGGGGTTGAAATCTATCACGTTCGATCCAACGCGAACGATCTCACCGACAAACTCGTGGCCAATCGCCATGGGGACCGGGATGGTCTGGCGCGCCCATTCGTCCCACTCGTAAATGTGCAAATCGGTCCCGCAGATGCCAGTCTTCTTCACCCGGATCAGGACATCGTTGATGCCAATCTCCGGCTCGGCAATGTCGGCGAGCCACAAGCCACGCTCGGCTCTACTTTTGACTAAAGCGCGCACAGTAGCGGTCCTTTTGTATCGTAGCCTTTGTCACCAAAACCACGCGTTGCGTATCTACCATCGAGAACCCATGAAAGCTATAACCATTATCCCGGGCCAGAAGGATTCCGCCTGCGTGAAAGACGTTCCCGAACCGGGGGAGAGCGAAGGGGACGTATTAGTACGGGCGCTTGCGCTGGGAATTTGCGGCACGGATTTCGAGCTGATTTCCGCCGAGTATGGTTGGGCGCCGCCCGGCAGCGATCACCTGATTCTCGGGCACGAATCTTTAGGCCGGGTAGAAGACGCTCCGGAGAACACCGGTTTTGCGAAGAACGATCTGGTGGTTGGTGTTGTGCGCCGCCCCGATCCGGTTCCCTGCCTTGCCTGTGCCGTGGACCAGTGGGACATGTGCCGCAACGGGAAGTACACCGAGCGCGGCATCAAGGAGCGCAATGGCTTTGGCTCCGAACTCTGGCGCAACGAATCGCGCTTCCTGGTGAAACTGGACCCGGGTCTCTCGGACGTCGGTGTCCTGATGGAGCCGGCGAGTGTCCTGGCAAAAGCATGGGATCACATCACCCGCATCGGCGAGCGCGCCGAATGGAAACCGCGAACAGTGCTCATTACGGGCGCTGGACCGATCGGGCTGCTGGGAGCGATGATGGGCACGCAGAAAGGCCTCGAAGTGCACGTTCTCGATCGCGTTACGGATGGCTTGAAACCGCGACTCGTGCATGAGTTGGGCGGCGAGTATCACACGGGTCGAGTGCGGGATCTCAAATTCAACCCGGATGTAGTGATCGAGTGCACGGGCGTGGCCCAAGTGATCGTGGATTCGATCGATAAGATCGGCAACGACGGCATCGTTTGTCTGGTGGGCGTTTCCTCGCACGGGCAGAAGGACACCATCGATGTGGGATGCCTGAATCGCAAGCTTGTCCTCGAAAACGGAGTGATTTTTGGATCGGTCAACTCCAATCTCCATCACTACGAACTGGCGCAGAAGGCTCTGCTGGATGCGGATCGCGGCTGGCTTTCGAAGCTGATCTCCCGGCGCGAGAGGCTTTCGAACTGGCGCGATGTCCTGAAGCGGAGTCCGGACGACATCAAGGTCATCATCGAGTTCTCGACGAACTGATGACGCAGCTTATCGAAGACTATGCGCTGATCGGCAACAACGCGACAACGGCTTTGGTGGGACGCAATGGCTCCATCGACTGGCTCGGTTTTCCCCGTTTCGACTCCGCCGCCTGCCTGGCCGCACTGTTGGGCACACCTGAAAATGGCCGCTGGTCGATTTGCCCAAAAGCCGAACATCCTGGCGTAAAGAGACGCTACCGGCAGGGGACGCTGGTTCTCGAAACCGAGTTCACCACACCGCAAGGAACAGCGCTGGTGATCGACTGCATGGCTCGCCATGGTGGCAGTCAGGACGTTGTCAGAATCGTCCGCGGCGTAAGCGGCTGTGTCGATATGCAAATGGAGTTGACGCTGCGCTTCGACTACGGAACCGTTATCCCCTGGGTGAGCCGGATACCCGATGGACGTTTGCAGGCGATAGCAGGTCCGAACCGCCTGCTCTTTTCGAGCCCGGTTGAATTGTTTGGCGAAGACCTGAAAACGCGCGCTACTTTTCCCGTTGCGGAGGGGCAGGAGATTCCGTTCGTTCTGACCTGGTCGCATTCTTATGAGAGGCCGCCAACACTACACGATCCCACCGGCACGCTGGCGAGTGTCACCCGGTCATGGCAGGAATGGTCGAAGCAGTATTCGGCGGACGGTCCACAGCATGAAGCCGTGCTGCGCTCACTCATCACGCTCAAGGCTCTGACGCATCACCGCACGGGCGGGATTGTGGCGGCCGCGACGACTTCCCTGCCCGAAGAGATAGGCGGCATCAGGAACTGGGACTATCGTTATTGTTGGCTGCGCGACGCAACCTTCACGCTTTGCGCTTTGATGGCTTCGGGGTTCACCAAAGAGGCGCGCGACTGGCGCGACTGGCTCATACGCGCGATTGCCGGAGACCCGGACCAGATGCAGATCATGTATGGCGTGGGCGGAGAACGGCGGCTCACGGAATTTGAATTGCCCGAACTCCCCGGCTACGAGGGATCTCAACCGGTGCATATTGGGAACGCGGCGGCGGGGCAAGTGCAACTGGATGTTTACGGAGAGGTCCTCGACTCCTTGTATCAGGCCCGCAAGAAGGGCTTGTCCGAGCTGGAGCCAGCGTGGAGTTTGCAGAAGGCGCTGGTCAGTCGTCTGGAGAAGATCTGGTCTCTTCCGGACGACGGAATCTGGGAGATACGCGGCCCTCGCCGTCACTTCGTGCATTCGAAGGTGATGGCCTGGGTGGCCGTCGATCGTGCCGTCCGCACGATGGAGGAGTTCGGCGAGAAAGGTCCACTGGAGCGCTGGAGCAAACTCCGCTCCGAGATTCACGATGAAGTATGCCGGCTTGGTTTCAGCCGCGACTTGAACTCGTTCGTACAGTACTTTGGCAGTAAAGAAGTGGATGCGAGTCTGCTGATGCTGCCGCTGGTGGGCTTCCTGGAGATTGAAGATCCACGGATTCACGGCACCATCGCGGCGGTTGAAAAGTACCTCTTGAAGGACGGCTTCGTGGCGCGCTATAACACATCCTCCGCCGTGGACGGGCTGACTGGAAGCGAGGGGTCGTTTCTTGCGTGCAGTTTCTGGCTGGTCGATTGTTACGTCTTGCAAGGCCGCGCCAAGGAAGCGCACGAGATGTTCGAACGCCTGCTATCGATTCGGAACGACGTTGGCCTGCTGGCGGAGGAGTACGACCCGAAAGAGCGGCGGCAGCTTGGCAATTTTCCGCAAGCGTTCTCTCATCTCGCGCTGGTGAACAGCGCCTACAATCTACTGCAGGCGAACGAAATCAACCGCAAGTCACTGCGGCACCCTGCGCATCCTAAATAAGCCCGCTCCTGATTACCAGCCTTGGCGCTCGCGGAGGTTGCGAATGTGCGCCAAGTGATGGCGGCAGTGCCACGCATACAGGCCGGTCGTGAAATCCAGCCGCATTTCGCCGCGCTCCGGGTGCTTAAAAGTCAATTGCCGATCGGCTTCGGAGAGCGTGCGGAGAAGGAACACCCAACGCGTATGCAAACCGGCGAGCAGGGAAAGTGACGGCTCGATGGGTGCGCTTTTGGCGTCCGGCAACTCCGCCCAAGCCGCCTCGTTATAGGGCTTAATCACGGGCGCATTCTCCGTGAGGGCTAATCGGTAGCGCTGGTAGCAGTTCAGGTGGCTATCCGCCAGATGATGCACAACCTGACGCACGGTCCAGCCGCCGGGCCGGTAGCGCGTATCCAGCTGTTCGTCGTTCAAGCCCGCCACGGCGTCGCGGAGAGTTGCTGGCAGTTGCTCGATTTCCGTTATCCAAGTTTCGCGGTCGGCGGGTGTTGGATCCGCTATGGGTTGGAAGCGGCCCACCGGGTAGCGCAGGTCTGTCTGGGGAGCGACGTCAATCGGCATACTCATAATTAAAGAAGAGTAGCAGCAAGTCAAAAGAAAAATCTTTGCCGCTCGCCCGGAAAAAGGAATGGATCATTTGTTTCATAGGCACAGCATGCGAGACAGCAGGTCACAGGATGGTTTTCCCCAACCCCAAGTGCAACTCCCCACAA
>OCTA010000818.1_pt1 | contig 28933 bp, 15 predicted proteins | sample 1538991 | NCBI WGS metagenome assembly OCTA01 (sample SAMEA3539302, study PRJEB22396) | soil metagenome | biome: tundra; feature: field; material: soil | place: USA | collected 2010-05 | depth 0.15 m | reverse complement strand
GCGACGGATTCATAACCCGTAGGTCGGCAGTTCGATCCTGCCCTCCGCCACCAATCGAATCAACGACATACGAAGGAAGATCACTCGCAGCCTTCTCCCGTGGTTGCGCAGTGGTTGCGGATGGACGCGTGTATGAGCCCTTGGTAGGATGTTGGCGAGGTGGTCGCGCACAGGGATATTGAGCCTGCGCACTTGGACTTTGGGCGCGGCAACCTATCGACGACCTTGTCCTGGGTCGACTCGATAATTGATCGCATGAATGGAAGTGTTGTTCCTCGCGGTGTTCGCCAGAGTACCCAAGCCATCCGAGTACGGCCTCTTCGATGACAGATTGGGCGACCCGGCCACTCTCTGCTTCAAAGTTGGGAAAGCCCCCAGAAAGCCAAGGCGGAGCCCATTCCTGGCCTCCGGTGTTCAATTGGCCCCGCGTCGTTTGTCTTGCATTGGGTAGGACTCGCCGAGAGTGTGGTCTATTTTTGACCCCACGATTTCAGTTCCTTGTTGAAACGCAAATACGACGAATGCCTTCTTGTGAAAGTATCTGAAGTGCATCAGGGACTCACTGCGAGCCTTCGCTAGCGCTGTCTTGGTCTTCATTTCAGGATATAAAGCGCCCGTGTCCGGCAACTTGATGCCTTTGGAATCGATGCGCACTTTGTGGAGGATCAACCATGACAATAGCAGCGTTGCAATGTCTGTTCTTCAGTTGTCTTGGCATGTTTATGGTGCGAATGCTGTCTCCGCTCCGGTCAATACTCTGCGCGACCAAACCGGACGGGAGGCGCAGGAGACTTATGCCTTGCACGTCACTTTCGGTTGGCCGACATCGGATTTCTTCACCTTACCGCAAACTCTGAGGTGAATGGCCCATTGTCGTCCTCCGGTTAGCTGCGAATGGATACGGTGACGAGTCCAGGGCGGACACTTTCGCCAAGTGGCACGGAGCGAGGAAAGGGAGAAGGTAGCAATGATGAAGACAAGAATGCTCCTCTTTCTGCTTGATCCCGAGACCGCGTCAGTCAAGTAGCGATGACCTAAGGACCGCACTCTCCGACGACCTGTCTTCGTTGCGAGGTTGAAGAAACAACCACCGCACGGTGACACAAGGGCTATATCTAGAGGATATATGCCAACGGCACATAACACATCTTCAGTCGCACGGAAAAGATTTGCTGAAAGCTACGCAATTCGGGACTGAAAGGTCGCTCGCCCGCGCCAATCCTTTGGATTCGCGCCTTCGGTCTACATTGTTTCGCGCCTGCGCGAAGCTGCTGCTCCCGGCACTGACTGTGCTGGCGGGATGCGGCTTCGGAACAGTGGCCGCGAATCCCACAAACGCCACCTTCTCGATCGCCGCCGGCGCAAGTTCCATCGACACCAACTGCACAGGTTGCAATGCGATTGCTCCACAGGGTAGTTTCGTAGAGCAGTTCACCGCCAGGCTCGCCGGCGGAGGCGTAGCGCCAGTTACCTGGTCGGTTTCCGGCGGGGACGCGCATAGCGGACCAGGCAGCATCAGCTCGGCGGGCCAATATACCCCGCCAAGTTATCTGACTGCCGACGCCGTGCAGGTTGTAGTTACCGCTTCGCCGGATTTGACTTCCGGCATAGCGGCAACCTCAGTGATCACCGTAACGCCTGGATTCCTGCAACCGCTCACTCCAGAAAACGTGGCTTTGGGGGCGAATGGATCAGTGAATATCACCGGCTACCTTGCCGAAGCCGGCGGCGGCACTGGCATCAAGTTTGAGGTATCGAGCACAGCAGACGGGGCAAGTGGCGGCCTGGGAACACTGAGCGGCACAACCTGCAAACGGAGCAGCCAGGTCTTTACCTCCTGCACGGTTACCTACACTGCACCGGCCTCGGTTGTGGCTACAGGCGCCACTTACGTAGTGGCTTCGGCGGGCACTTCATCCACCAAGACGGCAACTGAGGTTCTGCTGAACACAGCGGGAGTATCGAGCAACCCAGCCAGCCACCAGGCGCAGTTAGCCGCTGCTGTGCAACTAGGCAGTTCGGGCGGGAACAACAACGACTACGATAGCTCAAAGAATCAGATTGTGGACTGCTGCAGCGGGACGCTGGGTTCGCTGCTGAAGGGTTCCGACAACAAGCAGTACCTGCTGAGCAACAACCACGTGCTGGCGCGGAGCGACCACGCCAGCGTGGGCGACGCCATCATCCAACCGGGACTCATCGATAACAACTGCACGCCGAACGGAGACGGCGCAGGCACCACGCCGGTAGCTTCTCTGACTGGCTGGCTTGCGCTGAGTTCAAGCGCAACCGATGCGGATGCGGCCATCGCACAGGTGACATCGGGCGCCGTTGATCCGACCGGGAGCATTCTGGAGATGGGCGCCAAAGAGCCGGACGGGACACTGGCCGCCGCGCCTCCGGGCATCTCCTCAACAGGCGGCAAGGGCGAGGCTGCCACGCTTCAATTGAAAGTGGCGAAGAGCGGGCGCACAACCGGCCAGACGTGCGCCAGCATTTCGGCCATCAACCTGGACGTGAATGTCGATTACTATCTCGATTGTGCCGAGACAGAGCCCTACCTGAGCAAGACCTTCACCAACCAATTGGCCATCAGCGGTAACGGCTTCAGCGATGCGGGCGACTCAGGCTCGCTGATAGTGGACACGGGCAACGCGGAACCCGTGGGCCTGTTCTTTGCAGGCGGGACAGATATCTCGGGCGTGAGTCAGGCGGTTGCGAATCCTGCGCCCGATGTTCTGAGCGAACTGAACACACAGTTGGGCGGCGGGACCACTTATACATTTGTGGGAACGGCAGACCATGGAGTCAGTTGCCTGAACTATGGCGATAGCACAGTGACGGCGGCCCAGGCGCGGCTACTCAGCGACGCGGAGATGGAACGCGCCCAACAGGCGATGGGACAGGCCCGCGCGCTGGTGAACCCCGCTGCCGGCATTCTCGGCGTGGCCACAGGCAAGAGCAACGATCATCCGGGCGAAGCCGCAGTCATCCTTTACGTTGACGAAAACATGGCCGTGACAGCGCCGGAAACCGTGGGCAGCGTGCGCACTCTGGTGATCCCCAGCAATGGCCGTGCTGTGGCCGCAGGGTCAGCACCACAGACCTATGCCGTCTCTGCGGCTCCAAGCCTGACGGGCGCAGCTTTGAACTCGGCGGTCGCGATCAAACAGCAATTCGCCTCGACCCTGATGAAGCAGAATCCCGCCTTCTTCGGCATAGGCGTGGGCCAAAGCCTCGACAACCCGAAAGAGCCAGCGCTGGTCATTTACGTGGACCGCAAAGGGCTTCCCGCGCTGCTACCCCAGACCGTCGGCGGCACCCGCACGCGCTATGTGGTGATGGATCGGCTGCATGTTACCCGCGCGTATTCCAAACCTGTGCAATCGAGACTCCATTGCATGCCGCATCCGGCAGCAGCTCAACCCGTTCGCTTCGATCCGCTGACTCTGACGAAACCGCAGGGCCTGAAGCTGAACTGAGGCGGATATGGGCGAGCATAACTGCCGCCAAAGCGTCGGGCACCAGTTATGCTCGAACTTATTTCAGCGGATCTTCAGCGCCCTCTTCAGAACAGCCTCCAGCCCAGCTTTGGCGTCGGCGTACTCGGCTGGGGAGAGGGTGCCGGAGAGCTTCTCGCTCTCGATGGCAAACAACTCTTCCTTGAGGCTGTTCAGCAGTGCAGCGTTGCCAGTTGCGGGCGCCGCTGCGTAACTGACTGTGGGCGCGACTGACGGCGCAGCAGCGACCGGCAATGGCCTAACTTCGAAGTCTGTGTCGTTCGCCGACGCGGGTACACCCGTTGCCAACCCTCCCTGCTTGCGCAGCAGGTATGCTGCGGCGGCTGCCAGCAGAAGCGCCAGACCGCCAAGTATCCACCATTTGTATTTGGTGAGCGGATCGGGCGTGCCGATGGGGTTGCCGATGCCGCCTCCCGGCCTGTTGCCGGGGTTACTGGTGTCTCCCGACCCGGTGTCGCCCATTCCGCTGCCAGCTTGTTGGACCATCGCGGCGCCCTGCGCCTCGCGCGGCATTTGGCCCTCGCCCGAGATGGTGAATCCCACGGCTTGGCCTGGATGCACATTCTTCGTCACGAAGGTCTGGACCCGCGGATCTTCCTGCACAGACTGAAAGGTCGATCCGTTGGCGGCGGTGAAGGTTATCCCCTTGGGAACATAGACCACCAGGTTATCGGCGGGCAGTTGCGGCTGGGGCGCGAAGGTGTACTTTCCACTATAGGAGATGTGATATTGCACTTCGAACAGGGTTTCTTTCTCGCCTTGGTCCGGTTGAATGGGAATATTGATTGTGTAGTGTTGCTTTTGCCCCAGCGGGACCGGCCGAGTATTGGTGGGCAGGCCTCCCGGCCGTGTAGCCGATGCGCCATCGAGCACCGCGTCCGCGGGAAGCACAAACTCGAATGTGTTGCTGCTGAACTGGGATCTGGAAGGCAAGCTGGTGTTGCGCACTAAGTACCGTTCCTGGACGCGCACCATGCCGCCAGCGGCTTCGGCAAGAATCATATCGGCGTCGATTCCGATGCCATCGACTTTCGCGGCAACATCGTAGACTGTGATATCTCCTGACCCACCGCCCTGTGGCGCGGCGATGAAATAGGTTCCGCCCTGATGATTCGCCCGGATCAGGTAAGCGCCGGCACCGGGCGATTCAAGCGAATAATGCCCATGGGCATCGGTCGTGGTGGTGGCGGCATCCGCCATGCCGGCCTGAACGTCGACCAGGACGACGGTGTCACCCGCCGAGGGCTTGCCGTTGGTCTTGTTGGTCACCGTGCCGGTGATGGAAGCGGCCTGCGCCAAAGCGCCTGACAGCAGCAGGCTCAAAACAACGGAGCGGGGGAAGATCCGGGGCGACTTCATACTCATCAAAAGAATCCTTTGGGTGCGTCATGGTTGGGTTGATGAAAGGCAAACAGGCCAGTCTTTCGCCCTAGCCTGTCAGAGGATGAACTGCCTTGTGCGGCGGGGCCGACCCGTCGGATACAGATTCATTGCCGTTGCAAGTCTACGATCTCAGCCATTAACTGCGCGGCCTCATTTTCGAGCTGCGCCCGCTGCGCCACGAAATCCTCTTCAGGGTACTTGCCGGCGCGGTACTCGAAGTTCAAGTCGCGGAGGTTCTCAAAGAGCTGATCCTTGCGCTCAAACAAGTAGTCCAAGCGAGTCTTCTCACGCTGACTGGCAAAGACGTTCTCCGGCCAGAACGTGTAGACGAACAGCATGAACATCAATAGCACGCCGGCAAAAAGACCTTGCGTTTCTGTCATGGCTCAATAACCTCCGTCGCTGCCGGTCTCCCGGCGGATTTGATTACGCAGTTCTTCATTGACAGGACCGGCTGCGGCAGGAGACTGCTGTTTGCCGCCTGTCCAGCGCCTGACCAGCAAAATCGTGCCCAACAGCGCCGCCGCAAAGACAGCGAAAGGAGCAATCCATGCCACCAGGTCGAAACCGTGCGTGGTGGGTGCGGCCAGGACTGTCGCTCCATACTTGGCCGCAAACGAGGCCATGATCTCCTCGTCCTTGCTGCCGCCGGCGATGGCCGCGCGCAGCACGTCGAGCTCCCCTGGGGAGTCTGGGCAGCCCACATGATTGCATTCGCCCAGCAACTCATTGCAGCCGCAGGTACACATGAGCCTGTGGTTCAAGTTGTTGAAGCGTGAGCTAGCATCGGTGGCGTCCAGCGAGAAGCAGACGGCCACGGCCAGCGCGCAGGCTTGCAATGCTTTCATCCAAAACGTCAAATGTGCGCGAGCGCCGCTCATTGCAGGCCTCCCCCGAGCGCGGGCTCCGTAGGCGCCGCACGCACGGGTACCCGCAGAAAGGCAGTGGCCGGAGTCAGGCTGGGAACCAGCGCCACCACTGTGCCAAAGACGATCAACGCCACCCCGGCCCATATCCAACTGACCAGCGGATTGAGGAATGCCTTGATGATGGGCTGGTTGGTCGCTGGATTTGTGCCTTCGTATACCACGTAAAGATCCCAGCCAGGAACCGAGTGAATGGCCACCATGGTCTGCGGTTGTTCGCTGGCTAAATAAACTCGCTTCTCGGGAGTCATTTGGAATTGTTTCTTGCCGTCCTTGTAGACGTCCAACAAGGCATATTCGGAGTTGTAATTGAGGTTCGAGTCCTGGGTTGCGCCGACGCACTCCAGCGTATAGGGTCCGATGGAAATCTTGTCGTGGAGCGCCATTTCGCTTTCCACGTTGCGGTTGAAGGCCGATCCAGCCAGCCCCACCACAATAACTACCACGCCAATGTGGATGATGTAGCCGCCGTAACGGCGGGTGTTACGACGGGTAAGCAGATAAGTGGCAGCAAAAAGATTGCGCCCGGTCTGTTTGGTGATGACGCCGGCGCCGCGGAAAAACTCAGACAAAATGGCGGTCAACACGGCTGCTGACAGCGCAAAAGCCACGAGCGCGTAGAAGTTGCCGGTGTCAAATGAGCCGTCTTTCCAGGGCGATACACCTACGGCGAGGCACACAATCACGGTTGCCCAAAGCACAAGCACAGGCACGACAAAGTTGCGGCGAATGCTCCTGAGCGAAGTGGCCCGCCATGGCAGCAGCGGTCCCACACCGGTAAGAAACAAGAGGAAGAGACCGATAGGAATCGCCACGCGGTTGTAGAAGGGTGCGCCCACTGTGACCTTGTTGCCCACCACGTATTCACTGAGGATAGGGAAAAGCGTACCCCACAAAATCACAAAGCAGGCAGTGAGCAGCACCAGATTGTTAAACAGGAAACTGGACTCGCGGCTGACCAGCGACTCCAGATGGTGCTCGCCCTTCAAGTGGCTGCGCTGCAAGACATAAGTGAAGATGCACACTGCCAGCACGATTCCCATGAAGACCACAAACCAGGTGCCGATGGACGACTGCGCAAAGGCGTGTACCGAACTCACCAGCCCGGCGCGGGTGAGCAGCGTGCCCAGCATGGTGAGCAGAAATGTTGAGAAGATGAGCCACACGTTCCAGCTCTTCATCATGCCCTTCTTCTCCTGCATCATCACGGAGTGCAGAAATGCAGTGCCAGTGAGCCAGGGCATGAAGCTGGCGTTCTCCACCGGGTCCCAGCCCCAATAGCCTCCCCAACCAAGCACCGCGTAAGCCCAGTGCATGCCCAGGAAGATGCCGGTAGTGAGAAACATCCATGTCACCATGGTCCAGATGCGCGTGATTTTAATCCAATTCTCGCCGGGATAGCGCATCATCAGCGCTCCCAGGGCAAAAGCGAATGGAACAGAGAAGCCGACGTAACCCAGGTAAAGCATGGGCGGATGAATCACCATCTCCGGGTACTGGAGCAGAGGATTCAGTCCGTTGCCATCGTCGGGGATCTGACCCTTGAACAGCGCAAAGGGCGGTGCGGCAAAGTTGAGCACTGCCAGGAAGAAGACTTGCACCCCGGCCAGGATGGTGCCGGCGTAAGCGTATAGCTTCACGTCGGTCTTATGGGTCAGCCGCAAAACAAACCCATAGGTGCCCAGCAGCCACGCCCACAAGAGCAGCGAGCCTTCCTGGCCGCTCCACAGCGCTGAGAACTTATACGCTCCGGGCAGGGCGCGGTTCGAGTGCTCCAGGATGTAGGTTATTGAAAAATCGTTGGCAAAGACAGACCAGATCAGTGCGAAGGCGGCCGTGGTGACGGCCACAAAGCCGGCAATGCCGGCACGGCGCGCGGTGTCAGCCAGCCGCTCCGGTGAGATAGAAACTTTGCGGCCGGTGGCCAGCAGGCGTAAAGCGACTGTCCCAGCCAGCAGGTTATAAGCGGCCAACGCCAGGGCGATAAGAAGGGAAAGACTACCTAATGCTGCCATTGGAACTCCAGAAATGAGTTTCGCGCGCAAGCCGGGAAGCGAAAGCGGATTCCCGGTGAGGTAGTTCTTCATACATCATAATTGCTCGCATTGTGATTCGGCTTGCATTCCGAGTTGAGAGTTAGACGCCCGATACATCAAAAAGGTACTTGCCCAGAAGCTGCTCGGAGACATAGGCAAAGTGTGCGCCGCATCGAGAACCTAAGCCATGCGAGTAACGTTCTTTGCGCGGCCAGCGGATAAACAAAGCGCGAATGACAGATATCACCGTGTCATTGCGTAGTTCATATCACTCATGAGAGAGCACCTCTTTGTCCTGAGTCAATGTGTCTGCAGCACGGATGCAGCCGAAAAGAGCGCGAGGGAATTTGATCTTTATCGAGTCCCCTGCAACTCGAGATGCTCAGCCCCATTGGTGGAACCGAATGCGACGCCAGCTGCCTTGAGGAAGTCTGAAGGTGGAGTGCCACCCGCAAAGATCCATACAAAGTCATTGGGCAGTTCGCGGGTCTGATCGCCGCATTCCATCACTACACTGCCCACGCGGAACTCCTTCGGCATGGAGTTGAAGAGCACCTCGATCTTACGAGAATGGATGTGTTCTTCGATCCGTTTTGCATTGCGGTCTTTGAGACGGCTGAATTCGCTTTTACGGTAAGAGACGGTTACCTTGTTGCCTGCCTGATGTGCCAAGCCCATGGCTGCCTCGACCGCACTGTCTCCGCCGCCGACAATGAGAATGTTGTTGTTTGTGTAATGGTCGGCTTCGATGAGCCGGTAAAGGACATGAGGAAGCTCTTCGCCCTTTACGCCGAGCTTGCGCGGGGTGCCTGCGCGCCCCAGGGCCAGCACCACCGCGCGTGACTGGTACTCCTCTCGTGCGGTTCGCACACGGAACAGGCCGTCGGTCTCTTTCTTAACCGCATCTACGCCTTCGCCGGTGTGGATATTCAAATCCGTCCGCTGCATGATCTTCTCCCAGAAGGCAAGCAAATCCTCCTTGGAGAGCGTTGTCTTACTAAACCGCCCATACAAAGGGAACTCGACAGGACTGGTCATTACCAGCTTCTGGCGTGGATACTTCGAAACAGTGCCGCCAACCGTCTCACGCTCGAGGGTGAGGGCTTTGAGCCCATACTCGGAGGCTCGCAGCGAGGCGCTTATGCCGGCCGGGCCAGCGCCTATGATCACCACATCCAGCACATTCAGATCCGCGGACTTTGTACCTTGGCTGCCGAAACGCTGCGCGATTACATCCATGCTATCCCGGCCCTGGTTGACGGCATTCTTGATGAGAGCTAGCCCGCCAAGTTCGCCTGCGATAAACAGGTTTTCAACGCTGGTTTCGTATTCCTCGCTGATCACGGGGATGTCGGCGCCAGAGCTGGGCTTGGCCATGACCATGGTGATGGCGCCCACCGGACACTCTTCCGCGCACAGGCCATGGCCAATGCACTTATGACCGTTGATGATGGTGGCTTTCCCGTTTACCAGAGCGAGCACGTCGCCCTCCGGGCAGACCGTCACACAAGCCCCGCACCCAATGCAAGAGTCCATGTGGATCTTCGGATGTTGTGCCTTGGGTCCCTCTGAAAAGAGTGCACCACGGTCTACAGCGGCACGCACCAACGCCTCGCTGCGCTTATGGGCTATCCAGTAGCGAAAAAAGAAAAACCCCAAAACGATCCCGGCAATCAGCCAGGTGAGAAGAGTATCCATTTACTATCGCAACCCCAAAGTCCCAAACCCCAGGCCCATGACGACAACAATGTGAACGATGGCAAGCACGGCAAACGCATAGCTGAATGGACGATGAATAACATGCCACAGGTGAAAGACACGTTGCGACTGATCAAGGAAGACAACCCGTTTCGAGAGTGAGGCCTTTTGCCGAACCAGCCGGACGACGTGCTCAACCTCCCGGTTTCCGCTCGAGAGCAGCCCACCAACGGAGAAGAGTTTGCCGGTAAAACCGCAAGAAGCGCGGCGCAAGCCTGCGACTTGAAACGGACGCTGAACATCAAGCGCGATCATCTCCCCGATGGCAAGCAGCGGGCCGATACTCCGAATATGCGCGGCGGGCGGCATGTGCAAGACCCGATTCAATTGATCGGCGGAGTAAATGGACTGTCCGAGCAGGGCCTCGGAGAGCTCACGTTCGTTGACCTGCAGTTCGTTGAGAGAGAGCTCGGCGGCAGTCAATGAGCGCGGTATCTGCGAGTAGAGATAACGCCCGATGATGCCGCTGAGAGCCACGGCCACCATGATCCAAAAGGCAAAGCCGGCGATGCCCTGGAATTTGAACGAAGCATGAAAGGCGATCACGATAGGCGCGGTGATGCCGGCAATGACGTGAAAATCCATCCAGTGCCGGGCGGTGCCGAAACGGCCGAGCCAGGGGATGACTTTGCGCAAGGCGTAGAGGAAGATGATAAAGAAAAGAACTGTGCCGAGGACGCCCAGATTGATTCCTATGGCGCCGCTGGGTTTCAGCAGCTCGTACTTGTTTGAGTATGGCCGCTGATCGAGGGGAAGAAAATAGTAGCTGGCTCCATAGAAGGCGATCGACGTAAGCAAGAGAATCGATGCCGCGGCGGCCAGCACAACGCGGATGCGATGGCCGGCGTCCTTGTTCTTGCGTGCGGTTTCTTTATTCTTGCGTTCAGTCGCCGCAGTAGGCACAGGGCTTTGAAGCAGAGACATGGTCAGGGCTTCTCCTTGGGGTCTGCAGTAACCACCGCCGCAGTGCTGTCGTTGCCGGCGTTAGCGTTCCCGGCGAGAATCTTTACGTGCGGATCCTGCTCAGCATCGGTCGAAAAACTCTTGTAGCCATCGAAGACATGCGTGTTGCGCCAGTGCTGACGAGGAGTTGTCACGTCGACGACAGCCAGGGCCGGCAAAGTTATGTCTGGCGAATTCTTTCCCAGGTTGGCCGTCTTGTATTCAACGTGAATGCTGAGCGAGCGCAGGCCTACGTCGCTCATGTTATTCATGAGGCTGGCATCCATCTTCACAACTTCTCCGGATTGTTTGTCGAGCCATGCTGTGCCATGCAGCTCGAGCGGATACTCACGGCCGCGCAGGGCAAGGGCAGCCGGGGTGCGGCGACCTTGGATATGTGAAAAGTGAACTGGGATGGTCTGCTTGCCGCCGACGGTCTCTTCGGCGCCGGCGTCGAACTGAAAGCTGTCGCGATAGTAGGGATGAAAGACCAGCAGCACTGTAGAGAAGCCGTTGGTGACCAGCATGGGCAGCGGCTTGTGACGGGAAGCAGAGGATTCGATCCGTGACTCATTCAACTGGAAGTCGTCTCCGCTTCCATCCATCATGATGAGATAGTCGTACTTGGCGCGTTCCGAGGCCTCGACATGGCCATTGGCCGCGAGTTTCTCCTGAGTGACAGACTCGGTACAGTGTAGGTCCGCGAGTTTGGCAAGATATGCGGTAACCTGGCGCTGCGCAAGGTCGGCGGGGCTGAGGGCGGGTGCCGTCTGGCCGGTGGCAAAGGCCGCCGAAAAAGCCAGTAAAAGCCCTGACAGAAACGGGTGTGACTTATGGTTGGTTGGCATGTGCTGCTCTCCTTGTTGAAGCCCTGTTGTCGAACCTGTATCCGATGGTCGTGGTCCATTGGTTGTACTCCTGGGTGCCTCCACGCTGCGTCGTGACACCGCTCTGCATGAAGTACCTGGCGCCCAGGTTAGTGTCGAACAGGAGGTTGACGAAATACGAATTGCTGTTGGCGGCCAGCGAGGAGTTGTACACGTAACTTCCGCCCTGCAGATTCAGCCGCAAGCGCTCTCCGAGGTCTCTGGTAATGGAGACTGAACGGTAAGTTCCAGCTGCAAAGGCGCTGTCGAATTTCGAGCAGCGCACGTCGGCCTGGAGGCCGGTCTTCCAGATGTTAGACATCGTGATTCCGAAAAGGGTATTTAACGAGCTCTTGGTGTCGCTGGAGGTACTGCTTCTCCCCAGGCTGAAATAGCCTGTGATATGTTTTGGGAACTGGATGCGGGCGCCGCCATTGAGTCCCTGATAGAGGTACTTATCCAGGAGGCCGGTTCCAACCAAGGTTGGATCGTAGGTTGGCACATCGCGGAAGTAAGTGTCTGTCATGTCCAGAGTGACCCGCGGATGAACCTGGAAGCGCAGCGTAAGAAGGCTCTGGCCCAGGCCTACGCCGACTGCCGGAGTAGAGGGATTGGCTGTGGGCCTGTCGATTTGCATCGAGTGATACACAGAAAAGTAGCGCTTGAAGTAGAAGTTGTTCTCCGTAAAGACAAAGGGCCTGTTTACGCTCCAGTCGATAAGATTCACGCCGACCCCGGCAGTGCTTGAATAGTGGACGTTTTCAAAGCTCCCTCCATGCTCATTGAAGAACACTCCGCCGATCTTTCCCTGCGGATTGTAGCTCCATGATGTCGGATCGGGAGTGGACCCGGCAAAGATTCCCGTGACGGTGTTGGAGGAGAATTGCCGGCCCACATAGCCGCCGTCGATCGTTTCCAGGCTGCTGGCCCAGGGAAGATAGAGGCGGCCGATGCCTGCGGTCCAATGCGAACCTGGATTGATATAGGCGAAGCTCATCAGATAAGTGCGATTGAGGAGGTTCTGCAAGGTTTGCTGGGCGGGGGCGGAGGAAGATTGCCTGCTTCCGCGCCAGTAACCGTTCAGGTTCCAATGTGTGCCCAAGATACGCGAAAAGTCGGCACGGAAGATCATGCCATAGGAGGTAGAAGTGGAACTGCCCTGTCCGAGTTGGTTGATCATGCTCATGTCGAAGCCGATTCTGCCGCGTACCTGATTGACTTCAGGAAGCGGCGGGCGAGGAAGTGCGTCGCGAACCTCCTCGTCGAGTGGGTCGCCCTCGCTGAATGTGACGACCATGGGGTACTTGCGAGTATTGCCGAGCGTGTTCTTCTCGACAAGCTTTTCGACTTCGGAATCGGGCAGGGAGACCACGTCACCGGCGGCAATCTCCCGCTTGGTGGCAACGACCTCGCAAACGGCCGAGGTAGAAGCGACGGATACGACTGTGAGCTTTGCGATAACTCCAGGCTCGAGCGCGGCTTCCTCGCCGTCTTTCGCGGGGCGGGTGGGATCCTGCTTGAGGACGAGCTTTGTGCCTTCGGCGAGTCCGGCGTTGCGACCGCCATCGATATACACGTTCAACCCGCTGACGTAGCGGACATGAAACGCCGTCCGCACGGGGGCAGGCACAACCGGTTCAATCGCAGTGGGAGCTGCTGAGTCCGGCGCGGGCTGCTGTGCCGCGGAGACCATTGGGACGAGAAGAATGAGCGGCAAAAGAGTAAGTCGCATTGTGGTTTATCCTCCTTGGCCGTTCTTGTGGCATGCGAGGCAGTTCACGCTGTTGTAGACGTATCCGCTGACGTTCGGGTGATTGAAGCTGGCTGCGTTGTTGTTGCCATGGCAGGCGGTGCATTGGAAGACAGAGTAGTCCGCGGAGTTAGTGTGGCAGGTGGCGCAGACCGAATTCGCATTGCCATGAGTCATGGGGAAGAATGTGTGGTAGCTGGCGGGCAAGGTGGCAGGAAGCCATGCGGTTGTGGTATGGCATGTGGTGCAGGTGGTAGGCCAGCCCGCCGTGACGTGATTAGGATTCGTGGTTCCGGTGAAGTCCGCCTGGTGGCAGGAGTAGCAGGCGGTTGGTGTGCCAGCAAATACGTTGTTGATGTGGCACAGATTGCAGGCAACGGTAACGTGCGCGCCGGTGAGCGGGAAGGGCGTGCTGCTGTGGTTGAACGTTGCGCCGGTCCAGGCGGTGGTGGTGTGGCACGTGTCGCATGTGGTGGGGAAGCCCGCCGCGGCGTGGGCAGGATTCGTGGTTCCGTTCCAATCCGCCGTGTGGCATCCATAGCAGGCGGTGGGCACGGTTGTGTAGTTGTTATTGGTATGGCAGGTCGCGCAGGCGACGGTCAAATGAAAGCCGGCCAGGGGGAAAGCCGTGGTACTGTGATTGAAAGTCGAGGATGTCCAGTTAGTGGTCGAATGGCAGATGGAGCAATCGGTAGGAAAGCCGGAAGTAACGTGATTGGGAGCCGTGGTTCCGGTGAAATCCGCCTGGTGGCAGGAGTAGCAGGCGGTGGACGTAGCCGTGTAGTTGTTGTTGGTGTGGCACTGCACGCATGTCAGGGTCGCGTGCGCTCCTGTCAGTGGATAGTTGGCGTACACTGCGTGGTTGAACGTGACGTTGGTCCAGTTAGTCGTCGTGTGGCACGTGTCGCAGGCGGTGGGGAATGCTGCAGCGACGTGACTCGGATTCGTGGTTCCAGTGAAATCAGCCTGGTGGCAGCCGTAGCACGCGGTGGGCACGGTCGTATAGTTGTTATTGGTGTGGCACTGGGCGCAGGTGACAGTGGCATGCGCGCCTGTGAGCGGAAACACCGATGCGTGGTTGAAAGTAGAGGTAGTCCAGTTAGAGGTCGAGTGGCATAACGTGCAATCGGTGGGGAAGCCACCAGCTACGTGACTCGGATTGGTAGTGCCGGTGAAATCAGCCTGATGGCAGCCGTAGCAGGCGGTGGGCAGGGTTGTGTAGTTGTTATTGACATGGCACTGCGCGCAAGGGACGGTTACGTGGGCGCCGGTGAGCGGGAACGACGTGGTGTTGTGATTGAAGGTCGCCCCGGTCCAACTCGTGGTCGAGTGGCAAGTGGCGCAAGTGGTGGGGAAGCCGGCAGCGATGTGATTGGGATTGGTGGTTCCGGTGTAATCCGCCTTGTGGCAAGAGTAGCAATCGGTGGGCAGGGTTGTGTAGTTGTTATTGGTGTGGCACTGAGCACACGAGAGAGTGGCGTGTGCGCCGGTGAGCGGGAACACTGTGGCGTGATTGAATGTAGAAGTCGTCCAGTTGGAGGTCGAGTGGCATAAGGTGCAATCGGTGGGGAAGCCGGCGGCCAAGTGATTGGGATTCGTGGTCCCGGTGAAATCCGCCTGGTGGCAGCCGTAGCATGCGGTGGGCAGGGTTGTGTAGTTGTTATTCACGTGGCACTGTGCGCAGGGAACGGTGACGTGCACGCCGGTAAGCGGAAACGCCGTGTTGTTGTGATTGAAGGTTGCCGCGGTCCAGGCCGTGGTGTTATGGCACGTGGCGCATGTGGTGGGGAAGCCGGCGGTCATGTGATTGGGGTTGGTGGCTCCGGTGTAATCGGCTTTGTGGCAGGCGTAGCAATCGGTGGGAACCGTTGTGTAGTTGTTATTCACGTGGCACTGTGCGCAGGGGACGGTGATGTGGGCGCCGGTAAGCGGAAACGGAGTGTTATTGTGGTTGAATGTCGAGCCGGTCCAGGCCGTGGTGTTGTGGCACGTTTCGCATGTGGTGGGGAAGCCCGTGGCGGCGTGATTGGGATTGGTAGTGCCGGTGAAATCAGCCTGATGGCAGCCGTAGCAGGCGGTGGGCAGGGTTGTGTAGTTGTTATTGACATGGCACTGCGCGCAGGGGACGGTGACGTGGGCGCCGGTGAGCGGGAACGACGTGTTGTTGTGGTTGAATGTCGAGCCGGTCCAGGCCGTAGTGTTGTGGCACGTGGCGCATGTGGTGGGGAAGCCGGCAGTCACGTGATTGGGGTTGGTGGTTCCGGAGTAATCGGCTTTGTGGCATGAGTAGCAATCGGTTGGGACCGTTGTGTAGTTATTATTCACATGGCACTGCGCGCAGGCGACCGTCGCATGAGCGCCAGTCAACGGAAACACCGACGCGTGATTGAAGGTGGACGTCGTCCAGCCGGCGGTAGTGTGGCATAGGCTGCAATTGGTAGGGAAGCCGGCGGAGACGTGATTGGGATTGGTGGTCCCTGTGAAATCCGCCTTATGGCAGGCGTAGCAGGCGGTGGGAGTTGCATTGTAGCTGTTGTTGACGTGACATTGAGCGCAAGCCACGGTCGCGTGCATGCCCGTCAGAGGATAGTTTGCATAGAGGGTGTGATCGAATTTGGCGTTGAGCCAGTTGATTGTCGAGTGGCAAATGCTGCAATCGTGCGGTAGGCCGAGCTGCACGTGAGGTGGATTGTTGCTGTTGACAAAGTCGGAGGTGTGGCACGCATAGCAGGTTGCCGGCGTTCCCTTGAAGACATTGTTGATGTGGCATGCGGTGCAGGGCAGCGTGGCGTGCGTCCCCGTAAGCGCGTAGCCGGTGTACTTCAGGTGGTCGAACTTGGCGTCGAACCAACTGTCCATGGTGTGGCAAGACTCGCACGTGGTGGAAAAGCCTAGCCCTGCGTGGTCAATAACCGGCGTCAGAAAGTCCTTCTGATGGCAGGAGTAGCAAGCCGTCGATAGTCCCTGGAACTGCCCAGCAGCGGCACTCTTATGGCACTCATCGCATTCCACCAGGGCATGCGCTCCTACCAGCGGAAAGCGGTTCTGGTGATTGCGAATCGCATCTAGGGAGACGTTCCAGCCCTTGACGGTGTGGCAACTTTCACAATTGGCGCCAAATTGGCGGCGATGAATGTCTGCGTGGCAATCGGCGCAGCGGGTACTGACGTTCTTGAAGTTGAGGCTCGTATGGCATTGGGTGCAACCCACCTTTTGATGCATGCCGCGCAACGGATAACCCGTTTGGTCGTGATTGAATTCAGGAATTGCGCGGATGGGCTTCCAACTGGTGTAGGTGTGGCAATTCTGGCAGGGTATCGCCAAAGGGCCGTGAGGATTGGTCACCTTGGCTTGCGGTTTGCCGGTACTGCTCTGCTGGCTGTTGGGCGTCGATTGCTGTGACGCCATGCCAACCAGCAATGGCGACATCGCAAGAGCAATCACAATAAACCAACGTCCGCTGGGCATGACCTTCTCCATGTGTTTCAATACCGCGAATCCGAAAGGCAATCGACCCGCGGCCAAATCAAAGCAATAACCCACTTAATCCCAAGCGCTTGCGGAGTTGAGGAGTTCTGGGCCCGTGCGTCGCAGTGAGATCGCTCAGAGCGATTTCACGTGCATTCCGCAGCCAGCAAAACATTGGTCTTGATTTTCGACATCACTGGAGGCATTCATGCGCAGCTCATTAAACAAATCGCTGGCCGATGGCTCTTTTGCTCGGCCTCGTCGTACGGGCCGCAGCTCCTGTGATGTTTTACTGTAAAGGCAACGAATCAACAGATGTACATTTTTTAGACGAACAGCCTGGTTCGATGTGATCTAGGTCACCAAAAACCATTCCCAAAACAGCTTACAACAGCCAGCTCATTCGGTCTACCCCCAAAAAATGTCTGACCAAGACATTTTTTAAGCCGATTCGATTTTCCACCGTCGAATGCTCGTCGGCCTTGGGGATGTTGGTTCCGTGGCAAGCCTCGCATGTCGTGGGCGTCGGCTTGTAAAAGAGCACCAGGTTGTCGCCGACGGGCTTTTTGAGGGTGTGGCAAGCCGAGCAGGCCACATCTTGGTGGCCGCCCTTAAGAGAAAATGCCGTCTTCTCGTGATCGAAGAGGGAAGGCTTCCACTTGTTGCTGTTGTGGCAAGCGGCGCAGTTGCTGCCGCGCACGCCGAACTGGCCGGCGTGCGGGTTCTCGTGGCATTCGCTGCAAGCAGTGGGGGCGCCGGTGAACTGAACGTGGAGCATGGTCAGCTCCATGTTCGGCGGCTTGTGGCAATCGGCACAGGCCACGGCGCGATGTGAGCCCTCGAGCGGAAAGTGCGTCTGCGCGTGGTCGAATTTCGACAGGTCCTTCCATTCCTTGGTCGAGTGGCAGGCCTGGCACCCCAGCGGCTTGCCCGAGGCGTCGCGCCCCGCCATGCGTTCGGCAAACTGGCCTTTGTGAACGTCCTCATGGCAACTGGTGCAACCGAGAGGGTTGAAGTGATAAAGCGCGACCTTGGAGCCCATCGTGGGTTTGTGGCAGTCGTTACAGGCTACCGCCTTGTGCCCTCCGGTGAGCGGAAAGTTGGACTCCTGGTGCTTGTCCAGCGTGTAGTTGGAGGTCTTGAAGCTGACTCCGGTGTGGCACTGCTCACAATGGTTGCGCCAGGGCTGGCCCGCAAACTGGCCCTGGTGTTCATCCTTGTGGCAATCCACGCAGCGCGCAAACTTGATCTTGTAGAGGGTCTCTTTGCCGGCCGGAATATGGCAGTCGGCGCACTTGACCTTGGTATGCGGAGAGACGAGCGGGAAACCGGTCTTGGCGTGATCGGCCACGGTGTATATAGAAGGACTCCAACCCTGAACCGTGTGGCAACTCTCGCACCGGCCCCCGTCGGCGCGCTTCAGGAACTGGCCTCTATGTGGATCGGGCTTGTGGCAGTCCGCACAATTGATGTGTGCAATCGGCGTCTTGAAATCGCCGCCCTTGTGGCAGGTAAGGCATGACACTTCAAAGTGTTTGCCCAGCAGCGGGAAGATCGTTTTCGAGTGGTTAAAGGTTGAGGTGAATGTGGACTTTTTCCACGTGAAGGTGTTGTGGCAGGAATCGCAGCCCTGCTTGAACTCGCCTTTGTGGGGATCGGTATGGCAGCCGGAGCAGGTGGAGAATTGCAGGCCGGTGTATTTCGGCAGGCCATCGCCGCCGGAGGTATGGCACTTCTGGCAGGGCGTGTTGAGGTGCGCCCCGGTGAGCGGATAGCGCGTCTTCGAGTGGTCGAAGTGTTCCGCGTCAATTTTGGCGGCCTTCCAATCGACGGATGAATGACATTGGGTGCAATTTGTTCCGAAGCGGCCCTGATGCTTGTCTTCATGGCAGGTGATGCAACTGGGCGACAGGCCGAACCATGTGCGATTCAGATCCTTGGTCGCGAGCTGCGCGCGCGCCGCGGCGGGAATGTGTTGCGCACTGTGGCAGGCGCGGCAGCCGACGCCGATGTGCTTGCCGTCGAGGGTGTAACCCGTCTTCGAGTGATCGAAGCCTTTTGGCGTCGGATCCCAGTGCAGCAGGGCGAAGTTCTCCCCGTTGTGATCCGAGTGGCATTTGGCGCAGGCCGCGCCGGCCGGTCCCGAGAGCGGGAAGGTGGCGTGAAGCCCCTTGTTCCGCTGCAACTCGTCAGCAATCTCGCGATGGCATTCGACGCAGCGAAAGGTAGGGGAGCTGGTGGAAACCTCGTGACACTTGATGCAATTGGTCGCCCCGTTCAGATTCTGGTGCGCCCTGGCAAGCGGCCCGGGAGAAATCTGCGCATGGGCCACCCCGTAGGCTACCCAGGAAAAGCAGATGGTGAGACCCCATGCACCCGCCCGCGGCAACAAGCGGGACACGCCCCCACTGTGCCTGATTCTTCCGCTCCCGGCGCCGATACCGGAAGAGATTGCATTCTGCGGCTCACCCATCAACCCATCCTTATTTGCGCTGGTCGTTTCCACCCACTGTTCATCGTTCGGCGCGGCGCCGTATGAAGCACGCTCGAAAGCCGCCGGCGACAAACCAAACAGAAACGCTTCTCGTTGGAACACGGGAGTCAAGGCAAGGAAGGAGACCGGGAAGATAGGTCATCGCGCTCGACTTCTAATTGCGCGAAAAGCAGTTTGCGAACGTCAACTGGCGGGCGGAACCCGCTCTTGCTGGAGTATGCCAGTCCTGGACCGTTTTGCGCAACCTCCTGCTTGCTCCTCCCCACTTGGCATCAATGAGGGAGGCGATTGACATGCACTGCACTGCCCAATTCACCTTGCAGCTGGAAACCGCAATTCTAGTAACACATTTCCAGGCACGATGTCCATTGCCCGCGGCAAGGACGCGCGTGCTTCCACGGTTTATAAAAAGATGCCACCTTGCGCGGCAGCCGCGAGGCAGCATGAAGTGGCAAGTAGATTGAGATAGGAGAGATCATGCGCAAGATCCAACTCTGGATTGCATTGGGCTGTTCGCTATTTGCGGTAACAATGTTCGCCTGGGCTGAAACCAGAAAAGCCGGCCTATGGGAAATGACCACCACCACGACATGGCAACGGTCGCCCTATGCGCCCGGCACGGCTGGCGACCCCGTCAAAGGCGGCACGCACACCACGCAGGTTTGTCTGACCCAGGAGATGATCGACAAGTATGGCGCCCTGCTGCCGCAATCGCGGGGCCAATGCCGCATCGCCAATAAGCTGATGAGGCCGGGCGGCATGACCGCCGACTGGGTGTGTACCGGAAAGATGAGCGGCAAGGGCGCCCTCGAATCGACGTGGTCCGACTTGGAACACGCCAGGGGCAAGGTTCACTTTATCGGAACCTTTCTGGAGGGATCCGAAAGAAGGCCTATCGAGTGGACGACCGAATCCACTTCAGTCTTCAAGAGCGCGGACTGCGGCAGCGTGAAGCCGTTGCCTCTGCCGGAGAGTCGGCGTTAAATCGAGACCCGCAAGGCCTCGAGATCAGTTGCGAGCCAGGATCCTTGACGTTGGACAAAGTGATTGCTACCTGTTGGGTGATATGAACTACGCAATGCCCCGACGATACCCGACCGGTGCAGGTTCGTTTTCCGGTTGACACGCACGCTTTGCTTCTCGTATAGGGTGAGACTACTAGGGGGGAGACTCGGATGCGGCGCATGCTTGGCGTTTTTCTGATTCTGTTGTACTGGCTGGGGCCGCTTGTGGCGATCCTCCCGGCCAGCACAGAGTCGCGCCTGCCGGCCTGCTGCCGTCGCCATGGGGCCCACCACTGCGCCATGTCCGCTGCAATGGCCTCGATGTCTGCCCAGGCATCGTCCGGCTCCGCTCCAGCGCTGACCGCTCCCTCACACTGCTCCAGCTACCCTGGCTGTTTGGCCGCATCCACAGAGCCGGTTCAGGCTCTGGCCGCATCCCCGGCCGGTCTACCGGTCCTGCTTGCAAAGGCTCACTCGCCAGCGGCCAGCCGCGCCGCAGCCCGCCTCAGCCAGCTTCGTACCCGCGCAGGTCGCGGACCTCCCGCCCCCAACATCGCTTGAGAATCCTGTTGAAAGCATCGTCTCTTTGAGGGACATGCCTCGGCCCTTCCCAAGGCTGAGCAGGCCGCAAAGAGTTCCAGGTCTTGAGAGGATTCGTCTCTCTCAAGTCAGGTCTGATTTCAACGATTCCCTCAACGCGTCAGGCTTTATACGCGCCGCGTTCCCCTGCGCCGCCCAAACCGTCTGCGCTGCAACGGACATTTCCCGGAGGTTAGTCCCATGCGCATCTCTTCTCGCCTTGCCCTGGCTCTCCTGCTCGCCGCTTCTCTACCTGCGCTTGCCACTGTCTTCGCCACCGTTCATGGAGTGGTCCACGATCCCCAGCATCGGCCCATCGCCAACGCCACGGTTACGCTCCAGTCCGCCGATTCCGCCTTCAACTTGCGCGCATCCACGGACACTGAAGGTGCATTCGAGTTACCCCAGGCGCCCATCGGCGTCTACCGATTGCAAATCGGCGCCAACGGATTCGCAACGGTGACGGAGACGATTGCCATCGCCTCGGGTACCAACCCGGTCGTTCACGTTGCGCTGCCCGTGGCCTCGGCCACGCAAACCGTCGTAGTGGAAGGCACGACAACTCAAGTGGACTCCGTCACACCGACCACGCTCGTAAGCCGGGAAATGATCGAGCAGACACCCGGCGCCAGCCGCGCCACCTCGTTTGCCGCCATTACAGATTACGTGCCCGGCGCCTACATGACCCACGACATGCTGCACATGCGCGGCGGTCACCAGACCAGTTGGCTGATCGATGGCGTTAACATCCCGAACACCAGCATCGCCTCGAATGCAGGCCCGCAGATATCGCCGGCCGACGCGGATCAGATCGAGGTGCAACGCGGAAGCTATGCGGCCGACATCGGTGACCGAACCTACGGGGTATTCAACGTCGCGCCGCGCAATGGCTTTGAACGCAACCGCGATGCCGAGCTGCACATCACCGCCGGCAACTTTTATACCGCCGAAACTGCACTCTCCGCCGGAGACCACTCCCTGAAGACCGCTTGGTATGGCAGCGTGGCCGCGGCGCGCTCCAACTACGGGCTGGAAACACCGATTGCTCTGGTCGTTCATGACGCAACCAATTCGCAGAGCGGCTTCGGCTCGTTCCTTGTGAATCCAAATGCAACCAACCAGCTCCGTTTCAACGGTCAACTGCGCCAGGACTTTTTTGAGGTTCCGTACGATCCGAATCAAAACAGTTGGCTCAACCAGTTGTACGATTCGAGCGGTCTGCGCGACGGGCAGACGGAGCGCGACGGCTTCCTGATTGCCGATTGGGTGCATACCCTGTCGCCGAGTGCCCTGTTTGAAGTCGCCCCTTTCTACCACTGGAACGTGGCCAATTTCGACTCGAAGGCAACTGACACACCCAGCGCCACCACATGGGATCGCACCTCAAACTACGTCGGCTTGCAGGCCAGCGTGCGCGGCGAGGTCAAGCGCAATAACCTTGCGGCCACCTTCTATTCCTTCTATCAACACGATTCATCTTTATTTGGCGTGGTCTTCCACGATGGCTCCGGCGCCCCGACCATCCGCGAGACGGACGCCGTCTCCGGCGGCATTGTCGAAGGCTCGTTCTCCGACAGTTACCGTGTCACCGACTGGCTCACGCTGCTGGCCGGCGTTCGCCTTTCCACGTTTCACGGCGGCGTAACCGAGAATCACGCAGATCCACGGGTTGGAGCCGCGCTCTCCGTTCCACGACTCCACTGGGTTCTTCGCGGTTTCTACGGCCGCTACTACCAGGCGCCGCCGCTTGTCAGCATTCAGGGACCGCTGCTCGCTTACGCCAATGACAACAACACAGGCTTCGCCGCGCTGCAAGGCGAGCGCGATGAAGAGCACGAGTTCAGCATCCAGATTCCCTGGCGCGGCTGGGCGTTGGACGTCGACAACTTCAAAACACGGGTCAACAATTTCCTCGATCACGCCAACATCGGCGAGTCCAACGTCTTCATCCCTATTACCGTGGATGGAGCCCTTGTGCGCGCCTGGGAGGCTACGCTGCGCAGCCCATCGTTGTGGCGTCGCGGCCAGTTCCATCTTGCCTACTCCAACCAGATTGCCGAGCAGCGCGGAGCCATCAATGGCGGTCTCATTTGCACCGCGAACTGCGATACAGGCTTCGATTATGCGCCCGTGGATCACGATCAGCGCCAAACGCTCAACACCGGTTTCACCGCCTCGCTGCCTGCACGCAGCTGGTTTTCAACCAATGTCTACTACGGCTCCGGTTTCTCCAACGGCACCGCCAGCACCACCGATGCCAACGGCAATCTCATCAGCCCATACCAGGGCAACTATTTGCCAGTGCATACCACCTTTGACGTGGCCGCCGGTCGAGCTTTCGGCGAAAACTGGAAGCTCGCCGTCAACGTGATCAACGCCACCAACCATCGCCTGTTGACCGACAGTTCGCTGACCATCGGCGGCTTCCACTACAACGACCCGCGACAGATCTCCGCGGAGCTGCGTTACAGGTTTCACTTCTGAGAAAGGCTCTTTCCGGGCTAGGGAGACTCCGTTCAACTGTCAGTTATGATGCAAAGGGAGTCTCCTTGGCCACACCGTCCCAGCAACCCAATCTCAAAGGCCAACGGGAAATCCTTGTGCTGCGCGCGTTGGAAAGCTTTGAGCCCGCGCTCGCACGCCTGCTCGTTATCACCCTTCAATGCAACTGGAAGCACAATGCTCCAGCGTCTTCCATTCGGCTATTGACGGAATAGTTGTTGGGTTGAGTTGTGCCTGAAAGCCAATCCGTGCATGGTCGATCCATTCGCGAGGGCGCCATCTTCGCTTGGAAGGCGCCCATGAAAAACCGGATCTGGATTGGAACCTTTGTGGCGCCTTGGCTTCCGCCCCGAAAATCCAGAGGTCCAGCTCAGCGCAGACCGCTTCGCCACGTTGTGCCGCTGCTGGGCAAGCGTACAACGGTGGGGGTCTGGATGGGACCGATAGCGGTTGCTGGATATCTCTTTGGCAACGGGCAAACCGGAAGTTGAGACTCAGTTGGTGAGGACAAAGTCTCTCGTTGACTTGGCGGAACTGCCTTGATCGAAGCCGGCCAACGGCGCATCTCCGGGGTGTTGTCTATGCGGTACCCAATGTGAGCCTGACGTAGCCTGCCGGCTTGGCTGGAGCGGGTTGCGGAGGCAGCGTCGGCTTCACCCACGGCTTGTCCTCGGCGGTCGGCTGCATGGAGGGTTTTGGCGCGGGTTGAGTTGGGGCCTTGGCTGCGGGAGGGCCCGGGTTCGGCCTTTCCGCCGGTTGCGGAGTGGGTTGGGTTGGCAAAGGCTTTACAACATCTGCTTTTGGGTCGGGTCTACGGTAGGTCACGGAGTTGGAAGAACCGATATCGACCATCTTAAGGTTCTCATCTGTGATCTCCGCCGCCCTAATGATATGAGGAGTTATGGCGAAGACGATCTCGCTTTGCGCGCGTTCCTTGGTCTCCTGTCCAAACAGATACTTCAGGATCGGAATCTTCGTCAACCACGGGTAGCCGCTCATGGAATTGGTGTCTGTGTCCTCGAGGATGCCCGCAATCAGGTTAACTTCGCCGTCCGCGAGCCGTGCCTCATGCTCGATTCGGCGTTGGCCGATGGTCGGCTGGTTGAAGCCGCCAATGTTTTGCACCCCGGCAACGGAAGAAATCTCGAGAGACATTTTCAGGGTCACTTCGCGGTCGGAATGAACGTACGGAGTAATGTCGATATTCACGCCGACATCCAGGTATTGGAACTGAGTATTGACAGATCCGCCCAGACCGCTCTGAAACGATCCAGTCGCGATAGGAACGCGATCTCCTATTTTCAGTGAGGATTTCTCACCGTCGATGGCCCGGATCGAAGGCCGCTGGATTACCTTTGTGTTGCTGTCCGTGGCGAGAAGCGAGAAGGAAATTCCTGGGATGGAAACGGCGAAATCGCCTGCATTGAGAGATGTGAAGGAATTCAAAGTGAGTGAGGAACCAGAGGATCCCGAGGAAGTGGTCGTTCCACCGGGCGCGAGCGTCACAGTGGCGCTGGTAGGCGGATTGGTACCGATGGTGTGGAGCTTGTCGCGGCTGACCTCCATGACCATAACATCGATCACGACCTCGGATTTTGGCTTGTCGATGTCTCCAAGCAACTTCTGAGCGAGCACCATCTGGTCTGGCGTGCCTCGCAGCGTGAGAGACCTCTGTTCAGGGGTTACCTGGATGCGGCTGATGTCGAGAATGCCCTTGAGGGTGCCGGCAGCTTGTTGTAAATCGGCCGGTGTGGAGGCGTTGTGCAGGTAGAACGTCTTCATGACATTCTGTTCAAGTTCCTTGCGCTTGGCTCCGCTATCGGACGAAACCATGATGGTGTTTGAAGAGATGGGCCGCCAAAACGTCTTGGATTGCATGGCAATCATGTCGAGAGCTTCGCGAAGGCTCACGTCCTGCAACTCGAAAGTGACCTTTTGAGGTTTGTAGTCGGGATCCATCAGCACGTTGATCCCTCCGAGTTTCGCGATCGTCTTGTACACGACATCGGTGGTTGACACAAGATGCAGTGAGATCGGCATATCCGACTTGAGATTCAACGACACCGGTCCGGCCGCGCTCTCGGCATCTTTCTCCAAGGAGGAAGTTCGTGCCTTCGGCTGATTCTCGGTTTCCTTCTCGATAACCTGTTTCTGTATCAGATCGGCTGTGCGACGAACTTCTTGCAGTGCCGCGAAGTTGCTGGTATCGATCTGGGCGGCAAGGCGGAACTCGGCTAACGCTTCCTGCAACTTGCCGGCGTCGCGCAACAGTTCGCCCGCATGAATGTGCTGCCCGGCTGCGTAGAATCGCAACCTGAGGTAGGCCGCCATGTATTTGGGATCGGCCGGCTTTGCATCGTGAGCCTGCTTGTAGGCTTCGTAAGCGACGTCGTAATCGTTGTTCTGTTCTGATCGAGCGCCGACCTTAAATGCATGCTCAGCACTTTCAGCAAGAACCGGGATTACGGAAATCCCTGCCATCATCACATACAGCAAAAGTCGTGATCGTGTCATGTCGCCTCGTACGCAATGGCGCGTGAACCTTAAGGCCCAATTATTGAGCGTACCGCGATGCATTTCTTTGCGCAAGATCAACAAGCGGCAGATATTTAGCAGCATGCCGATGCCGACCGCAAGTCCGGCCGTCCCATGGCGTCCAGCGTGGGTCTCGCGGAGGGCTCGGTGAGAGGCCAAGGAAGCAAAGAGCAGGGGACGCCTATCCCTGAAGCCCTGCGACTTCGACCCCCATTGCTCCCGAATTCCCCGGACGAAGCAGCAGTTTTGCGAATAATTTGTACGATTCGCATTTTTCTTGAATCTCTTTGCGGAGGAGCAACGAGGCGCTTCCTGTTTCCAGCGAACACTGGCTAGACAGTAAGGACGGCTGCACGACATACCCCCAAAAAAGAAGAGATGCCGTCGGAGGGGGAGGAGGAGGGCGCATGCCAAGTAGAAACGCGGGCACAGTTCTATCAGTGTTGGTGCTCATTTGTGTTGCGGCACTGCCAGCAACCGCACAATCATTCAGGGTTCAATGTCCAACCAGCACCATCACCCACCCGACTGCGGCCAACAATAATGCGGAACCTGCGTACACGGGTCCGACTACATTCACACCAGGCTCCAATGGGTATCAGGTGCCGACTCCCAGCACTGTGAACGGGGCCATCAAGTGCCAGCAGATTTCGGGCGGCGACGGATACTCGACGATGGGCGACGGCACACAGACGTACATGTTCTCGTTCGGACCGTTGTCAGGGCTTGCGGACATGGCTGCCGGTCTGCCCGGCACGCAGTTCCCGAACGTCTTCAATACCCCCTATCCGGGCTCGATGCCGCTGGTGCCGGGCGATCCTGCCACGACCGATGGCCAAGACAACACTGTCTGGCCCCCAGTCAACAACCTGGGCTCGTTTGGCTACAACGGCGCTGTGGGGCTGGCTCCCGACCTCGACAACGGAGGCGTCATCGATGGGCACGTGGATCCCCGCGAGATCATGGATGTCGGCGTGATGAACGGAAATATTCCCGCCCCACTGATGGCGATCGATGAGGATGACGAATTCTTCCTTACGCTGACCAACGTGGGCATGATCATGCGCCCGGACCTGTTCGAGCAGCACACGGTTCACTTCCACGGCTATCCCAACGCATCGGCGTTCTACGACGGTGTACCAGACGCCTCGGTGGCCATCAACATCGGCGGCAGCTTCACGTATTACTACCTAGCGCCGGATGCCGGCACATACTTCTGGCACTGCCATATCACGCCCCCCGAGCACCTGCAGATGGGCATGGTGGGACAGATTTATGTGCGCCCGCGGCAGAACCGCGTCCCGTCTACCACCACCCTCTATGCCGCGCTTCAGGCCCAGCAGTTGGATCTTCGCACGGCCTGCAATCCCACCTCCGATATCCTCTGCAGCAATCCCTTGCCGAAAGTGAACACCGGAGCCACTGGCGGCGGCAAGTACGCCTATAACGACGGCGACGGTTCAACAGAGTACGACGTCGAGTATCCCCTCCAGATCCACGGCTTCGACCCCAACTTCCATTTTGTCGGTATGACCTTCAACCCGGAAGGTTTTGCGGATATGAAGGACAAGTACTTTCTGCTGAACGGGCGGAGCTACCCTGACACCGTAACACCCGGTCCATTGGAGACGCAGTCTGCGGATGGCACAAATCACTTCTCGCAGCCGCTGCCGTCGATCATCAACATTCCTTCCGGCCAAAAAGCACTTCTGCGCATCTCCGACCTGGATGTCACTGAGTATCAGACGCTGGCCTCGCTGGGGATTCCGATGAAGGTCATTGGATACAACGCCAAGCTGCTGCGGGATCAAGCCGGGAACAACATGTACTACAACACCAACTCGATCACGCTGGCCGGCGGCGAGTCGCTGGACGTGATTCTGGACAGCACCGGGGTTCCCAAGGGAACTTACTATCTGTACACCCCCCAACTTGACCACCTCGCGAATGACGCCGAAAACTTTGGCGGCCTCATGACCGAGGTCCACATCCTTTAGGAGAACAGCAATGAGGCCGATGAAAATGAAAAACGCGTTCTTGAAGACACAACTGCTCCTGGTGTCGATGGTGGCAGTGGCTTCGCTCACGGCGACGGCTCACGCTGCGGCTCCAGGCATCACTGGCCCGTCTTTCAACCTGACGGCGCAACCCGCTTATCTGACCCAACCGGACGGACAAGCGATCTACTCCTGGGGGTACGGCTGCAATGGCACGCCGACCGGTTATGCGCCGGCGGCAATTTCGGGGGCCAGTTGCTCCTCGATGCAAGTTCCCGGTCCCACGCTGATCGTCACGGAAGGGCAGACGGTCACGGTGGCGCTGACGAACAATCTCCCCACGGCGGCGGGTAACACGTCCATCCTGTTTCCGGGTTTTCAAGTGACCACAAGTTGCGGAACCGCGACAGGGTGTCCCGTCGGCCTGCTCACCAGAGAAGCGGCGTCAGGCAAAACCATTATTTACAGGTTTAAGGCCACTTCGCCGGGGACCCGCGCTTATTACAGCGGAACGCAAAGCGACCTTCAGGTCGAGATGGGCATGTACGGCGCCGTCATCGTACTCCCAGCCAACGTCCCCAGCGCCTGCACGTCCGGGCTGGCTGCTTCCAACCTGACTGCGGAAGCGCACTGGGGAGAATCTGATTTCCGGCTCGCGAAGGCCGCCTACGACCACGCCAAAACCTGCTACGACCGGGAGTACCTCTTCCAGTTCTCAGAGATAGATCCCAACATTCACAGCCAGGCGCTGGCGCAGGTGACAGCAACGAGCGGTTGCACGGCCGGAGCTCCGGGATGCAGCCTAGAAGTCCCGACCGAACCCTACCATCCCGCGTACTTTCTGATCAACGGACGTTCGATGCCCGACGACATGGACCCCAACTATGCGACCGAGTATCCGCACCAGCCCTACAACGGCAATCCACACATGCATCCGGGCGAGCTAGTGCTGTTGCGCATCATCGGGCAGGGCAGGTGGCAACACCCGTTCCACGAGCACGCAAATCATGTGCGCATCCTGGGGCGCGACGGGAACCTGATTCTCAGCCAGAGCGATGCGACTCAACTCGCCGGACCCGCGCTGTTTACCACCACGACAACTCCAGGCCTGGCCATGGATGGAATTTTCTACTTCACGGGCAGGGGTCTGAACTGGGATATGTACGGTCACA
>OCTA010000817.1_pt1 | contig 28952 bp, 20 predicted proteins | sample 1538991 | NCBI WGS metagenome assembly OCTA01 (sample SAMEA3539302, study PRJEB22396) | soil metagenome | biome: tundra; feature: field; material: soil | place: USA | collected 2010-05 | depth 0.15 m | reverse complement strand
GACTGAACCTGCTCGCTCTGGGGGTGCGCGTGCGCCGGTCGCGGACTGTCGTGATCGACGGTGCGGTGATCCTGCTCGCGGGCGCTTTCGTGATGGTCGTGAAGGCAGACTTCTTCGGGTTCTTGGTGAGCTTCGTCCAGCTGCTCGCCTGCGGGATCGCAACGTGGGCGGCCGTGTTCGTCGTCGACATGGTGATGCGCCGCGGCTACGACAGAGCCGCCCTCGAGTCGAGCGGTCTGATCCCGACCAGCCACCCCGCCCGTCTGGCCGCCGACGGCGGGGTACGGCTTCCGGCGCTGATCTCATGGCTGGCCGGCACCACCGTCGGCCTGTTGTTTACTGCGTCGCCACTGTTCACCGGGCCGTTGGCCGTCGGGGTCTTTGCCGAGAGCAGTCTTGGCTACCTCCTCGGCTTCACAATCAGCGCCAGCCTGTACGCAGTGCTCGGCCGGGACCTGCTCCACCAGTCGGTAACCGACACCATCAGAGCCTAAGCCGATTCTGTGGCCGGCCGGTCTAGGCCCCAGCCGCACGATCTCGTCGAGATCGGTCACGGCACAGGGGACGCCGGCCGCGTGTGACCGATCTGGCGTTCGGCCTCCGGTGGTCAACTTCCCCACCCAAGCGGTCGCACGGGGCAGGACAGCGTCCCGAGGAGAAGGTGGGTCGCCGATACGTGACCTGTCACCATCCCTTGCTGGAACGCAGTCGCAGTGCCGACTTCGGCGACGCGCTTGCAGGCCCGGCACTCCCGGCCGAAGACGCTCGCACCGGAGGTCCCCACACCCCTCATGGTGAAATGCATCGAGATCACGTCTGTCATGGTGGGCCGCAGGGTCCCACCTGGAGACACGATCTCAATGCCAAGTTCGGCACCGAACTCTGCGCAACCATCACATGCAGACTCCATCACGTACCGATCTGCTCCTGCCTCAGAGCAGATGCTGTGGCGCCCTGGATCCGCCATCACGAAAACGCCGGAGCCGGAACGGGCGCAAGTCAAACTTGCTGCTCCCACCAGTGACCAGGTCGGCCACGATCTTGCCGACCGCAGGTGCGATCCCAAATCCGTGACCACTCATTCCGGTTGCGACCACCAGGCCGGACAGTTGATCGACTGCGTCAAGGACAGGCAGCGCGTCGGGCGTACCGTCAATTGTCCCGGCCCACGCCATTGAGAGGCTGCAACGAAGCTCAGGGAAGTACCGCGAAAGAGTCTCGTGGGCATGAGCCACATCGGAGTACCGTGCGACATCCTTGAACGACCCATCTTTCGTGCGAGACGTCAGTGCGCCGATGAGCTCGCGGGGACGTATCCGGAGGTACTCCCGATTCTTCCAGTACATCGGGAAGGCCTGGGAGAATTGGCGAGGCGACAGCAAAGATGCAAGAGAGTCGATATCAACTTTCACATCGCCAAGACCGCCGGAGGACAGCACGATCCCGCCGGAGCGTGCCTGCCTGAAGCCAATCTCTCCGGTCCACACACAGGCATTGGTGAGCTTGGGCACAGCGGTGGTCAGGGCGACCGTCTGGCCCACGAAGTGAATGGGAACCTCAAGCCCGACACTGCGGAGCAAGGTCTTTGACCCGGCTCCGGCGGCTAGCACCACCGTCGAGGTGGCGATGAAGCCGTCGTCGGTCTGCACACCAACCACCTGCTTGGCCGCAGTCACGATCGCAGTTGCCCTGTAGTCCTCGCGTATCTCCACATCCAGCCCGCGCAAGGCGCCCACGTATGCGGCGACGGCCTTGACCGGGTTGACCTGGCCGTCGCTCGGGGTGAAGATCGCCATCAGGTACCGTCCCGCGAAACCCGGCATGATCTGCTCGACCTCTTCAGCGAGGGCAACCCGGCTGTCCAGCCCATACGAGCGGGCCATGTCGATCCAGTGGTGGTAGTCCTCCGCACGGTCCGGGCTGTCGGTGAGGCGCAAGTTCCCACCCTGTACCAAGTCCATGTCGCACCCGAGCCGCTTCTCGAGCTCGAGCCACATCCGGGTGGCCTCGATCATGAGCGGGAGCTCTTCGACGCAGCGACCCTGTTGTCGGATGAAGCCCCAGTTGCGCGTGGACTGAGCCGATCCCGCCTGCGACCTGTCCAGGAGACACACTTTCATCCCCTGCTCGGCGAGCTCGTAGGCTGCAGCCAGGCCGACGATCCCTCCCCCGACCACCACAGCATCGGCCCGGCGAGGCAGCTCGTCGGACGCCAGACGTCCGTGCAGTCGCCGCAAACGGGTGCCGCCAAGCCCGCCGGCGACCGCTACACCATTGCTACCCATCTCGTTCCACCCTCCCTTGGAGCACTCGTGCACGGCGACAGCGACTTCGCTGACCATGGGGGGCTCCCATCAGAACGCGTCTAGGTAGCGGGCCCGCTCGGCCTCGGACACCTCGGCGTTGATCAGCGCGTGCTCGTGGCGAGCCATCCCGCAGACAACGCAGACCAGCATGTCACCGAAGACCTTCGCAGCAAGTCCGGAGCGCTCAAGCAGGTCAGCTGCCTGCGGAACCGTCGTCGGCAGGAGCGGACCTGACGGCGCCGCATAGGCGTCACCGACCTGGGCACTGCCAGGCTGCAGGTTGTTCTCGACACCGTCCAGTCCTGCCGCGATCTGAGCGGCCATGATGAGATACGGATTCGCGTCGGCAGACCCGTCGCGCTGCTCGATGCGAATGCTGGATTCGCTGCCCTCGATGACCCGCAGCCCGGTCGTGCGGTTGTCGATCCCCCAGGAGGCCGAGAGCGGACAGAACGAATACGGCTGCCTCCTCTTGAACGCATTGGGGGTGGGCGAACCGAGGAGGCTCAGGTCCGCCATGTGGTGCTGGAGGCCACCGAGGTATCGCCGCCCCACGTCCGAAAGCACGCCCCGATCAGCAAAGGCGTTCCGCTCGTCACGCCACAGCGAGTGGTGTAGGTGGAGGCCGCTGCCGGACTGGTCGCTACGAATCTTGGCCATGAAGGAGGCCAGGTAGCCGTGCTGCGCGGCGATCTCCTTGACCGCATTGCGGAACAGGACCGCGTTGTCCGCGGTGGCCATCGCCTCTCCGTAACGCACGTTGACCTCGATCTGCCCAGGCCCATACTCGGTGTTGGAGGCCTCGATCGGGATCCCGAAGTCCACGAGATGGTTACGCATCGGTGCCAGCACGGTCTCGTACTCGGTGCCGCGCGCTATCCCGTAGCACTGGATGTCGTCGTGGCGCGGCAGCTTGGTCACCGCATCGAGCAGATAGAACTCGATCTCGAAGCCGATGTTGACCAGGAATCCCATCGCCTCGGCCCGCTCCAGCACCTTCTGCAGTGCCCCGCGTGGGGACACCACCAGCTCGCTGCCGTCCTCTTCGGTGACGTCGCAGAGCACCATCGCCGCACCGGGACGCCACGGCACACGCCGAAGCGTGTCAACCATCGGATGGACGTGCATGTCCGGCCAGCCCCGCTCGGGCGGCAACCACTCGTCGCCGTCACGGACCTCGCACCGCGGAGTCCACGAGTAGATGATGCTCGACATATGCAGGCCGGACTTCACCACCGCCGGCCACGCGCTTGCGGGCACCCGTTTGCCCCGCAGCACCCCATAGGCATCAGGGACGGCCAGCTCGACGGTGTGGACGCCTTCAGGCAACTCAACGTTCAATTCTCACCTCGCTGCTTGGCTGAAAGGATGGGTCGACGCACTCCGAATCAGGACAGGCCTGTCCAGATGCTCTTGATGTCCGTGTAGGAGACGATCCCTTCCCAGCCCATCTCGCGGCCGACTCCCGATGCCTTCATCCCGCCCCATGGAGCAGCGGCATCAAGGAAGGGCGGCAGGTTGATCCACACCGTGCCTGCCTTGATCTCGTGCGCAAGTCGATTAGCGGTTCCGATATCGCGAGACCAGATGACGGCACCCAAGCCGTAGTCGGTGTCGTTGGCCCGGCCGGCCAGCTCCGCCGGATCCTCGTAGGGGATCACGCTGAGCACGGGCCCGAAGATCTCTTCCCGGGCAATGGTCATCGAGTCGTCAACGCCGGCGAACACGGTGGGCCGATAGAAGAAACCATGCGCGAGCTCGCCGCCAGCGCGCGACCCACCAGTGAGTAGCGTTGCGCCTTCGTCCACCCCTGCACGGACGTAGCCGTCAACCCGGTCGAGCTGCTCCTGGGACACCAGTGGCCCAAGAACGGTTGTGGGATCGAGTCCGTTGCCGAGCCGCATCCCCCCGGCAACGGCAGCCAGCTTCTCAGCAAACTCGTCGGCACGGCGGTGGTCGACGTAGAAGCGTGTATATGCCGCACAGACCTGTCCACAGTTCAGCAGGCCACCCATGATGTTGCCCTCAAGGATCGCGTCAATGTCGGCGTCGGGCGCGATGATGCTCGGAGCCTTGCCACCCAGTTCGAGCGACACGCGAGCAAGACGGCCCCCGGCCACCGATCCGATCTCGCGGCCGACCTCGGTCGATCCGGTGAAGGAGATCTTTGCCACCTGCGGGTGGTGAACGATGGCCCGCCCCACCTCGGGGCCACCCGTGACCACGTTGATGACACCCGCCGGAACGCCTGCCTCCATGCACAGCTCGGCGAGGCGCAGCGTCGACAACGGAGTCTGCTCGGCAGGCTTCAGGACAACGGTGTTCCCGGTAACAAGAGCCGGTGCGAGCTTCCATGCCGCGATCATCAGGGGGAAGTTCCAGGGCGTGATCAAACCACAGACCCCGAGCGGCTCACGACGATTACGGTAGTCGACGCCCGGAATCGAGAGCGGGCCCGTGACGCCGTGCAGCTTTGTCGCCCACCCTGCGTAGTAGCGGAAATGCTCGGCGGCATTGGGCACGGAGATGGTGCTACTGATCCCGAACGGCTGGCCCTGGTCTCGAGTCTCGAGCCGAGCTAGCTCGTCGGCATGCTCCTCGATCAGATCGGCAATGCGCCACAGCAGTCGAGCACGTGAGGCGGGCAACATGCCAGCCCACTGCGCGGACTCAAAAGCCTTGCTAGCCGCGGCTACGGCGGCTTCAACGTCTGCCTGCGTGCCCTCTGGCACGAGATCGAGCACTTCGCCTGTGGCTGGGTTGACCGTCTCGAACGTCCGTCCGCCCGCCGACTCAGTCCAGTCCCCGTCAATCAACATTTGCGCGGTCATGCCGCCTCCTCTAGGAGTCAGGTTCTCAGGCTTGTCTCGGCACACGGTCGAGGTAAGACCGTATACCGAATACGAAGGATTCGAACCATCCTGTCTGGCTGTGCCGCAGATCACAATGGGGCTTGTGGATCAAATCGTTGATGTATCTGCGTCCGCGGCACACGGCGTCGAATCACGCACCCGCTGAACCCAGTCGCAGAGGCCGCCCACAGCCCCCGATCGTGGTCCGGTTCCCGGTCGTGCTCAGTTCCCGATCCTCGTGTCGTGCTCGCTCCAGAACGGCTCACGCAGCTGACGCTTCAAGACCTTGCCGGCACCAGACTTCGGCAACGGCTCCGCGCTCACCTCGATGTGCCTAGGAATCTTGAACCCGGCAATCCGGTCCCGGCAGAACTCGATGAGCTCGGCCGCGCTGACCTGCTCACGAGGAACCACCACCGCGTACAGACTCTCCCCCCAATGATCATCAGGAACCCCGAAGACCGCCGCCTCAGCAACCTGAGGATGAGAGTAGAGAACATTCTCAACCTCCACCGTGTAGACGTTCTCCCCACCGGTGACAACCATGTCCTTCAACCGGTCCACCAGATACAAACGGCACTGATCATCGAGATACCCCAGATCCCCCGTGTGATACCAACCATCACGCAACGCAGCGGCAGTCTCATCAGGCTTGTTCCAGTAGCCCATCGTCACGTTCGCACCCCGGATCACCACCTCACCGACCTCCCCCGGCGCTAGGACCTCACCCTCAAAACTCAGAACCGCGACCTTCACACCCAACACCGGATACCCACACGAACGAGCCGCCGGCGTATCCAAGAGCAGCTCCTCGTGCGGCAGACACGTCGCGATCGGCGAAGTCTCAGTAGTCCCATAAAGATGCAGAAGCTGAGCACCCGGGAACGCCTTCGCAGCACGCCGAAGGATCTCCGTAGCCACCGGAGACGCCCCATGGCTCAACAGCCGAAGGCTACCCACCTCACGAGGCCGCTCAAGCTGCTCATCGGTCATCCCCGCAAGCAACGTCGGCACAGCCAACGTCGAAGTCACCGCCTCACGCTCCACCGCATCAAGCACGTCAGCAGGCCGCGACGACAACGGGATAACCTGCGTCCCGCCCACCCACACCGTGGCAAGCACCGAACACGTACCCGCCGCATGAAAAAGAGGAGCCATAATCAGAAAACGATCCTCACCCGTCGGACGCCCCCAGTTCAACGCAGTCCAGGTGTTAGCCATCAGATTCCGATGAGTAAGCATCACACCCTTGGCCTTACCCGTAGTCCCCCCGGTATAGAAAATCCCCGCAAGGTCACCCTCACCAACCCCCACACCAAGAGCCACCGGCTCAGCCCCGGCAATAGCCTGCTCATAACCATCAGGCAACCGGATCACATGCTCGAACAACCCGTCCAACGAGCTCGGCTCACGGTCAGTCAACAGAACCCGCGCCCCAGAGTCAGCAACCGCATACTCAAGCTCAGCCAGAGCACTCCTGGTATTCAACGGGACAATGACAAGCCCAGCCGCCGGAACACTCAGATAAGCCTCCAGATACCGGTGACAGTTCGCCGCAACCACAGCAACCCGATCCCCACGAACAAGCCCCAAACCAGCCAGATAACCCGCCAACCGACCACAACGAGACCACAACACCTCATAATCCAACCGAACAGAGCCACACACAATCGCCTCCCTGTGCGCCGCCGTCAGCCTCGCATGCTCCAAAGGATCAGCAACCGTCTGCATGGAACTCACCGACCAACCAGTGCCTCGCCGGTGGATCGATGTTCACGCGGCCCGATTCAGGGCCCCCAACTGGGCTCTCGTTCATGTTCTTCATTCCTCTTCGGTCATCGACAAGGGTGGCATGTCTGTCCGATGGCGCCGGCCGCGGGTGCCGGACGCACCCGTTCGCCGAGCGCTGAACCTGCTGGTTGCGTGTGTGCTACCGGTCCTCTTCCCTCAGGGATTTAAGAGAAACCGTCCGACCGTTCGGTTGGTTGGTTGTTTCATCCGAGCATCACCCCCAGAGCTACGGCGATCAATCCCCCCACCGGCTCACTTCACCGGTGCATCTGCATCACGGGCGGCTGCGGGCAATCCCAAGCCTCAGCGCTCGACGCAGGTGGGCGCAGCGGTTGTCCGCTGGCGCCTTGGGCCAGAGGTAGGCCAGGTTCACCTGGTCGAGCGCCGTGCCGGCTTGGCTGCCAGCGAACCGGTTAAGCGCCGTGATGCCGCGGCCCTCATGGGCGTCCGGCCCCCCGAACGGCGACGAGGGTTAGGAACCTCAGGAGAGCAGGCTGCGGCGCGCGCCGTCGGTGCGCCCGACCGGGCGCGCAAGAAATGCCGTGGCCCCTGCGATGACGACCCCGCTCTCGGCGACAATCACGGGGTTCAGCTCCAGCTCGGCGACCTGGGGCAGGTCGTCGGCCAGGCACGACAGCCGGGCCACGATGTTCTCCAGCTCGGCGACGTCCAGCGCAGGGGCACCTCGGTACCCCGTGAGCCGCGGAGCGGCCCGGACCGACCGGATCAGGTCAGCCACGTCGACGTCGGTCAGTGGGGGGATCCGATAGGAGACGTCTCCCAGCAGGTCTGACGCGTCACCGGCAAGGGCGAACGAGATGATCGGCCCAAACAAGTCATCCTCCATCGTGCTCAGCACGCATGCGGCACCCTCGGGCGCCATGTGCTGGATGGCAAAGGAGGTCCCTTCCCCGAGCCGCTGCGCCATCACCCCCATGCGGGCATGCAGGTCCCCCGGCTCTGCGATGTCCAGCGCCACTGCTCCGGGCTGCCTTCGGTGACGACGCTGACCGTCAGTGGTCTTCAGCACGACCGGCCATCCCACCAGTTCGGCCGCCTCGACCGCATCCTGCGCACCGGTCACCGTGGCTGTGGGCCAGAGGTTCAGCCCATAACAGGCCAGAAGAGCGCTGAGATCTTCGGCCGCCAGCTCCACGCTGGCACCCTGCTCTACCCCGGACAGGGACAGCTCCACGAGCTCGCGTGCCCGCGCGCGGTCGATCCCGCTCGGGTCTACCCGAGCCCCCGAGTTGCGGTGTCGCCACTGCGCGTAGCGCACGACCGATGCCAGCGCCAAGATGGCGTCCTCCGGTGTCGGGTACGCCGGAAGCGATCGCACTGGGGCGCCATCGGCGACCGGAGACCCCTGGCCTGCGGCGGCACCTGTGACGCCATTGACGCCGACCAGGCAAGCCACGGTGGTCTTGGGGCTGGCGGCGGAGACCTCGGTCAGCACCCGCAGCATGTCGGGGCTGATGGTCCCCAGGGGAGGAATGAAGCAAGCCACCACCGCATCGGTACCCTCTTGTGCATAGCAGCCTTCGAGCGCCTCCCGGAACTCCTGGATGCTGGGCTCGTTGCGAACTGTCACCGGTTCCGCACAGACCGCCAGACCCTCGCTGATAGCCGCGTCAGCAACCAGCACGGCCATGGCCTGGGAGTTGCCCACGATGCCGATGCGCGGACCTGCCGGCAGCGGCTGGTGCACGAGCAGCTCAGCGACGTCGAAGAGCTCGTGGATGTTGTCGACGCGAACAACCCCCGCCTGCCTCATCATGCAGTCAAGTGCTTCACGCGGGGCGCGTGAGCTACGGACCGCGTGCCCTGGCGGGACGCCGTACCCGCTGGCACCAGACTTGACGACGACAACGGCCTTCTTGCGTGACAGCCGCCGTGCGATACGCGAGAACTTGCGCGGGTTGCCGATGCTCTCCAGATACAGGCCCACCACGGCTGTTCGAGGGTCTTCCTCCCAGTACTGCATGCAGTCGTTTCCCGACACGTCGGCGCGGTTGCCGGCCGAGACGAAGCTCGATACTCCCAGGTGGCGTCTCGCAGCGGAGGCCAGCACCGCCACCCCGAGCGCGCCGGACTGGCTGAACAGGCCCAGGCCCCCGACCAGGGGCAGCTGTGCGGCCAGGGAGGCGTTGAGCCGAACCTGCGGGTTGGTGTTGAGCAGGCCCATGGAGTTGGGGCCCACGAGGCGCATGCCCTGGGCGCGGGCCGCCCGAACGAGCTCACGCTGGCTGTCGAGTCCTTCGCCACCCATTTCGGCGAAGCCTCCTGACATCACGATCAGCCCCCGCACGCCGGCCTGGCCGCAGCTACGCACCACTTCCAGCACAGCCCCGGCGGGCACGACCACCAGGGCCGCGTCCACGGGACCGGGCACCTCGCTGATGTCGGGGTAGCACCGCACCCCCTGCAGCTCGGTGACCGCCGGGTTCACCGCATGCACCCGGCCGGTGAAACCTCCGTCGATGACGTGCTGGAGCACACGTGCACCGATCGACTCCGGGTCGCGGCTCGCGCCGATGACAACGATGGAGCGCGGCGTGAGGAGCGCACGCAGACTGGTGGCCTCGGACGCGTGTTCGCGTGCCTCCATCACCGCCAACGACCGATCGGTGGGGTCGATGTCGAAGGCCAGCGCCATCACTCCGTGGTCGAACTCCTGGGTCACCATGAAGCCCGCCTCGCGGAACACGGCGACCATCTTCTGGTTCTGTGGCAGGACGTCTGCGACGAACCGCTGGATGCCTCGCTCGCGCGCCGCAGCGGCGAGGTGCTCCAGCAGGGACGACCCCAGACCCCTGCCCTGATGGACGTCCGCAATGTTGAAGGCGACTTCCGCCTGCCGCTCGTCGAGGCGATCGTAATTGGCCACACCGACGATCTCGCCGCCGATGAGCGCGACAATCGCTACCTGGCGGGTGTGGTCGACGTGAGTGAACTGCCGCAACAACGTCTCGGTCAGTCTCGGCATGGGGACGAAGAAGCGCATGAAGGTGGATTCTGGTGACTGCGCAAGGTGCATCCGCTGCAGAGCCTCGGCATCTTGCGGGGTGATCGGCCTCAGATGAGCGGTCCCACCGTCGCGCAGAACAATGTCGGCCTCCCAGTGCTGCGGGTAGTCCCTGGTGATGTCGACCGGCATCGGCCCAGCCTAGTGCGGCGCCCTTTGGTCCCCCGGGTGCCAGGCGGCCCCGGTGGTTCGGATCAGCATCTTCGCGTACTCATGGGTACCAGAGCCCATCGCTGCACCGCCCGTCCTGGCTGCGGACTTGAAACCGTCACCCCGGCGGGCGCCCACCCAGTGCTCAGCCAAGGTGAGGACCCACTGTGGCCGGGAAGAGTCGACGACGACCGATCCCCTCACCATCATCGCCACGATGGTTGACCTGGCTGGTTGCCTGCGCCCGGCCCGGCCAACCCTTAGCTGACTCGGACCAGAACGGCCTGGCCAAGGCCGACCCCGATGCACGCTGCTGCGATGCCGAGGCCACCGCCGCGCCGGCGCAGTTCGCGGCACAGGTCGACGACCACACGCGGGGCGGATGCGCCCAGAGGGTGGCCCAGGGCGATCGCGCCACCATTGACGTTGAACCGGTCGTCGTCGATCGGGGGCAGGCCCCGTCGCGTGGTCAGGACCATCGCAGCGAAGGCTTCGTTGACCTCCCAGAGGTCGATGTCACTGTGTGAGAGCCCGGCCCGGTCGAGGACGCGCTGGATCGCTGGGATGGGCGCGACGCTGAAGCGGTCAGGCTCGACCGCGACGGTGGCGCTGCCCAGCAGCTGCCCAAGGGGCTCCAACCCCAGAGTCTGCGCAGCATGCCGGGTGCCGACGAAGGCTGCGAGCGCACCGTCGCTGATCGGCGAGGAGTTACCCGCGGTCACGGTGCCGTTCGAGGTGAAGGCGGGTCGCAGAGCAGCCAGCGACTCGGGGGTGCTGTCCGGCCGGATGCACTCATCGTGGGTCAGCTCCCCGGCTGCCATGACGAACCCTTCATGGGCGCCGCCCTGCCAGGCGGCGTCGGCGAGCTGGTGCGAACGGGCGGCCCACGCATCCTGCTCGGCCCTGCCAATGCCCAGCTCGTCGGCGGTGCGTTCGGCACAGGCACCGAGCGAGTCGACCCAGGGCTTGGGGAACTTCGGATTGGGCATCCGCCAGCCCACCGTGGTCTGGTGCAGCGCCATGCTGCGTGGCAGTGGCTCCTCGGACTTGGGCAGGACATACGGCGCCCGGCTCATGCCCTCGACGCCGCCGGCAATCACGAGCGAGGCGTCACCGGTGGCCACGGCCCGCCCCGCCTGGATGATCGCCTCGGACCCGGAGGCACAGAGCCGATTGATCGTCACCCCGGGCAGGCTGACGGGCAGCCCGGCGAGCAGGGCCGCCATCCGTGCGACGTTGCGGTTCTCCTCCCCCGCCCCGTTGGTGTTGCCGAGATAGACGTCGTCGATGGCGCTCACGTCAAGTGCTGGTGACCGACGGACCAGCTCGGCGATCGGAAGCGCCGCAAGGTCATCGGTGCGGATCGTCGATAGCCCGCCGCGGTAGCGTCCGAACGGCGTGCGCACCGCGTCGATCAGGTAGACGTCACGTAGTTCAGTCATGCTTCTCCAATGTTGACGGTCCTGGCGGACTCATGGCAAGGTCTCGGAGCGTGATCACGATGTCGCAGCGGCCCATTGCACTGGTCACCGGAGCCGGTCGCGGAATTGGCCGGGCGGTCGCCCAGCGTCTCAGCGCGGAGGGTCTACGCGTGGCACTGACGGCCCGCAACGTCGAGGAGCTGACCGCGACGGCGACGGCCTGCGCGGGCGAGACTCTCGTGGTGCCGGCCGACATCACGGACCCGGCGTTGGTGGACGCACTCTTCGACGGGATCGAGAGCCAGTGGGGCCCGGTGGCTATCCTGGTCGCGAACGCCGGCGCCGGCACCTCGGCCTCAGTGGCAAAGACCACCGACGAGCAGTGGCAGCGAATGCTCGACCTCAACCTGACCGCACCGTTTCGCTGCATCCGGCGCGCTGTCCCCTCAATGGTGGCGCAGGGCGATGGGCGCATCGTGGTCGTCGCCTCCATCGCGGCCAAGGTCGGGGAGCCATACATCTCGGCTTACACGGCGAGCAAGCACGGCGTCCTTGGCCTGGTACGGTCGGCCGCCGCCGAGCTGGCCACGACCGGGGTCACCGTCAACGCGGTGTGCCCTGGCTACGTCGAGACCCCGATGACCGCCCAGACGGTGTCGGGGATCAGCAGCAGGACCGGCCGCAGCAACGACCAGGCTCGCGCCATCCTTGCCGGCAAGCAGCCGATCGGTCGCCTCATCACGCCTCAGGAGGTGGCCGATGTCGTGTGGCTGTGTATCGGCAACGGTGCCATCACGGGCCAGGGCATCAATGTCGACGGAGGAGCCCTGCAGTCGTGAGCGAACATCTCCCCCGCCGGGCTGGTGCTGCCAGGCGCCTTTGCCTCGCCGTGGTCCGGGGTCGCGCCTTCTCCTGGTCGGCCGAACGCCCGTGGTCCCAGCGGGCTGCAGCCGCGGCGAGAGTGCGCGCGGGCTGGGAGCCTGCCTGCCAGGAGAGCGCACCGCACTCGTGGCCGTGGTGAACGTGTGCCCCGACCCCCGCCGTGAGGACGTGGCACCGCGCTGACCCGAGGTCGTCTTCGCCCTCACAGCGGCATGAACCGTCCGCCGTTGACATCCAGGACGATGCCGGTGACGTAGGACGCTTCGTCGGAGGCGAGGAAGAGAATCGGGTCCACGACCTCGCGGATCGCGGGAAAGCGATCGAGCGGGATCGCGTCCAGGACGTCGCGACGCTCCCGCTCGGGCATGGCGTCGTACATGCCTTTGAGCCTGTCGGTCAGGAACAACCCGGGCGCGATGGCGTTGACCCGGATCCCGCGGGGCCCGACCTCACGCGCCACCTTCTTGGTGAGGCCCACGATCGCCGCCTTGGATGTGGCGTAGGGCAGACCCGTCACTGGCGACGGCTGACGACCGCCGATGGACGAGGTCGTGACGATCGCACCGCCTCCGGCCTGCGCCATGAACGGGACCGCCGCCTGGACGCAGTACAGGGTCCCCTTGACGTTGACGTCGATGACCAGGTCGACGTCCTCGGGGGTGATGTCGGGCAGGTCACGCGGCGTGCCGAGCGAGCCACCAGCCAAGGTCACCAGCAGGTGCGGGCCACCAAGCTCGTTATGTACCGAGGCCATCATGACGGCCACTGCTGCCGCGTCTCGGACGTCCACGACAAAGCCACGGACCTGCCCGCCGGCTGCCTTCAGCGATGCCACCACGGCATCAACGGCCTCCCGGCTGAGGTCAACGACTGCCACAGCCGCCCCCTGGGCCGCAAACGCCGCGCAGACCTCCTGGCCGATTCCGCCGGCGCCTCCGGTGACCACCGCGGTACGTCCCGTGAATCGCATTACAGCTGACATCGGCGCCTTCCTCACGTTGTCGGTTCCTCAAACTTGACCCTCGCCGGCACTTCGCCGACACCTGTCAGCCCACGCCCCTTTCGTGAGGGACGAGGTCACGGCGCTGAACCCAGCCCCGCCGCCATCTTCGTCGTTGGGCGATACCGGGGCGTATCTGAGCTCGCCCCACGCGCTCAGCGGTAGGGCGAGAAGTCGGGCTTGCGCTTCTCGGCGAACGCCTTGGCCCCCTCCATACCCTCGTCGCTGGTGACGAACATCTCGAGGCCGTCGAAGGCGATGTTGGATACGCCAGCGATGTGCTCAGTGTCTGCGTTGAAGGCGTGCTTGAGGAACTTCAGTGCGGTCGGCGAGTAGGACGCGATCTTGCGGGCGTACTCCCGGGCCTTGTCAAGCAGCTGCGCGGGTGGGACGACGTCGTTGACGAGGCTCCAGCGCTCGGCGGTCTGCGCGTCGATGAGATCCAGCAGGAACCAGATCTGGCGCGCCCGCTTCTCCCCCACGATGCGGGCCAGGTAGGCCGCACCGAAACCGGCGTCGAACGACCCGACCCGGGGGCCGGCCTGCCCGAAACGGGCGGTCTCCGAGGCGATCGACAGGTCGCAGAGCACATGGAGCACGTGACCGCCGCCGACCGCTACCCCGTTGACCGCCGCGATGACCGGCTTGGGCACGTCGCGGATCATGCGGTGCAGGCGTTCGATCTCGAAGATGCCCCACTCCGTCTCGCCATAGGAGCCGGTCTCGGCCCGCTCCTTCACGTCACCACCGGCACAGAAGGCGCGATCCCCCGCACCGGTCAGGATGACGGCCGCCACACGCGGGTCAACCCAGGCGTGTTTGAAGGCGGACAGCAGCTCGTCGACGGTCCGGCCACGGAAGGAGTTCATCCGGTCCGGCCGGTTGATCGTGATGATCGCGAAGGAGTCCTCCTCGACCACGTAGGTGATGTCAGTGAACTCATCGGTCTTGATCATTGAAACCTCTCACAGGGTGGTGTGCATGGATAAGGACTGCTTCATGGACCTGCTAGGCCAGGAAATGCGCAGCGACAGACTCGAGCCTGGCCGCACGCGTGCCGATGAGAAGCCGGGCCACCTGTGCGTCGCGCATCATCCGTTCGACCGGGTACCCCTTGACATACCCATAGCCGCCGAAGGCCTGGACCGCCTCGATGGTTACCGCCGCGGCGGTCTCGGTGGCGCTCAGCAGGGCGGCACTGATCACGTAGTCCTCAGCTGCTCCACGGTCAACTTGGCCTGCGGCGCTGCTGACGAGCTGCCGTGCAGCGTCCACGCTGACGAATGCCTCCGAGAGGACCGCCCGCATTGCGGGGAAGTCAGCGATGCGCCTGCCGAACTGGACCCGCTCCAGCACATAGGAGCGAGCCTGGTCCAGCGCGCCGGCAGCGACGCCCACGCAAAGCGCCGCGACAGCCAGCCCATGGTTGGCGGCCGCGCAAGCCAGGCCGGCGCGAGCCGAAGGGCCCTGGCCCAAGAGACCTGCCGGGCTTACCAGGACGTCGTTGAGCTCAACCGATCGCAGTGAACAGCCACGCAGACCCAGATCCGTCTCGATGGCGCCGATGCGCACTCCGGCCTGATCTGTGGCTACCAGCAGCAGGGCGACACCCGTATCGGTGCTTGCCTGGCCATCAGCGGCAACGACAAGGCTCTGAGACCGGTCGGCGTTGGCCACCCAGGAACCCCGCCCATGGAGCAGGTAGCCCTTGCGGGTCGATGTGTACCCGATCCCCTCGCCGACCCAGGCGGCGACATGATCGCCGGAGGCTATCTGACTGATCCGGTCTCGAGCCATCTGACCGGCGCCGTACCCCAGTGCTGTCGCTGCCTGAACAGTGGCCGCGACACTGGCGGCCGTTGAGCCACAGACTCGGGCGACCTGCTCGATGGCCATGACCGAGGTGAGCATCCCGCCCCCGCCGCCTGCGACCTCCTCAGGCAGGTGTGCCACGAGCAAACCTACCGACGCAAGCGCCTGGTATCCCTTCTCGGGGAACCTCGAGCGTTCGTCAACATCTGAGGCCTGCGCCTGGATACAGCCCTTGGCCACGTCACGCATGACGTCTTTGAAGGCGTCCTGCTGCCCACTGGTTGTCATCGGGTGCTCTCCAGAGCTGCCGTGCGGGCAATGACACCGTGGACCGGCGCGATCGCGCGGATCACCCTTTCCATCGCGGCCATGTCACCCACAGGAACGTCCGGGATGACCAGCGGAGTCACCCCGGCCTCGCACATCTGCTGCAGCTGCGCACGGCAGCTCGTGGCGTCCCCGATCACGGATACGTCCTGCAGCAGGTCGTCGCAGACCTCGGCCACCCTCTCCTCCAGCCCCGATGAGCCGTGCAGAGCCGCCACCACGTCGCCGTAGCCCAGGCCCGCAAGCCATCTCGAGTACTGCTCGAAACGGAGGTAGGAAGCGAGCTCCTTGCGAAGTCGGCTCAGGCCCCCTGAGGCTTCACCCTGGACGGATACCCGAACCAGCGTCGTGACCTCGAAGCGTCTGGCCGGGGACAACTGCGCCACGACCTGCTTGCAGCGCGAGCGAGGCAGGAAGTTGAGGATGACACCGTCGAAGCGCTCGGTCGCCAATGCCCGCATGGCTGGCCCGAGTGCGGCAAGGTAGAAGTCCGGGCGGGTGTCGGGCCGGTTCTGGAGTGTGAACCCACGAGAGCCAAAGACGTGACCGTGATACTGCGTGGGCTCACCTGAGAACGCCTGTTCGATAATGCTCAGCGCGTCGGACACCGAAGACAGCGGGCTGTCGAAGGTCCGGTCATGCCACCCTTGGATGATGCCGGGAGACGAGACCCCCAGGCCGACCGTCGAGCGACCAGGTGCAAGGTGGGCCAGCGTCGCCGCCCCCATCGCCAACAGCGCGGGGGAACGAGTGGCGCAGGGGATGATCGCGGTTCCGAGACGCAGTCGGGAGGTCTGGGTCGCAATCGCTGCCAGCAGTGCGACGGCGTCGTGGCCCGCCACTTCGGTGGCCCACAGGCCCCCGTACCCCAGGTCCTCCAGCACGCAGGCCAGGTGAAGTGCGCCTTGGGGGCTCACCCCCCGTGACGGCAGGCAGATCTCCCATGGCCTCATGGATCCACCCCTGTTCCGGCCGCCTCGGCACGCGAGGGTGACCGGCCCGCCACCGCCGGCCGGAGCATGCAGGCGCCCAGCCCTGGCGTGCGGGGAGTTGGGCTCGCGAGTCCTCGCCCCACCGCGACCCCGATCATGGTGTTTCCCCTGGCCTCGTCGGCGGCATGCCAGCAGCGGGCTTCCCCAGGACCGTCGACTGCTCGGGGGCGAGCTGCGCCTCGCCGGAGAACGACGGCAGGTTCTTGACAATCGCGTTTCGCTGGATCTGGTTGGTTCCCTCGAAGATCTGGGTCACCTTGGCATCCCGGAAGTAACGCTCCAGTGGGGCCCCCGGCTTTACCGCGGCTCTGCCGCCGATCGCCAGAGCCTCGCAGACCACCCGCATCGCAAGATCGCTACAGAAGGTCTTGGACGCGGATGCCTCCCAGATCGCCGGCAGCGTGCCTGCCTCATCGGCGCGGCGGGCCACGTCGTACAGCAGGGCGCGAGCCGCCGCGATCTCGATCACGAGGTCTGCCACCCGGTGACCGTCATCTTGGCGGGCCCCGGTCAGGACCGACAGGCCACCCGGCTCGGACTCGATCAGGTCACGCAGAGACTCGTACGCACCTCGGGCGATTCCGAGACCTACAGCCCCGATCAGTGGCCGGCTCCACTGGAGCGTCTTGAGTGCGAGCCCAACTCCGTCACCGATTCCGCCGACCAGCGCATCAGCGCCAACCCGGACCGCGTCGAGGACCAGATCGCCGGTCGGGCAGGCGCGCAGGCCGAGCTTGCGCTCATGGCGGGGAATCGAAAGGCCCTCGGCACCCGCGGCAACCAGGAAGCCGCTGATCGCCCGTGAGGAGTGCTCCGGTGCCGTTCGCGCGAAGACGAGGTACTGCGCCGCCATACCTGCGTTGGAGATAAAGCGCTTGGAACCGTTGATGACGTACGAGTCACCGTCAAGGGTCGCCGTGCTTCGCATGCTCAGCACGTCTGACCCCGCCTCAGCCTCAGTCAGTCCCCACCCGGTAATGACCCCGCGGCGCATATCCTCGACCAACGCCAGACCCGATGGTGTCCCGCCCAGAGCCAAGGTGTGCGCGAGGGTCATCTGACTCTGCACCAAGACGGCGGTGGCCGGACATGCTGCCGCCAGGGCTTCGGCCCACGCGCATTGCACTGCAAGGCGTGGCCGCGCGCCAGCGCGTCCATGGACAGCCAGCCAGACGCCCTGCTCCTTGAGCAGCGTGAGCAGGGTGGGCGAGAAGCTCTCGTGCCGATCGTGGACAGGCGCCAGCGGGGCCAGAAGCCGGCTGAAGGACTGCGCCTGCACTCGAGCGGAACCAAGATCCGCACAGGCTGGCGGTCTCGCCAGCGTGTGCGGTGCGGGCGGCGCCGGTGTCGGGACAGGCACCTGTCAGCCAACCATCGTCAGGCCACCGCTGACACTGAGAACCTGACCGGTGATGTATGAGGACTCCTGCGATACCAGGAAGGCCACCGCGTTGGCCACGTCCTGGGGCTTGCCCAGGCGTCCGAACGGGATTGCCCGGATCAGGGCCGCCTGGATCTTCTCCGGCTGTTCGTAGAACAGCGGCGTCTCGGTGGGCCCAGGAGCCACACAGTTCACCTTGATGTTGTGACGAGCCATCTCTCGGGCCAGCGACTTGGTCAGCGCGATCACACCGCCCTTGGCTGCGGCGTACACGGTCTCGCCCATGCTGCCCACTCGGCCTGCGTCGCTGGAGATGTTGACGACGTGACCCGGCTGGCCGGACTCCACCAGAGGTCTCAGGAACGTCTGGCAGATGAAGATGGGACCCAGCAGATTCAACGCCGTGACGGTGTGAATGAAGTCCGACTCGTTCTTCAGGAAGGGCATGCCGCGGTTCCAGCCGGCGCAGTTCACGATGATGTCGGGGTTCCCGAGCGCGGCCGCGACGTCCCGCTGCAGCGAGTGGATGCTCTCCTCTGCCGTCACGTCAACGGCGAAGGCCTCGGCGCGTCCGGCCAGCTCAGCGATCTGTTCGGCAGCGCGTTTGCCTGCATCGATATTCACGTCGGCAATGGCGACGGCGGCCCCTCGTGACGCCAGCTCACCAGCGATCGCGCGGCCTATTCCAGAGGCCCCGCCCGTGATGACTGCTACGCGATTCTCCAACCGGTCAGACATTCGATTTCTCCCGTTCGCTCACAAAGGTACGGATTCGGCTCAATGCCTCTGGGGACTGGTGCAGCTGACGTTGGTAGAAGGTCTCGGCTACATAGCCCTGACCGGTCCCGGCCAGCGCTACGCACCTCTTGATCGCGGTGTGAGCCGGCCCCGCCGTCGCCACAAGGTGCGCAACCAGACGCTCCACGTGCCCGTCCAGGTCAGCATCTGGAAAAGACCACTCGACGATGCCCAGGCGCTCGGCTTCCCGCCCGGTGACGAGCTCTCCGGTGAGCATGAGGCGCAGTGCCCGGCCGCGACCGATGAGTCGGGTGAGCCGCTGGGTGCCTCCACCTGCCGGCACGAGACCGAGCTTGACCTCGGGCAACCCGATCGTAGAGGTGTCGGAGGCGACGCGCAGGTCGCACGCCAGAGCCAGTTCGAGCCCGCCGCCGGTCGCCGCACCGCGCAGCACGGCGATGGTCGGCACCGGCAGCTGGGCCCACTCATGGAAGAGGTGCTGGATCCGGGCAGCGAAGTTGTTGAGCCCAGACATCTGGCCGTTGTGTACGGCTAACGCCATCACCTTGATGTCACCGCCGGCCGAGAAGTGGGCACCACCTCCGCGCACCACCACAACCGCGATGTCCGAGCGTTCGCTGATGGCACGCAGGGCATCCTCGAACAGGTCAAGCTGCTCGTCGTTCCAGGCGTTGACCGGAGGCCGGTCGAGCACCATCGAGGCCACACCGTCCTGCACGTGCAGCTGAAGCACGGCACTCACCCACCCAACCTCTTGAACGATCGCTCATTTTGATCGAATATGAATTCAATTCTGTGAGAGTACGTAACGACGACGGACCTGTCAAGCCCAAGACTTACGGGTGACTAAACCCATTTGACCAGCGTCTTTGTAGAGCACACCGTGATGTGGACCTAGATCGAGTCCTCCGAATATATCGTCACTCGAATTGAATATCCCTTCAAAAGGCGGTACCGTTGCGGTCATGACGTGGGATTTCGGCCTGACTGCTCGTCCACCTCTGCGCGGTTGTGACCCCGGCCAGGCTCAGCGGGATGGGGGCAGGTTCGTCCCCATTGCCACAGCCCCAGAGCCGAGGCACCGCGCAGCTGTGGCGAGCTGGGTGTCGTTACCCGCGCTCGGGGCGTGCCGCCCAGCCTCCGTCAGCTGGCGGGACCAACCCAGATCTGAGTCCACCTCCGCGAGACTGAGGCAGATGGGAGCTCGCCATGACAGCAGGGCCTGAGGCCATCAGGGCAGCAAGGGGTGAATGGCGACGCAGCCAGATTGTCGATGCCGCCACGACGCTGCTCTCTTCCCAGGGGTATCACCAGATGTCGGTCAACGAGCTGGCCCAGGAGGCGGGCATCAGCGTCGGCACCGTCTACCAGTACGTCAAGAACAAGGAGGACATCCTCCTGCTCGTCATGCGTGACATTCTCGAGGCGTACCGACACGACGTGCCACGGGCCATGGAGGGGTTCGACGACCCCCTCGACCGGCTGAGCAGTGGATTCGGCGCCTACTGCCGTGTGGTTGACAGCCGCCGCGCCGGCACGGTTCTTGCCTACCGAGAGAGCAGCACCCTGGCCAAGGACGCCCTCGGCGAGATGAAGTCACTGGAGGAGGAGACGACCGGCCTTCTGGCCACCTGTCTAAGAGAGTGCGTCGAAGCAGGAATCCTGCATGAGCACGACAGCGACACCTTGGCCTGGGACCTGACGATCCTGGCCCACATGTGGGCGCTCAAGCATTGGCACTTCGGTTCCCGCATGTCCATCGATGAGTACGCCCGGCTCCAGTTCGCCGTCGTGGTCTCGGCCATCATCCACCCAGAAGTGAGCACCCGATACGAGTACTTGGCCCGGCCACTGCACAGGCTGCGGTGAGCTGAGGTGACTCGCGATCCCATCTCTGCACTGTGGTCCGCGCGCTCGGTCGCGGTCGTGGGGGCCTCTGACCGCCCGACCGCACTGGGTCGCCTTCCGATCGAGTTCATGACACGTTTCGGTTACACGGGGTCCTTGTACCCGGTTCGACCCGACGGGGCGCCCGTGGCGGGGCTGAGGTCCTATCGTTCCGTCGCCGAATGCCCTGCCCCGGTCGATCTGGTCATGATCATGCTCTCCGCGGATCGCGTGGCGCAGGCCCTGGACGACTGCGTCGCCGCGGGGGCCCGCACGGTCATGGTCTGCTCCAGCGGGTTCGCCGAGACCGGTGGGGCGGGTCAGGTCCTGCAGGAAGGCCTCGTGGCGGCCGCCCGCGCCGGTGGACTGCGTCTGGTCGGCCCGAACTGCATCGGCAGCGTCGGTGTGCCCAACGCCCAGGTGACGTCCTTCTCACCGCTGTTCGGGGGCCCGGACACCAGGCTCGTCGATGGACACCTAGGCTTCGTCAGCCAGAGCGGGGCTCTGGGCTACGGCGCGGTGAGTCTGGCCTACGAGCGCGGGCTCGGTCTTGGCTGGGTTGTCAACACGGGCAACGAGGCCGACGTCGGAGCACTTGAGGTCATGCAGACTCTGACGCAGGAAGCGGGCTGCCGGGGGCTGCTGGGGATCGTCGAGTCGCTCACCGACGTGGGCCTGCTCCGCCGGGTCGCGTCCAGCGGACTGCCCGTCGCCATCCTGAAGGCAGGGCGATCGGATTCGGGTCAACGTGCTGCCGCCTCTCACACCGGTGCGCTGGCCACCGGCGACCGCGTCATCGACGCGGCCCTGCGCCAGTACGGCATCGTCCGGGTTGACGACGTCGACGAACTGCTCGATGTCGGCGATGCCTTCGCCCAGCCCCGCCGTCCTGCCGGTCCCCGCATCGCCGTGGTCACGACCTCAGGCGGCTCCGGCATCCTGGCCGCAGATGCGATCGAGGTCAGCGGTCTGCAGCTGTCCGTGCTCTCGGACAAGACCCGTGCCGCGCTCGACGAGATCGTCCCGGCCTTCGGCGCGACCGCCAACCCGGTCGATGTGACGGCGAGCGTGATGAGCGATCCCGGGCTCTTCGAGCGCTCCCTGGAGGCGCTGGTCGACGACGAGCAGGTCGACCTGGTCATAGCGTGCTGCTGTGTGCTCACCGGCAAGGACGTCGACGCCTTGGTCACCAGCCTGGCTCGGGCCGCCGAGCGCAGTGGCAAACCGGTGCTCGTGGCACGCACGGGCGCAGCCAGCCTGGCACCGGCTGCCGCCGCCCAGCTACGAGCCGCCGGCATCCCCAGCTACCCGACCCCAGCCCGTGCGGTCCGCGCGGCCGCAGCCCTGCATCAGGTCAGCCGGCCTTTCCCGGAGCCAAGAGCACAGGCCTCGGTCGTGGTGCCCGCTCCCGCGCCGGGGGCGGGCGAGCAGGAGCTCAAGGCGCTCCTGGCGGGGGCTGGGCTGGCCGTCCCGACCGGTCGCGTGGTGGGTGACGCCGGGCAAGCCCGAGCCTGCGTCGAGCAGGTTGGCGGGCTCGCTGTCCTCAAGGCCGTGGTGCCCGGACTGGTGCACAAGACCGAAGCCGGTGGCGTCTGCCTGGACGTCACTGCTGGCACCGCCGCCGAGATGTTTACCCGGTTGGCTGCCCTGGGCGGGCAGGTCCTCGTCGAGGAGATGGTCGGCTCAGGGGTGGAGGCTCTGGTGGGCATCGCCGCGAGCCCACTGGGGCCGGTGCTGACCGTCGGGCCCGGTGGGGTGCTCACCGAGCTGCTCGACGACGTCGCCCTTCGCTTGCTGCCGGTCACCAGGTCCGACGTCGAGCAGATGCTCGACGAGACGCGGCTGGCCCTGCTGCTGGCGGGAGTTCGCGGATCCGCACCCGCTGACCGGGCCGCTCTGGTCGACACGATCCTGCGCGTGGCCGACGTGGTCTCGAGCTGGCCGGCAGGGTTCGAGCTCGACCTCAATCCGGTGACCGTCCTGCAGCCCGGCCGCGGCGTGCGAATTCTTGATGCTGCCTACATTGCCTCGGAGGTTGACTGAGCCATGGACGTCGGAACCCTTGTCACTCGTGCCGCTCACCGCTTCCCGGACCGGATCGCGGTGGATGGGCCGGGCCGCAGCCTGACCTTTGCCGAGCTGGCCGGTCGGGTGGTCCGGCTGGCCAATGCCTTGCTCGCCATGGGCCTGCAGCCGGGGGACCGGGTGTTGGACCTGCAGAGCAACAGCGTCAGCTACCTCGAGACCGACCTGGCGATCAGGGCGGCCGGACTGGTCCGCGCAGCCCTGAACTACCGTCTGCATCCCAGCGACTGGGAGCGTATCGCCACAGACTCCGGGGCACGGGCGCTGATCTATGACGCCAGGTTCGCCGACCAGAGCGCCGCACTCCGGGGCCAGTTGGCCCATGTGGTGGTGATCGGGGACGGGCCTGGCACGGCCTACGAACGGCTTCTGGCATCTGGCTCCACCCGGGATCTGCTGCCGGTGGCGCCAGACGCGTTGTGCGGGCTGCACTACTCCAGTGGCACCACCGGCCACCCCAAGGGTGCAAAGCGCACGCACCGGAACTGGTTCGCATCAGTGGTGAACATGACCCACGACGTGCTCGGCGGGGTGCCGGGCCAGGACGACGTCTACGTGCACGCCGGCCCGATCACCCATACGAGCGGGCTGTTCGTGCTGCCGTTCCTCGTGGCAGGCGCACGGCAGATCGTGCTGCCCTCGTGGGATCCGCAGACGTTCGTCGAGGCCGTGGCAGAGCGCGGGGGCACGCACACGGCGATCGTGCCGACGATGGTGGCGCGCCTGCTGACCCTGCCGGGGGTGGACCGCTCGACGTTCGCCGGCCTGCGGATGCTCGGTTATGCGGGGGCGCCGATGCCGCCCGAGCAGATGCGACGGGCCTTCGAGCGGATCACGCCCCATCTCGTGCAGTACTACGGCCTGGTCGAGGCCATCCCGCCGGTGACCGTCCTGGACGCCCAGGACCATGCGCGCGGCCTGGCCGGCGAGCCCGAGCTGCTGACCTCGGCCGGGCGCAGCGCCCTCGGCGTGGAGGTGCGCGTCGTGGACCAGGAGGGCCGCCCGGTTGCTCCCGGCGAGGCAGGTGAGGTCGTCACCCGCGGCGACCACGTGATGGCCGGCTACTGGAACGCCGAGAACCGCAGCGACCTGTCGAAGTCGGTCGTGGGCGGCTGGCTGCACACCGGCGACCTCGGACGGGTCAGCGAAGACGGGCATCTGTGGCTGATCGACCGCTTGGGCGACATGATCATCTCCGGCGGCTACAACATCTACCCCCGCGAGGTCGAGGAGGTCGTGGCCGAGGCGCCTGGCGTCGCCGAAGTCGCGGTCGTTGGCGTCACCGACGCGGACTGGGGCCAACGGGTCGTCGCCCTGGTCACCGCCCGATCGGGTGCCGTGGTCGACGAAGCCGCAGTGCTGGAGCACTGCCGTGAGCGGATGGCGTCCTACAAGAAGCCCAAAGAGGTCCGGGTGGTCACCGAGTTCCCCCTCAACTCCACCGGCAAGATCTCCAAGAAGGTGCTACGCGAGCAGCTCGAGAGCGAGGCCAAGGTCTGATGGATCTGCCCAGCCTCAAGCCCGACTACGCCCCGGAGGCGGCCGAGCATCCGGGCGACTACCCGTTCACCCGGGGAGTCTGCCCCACGCCGAAGCCGTGGATCATGGGCCAGTACGCAGGGTTCGGCACACCGCGAGAGTCCAACCAGCGGTTCCATACCCTCCTGCAGGCCGGGGTCACCGGCTTCTCTGTGGCCATGGACCTGCCCACCCAGATGGGCATCGACTCCGACGATCCGCGCGCGGCCGGCGAGGTGGGGCGAGTCGGCGTGGCGATCGACTCCCTGGCCGACATCGAGATCCTCATGGACGGCATCGCGCTGGAGGAGATCAGCCAGGTCCGCACCACCGCCAACTCGATCGGCTACGTGTGGGCGGCGATGTTCTTCGCACTGGCCAAGAAGCGCGGCGTCGACCCCAACTCGTTCGGCCTGCTCATCCAAAACGACGTCCTGAAGGAGTTCATCGCCCGCGGCACACAGATCTTCCCGGCGCCGGCGTCATTGCGCCTCGCCGCGGACACGATCGAGTACTGCTCAGAGCACGTGCCCAACTGGACTCCCCTGTCGATGAGCGGCTACCACATCCGCGAGTCCGGTGCCTCGGCCGCGCAGGAGATCGCGTTCACGTTCGCCAACGCCCGGGCCTACCTCGATGAATGCGTCCGACGTGGCGTCAGTGTGGACCAGGTGGCCCCCACGCTGTTCACCTTTCTGGCGATCACAATGGACTTCCTGCCCGAGATCGCGAAGTTCCGTGCAGCCCGACGCATCTGGGCGCGGCTGATGAGGCAGACCTATGGCGCCAAGGACATCCGCTCTCTGCAGCTGCGGATCTTCGCATTCACCGCCGGCTCGTCGCTGACCGCCCAGCAGCCGCTGAACAACGTCGTGCGTGCCTCGCTGGAGGCGACCGCCGCGGCGCTCGCCGGTGTTCAGACCATGCACGTGTCGGCCTACGACGAGGCGCTGGGGGTGCCCACGGAGTCGGCGGCCACCCTGGCACTGAGGACCCAGCAGGTGGTGGCCTTTGAGTCCGGGCTCACCACGACCCTCGACCCGTTCGGCGGCTCGTATGCCGTCGAGGCCCTCACGGACGAGCTCGAGGCCGAGATCATGCAGCTGAGCGCTCAGATCGAGCAGAACGGCGGGGCGCTGACCTGCATCGAGTCTGGGTGGTTCGCCCAGGAGCTTTCGGATGCCGCCTATCGGTACACCCAGTCGGTGGAGTCGGGCGCACGAACCGTGGTGGGTGTCAACAAGTTTCCCGCGCCCAGCGAGCCTCTTGATGTCTTCCGGGTCGACCCGGCCGCGGAGTCCGGGCAGATCCGGGCGGTCACCGAGCTGCGGGGCCGCCGCGACGTGGCCGCCGTGAAGGCAGCGCTCGGCGAGCTGCGCGACGCGGCCTCAGCGGGCGAGAACATCCTGCCGGCCACCATTGCGGCCGTCACGGTGTACGCAACGATCGGCGAGATCGTCGACGTGCTGCTCGGCGTCCACGGCGCGTGGGTCCCCACCGCCCACTTCTGACCCAGCCCCAACCTCCCCGCCGGTCGCCTGCGACGGCGACGTTCCGCGTTGCCGAGGCGGACGTCCCCCGGAGCATGTGGCATCCACTGTCCTGTGGGACCGGCCGGGGACGGCGGGCAGGTCGGGGTCCTCGTCGGTGGTGACGACCTCCGGGTTGCCGTCGCCGACCTGAGACGGTGCGGGACCACGCTCAGCGCGGCATCCTGGTCTGGCCCGCGGCCGCCCGGCCGGACGTCAGCAGGCTTTGCTGGCCTCCCGGATCGCCTGGGCGATCGCCTTGCGGGTGATCCGCTTGCGCCAGACATACGACAGGTCCGCGTTGTCAACCGGCCTGGCCGCCTTCGCGCCCTGCGCGGCCACCTCTTCGACCAGGGCGTCGTCGAGCTCCCGGCCCAGCAACGGCGCGGCTGCCTCGCTGACGTCGAGCGGTTGCGGGCCCACCGCGGTGAGCACGATGCGGGCGGCGTCCACCACCGGACCGTTCATCTGCAGCGCGACGGCCACCCCCACGACGGGAAAGTCGATCGTGTCCCGGCTGCGAACCTTGACATAGGCGCAACCCCACCCACCCGGCGGGGGCAGTCGCAGGCAGGTGAGCACCTCATCGCCGGCGATGGTCAGGTAGAACTTGCCGTCGCCCTGGTACAGGGAGGCGACCGGGACCTCACGCTCACCGGACGGGCCGACCAGGACCACGGTGGCGCCCAGAGCGATGGCGACCGGCGCCGTGTCCGAGGAGGCGTTCGCCCGGCAGGTGACGAACGCCGGGGCGACCCTGCAGACGTCCCCGTCCTTCTTCAGGCAGAACCCGGCGGCCTGCCGCCACTCGTAGCTTTCGTCGTAGTAGTTGCAGCGCGTGTCGACGCACAGGTTGCCACCGATGGTGCCCGCGTTACGCAGGGCCGGCGAGGAGACCAGAGCCGCCGCCTGGACGAAGCCCGGATAGGCGGCCCGCAGCAGCGGGTGGGAGGTGATCTCGGTCAGGGTCACGCCGGCCCCGAGGTCGAAGCCACCGGAGTCTGTGACACGCACCTGACGCAGCTCGTCCAGGTGGCCGAGGCCGACCAGGATCTCCGGCTCCATCTGACCACGCTTCATCTTCGGGAGCAGGTCTGTGCCCCCGGAGACCAGCCTGGCTCGGTCGCCGTGCTCATGGAGCATCTGGGCCGCTTCGGAGGCGGATCCCGGCCGCAGGTAGCTAAAGGCTGGTAGGCGCAGCATCGCGGGGAGCCACCTTGTACATAGTCGGGTACGGGACATCGGGGAAGCTTCTCGGGCCGAAACGCCCTGGGCGCCCCTTGGCCAGGTCATCGAGGGCACGCAAGATCTTGTCGGGGGTCACCGGCACCTCGTCCACCCAGACACCCAGGGCGTCGTGCACCGCTGACGCGACGGCCGGGATGACCGGCAGCAGCGGACCCTGGCCCACCTCCTTGGCGCCGTAGGGACCCTCCGGGTCGAGGGTCTCGACAAGGATCGTCTCCACCTCGGGCATCTCCAGGAAGGTGGGCGACTTGTAGTCCAGCATCGAGGGTTGCTTATGCAGTCCGTGGCGATAAGCCTGTGCCTCCATCAGGACCTCGCCCAGGCCCATGTAGACGCCCCCCTCGACCTGGCCCTTGACTGCCAGGGCGTTGATCGAGCGCCCGATGTCGTGGGCAAGCCAGACCTTGTTCAGCTGAATCTCGCCACTGCCCGGATCCACATCGAGGTCCACGACTGCCGCGGAGTAGCTGTAGGACGGGCTCGGCCCGACGCCGGCACCCCTGAAGGACCCACCCAGGTCCGATGGCGGCGTGTAGGTGCCGTGCGTGGACAGCACACCGAAGCGCTCCTGAGCCAGAACGGCAGCGTCCTCGAAGGCAAGCTCGCCTATCTTGCCGTCGCACACCTCCACCTCAGACGGGCTGCAGCCCATCTGCTCGGCCACCACACCCACCAGGATCCCGCGCATCTTGCGGGCTGCCATGAGCGCCGCGTTGCCGGCCATGAACGTGACGCGCGACGAGTATGACCCCAGGTCGACGGGAGCAAAGCCGGTGTCGCCGGTCACCAGACGGATGTCGGTGGGCCACAGGCCGAGCTCCTCGGCCGCCACCGTTGCCAGCACCGAGTCCGACCCCTGCCCGATGTCGGTGGCACCGCAGAAGAGCGTCACCCCGCCGCGGCTTACCTGCAGCACGCATTCGCTGTGCGGCATCTTGTTCCAGTAGATGGGCAGCCCGGCACCGCACATGTAGCTGGACACCGCGAAACCCATCCCGTGCCCCGGACGTCTGATCCGCCCCGAAAAGCCCGAAGCCTTCACGACCCGGTCGGTGACCTCCTCGATGCCACAGGAGGTGATCCGCAGCTGGGTGACGGTACGGGTCTGCGGCTTGACGAAGTTCCGCCGCCGCAGCTCGACGGGGTCCAGCCCGATCTCCTGGGCGATCTTGTCCAGGTGCACCTCGAGGGCAAAGCGCGGCTGGGGGGTGCCATGGCCCCGTTTCGGGCCGCACGGCGCCTTGTTGGTGAAGACGCGCACTCCCTCGAAGCGGTAGGCGGGGATGTTGTAGGTCGTGGTCTGCAACGCGCCCGTGTAGAGCGTTGAGGCGGGTCCGTAGGAGCCGTAGGCGCCACCGTCCAGCGCGGTGCGGAAGTGCATGGCGAGGATCTTTCCGTCCTGGGCCACACCGGTGCGCACCCACATCAGGACCGGGTGCCGCCCGCGGTGGGCGTAGAACACTTCCTCGCGGGTCAACGTGCACTTCACGGGACGGCCGGTGATCATCGCCAGCTTGCACACCACCATCTCGTGCGAGAACGGGTCGCACTTGCCGCCGAAGCCACCCCCCTGCGGCGCCGCCACAACCCGGATGTGCCCCATCGGCAGGTCCAGGACCTTCGACAGTGCCCGGTGGACGTAGTGCGGAGTCTGCGTCGAAGACCACAAGGTGAGCTGGTCACCGACATATGTCGCCGTCGAGGAGTGCTGTTCCATCGCGAGGTGGGTGTTGCCCTCGAAGAAGAAGACGTCCTCGCGGATGTGGTCGGCCGCGGCGAAGCCCTCGTCGACGTCCCCGAACTCGAGCGCGGCAAGCCTGTGGATGTTGGCCGGGCCCGCGTAGTCATGGATCGGCTCGTCTGCGGGCGCCAGCAGCGCCTGCTCGATCGACTCGATCGACTCGAGCAGCTGGTACTCGACGCGGATCGCGCGGCAGGCTGCCAGCGCGGTCTGCTCGTCCACCGCTGCGACCGCCGCCACCGGGTC
>OCTA010000815.1_pt1 | contig 29011 bp, 25 predicted proteins | sample 1538991 | NCBI WGS metagenome assembly OCTA01 (sample SAMEA3539302, study PRJEB22396) | soil metagenome | biome: tundra; feature: field; material: soil | place: USA | collected 2010-05 | depth 0.15 m | reverse complement strand
GCATACGGGATTGGTCAGTGACTGGAGTTCAGACGTGTGCTCTTCCGATCTGGCCCCTCGGCGCAGCACGCGAGAGAACCGACGAGCCCGAGTCCCCATGCTGCCGTCTGCGTCGCTCTCGTCGTTCGCATCGAATGCGAGACAATAGCGGGGCGGCCGCGGCCGTCGAGACGTTCGCCGTGCGCTACAGTCTCGAGGCTTGCAGAATCCCTCGAACACGAAGCTCGGACGCGAGCCGTCGTATCCATCGGCCCCGCCGCCGCCGATGCGCCTCTCGACGCGAGCGCGCCGCTTCGTGAAGGAGCACGGGCACAAGCTCTGGTGGCTCCACTCGGCCTACGCGCTCGCCCTCGGAACGGGCGTGGTCGCGTTCGCGCGCAAGGGGTTCGACCACGCGCGCTGGCTCGCCGTGTCGCTCGGCCTCGCCTGGTTGCTCGTGGTGCTCCTGTTCCGCCTGTTCGATCCGGCGGGGCGCCTGCGGTCGTTCGACGGCCCCGACCCGAAGACGCGCGTGCGCTTCTACGTGATGACGTACGCGCTGAAGAACCTCTACCAGGGGATGCTCTTCTTTCTCCTGCCCTTCTACTGGAAGTCGACCACGCTCGACGCTCCCAACGCCTGGTTCGTGATCGTGCTCGGCGCTTGCGCCGTCGTGTCGACGCTCGACATCGTGTTCGATCGCGTGCTCATGCGCTGGCGATGGCTCGCGTCGACGTTCCACGCGATCACGCTCTTTGGCTGCCTGAACCTCGTCATTCCGGCCCTCTTGCCGGACACGCGCACCCTCTGGTCGCTGCTCGCCGCCGCGGCGATCGCGGTCGTGAGCTTCTGGACGCTCCACGTGACGTTGCGGCAGCTTCGAAAGAAGGTGACCTTCGGTCTCTTCGCGCTGACGCTGGCGGCGGGCGTCGGCGCTGCCGACCTCGCGCGCCCGGCGATCCCTCCCGTGCCGATGTACGTGTCGTCGGCGGCGGTCGGTCCGCGGCAGTTGCCCGACGGCCGCCTCGCGATGGAGGTGAAGACGCTCCACCCCTCGGTCATCCAGGAGCTCATTGCCGTGACGGACGTCGTCGTGCCGGGCGGCAAGGGCGATCGACTGCGGCACGTGTGGCTTCAGGGCGGGCACGAGGTGCACCGAACGACCGAGGAGACGTCGCGCATCGACGGTCCGAAGGGCGTCGTGCGCCTGCGCTCGTCGCTCACCGATAAGGACCTCCCCGCGGATCTCGCCGGGTCCTGGCGCGTGGACGTCGAGACCGAAGACGGTCAGCTCGTGGGCCGCGCCGAGTTCGAAGTCGTCGAGTAGAGGCGTCTCGAGGGCTGCGCGTCCGCCTGCGCAGCCCGGCGCCGCCCGCGTCACCCTCTCGAACCAAATGCCCTCAGTCGGCCCCTCGCGAGGCCAACTACCGCATGCGGCGCATGTATTCAAGCTCCCCCGGGGACAAATGAACACCCTGATCCGAAGTGCAACTCTGGCGCACAGGTTGCCTGGGCGGCGGGCGCAACAGCCGAGCGCCGCTCCCCAAGGGCTCGCTTTTAATCACCGGAGGTTTGTTATGGATAGTCTCGTCGCTTATCTCGTCGCAGCGATGATCGGTTGGGTCCCGCTGCACGCGCACGCACCGTCGGAGTCGCCCGACGAAGCGCGGGCGCGCTACGAGAGCATCGCGCGCGACGCAGTCGCGGTTGCCTTCGATGACGCCGAGGCGCCGCTCTTCAGCGGCCCGGAGGGTCGCACGCAGACGGCGCTGCTCATGCTGTCGGTCGCGTCGTACGAGAGCAACTACGCGCAGCGGGTGGACGACGGTCGCGGTCTGGGGGACCACGGCCACTCGTACTGCCTGATGCAGCTTCGCGTCGGGCGCGGCATCACCCGCGAAGGGTGGACCGGCCCGGAGCTCACGACGGATCGCAAGCTCTGCTTCCGCGCCGGGCTTCACATCTTGCGGGCGTCGTTCGGCGTGTGCCACGCGCTGCCGGTCGACGATCGCCTGAGCGCCTACGCGACGGGCCACTGCTTCGCCGACGCGGCGATCTCGCGGTCGCGCGTCTCGAGGGCGCGGGCCTGGCGGGCGTCGCACGTGCCGCCGAAGGAGCTCCCCACGGAAAGCTGAGCGCAAACCTGAGCGGGGAGAGACCGCAAAGGCGCGGAGACGCCAAGGGTTGGGGGCTGCGATACCTGGCCAGGGGTGCGCGCGCCCCCAGCCGAGAGAACCGTCTAATCTAAGCCCGAGCGGAAACCTGAAGGTCGGCTTGATCCGGGGCCGGCGCGCAACCGTGGCAGCCCTGCGTCCCGAGGTTCACATCGGTGGAAAAGTGCCACGGCGCGCCCGGCGCGAGGGCGCGGGCCCGCACGATAAAGTAGCGCCGCGGCCGCAAATGGGGACACGCTACCCCGTCCGATCCGAGCCATGTCTCACGCCGTCACGCCCTCCACGCCCGCGGCGCCGGTCACGCCGGCTCCGTCGGGGCCTCCGGCCACCCCGGCGCCTCCGGCGGGTCGGTCCCTGGGCGCGCCGTCACGCGCTCCGCAACCGTCTTCGCCGCCGCCGCCGCTAGCGCACCCGCCTGCGCAGCGGGCCGGCCATCGCGCCGTCTCGGCCAGCCGTTTTCGCTTCGTCCAGGCCTACTCGACGACGTTCGCCGTCATCGCGAGCTACTTGTGGCTCTCGCTGCGTACGCGCGTCTTCGGCCGCACGTGGCGCGAGGCCCACCTCGGGAAGACGCACCGGAGCAACGCGCAGCGTGTCTACGCGACGATCCTCCGGCTGCAAGGCCTCTTCATCAAGGTCGGGCAGCTGCTCTCGATCATGGCGAACTTCCTCCCGCCGGAGTTTCGGGCCGAGCTCGAAGCGCTCCAGGATCAGGTACCGCCGCGGCCCTATGCCGAGATCGCCGATCGCCTCGAGCGCGAGCTCGGCGATCGCATGAGCCGATTCGCGTCGCTCGATCGCGAGCCGATCGCGAGCGCCTCGCTCGGGCAAGTGCACATGGCGCAGCTCGTCGACGGGCAGCGCGTCTGCGTGAAAGTGCAGCACCGCGACATCGACCGCATCGTGCGGCTGGATCTGAAGACCATCCGCCGCATCATGCAGATCGTCCAGTTCTTCGTGCCCGTTCAGGGCCTCGACGCGTACTACCATCAGATCAAGGAGCTCCTGACGCAGGAGCTCGACTTCGCGCTCGAGGCCGACAACATCGAGCGCATCGCCACGAACTTCGCCGGAGATGCGGCCGTCGTCTTCCCGCGCCCGGTGCGTGAGGTCTGCACCAAGCGCATCCTGACCACGACGTTCGTCGAGGGCGTGAAGATCAGCGACGTCGCGCGGCTCGACGCGCTCGGCGTCGACAAGAAAGACGTGGCCCGGCGGATCGTGCGCCTCTACTGCCAGATGATCTTCGTCGACGGCGTCTACCACGCGGATCCGCACCCCGGGAACCTCCTGGTCCAGGCGAACGGCGCGGTCGTCTTGCTCGACTTCGGAGCCGTCGCCGAGCTCAGTCCGCAGATGCGCGAGGGCATCCCGGAGTTCCTCGAGGGCGTCCTCCGCCGCGACACCGATCGCCTGGTGAAGTCGCTCCGGAAGATGGGCTTCATCTCGCGCACGATCGACGAGGGCGTGAGCGAGCGCATCATCGAGTACTTCCACCGGCGCTTTCAGGAAGAGGTCCGCCTCGACAGCCTGAACCTCAAAGACATCAAGATCGATCCGCAGCGCGGGCTCGAGAACCTCCTCGACCTCAAGCGCATGAACATCGGCCTCCGCGAGCTCTCGGGGGCGTTCCACATTCCCAAGGACTGGGTCCTCCTCGAGCGGACGATCTTGCTCCTCTACGGGTGCTGCTCGCTGCTCGACCCCGACCTCAACCCGGTCGCAATCATCCAGCCGTATCTGCAAGACTTCGTGCTCGGCAACCGCGACTTCGCCGAGATCGCCATCGAGGCCGTGCGCGACATGGCGATGAGCGCGATGACGCTCCCCCAAGATATGCGCCGGTACCTCACGCGGGCCAACCGCGGCGAGCTCGAGGTGCGCGTCCGCGGCGTGCAAGATGGCGGTCGAGCGCTCTACGCCGTCGGCCGCCAGATGATCTACACGGTCATCGCGCTCTTCACCGGGTCCCAGGCGCTCGAGTCGTGGCGGCGGCACGAGTTCGGAATCGCGCGGGGCCTCGCGATCGCCGCCGGCTGCGCCGCCGCGCTGCTCCTCCTTTCGAGCCTCTTCGCGCGACCCCGCTCGCGGTGAGCTCGCGTGACGCGCCGCGCCGCGCCCGGGCCCCTTGACTCGGGACCCCCTCCTTGCCGACGCTCCGGTCATGCCCAAGCACCTGCTGGCCATCGACCAGGGAACGACCGGCTCCACGGCGCTCGTCGTCGAAGTCGCCTCGGGAAAGACCATCGGCCGCGCGACGACCGAGTTTCCCCAGCACTACCCGCAGCCCGGCTGGGTCTCGCACGACGCGGGCGAGATCTGGACGAGCGTCGAGGCCAGCGTGAAGGGCGCGCTCGCCGCGGCCGGCGCGCGCGGCGAAGACCTGGCCGCGGTCGGCATCACCAACCAGCGCGAGACCACCCTCGTCTGGGACCGCGCGACGCGCCGCCCGATCGACCTCGCGATCGTCTGGCAGTGCCGGCGCACCGCCGCCGTCTGCGACGAGCTGAAGAAGGACCCGGCCACGGTCGCCCGCGTTCGCGAAAAGACGGGCCTCGTCATCGACGCGTACTTCAGCGCCACCAAGATCGCGTGGCTCCTCGACCATGTCGAGGGCGCTCGGGCGCGAGCCGAGAAGGGCGAGCTCGCCTTCGGCACGATCGACAGCTTCGTGGTCAGCCAGCTGACGTCCGGCGCCGTGCACGTGACCGACGTGACCAACGCGTCGCGAACGCTGCTCATGAACCTCGCGCGCGCCGAGTGGGACCCGGAGCTCCTGGCGGTTTTCAAGGTCCCCGCGAGCGTCTTGCCGAAGATCGTCGGCAGCGCCGAGGAGGTGGCGCGTACGCGCGGCGCCGGGCTCCTTCCCGACGGGCTCCCCATCGCGGGCATCGCGGGCGACCAGCAGGCGGCCCTCTTCGGGCAGGCGTGCTTCGAGCCGGGCGACGCGAAGTGCACCTACGGAACGGGCGCGTTCGCGCTCATGAACATCGGCGACCGCCCCCTCTGGAGCGACCACGGGCTGGTGACGACGGCCGCGTGGCGGATCGGCGGCAAGCTCACCTACGCGCTCGAGGGCAGCGCGTTCATCGCGGGCGCGGCCGTTCAGTGGCTCCGTGACGGCCTCGGCGTCATCAAGAGCGCGAAGGACGTCGAGGCCCTGGCGAGGAGCGTCCCGTCGAGCGACGGGGTGGTGTTCGTCCCCGCCCTGGCGGGCATGGGGGCGCCGCACTGGGACCAGGACGCGCGCGGGAGTATCACCGGGATCACCCGCGGAACGACCGCCGCTCACCTGGCCCGCGCGACGCTCGAGGGCATCGCGTTCGAAGTGCGCGACCTGCTCGACGCCATGTCGAAAGACGCCAGGCGGCCGATCTCGCGCCTTCGGGTCGACGGCGGGGCCGCCGAAAACGACCTCCTCATGCAGTTTCAGGCCGATGTCGCGGGCGTCGTGGTCGAACGGGCGGCCGATTTCGAGGCGACCGGCCGTGGCGCCGCGATGCTCGCGGGCGTGGGCGCCGGCCTGTACCGCGACCTGAGCGAGGTCGCGCACTTGACGAGCGGAGCGGTAGCCGGGGCGCGCTTCGAGGCCCACATGTCTGCTTCCGATCGCGACGCCCACCTGCGCCGCTGGGCGGCTGCGCTCGAACGAACGCGAAGCGGTCGCGCTGGGTACGCTGGGTAGTACGCTGGATAGGCTAGGTAGAACAAGCCAGCAGCTCCGCGGCGTGGAGCCGCAGTAGAGCTTCCTCAAGCGACCAGCGCGTGCGATTCTGACGAGTGCGTCTTACGTTCCGTTAGTCACGGCGTCGGCGGTCGCCTCCAGCCCAGGTAGCCGCCAACGCGAGGCCGTTCGCGAGCCAGGTTTCGCGCCGACGGTCGCTTTTCAGCCGAGCTTGAGAGGAAGGCAAGCCATGTCCAGCAGCACACCCGGAGACCGGCCGGAGCCGGCCCCCGCGCCGGGGCCGACGCGCGAGGTGCCGGTAGACTGGGAGGCGCTCGAAGACGCCTTCGAGAACAACGCTCCCGAGGTGCACAGCTACCTGCACCTGACGACCGGCGAAGTGTTGAGGGTCGTCGACGGCGTGGCCGACCCCCAGATGCACGTACGCATCGCCTCCGACGGGAACTACCTGCGCATCGATCCGGTGAGCTCGCGCGAACAGTACCGCTGGATGGAACGCTTCATCCCGCTTGCCGAAGACACCGACCTCCGCGACAAGCTCACGCAGGCGATCGACGGCAAGGGCGCGTTCCGCCGCTTCAAAGACGTGCTCATGTCGTTCGGCGACGAACGCGAGAAGTGGTTCACGTTCCGTAGCGAGCGGCTTCGCACGTTCATGGAAGCCTGGCTAGGCGCCCACGCCATCAAGGCGATCGCGCGCCCGACGTGGGACGAGGGCGCCGCGCCGCCCGACAGCGAGAGCGTGCCCTCCGAGGCCGCGCTCGACGACGCGCCCAAGTCGCAGAGCGGCCGCCGATCGCGAAACGCCGAGACGCTGAGGCAGCACCTCAAAGAGCTCGCCGAGCTGCTCGGGCCGCGGGACCTCGACACCATCGTGAGCTTCGGCGAGTTCCTCAAGGCGCGCCGCGCTGCGCGAGGCTTCGCGCACCATCACGAGCACATGATGCAAGAACGGGCCGGCAGCGTCACGCCGCCCCCGCCGGCCGAAGAAGAGGCCACGTCGTGACCTGGCCCGGCGCTCGCCGGGCCAGGGTCGCCGCCGCTCTGTCGATCGCGTTCGGGCTCGCTGCGTCCGTCGCGTTCGCCCGCGCGGCCCACGCCGAGACCGCGCCGCCGCGCATCGTCGTCGACCGGGCGGTCGTGCGGTTCTATGCGCCGGAGACGGGCGGCACGTCGAGCCCGCGCTTCGTGGATCAGCGCGTCCTCGCGTTCGAAGCGCGGCTCGAGGCCCTGGCCGAGAGGCCCGAGGGCTTCGGGGCCGACTACCAGGAGCGCCACGTGCGCGCCGCGCTCGACCATCACGTCGGCGAAGAGATGCTCGACAGCCTCGCCCACAAGCTCATCGGCGGCTCGCCCGCCGCACGACGCCCGAGCGACGAAGACCTCGCGCGCATCGAGCAAGACCTCGGCACCGCGCTCTTCGAGCGCCTCGGAGGGCAGGCCCAGGTCGAGGGCGCGGCGGCGGCCGAGCAGCTCGACGCGTCCGAGCTCTCGACGATCCTGCGTCGCCAGGCTCTCGCCGCCTGGTACCTCGATCGGGCCGTGTCTCCCCTCTTGCAACCGACCGACGAGCAACTCCGCGAAGTGTTCCGCACGTCGGCGCACCCGTTCCGCGGGCGGCCGTTCGAGCAGGTGCGGTCGGCGCTCTCGCGATGGTTCGTCATCGAGCGGGTGCGCGTCGCCGAGATGGCGTTCTATCAGGGGGCGCGAACGCGCGTGGTCGTCATCGTCACGCGGTGAAGGCGGCGATCGCGTCGGCGACGCGACCGACGACCTGGTCGGCGTCGAGCCCGCTCTTTCGGGGAACCGCGAGCGAGTGGTCGCCCCCTTCGATGGGAAGCACGCGCGTTCCTCGCGGCGAGAGCGCGCGCACGAACGGCTCGAGCTCGGCGGCCCCACCGAACGCGTCACGCGATCCCTGAACGAAGAGCATCGGCGGCTGCACGCGTTCGAGGTGCGCGACCCGGAGCTTGTCGGGTCTTCCCGGTGGATGCAGCGGGTAGCCGAGGAGGACCAGGCCGCTCAGCCCCTCGATCGGAGAGGGATCCGCCGCGACCTGGGTGGCGATGCGCCCTCCCATCGACTTGCCTCCGATGAACAGGCGCCCGGCGGCAAACTCGTCGCGACCGCGAACGGCGCCGACAACGGCTCGCCAGGTGGCCTCGAGCACCGGGTTCTTGTCCGGTACCCTCCGCTTCGCTTCGGCGTAAAGGAAGTTGAAGGTGACGACGTCGATCGCGCGCGCCGCGAGCGCGCCGGCCATGCGCACCATCCAGGGGTGGGTCTGCGGAGCGCCCGCCCCGTGCGCGAGCACGAGGAGCACGGACGCGCGCGCCGACCCCGACGCACGGTACGCAAGAGCCGTGGTCCTCGATTCGGCGACGTCGATGAGTAAGCGCTCGGCTTGCACCGGGGAAGTGGGTTAATAGAGGATCCCCTCTTCTGCCATGTCTCACGCCGACAGCCGCAAAGTCGTTCTCGCCGCGCTCGCGGGAAACGTGGCCATCGCCGCCTGCAAGTTCGCGGCTGCGTTCCTCTCGCACTCCACCGCCACGCTCGCCGAGGCCGTGCACTCGCTGGCCGACACCGGCAACCAGGCCCTGCTGCTCGTCGGGATGTACCTCGCCGCGCGTCCGGCCACCGAGCGCTTTCCCTTCGGACGGGCGAGCGAGCGGTACTTCTGGCCGTTCGTGGTCGCCGTGATGCTCCTCAGCGTGGGCGGCGCCTTCGCGATCTTCGACGGGATCGATCACCTCTTGCACCCTGCCGCCCAGGACCACGCGTTCGGATGGAGCTACGGCGTCCTCGGCGTATCGCTGGTGATGGAGGCGATCAGCTTTCGCGTCGCGGCGCAAGAGTTCCGCAAGCTGTCGGCGGGGCAGACGCTCCAGCGGGCGCTCCTCGAGGCGCGCGACCCGACGATCCCGCTCGTTCTTGCCGAGGACGCGACCGCCATGGCCGGCCTCGTGGTCGCGCTCGTCGCCGTCGGGCTCAACAACCTCACGGGCCACGAGTACTGGGATCCGATCGGCAGCATCGTCATCGGCGCGCTGCTCTGCGCGGTCGCGCTCGTTCTCGCCAAGATCACGCATGGCCTCCTGATCGGCGAGAGCGCCACCCCCGAGCACCGCGCGCGCGCGCTCGAGCTCGCCGCGTCGGTCGAGGGCGTCGAGCGCGTGACCCAGCTCCTGACGATGCACCTCGGGCCCGACGTCATCCTGCTCGCGCTCAAGATCGCGTTCCGCCCGAGCCTGAGCGTGGCCGACGTCGAAGACGTGACGAACCGCATCGAGGCCAAGGTGCGCGCCGAGCTCCCCCAGATGCGCAAGATCTTCATCGAGGCCGACTCGCAGGGCGATCTGCGCGGCGTGGGCAGCGCGCGCACGTGATCCTCTCGCGCGCGGCGCGGGCGGCGGGCGTCCTCGTCGCGGCAGCGGCGGCGGCGACCTTCGCGCTCCCGCCTCGACGCTCGCGCGAGCCGCCGCGGATCGGGCCGCACGTGGGAATGCGCGTCGGGCTCGTGTTCGACGTGGGCGGCCGCGGCGACAAGAGCTTCAACGACTCGTCGTACGACGGGCTCCTCAGGGCGGAGCGCGAGCTCGGAGTGACGACGGAGATCCTCGAACCGGCGAGCAGCGAAGACCGCGAGGCCGGCATGCGCCTGTTCGCGGCCCGCGGGTTCGATCTCGTCGTCGGGGTCGGCTTCATCTTCGCGAGCGACATCGATCGCGTCGCGCGCGACTTCCCGGGCGTGAAGTTCACCTGCGTCGACTACGCGCCGAGCCCGGGTGGGACGCCGCCCAACGTCGCGGGCCTCGCCTTCCACGAAGAACAAGGGTCGTTCCTCGTCGGGGCCGTCGCGGGCAAGATGACCCAGACCCAGCACGTCGGCTTCGTGGGCGGCATGCAGACGCCGCTCGTGAGGAAATTCGAAGCCGGCTACCGCGCGGGCGTGCGGGCCGCGTGTCCGGCCTGCGAGGTGCACGCGGCCTATGCGGGCACCACGCCGGACGCCTTCAAGGATCCCGCGACCGGGAAGTCGATCGCCATCGCCGAGATCGCCGCCGGCGCCGACGTGCTGTACCACGCGGCCGGCGCGACGGGGCACGGGGTCTTCGAGGCCGCGCACGACGCGCGCTGCGCCGCGATCGGAGTCGACGCCGACCAGTACGACGAGATGCCCGACACCGTGATCACGAGCATGATCAAGCGCGCCGACGTGACGGTCTTCGACACGATTCGCGCCGCCGCCGAGGGGCGCTTCGAGAGCGGCCTCCACGTCTTCGGCGTCGCCGACGGCGCGGTCGATTACGTCCACGACGGGCCTCACGCGGCGCGCCTGCCTCCGGCGGTCGTGAGCTACGTCGAAGGGCTGCGACGCGACGTCGTTTCGGGTCGGGTCGTCGTGCCGTCGGTCCTCTGAGAGAGAGTCACGGACACGTCGAGCCGAGATGCGACTGCAGCACCGTCACGTTGCTCTGGTACGTCGAAGGCGCGCCGCTCACGTTCACGGCGACCACGCCGTCGGCGATGAGCGCGTCGAGCGTCGCGGCGCTCTGGTTCGACCACGTGTCGGCTTGCTGCGACGCCCCGGCGCTCTCGTCGACCACGATCTTCTTCCCCGTCGTGCTGTGGAGCCACGAGTAGGTCCCGGTCTTGCCGTTGTAGGTGCTCGCCGTCTCGCCCGCGTTGACGAAGGGCGGAGCGTTCCCGATGCCCGTGGTCCACACCAGGTCGAAGTCGGTGCGGGCCTGCATGATGCCCTGCCAATAAAGCGGTCTCTGGGTGTCGTCGATCCACGCGGAGTCGTCGAACGCGACGACCGCGTTGAAGCATGTTCGAGTTGATGGCGGATTCGCGGCGCTCGAACCGCCGTCCGCACCCGGCGCACCGGACCCGGAGCCGCCGTCGGCTCCGCCGCCTGTCAACATTCCCTCCCCCGTCTCCGGAGCCCCCGACGCTGCCGTCGCCGGCGCCGGGGCCGGGGATCGCGACGCCTCCGCTGGAGTTGGCGTCCGTTCCATCGCCGGTCGGGTCGGCGCCCGCCCCGCTGGACGAGCCGTCATGGCCCGTCGGGTCCGTGCCGGTAGAGGGCTGCCGCTCGGAAGCGCAGGCGGTTGCGAGCGCGACGAGCCCCGCCACGCCGAGCGCGCGAGGCCCCCGCCCCCCGCGACGGCGCGGAGCCCACAAGGAAACCATCGATGGATGGGTGCCCCGCGGCACGCGATACGGCTCGCATTTCTCTCGAGCTCGCCCGGTCGCTCAATTGGACGGGCGCTCCCCCTCAGTCCCGTCCTCAGCGCGTCCGAAGGACGCGACTGCTGGCGAAGCCGAACGGTCAGCTCGCGCAAGGGAGACGTCCGTCGCCAGGGAAGGCCGATCCGATCACGCCAATGAGCCAATCGTCGGCGGCGTAGCTCGATCGGCTCCCTCGAGGAGCCCGTCCATCAACGACGCCACCCGATCAGCTCACCTGAGGAATCCGTCCCTTCAGCGAAGTAGCCCGATCGACTCGCCTGAGAGACGCGTCGCTCGGCGAAGTAGCCCGATCGACTCGCCTGAGCGATCCGTCGCTCAGCGAAGCAGCCCAATCGGCTTGCCTGGGAGACCCGTCGCTCAGCGAAGCAGCCCAATCGGCTCGTCTCGGCGACGAGGCGCTCAGCGAAGCAGCCCAATCGGCTTGCCTGAGAGACCCGTCGCTCAGCGAAGCAGCCCAATCGGCTCGTCTCAGAGACGCGTCGCTCAGCGAAGCAGCCCGATCGGCTCGCCCGAGCGTCGAGCCGCTCAGCGAGAGCAGCCCACGCCCCCACGGAGCCGATCGCCCGGTCAGCGCGAGCCATCACCCTGCCCCGCCGAAGGATGCGGCCCTTGGCGAAGCTCGTGAATCTCTCGGCGCAAGAGACCCGGCCGCGAGCGAAGCCGACCGCTCCGCGAGCGCGAGGAACTCGCCTATCCGCGGCCCTGATGACCCTGCCCGAGACGCCGATGCGCCGGTCAGCGAAGCTCGCCAGGTCATCGGCGACGCCCATGAACCGGCCAGCGAAAGGAACACGTCGGCCGAGCCGAACACGACGACCGCTCGCGAGCCCCTCGCACGTAAGTGATCCGAATCTCAGGTGGAACGACCTAGAGCGCTTTTCCTCTAAGGTGAGCGGGTCCGGCTCGGCGGTCGCCGCGCGGAAACGCACTTCCTGTGCGTTGAGCACGGCGAGCGTCGAGACGGGCCCGATCGCCGACGAGGAAAAGTGCTCTAGACGAGCCAGTTGCCGTGGAAGAGACACTGGCCGTCGGCGTTGTCGATGCACTGCGTCCGCTCGACGACGAGCGCGTTGTAGCCGATGGCCCGGAGCATGTGCTCGAAGAGCGGCCGGAGCATGAGGCACACGGTCGAGTGGTGGTGCGACCAGCCGCGGACCTGGGCCTCGAACGCTCCGGGGCCGAGGATGCTCACGCGGAAGGTGCCCTCGTCGACGTACGTGCCCCACACGCGCTGGCCGTTCGCCTCGAGGAGCGGTGGCGACGCGATGAGCCGGAAGAGCGAGCGGTAGACGCCGTTGACGTTGTCGTGTGCGACCGCGGCCGCGAGCCGCGAGTGAAGATCGCGCACGTCCTCGGGCGCCGACACGCGCTCGAGCCCATCGAGGAGCTCGCCGATGAGCTGCGTGTCATACCACCCCGAGGCCATGATCCCGAAGGCGGGATCGGCGATCCGGAGCATCGCGCGGAGCTCGGGCGAAGCCAGGTCGAGAACGCGCGCCATCTGCGCCTCGCCGTGGGCGTCGGCGAACCAGAGCAGCGCCGCGCGGATCGCCGTGCCCTTCACGCGTCCGCGCGCCGCGGCCACACGAATCGACCCCGACGAGCGTTGCGTCGCGGGCATCGACGAGCCGCGCGGCCCCATCGAGGCGAGCGCGCCGGGCGGATACGATGGGAGCGGGGGGCGAGGTGGCGGGATCGACGGCGGCCGCGAGGGAGGGACCGTACGCGTCGGCAACGACGGGTGCGCGGAGGGCGCGGCGCTCGGGCGCCCCGATGGGCGGTTCGATACCCGCATCGACCCGGACGACCGGCGTTCGCCGTCGACGCTTCCCTCGGCGATCGCGTGATCGAGCGCGCCACGCAGCAGCGGGAGGAGATCGGTCGCAGCCCCGATGCGCGCGAAGGAGCTCTTTCGGAGGCAGGCCGAGACGATATCGCCGATCACGCTGAGCACGTGCGGCGGGAAGACCGGCTCGTCGCGCAGGATGGCGGCCGTGGTGGCCGACCCGCCGCGGCCGAACGGCGGGCGGCCGACGACCATCTCGTAGAGGACGCAGCCGAGGGCCCACACGTCGCTTCGCTCGTCGGCGAGACCGTGCTCGATCTGCTCTGGCGAGAGGTACGCCGGCGTGCCGATGACCTCGCGCGCGCTCGTGAGCACGTCGCCGTCGCGGGGCTCGCTCCGGCGCTTCGCGATGCCGAAGTCGACGAGGACGACGCGCCCTTCGGTGGTCACGAGCAGGTTCGACGGCTTGAGGTCACGATGGACGACGCCCGCGCGATGCGCCGCGGCGAGCGCGTCGGCGGTCTGGATGGCGTAGCGAAGGGCCGTCTCGGGTCGCATCGGCCCGCGCTCGGCGATGACCCGCTTGAGGTCGATGCCGTTCACGAAGTCCATGGCGATCCAGGGCATGTCCTTGTGCTCGCCCGTGCCGCGGACACGCACGACCCCGGGATGATCGACGACGGCGAGCGCGCGCGCCTCGCGCAAGAGCCGCGCGCGAGCGGAGTTCGTCGCGATCCCCGGCGGCACCATCTTGAGCACGACCCGCGCGCCGTCCGTGTCACGCGCGAGAAACAGGATGCTCATCCCGCCTTGCGCGAGTCGCCGCTCGACGACGTAGCGAGCGATAGTGGTGCCGGGCGCGATGAGGGCGGAGACGGGGGTCACGGCGGAGGGGTCCTTCGCGCCCGCTCGCGCGGGCCCGCGATTCGCACGCTAGCCGGAGAGAGCGTGCACCGTCGAGCGTGATGGTTCCCACAGGGCGCCCGCCAATGCGTTGCGTCGTCGGTTTGCGTCGCGAAGTGGCCTGCCGAATGGCCTCCCCCGTGCGCGTCCGCTGCGCAGGAGCGTCTAGGACCTGTATCCGGTGGGCGCTCGGGACCAGGGAGATTGGCCGCGAGGCGCGGAGGGCGCAGAGACACTCAGGGGTGCTCGGCGTGGTCCGTCCCCACGATCTTGCCGCGCATCGAACGGAACGCGTTGGCGAGGTAGGCGACCGCCAGCCCGAGCGCAGGGATCCACCACCAGAGGCCGAGCGCGAGCGTGGAGTCGCCGGACGCGGCGGCATACACGTCGAGGTCGAACCGGGCGTCGAGGGTCGACGGGAGCAGGACGGGATAGAGCACCGCCGCGGTCGCGAGGACGAGCGACGCGATGAACGTGCACGAAGCGAGGAACGCGCGCCGCTCGCGGCTGGCGCGGACGACGTCGCCGCCGAGCGCGCGCCCGACGACGAAAGCGCTCGCAATCGCGAGGGCCGGCAAGGGCCACGTCCAGGGGCGGTGCACGAAGGCGACGAACATGGCCGGGCGAACCGCCGCCGTGGCCACGGTCACGCCGGCCGCGAGCACCCACGCGACCCACCACGCGCGCCGCGCGACGCTGCGGCTGCGTGCGCACACGACCCCGCCCGTTTTCCATGCGAGGTACGTGGCGCCGTGCGCCGAGAGGACGGCGACCGCGAGGAGGCCCACGAGCCCGGTGTACGCGTCCAGCGCGCCGACGCGCCGCGACCCAAAGGCGAAGAGATCGAGGTGGAACCAGCCGGTCTCGTCGATCGGAACGCCCCGGACCACGTTGCCGAACGTCACGCCCATCACGAACGCCATCACCGTCGACGTGAAGGCGAAGACGCCGTCCCAGGCCTGTCGCCATAGCGGCGCAGCGAGGACCGCGCGAAATTCGATGGCGATCCCGCGAAGGGCGAGGAGCCAGAGCACGACGAAGAGTGGGAGATACATTCCGCTCAGGGCGGCGGCGTATGCGCGTGGAAACGCGAAGACGAAGACGCCGCCCGCGGCGACGAGCCAGACCTCGTTCCCGTCCCACACAGGGCCTATGGCCGCGAGCACGGTGCGTCGATCTTCTTCGGCCTCGCCGACGATGAAATGCACGGCCCCCGCGCCGAAGTCGAAGCCGTCGAGCACGGCCCACGCCGTGAGCATCCCGGCGACGATGAGAAACCAGGTGGCCTCCATGGCGACGTCAGTGCAGGAGCTTCGGCCCGGAGGCAGGGGTCGGGGCCGGCTCGAGACCGAGCGGCGGCGGGGACGGGGGCGGCGGCGCCGGCGACGCCGCCAGGGTGGGCGTGGGCGTGGGCGCGGCCGGGCCTCGCGCAATCTGCTTCGCCACGAGCAGCACGAAGAGCAGGCCGAGCAGCAGGTAGAGGCCCATGAAGCCGATGGTCGAGAAGACGACGTCGCCCGTGCCGACGTTGAGCGACGTGCCGGCCGAAGTGCGAAAGACGTCGTAGACCAGCCACGGCTGCCGTCCGAGCTCCGCGCTCATCCAGCCCGCCAACGTCGCGATGTAAGGCAACGGAAACGCGAGCATCAGCACCCAGAGCATCGGCCGCGTCTCGAAGAGCCTACCGCGCCAGAGCAGCAGCGCGCTCCCCGCCATCACGGCGATGAGCAGGGTTCCGAGCCCCGCCATCACGTGGTACGCATAGTAGAGGAGCTCGATGTTGTCGGGTCGCTGGTCGGCGGGCACGTCGTCGAGCCCCGTCACCGTGGCCCCGAACGAGCCGTAGGCGAGGAAGCTCAGCGCCCACGGCACCATCACCGGGTTCTCGAGGCGATGCTCGGCGACATTGGGCTCGCCGACCAGCGCGAGCTCGGCGTGAGAGCTGCTCTCGAACTTGCCCTCCATCGCAGCGAGCGCGGGACGCTGGTAGTCCGCGACGAGCTTTCCTTGCTGGTCACCCGTGGGGAAGAGCTGCAGCACGCACGCGGCGAGACCCACGACGACCGCCGTTCGCATCGCGAGCGGCGCGTGACGCGCGTGCTCGCCCGCGAGCGTCCAGTAGGCCGCCACCGCCGCGACGACGAACGTGCTCGTGACGACAGCGGCGCACATCACGTGGGCGTACTCCCAGAGCGCCCACGGATTGAGCAGATACGCGCCGACGTCGGCGAGCTCGAAGCGGCCGTCGCCGAGAACGCGGTACCCTTCGGGATGCTGCATGAAGGCGTTGGTGACGATGATGAAGTAGCCGCTGGACCACGACCCGAGCAGCAACATCACGGCAGAGCCCAGGTGCGCCCTTCGCGAGAGCTTCTGCTCGCCGAAGAGAAAAAGCCCGAGGAACGCCGACTCCGCGAAGAACGCGAACATGCCCTCGAGCGCGAGGGTCAGGCCGATGACGCCCCCGGTGGCGCCGCTGAAGCGCGCCCAGTTCGTTCCGAACTGGAACTCCATGGGCACGCCGGTGGCGACCCCGACCGCGAAGTTGATCCCGAAGATGCGTGCCCAGAAGCGTGCGAGCTCGTCATACCGCGGGTCGTCGCGGCGAAGGGCCAGCACCTTGAAGATCACGAGGAGGAGCGCCAGCCCCATCGTGAGCTGGGGAAAGAGGTAGTGAAACGCCATCGTGAAACCGAACTGCAGGCGGTGCCAGGCGAGGGCGGTCATGGTTCGGCGGAAATTCGAGGAGGATGACGACCGGGCGGCGGGACCCGGCGAGCTATAGCGTGTCCGGGGCCCCGACCCGACCCGTCCGGATGTGAACGCCTTGCGCGGAGATTACTTGCGTAGGCCGGTCGGCCGCGATGATGATGAGGATCGATGGAATTCGGCCCGGCCCAGGCGCGTGCAGCTGCGTCCCGCGTGGCCAAAGGACTCCTGAAGAAGGGGCGGCCCGAAGACGCGGTCGGTGTCCTCGCAGCGTGGGCGGCGAGCGGCGGAAACGACGCTGAGGGCCAGGGGCTGCTCGCCGAAGCGTTGCGGATCGACCCGGCGTCCGTTCTGGCCAAGCTCGCCTTCGAGCGCATGGAAGGCATCGCGGGGGATCACGCCTTGCTCGAGCAGGCCATCGCGCGATGGTCGCCCGACGAGATCGCTCGCGTCGACCGGGAGCTCGCGCGCCCCGCGTTCCTTCGTGCACAGGTCGGGTTCAACAACAACGTCAAGTACAAGAACCAGACGTTTCACATCCAGACCGAAGACAGCGGTCTCGGAAAGCCCCACATCATCACCCACCTCTTCGCCGACGGCGGCCGGGTCATCAAGAGCCACAAGCGGTCGTACGCGGCATACGTCGAGCGCAGCGACGTGGTGCCTTACGTGCGCCAGCTCATGAAGGGCCAGCAGCTCGAGATGGCCCTCGCCCTTCGCGACGGGCGCTTCGACGCCGTGATCGAAGGGCGCGCGATGGGCGGAATGGACGTGCTCGATTTCCCGCCGAAGGTCGACGTCCAGAAGCTCGCGACCCAGAAGAAGGCGCGCGTTCAGGCCGACGGTGGAAGCGGCGAGCGGCCCGCCGTAGAAGCGCCGAAGGTGGCCACGGCCCCCGCGGTCGAAGCCGCGGTCGAGGGGCAACGCTCCCGGTTTCGGGTCACCGTCATGCGGAGCCTGACGGGCGGACCCGGCGTCTACGAGCCCAAGGGCACCGAAGCGGTCATCGGTTCCCAGGGCGACATCGTCTTGCCGGGCGAGCGCTTCTGCCACCCGCGCGAAGGCGAGGTCCGCTTTCGCGACGGGCGCCTCTGGCTCCACGATTTCGAAGCCGGCAACGGCGTCTTTCTCCGCATCAAGGCGCCCGTGGAGCTCGAAGTGGGCGACGAGTTCATCGTGGGCGATCAGCTCTTGCGCACGGAGCGCACGCCGACCCCGCAAGACGGCCCCGACCCGGGCCCGACGTACTTCTACTCGTCGCCGAAATGGCTCTCGTCGTTCCGTGTGGTCCAGGTCTTCGAGGGAGGCGCGCTCGGCGCGTGTGTCCTCGCCCGCGGGACCACCCTGCAGATCGGCTCGTCGCAGGGCGACTTCGTCTTTCCGAGCGACCCGCTGGTCAGCGATCAGCACTGCCTCATCGAGGAGACGGCGGGGGCGATCCTGCTGACCGACCTCGGCTCGCGCACGGGCGTCTTCGTGCGGATCAAAGGCGAGCAAGAGCTCGTCACCGGCGACGAGCTCCTCGTCGGCCGAACCCGCCTCCTGGTCGAACTCACGCCCAGCTAGGGCTCGCCTCTTTCGACGCTCACGCCGGGACAAGAGGGAGATTGGCCGCCGAGGCGCAGAGGATGAAAGGGTCTGAAAACCAAGATCCTTTGCGTTCTCCGCGCCTCCCCGGCTATCTCGCTCTGTCGCACGGGACTCGGGCTCCCGGCGCGTGACTACATCGCGGCAGAATGGCGGTTCAGATGCACGTGCAGCGTCTGGTTGCCGCACACCGGGCAGTTCGGGGTTCGATGGCCGCCGAGGGCCTCGTCCTCCGCGGCCTTCTCGGCGTAGGCGCGTTGAATGTCTTCGAGGGCGGGGGGCAGCGGGGCCGCCTGCACGCGGACGGCGGCAGCCTCGGCCCAGGCGCCGCGCCACGTGCACACGGTGCAGCGAAGGGTCTTGTCCATGGCGCGAATTCTTACGGACGGGCCGGCCTTCGAGCAAGCGTCTCGCGCACGCGACCGTCGACGGCGGAATGTTTTTCGTGAGCGGCATTGCCCCTAGACCTAGACTTAGACTAGGGAGGCTCCGAACCTTGTCGCTTCGCGGCAATCGAGGCCCGGGGAACCGTGAGGTACGTCGTTCGGCTCGTGGCGATGAGGTGGCCGGAGGCCTCGGCGCGCACGTCGATCTGCATGAACGTGACGTTTCGACCGCGCCGGAGGACCCAGCCAGTTGCCGTGACGGCCTCGCCGGGCTCGGCGGACCGCAGAAACGAGATGTTGAAGTCCGTCGTGAGCCCGGTGCTGCCGGCCGCGGCGACGCGCGGATCGGTGTTGAACACGGTGCCCGCCACGTGGTCGGCGAGCGCCATGATGGCCCCGCCGTGAAAGATGCCGCCGCCCCTCCGGAGCTCGGCGCGCCAGGGCATGCGCATCGTCACCCGGTCGGACAGGACCTCGAGCGGCTCGATGCCCAGGTGCGAGCCGAAGTGGTCGCGCCGAACGGTGGAGCGCGACTTCAGCGCGTCGAGGTAGGCGGCGAGGGCGGACGCGTCGCCTCCGAGGGCGGCGGTCGCGAGGTCCTTCGACGGCGCGAACTCGGGGACGTGCTCGGTCACGGTTCTCGAAGTAGCACGGCTCGATCGAACAGCGAATCGTGCGCCCGAGGCCTCTCGTCGCGAATGGCGCGATGGTCGCGCGACGGGCACACGCGGTTCGTGAGGAGGGCGACGACGAGCTCGGCGTCGGGATCGATCCACACGCTCGTGCCGGTGAAACCGAGGTGGCCGAACGACCGCGGCCCGAGGCGGGCGCCGGCGCTCGAGCCCTCGGCGCTCTTGCCGTCGAAGCCAGCGCGCAAGGTGCCTCCGGGGCGCGAACGGACGAGCCATTCGAGGGACGCGGCCCCCCGATCGCCGAAGACGCCGCGGCCCGCGAGCCCGTCGAGAACGGCCGCACCGAACGTCACGACGGCGGCGACGGTGCCGAAGATCCCGGCGTGCCCGGACCCGCCAAGCCCCGTCAGCGCCCAGGCGTTCTCGTCGTGCACGGCGCCCACGATGACTCCGCCGCGCCAGGGCACGTCCTCGGTCGGCGCGAACGGGCCTTCGACGCCGCGCGACGCGAGACCGCGGACCGTGCCCGCTTGCCCGGCGAGACCGAGGGGCTCCAGCACGAAGCGCTCGATCGCCTCGCCGGCGTCGCGTGCCCCGGTCGCGCGCGCGATCGCCTCGCCGGCGAGGGCATACCCGAGATCACTGTAGACGGGCTCGAAGCCGTCGGGGCCGGCGTCACGTGGGTCGCCGGCCGCGTCCGCCCGCCGCGCTCCGGCGGCCTCGCGAAGAGCGGCGGAGCGGTCCACGGGCTCGCCGCGCACGAGCGGAGCGTAGAGCGCGCGGTGGTCGGCGAGCCCGGCCCGGTGTGCGAACAAGAGCTCGAGGGGCACGCCTTCGCTCGGCGTCCCGCGGGCCTCGGCAAGCAGCGCGCCGAGCGGCGTGGCTGGGTCGATGCCCGCGCGTGCCGCGGCCACGGCGGTCATGGGCTTGGTGACGCTCGCGAGGTCGAAATAGAGACCCGTCGCGCCGCCGGTCTCTCGCACCCAAGCGCCCATCGCGTCGCCAGCCAGCGGCATGTCGGCGCTACTACGCGGCGGAGCGACCTGGAGCCGCGCCCCGCAGCCCGCGGCTGCGGCCGGCGCCGCCGCCCTCGCCTCGATGCCGCGGGCGATGTCGGAGGGCGTCATAGACTTTGACCCTCTTGCCACACGACTTGTACACTTTGCGGTCGGGCACGAGAGATCCCCCAATGGCCGAATTCGTCTGGGAAGCCCGCGCGCGAACGGGAGAGGTGCGCAAGGGAGCGATGGAGGCCGAGTCGGAAGACGCGGTCAACCAGCGGCTCCGCGCGCAGCAGCTCCAGCCCACGAAGGTCAAAAAGAAGGGCAAAGAGTTCTCGTTCCAGATCGGGACCGGGGTCTCTTCGAAAGACATCGTCACCTTCACGCGCCTCTTCGCGACGATGATCGACGCGGGTCTGCCGATCGTTCAGTGCCTCGACATCTTGCAGGGGCAGACCGACAACAAGCTGTTCGCGAACGTGCTCCGCGACGTGAAATCGAGCGTCGAGCAAGGCGCGACCTTCAGCGACTCGCTCCGGCGGCATCCCAAGGTCTTCGATCACCTCTACGTCAACCTCGTTCAAGCGGGTGAAGTCGGCGGCATCCTCGACACGATCTTGAACCGCCTCGCGGTTTACATCGAGAAGGCGATGAAGCTGAAGCGCCAGGTCCGCGGCGCCATGGTGTACCCGAGCATCGTCATCGTCGTCTTCTTCGCCGTCCTCTCGATCTTGCTCGTCTTCGTCATCCCCGGCTTCGAGAAGATGTTCAAGGACTTCGGCGCCAAAGACGAGCTGCCGGTCCTCACGCAGATGGTCATGACCGTCTCGCGCCTCTTCATCGGCAATTTCCTCTACATGGTGATCGGCCTCATCGGCCTCTTCGTGGGCCTGAGGTACGTGTACAAGACGCCCAACGGCAAGCGGCGCATCCACAGGATGATGCTGAACATGCCCGTCATGGGGCCCGTCCTCCGGAAGATCGCGGTGGCGCGCTTCACCCGGACGCTCGGCACGTTGCTCGGCTCCGGCGTGCCCATTCTCGACGCCCTCGAGATCGTCGCCAAGACGGCGGGGAACGTCGTCGTCGAAGAGGCGATCATGTACGCCCGCATCAAGATCTCCGAGGGCAAGAACATGGCGCAACCGTTGACGGAGACCGGCGTCTTCCCGTCGATGGTCGTGCAGATGGTCGGCGTCGGCGAGCAGACGGGCGCGCTCGATACGATGCTCAACAAGATCGCCGATTTCTACGAAGACGAAGTCGACGTCGCCGTCTCCGCGATGACGAGCCTCATCGAGCCGGTGATGATGGTCGGCGTCGGCGGAACCGTTGGCGTCGTCCTCATCGCGATGTACCTCCCCATCTTCAGCATCGCCGGGAAGATCAAGGCCGAGTAGCCTCCTCGGCGATGGATCTCGGTGCAGGCGGCTCGCCCCCGGACCACAGCCTGGCGACGCGCCTCGCGTGGATCACGGGCCTTCGCGTCGCGTTTCTCGCGCTCCTCCTCGGCGCGACATCCACACTCTACCTGCGCGGAGAGCTGACCCGCTACCCCTCGAGTCTTCGCATCGTGTTCGTCACGATCGCCGCCGGGTTCGCGCTGGCCGCCGTGTACGGCGTGGTGCTCCGCGCTGGCAGACGCCTTCAAGCCCTCGCCTGGGCTCAGATCGCGCTCGACCAGATCACGTGGACGGCCATCGTCTACGTCACCGGCGGCGCGACCAGCGGCGCGACCTCGTTCTATGCGCTCACGTGCCTGCTCGCCGCCATTCTCGTCGGGTTGCGAGGCGCCGCGGTCGCCGCGCTCCTCGGCACGGCGATTTACGCGTCGCTTTGTCTGGGACTCCACATGGGCTGGGTCCCGCCGCCGCAAGATCAAGCGGCGGGGACCTATGCGCTCGAGCCGGCCGCGATCGTCTACCCGCTCCTCATCAACGCGCTGGGCATGACGGTCGTCGCGCTCCTCGGCGGCTACCTCGCCGAGCGCCTTCGCTTGACGGGAGGCGCCCTCGAGGTGGCGACGCAGCGCGCCAACGAGGCCGAGCGGCTCGCCGTCCTCGGACGGATCGCCGCGGGTCTCGCCCACGAGATCCGCAATCCGCTCGGCTCGATCACCGGCTCCATCGAGATGCTCCGTGAATCGACCGCGCTTTCCGACGAAGACCGGCGCCTCTGCGACATCGTGCAGCGGGAGGCCCGCCGCCTGAACGACCTCGTTGGCGATATGGTCGATCTCTCGCGTCCCCGCCGCCCGCGGGCAGAGGCCACGGACGTCGCGGGGCTCGCGCGCGAGGTCGTGGCCTTGGCCGCGAACGCCGCGCGGGGCGGCGATGTCCAGGTCACCTACGAAGGGCCCGAGCGTGAAGCCCTCGTCCGCTGCGACGGTCCTCAGATGCGACAGGTGCTCTGGAACCTGGTCCGCAACGCCATTCAGGCCAGCTCGGCGGGGGCAACGGTCACTGTGCGCGTGGAGCAGCGTGAACGGGACGTCACGCTCGCCGTCGACGATCAGGGCCAGGGCATCCCCGAGACCGTGGCCCTCCGGATCTTCGACGAGTTCTTCACCACCCGCACGCACGGCGCCGGAATCGGCCTCGCGGTCGTTCGTCGCATCTTGCAAGACCACGCGAGCATGGGCGCACGGCTCGACGTGCAGCGCGCAGCGGGCGGGGGCGCGAGCTTTCAGGTCACGTTGACCCGCGACGTTGCCGGGCTGCGTAAGAGCTCACCGCCGCCGCGCATGCCGTCGCGAGCCTAGCGTGGGACGATGGTAAGTAGCCGGAATCACGGGGGAGATGAATCAGACGCGCTCGTCCTCGTCTAAATTCCGAGCGCCGGGCACGACCCCGAGTGCGGCGCTTGCATCCCATCTCACGAGAGGGCACGTAGCGCCCCGAGGCTATCGATACATGCGCTTCTTTCGTCACGCTCTTGCAGCGAGCGCGGCTCTCGCCGCGCTCGCCATCGCCGTTCCGAGCAACGCGTCGCCCGAAGACGCGCAGACGTTCGTCGACCACGAGCGCCACCGTCTCGAGCAACTCTTGCACGAGCCCGAGTCCGCTGCGCGTGACACCAGGCTGCACGACGCCCTCGGCACCTTCGTCGATTACGACGAGCTGACGCACCGCGCCTTCGGCGAGCCGTGTCCCCCGTCCGAGCTGTCGTGCGACGACCTCTGGGCGAAGTACGACCCGGGGCAGCGCACCGAAGTGCGTGGGCTTCTCGAGCAGCTGGTCCGCAAGAACTACCAGCGGAACCTCTTGAAAACGCTCGACTACGACATCTCCTACCGCGGAGCGCGAGACTCCGGCGGCGACACACGCGTGCTCACCGAGGCGAAGAGCAAGCTCAAGCCGCGCGAGGCGCCCGTTCGAGTGGACTACGTGGTCAAACAGACGGCCAGCGGCCCCAAGGTGGTCGACATCATCACCGAGGGCTCGAGCCTCACGAAGAACTACTACGATCAGTTCCGGAAGAAGATGAACAACCCCGCCGAGGGGTATCCGAACATCGTGGCGAAGCTGCGCGAGAAGATCGCGAAGAAGGACTGAGAAGACCGCGGGCCGAAAACTCGCTAGCCTCCGGGGGTGGGCGCGTCATCCGGGCGAAAGAGCGGCTCGTCGAGGCTCGGCTGGCTGCTCTCGGCGGCGCGCTGGCTGCTCGGAACGGTCGTTCTCCTCGTGGCGCGCGATGCGCCGGCACATGCCCTCCATGGAGCGCACGCCGCCCACGAAGCGGTCCTGGCGTCGGCGACGCCCCAGCCGCGTGTCGCCGCGTGGGCATGCGCGCTCCCGGCGATCGAGGTGACCGCCGCCACGCACGCCAAGGCGAGCGTTCGCCTCTACGGCGACGACGGCGAGATCGACCCCGCCGCGCGCGACGCGCTCGAGCGCATCGCCGCGAACGACGACGAGCCTCACCCGCTCGCGCCGCGCGTCGAGCAGCTGCTCTTGCGCGCCGCGTATCACTTCGGCAACACGCAGGTCTACGTGGTCTCGGGCTGGCGAGAGAGAGCGAGCCGCCACGGCACCGGCGAGGCGATCGACTTCAAGCTGAAGGGCGTGCCCGCTCGCGCGCTCGCCGCGTACCTGCGTGGGCTCGCGCGCGTCGGCGTCGGCGTTTACACGAATCCCAAGACCCAGTTCGTTCACCTCGACGTCCGGGACCAGAGCTATCACTGGATCGACGCGTCGCCGCCCGGCGTCCACTGGCGCGAGGGCGCGCTGCGCGACCCGGGCGCGGCCAAGCGCGACGCCGACTGGTCGCCGCAAATGGACCTACCCTAGGGCAAGCGTCGGCGTCGTGGAACGAGCCCGTCTCGACGCTCGCCGTGCTCAACGCACAGGAAGTGCGTTTCCGCGCGGCGACCGCCGAGCCGAGCCCGTTCGACTTAGCCGACGCTTGCCCTAGCGCCTCTTCTGGCGCGAGATCCGCCGCGGAGGCGGGAGTGAGCGGCTCACGTCAGAGGAAGAGCGCTCGGGGTCTCTGCCGCGCTTCGTGGCCGGCGCCGGCTGGGTAGAAATGGTCGGCGACCAGGCGCATGTGAAAGAGCATCGCGTCGCGCCGGGTGTATGCGGCGTGTCCGAATCTGACGAACGACCCGTGAACGAAGACGCCGCGACGGCGTACCCGGCCCAGAAGGCCGCTGCGACGCAAACAGCCCCGACGAGCACGATGCTGAAGATCACCACATGCCGACCCGAAGGACGATCGCAGTCGCTAACGCTTCCAGATCCCGGCGGCAAGCCGGCGACCGCGAGCTCGAGACGCTAGTGCACGCCGGTGGTGTGACCGCCGGCCGGAGCGGGCTCGGCGAAGACCTGGAGCGGCTCGATGATCGCGAGCTGCTCGCGCGAGACGCTGACGCCGCGATCGCTGAAGAACAGATCGTTCTCGGCGAGCTGCGCGCGGACCTGACCGATGAAGAGGATCGGGTCGCCCGTCTTGGTGTATCCGAGCTGCACGAGCGCGCCCTTCGGCCACTCGCCACCCTCGAACGTGAGCGACTTGCGCAGCATGTAGAAGCCCTCGGCAGGGAGCTTCGTCAGGCTGTCGGCCCACGAGAGGCCACGAAACGGGATGCCGGCGCCGTGGAAGTGCCAGCGGTTGTGGATGTTGTGCTCGGGCGCGGTCACGGTCGGCAGGCCCGAGTCGGAGTGGTTGTGAAAGTAGACGAGCGTCCCCGCGGGGACCTCGCTCTCGTGTTCGGGAAGGGGCTTGGTCGTCCGGTACAAACCGCAGTCGGGGAGCAGACTCTTGGGGGTCGCCATGGCGCGTCTCTACTACTACGATTTCGAGGCCGTGTCGGCCTCCGGGCGGAACTCGATTCCGGCCACCACGCCGTCGGGCTCCTCTTGCACCCAGACCACGCAACCGGTCTGCGGCGCGGGAGGATCGCCATCCGCCGTGCCGGTGAGGTGCACTTCGAAGTGGGCGCCCGGCTCGACCTTCTCCTCGAGGATCACTCGGACGCCGCCCCGACTCACGTTGAGAGCCCACCCCTCGAGGACGCGACCGCCGGAACAAAGGAGCGACACGCGCGCGCTGACTTCATGGCGCGCACCTCCCCGCCGCGTCGCGTGAACCTCGCCCGAAGGCGTCCCTCGAGGAGGCGTCAGATTCCGCCGGGTCTTCACGATCGGTCACTCTAGCAGGCCGGAACGCGTAAGAGGACTGCCCCTGCCCGCCTCTTCGACGCAACGCGGCGACGCGGGGCGATGGGCCAGGCAGTGGGCCAGGCAGTGGGCTTGGCAGTGGGCTTGGCAGTGGGCTTGGCAGTGGGCTTGGCAGTGGGCTCGGCAGTGGGCTCGGCAGTGGGCTCGGCAGTGGGCTTTCGGCAGCGGCGAGTGATGGGCGCAGCCGCCGACCGGCTCGAGGTCGAGGGGGCCACGGGGCCAGCGGCCCTGCCCGCCCGAAGCGGGTTGAACGATTCGCCGGCGCAGCGCACCCCCGCCGACGTGCTACGCTTGCGCCGAGGCTTGCCAACAAGGCAGCTTGCGGATTTATCTCGGGATTTGCGAGCCTGCACGCCAAACGATGTCGGAGCCCCTCCCCCATAACGCCTCGCACATCAAAAGGGCGCTGATCGATGCCGGTTTCGAAGTCTTCCGCACTCGCACCGAGGAAATCGTCCTGGCCGAGCGGCCCCGCGAGAACCTCATCATGGACTCGGGCGTGCGGCTCCGGCTGACGTCGTCGCTCGAGGTCCGCGTCGTTCTCAGGGCGCAAAAGGCCGACTTTCCAAACGAAGACGACGCCCGCCTCTTCGACCGGGTGCGCACGCTCGCGAGCGGTGCGCTCGAGGCCGGCTTCGCCGAAGTCGGCACGGCGGTCACGCGCGTGTCGGACCCCGGGGACGCCGAACGCACGCTCGATACCTTCTACGAAATCACGTACGCGAAGGCCACGGCCGCGCTCGAAGAGGCGCTGTCCGAGCTCAAGTTCGCCCTCGCCCTCGAAAAGCGCGCCGAGTAGCGCGACCTGACTTGCCAGGACGCGGACGGCTGCGCCGCCGCTAGGCGCCGCGTCGTTCGCCATTTCGCGGTATCGATCGACGGTTGGAAACTCGCGTGATACACGGGCTCCCCCTCCCATGCTCTCTTTCTTTCGGCAGAAGGGCCTGTCGAACGTCCTCTACGGCGCGATCATCCTCGCGACCATTCTGACGTTCGTCATCGAATTTCGCCCCAACGCGTCGACGCGAACGGCCTCGCTGAGCGAGATGTGCGCCGCCAGGGTGCGCGGCCGGTGCCTCGACCCGAAAGACTTCTCGTCGGCGTATCGCATCTTGATGCCGTCGCGCAGCGCCGAGATGTCACGCCGCCTCAACATCAAGCGGGTGGCGCTCGACGGGCTCATCGAGCGGGAACTCCTCGACGACGAGGCCAAGCGGCTCGGCATCGGCGTGACCGAAGAAGAGGTCACCGATCAGCTCTATGCCGGCTATGTGCGCGCGAGCGTCCCTTCGGCGGACCCGACGGTCGCGCAGGCGATCCTCCAGGAGATGTACCAGGCGTACGCCCGGGCGGGCCTCGTCTCGCAAGAGGTCGCGCTGGCGCACTTCAACGACCGCGACACGGCCATCCCCGTCGACTTCCGTGACCCGAAGTCGAAGGTCTTCGACATGAAGGTCTACGAGCGACAGGTCCGGAACCTGAGCAACCGCTCGACGACCGAGTTTCGCGCGGAGCAGGCCCGGGAGCTGCTCGCGGCCAAGATGCGCGACGTCGTTCGCGCGCCGGTTCGCGTGAGCGAGACCGAGGCCTGGGAGGAGTACGCGCGCCGCTACGACACGGCGACCGTCGCATGGTTCCCGGTCAAGGAGGCGTGGGCGGCGCGCTGGATCACCCGCGCGAACGCGAGCCCGAGCGATGTGGACGCGTGGGTCAAGGACCACGCGAAAGAGGTCGAGCAAGAGCTCGCCGACCGCCAGAAGCAAGACGCGCCGAAGGCGGGGCACCTGCGCCACATTTTGGTGAAGCTCCCCTACGGCGCGACGGACGACGAGAAAGCCGCGATGCTCGCGAAGCTGTCGTGGGCGGTGGCCCGGATCAAGGCCGGGGAGTCGTTCGCCGAGGTCTCGCGGGAGACGTCCGACGACACGGGCAGCGCCGCGCAGGGCGGCGACGTCGGCGACAAGACCGACGGCTTCGTACCGCCGTTCAAGGCCGCCGCCGACGCGCTCACGCCGGGCGAGACGACCGCGGGAGCCGTGGAGACCCAGTTCGGCTACCACTACATCATGCGCGACGACCCCGCGAAGGCCGCGGACATCGAGGCCAAGGTGAAGCGTAGCGTCGGCCGGTCGATGTACGCGAAGGCCGCCGCCGTCGACGCCGCGAAGAAGGTCGCCGAGCAGATCCGCGCCGCGATCGGGGGGGGCATGACGGCCGACGACGCGATTCGCGACGCGGTGGCGTCCGTCGTCCACGCGGGCGGCAAAGTCGACAGGCTCCGCGTGCTGGTCCCGCCGGCCGCGGCAACGGACGCGGGCACGACGCGTGCCGTCATGGGAACGGTCGACGCGGGCGCAAGCGCGACGCCGACGCCGCTGCCCGAGAAGGTGTTCGACGCGAGCACCGACGCGGACCGCCCCCAGGTCCAGACTTCGAGCGCCTTCAATCGGGGCGGCGATCCCTTCCCTGGCCTCTCGCCCGACGGAACGACGAGTATCGTGGATTTCGCCTTTTCGAGCCAGGACGGCAACGTCATCAAAGACCCCATCCGGATGCCGGACGGCTTCGTGGTCGTGCAGCTCAAACAGCACAAGACGGCCACGCGCGACGAGTTCGCGAAGGACCGCGAGACATTCGTTCAAGAGCTCGTCCGGGCCAAGCGCGACGAGGCCCTCTCGCTCTACGTCCGCCGCCTGCGCGACCAGGCGAAGGACGACATCAAGGTCGACCCCTCGTTCATCCAGGAGACCAAGGTCGACGGCGGCGCCGGCGGCGGGGGCGGGGGCGAAGACGAGGATGAGTACTAGCGGCGGGGCCGGCGCGATCAGCGCTCCACTCGCTGCGACGACAGCGACGCTGGCGAACGGCCTTCGGATCGTCGTCGCCCCGCAGCCCCAGCTCCATCGCGCCCACGTCGCCCTCTGGTCCCGCGTCGGCTCGCGCTTCGAGACTCGCAAAGACAACGGGATCAGCCACTTTCTCGAGCACATGATCTACCGAGGCACCTTGCGCCTGCCGAGCGCGCACGCGGTGAACCTCGCGTTCGAACGGCTCGGCGGTCTGCTCTTCGCCTCGACGCAAGTCGATCACGGGATCTTCTCGATCTCGCTTCCCCCCGAGTCGCTCGACGAGGCCTGCGCGCTCTTCGGCGAGGTCCTCTCCCAGCCGGCGTTCCGCGACATCGACATCGAGCGCGGCATCGTGCTCGAAGAGATCCTCGAAGACCTCGACG